>JGI2924J29684_1078752_pt1 | contig 166816 bp, 137 predicted proteins | sample BenlonsequencITS_FD_29684 | JGI IMG/M metagenome (IMG submission 29684) | reverse complement strand
TTTCTTTGGTTATTAAACATTTTACAATGGATTACCATGAGTTTTCTATATATTACGGCATTTTATTTTACAACTTCCCATATAAATCCATACAGATTGGAAACCTTGACTTAAAACTTATATCATCTATTTGTTATCCTTTTTCATAAAAACCATAAATACTCCGTCAACATCTTTTACGCTTGTTTCAACATATCCCAATTTTTTATATAAAGCTACAGTATTTTTACTGTTTAATCCGGTAAAAATTTCGTATCGTGTACAGTTTTTAAACACACTTTCAATTTCCTTCATTAAAGCTTTTCCAATCCCCCTGTTTTGAAACTCAGGATGTACAATCAGCCTTCCTATATGACAAACATTGTCATTATCCAAATGAGCACGCACAGAACCTATAATTTTCCCTTCCAATGTATACTTTAAAAACAGTCTTTTTTCATATTCCTCAGTAATGCTTTCCAAGGTCTGGGTCATAGGAAGAATATTGAAATTGTTTTCTTCCATTGCCACCTTTTCAAAGGCTTTCTTTTGTAAATTCAATATATCCGGCAAATCTTCTTTTAATGCTTTTTCAATAATGCCTTCCATTTTACCATCCTCCAAAGTTTACTATGTAATTTTATTAATTATACCATCAGTAGCAATTTGTGTCCAGTTTTTAACAGCAATATACCATAGTCCTTCTCTATTCAGTTTTGCACTCACTCAAAATGCTATATGAAAACTTTTAAGATACTTTAAATCTCCAATAATATCCAACAGTTTATACCCAATTCCCTTTTCTGTCCTGGTGCAAAAAGAACTGAAAAAGATTTTTCTATAATTTGATTGTCCATACAAATAACTGCGTAAGTATTTACATAAAAAACGTTTCATAAAACTCATGATAATTACCTGAAATTATCTGATAATTTATAATTATAAATGTAAATAGTAAATAAAAAACAAGTCATTCTCAAAGAAGGAATTTTCAAAAAAATGTAGAACATCTCTATAATTAGAATCGAGTTGATATATATTTTTGAGTTTTATCAACAATAAATGAAGAATTCAAATATTAAATAATGAAATTTTTCATTATTTTAAAGAAACATCTGAAAATCTTTCGAAAAGCAATGACTGTTTCATAGAGAATGATTGCTTCCATATACGTTTATTCCACATAAAATTATTAATTTCCAGTCGGAATTCAGTCAATATGAAAAAGTCATATTTCGGTACTCAAAAAATATATATTTGCTGTTTTAATAAAAAAAATAACTTTATAGTATTTTATAAATGAAAAGAAAGTATGGTGAGCAAAAATTGAATAAAGAGTTAGTTTCAGTAAGCATATGCGTTTACAATGGCGAAAAATATATAGAATCTTCTATAAAAAGCGCCCTTGCGCAAACATATCAAAACATAGAAATAATAGTAATTGATGATGGTTCGACGGACAGGACGGGCGAGATTGTAAAAAACTATTGTCCCGATGTTAAATATATCTATCAAGAGAATAAAGGTGTGTCAGAAGCCAGGAATACAGGACTTAGGCACTGCAGCGGAAATTATATTGCATGGTTGGATGCCGATGACTTATATTTACCGGATAAAATAAAAGAACAGGTTGATTTTTTACAACAGAATAAAGATATAGACTGTGTATACAATGACGCTTTTTTAATCGATGCTCACGACAACTTGGTTAAAGTGCTTAGAAGCGATTATGGCAATTTGGCTCCAAATGATTTTTTGGCACAGCTTCTTTTCAGACAAACCATTCCCTGTCCGCCAAGTACCTTGTATAGAAGAAAGTGTTTTGAAAACCTGCGTTTTATTCCCGGCATGAGGTATGCGGAAGATTATTGGAGCAGCATCCAACTGGCCCAAAGATTCAAATGTGGATATTTGCCTAAAATCCTCTACAAATACAGAAGGCATGACTCCAACCTGACCAATAACAAAGAAAAACAAGAAGAAATGGAAATCAAAGTAGTTAAAAGTCTTGGAATTGATAAAATAAAAGATATCGTAGAAAAGTCTTCTTATCCTGAGCATGAAAAGCTTTTATTGCTTGGTAAAATTTTTATCAAAATCAGTGAATACGAGGAAGCATGTAAAGCCTTGGAAAAAATCCAAGTCCCGGACTATATTCAGGACAGAAAAACGAAATTTTTAAAATACTTTTACCTGGGAAATGTAAACTATTTGACAAAAGAATATAACAAAGCAAAATTTTGCTACGAAAAATCGCTCCGAACAGACCCCGGCAAAGCAGAAGCATATAACAATTTGGGTGCGGCATTATATCACTTGTCAGAAACTGAGGAAGCACTTGAAAATTTTAATAAAGCACTCGCTTTGAAAAAAGAATATCTCGACCCTCAGAACAACTTAAAAAATATAAAAACAGGCGGGGATTTAAAAATTACAATCCGGGAGTTGAGAGAAAATTTGATGGTTTATTAGCAAGAAAGTATTTAAAGGATAAAAAGTAAGAGAGCATTATGCTCTCCTACTTTTTTCCTATATCCTTTCGATAGTGCATATCCTGGAACTTAATCTTTCCTACGCCCTCGTAAGCCTTCTTTATTGCCTCATCCAAAGTGTTTTCCATGGCCGTAACTCCCAGCACACGTCCTCCTGCGGTGTAATATTTGCCGTTTTCACGCTTTGTACCTGCGTGGAAGACCACTATGTTGGCATCTCTTTCCGCATCTTCAATACCTGATATCTCATAGCCGGTTTTATACTCTTTTGGGTATCCTCCCGAAGCCATGATTACGCACACACATGCACTGTCATTCCAGCTTATTTCAACTTCATCCAATCTTTCATCAATAACAGCTTCAAATATATCAATTATGTCGGTATTAAGCCTTGGAAGCACCACCTGGGTCTCCGGATCTCCGAATCTTGCATTATACTCCAGTACTTTCGGGCCGTCTTTTGTGATAATAAGCCCAAAGTACAATACTCCCTTAAACTTCCTGCCTTCTTTCTCCATAGCCTCAATCGTGGGCTTGTAGATTCTTTCCATGCAGTACCTGTCAATTTCCTCTGTATATATCCTGCTGGGCGAAAATGTTCCCATACCTCCGGTATTAAGCCCCTGGTCATTGTCCAAAGCCCTCTTGTGGTCCTGGGAGGAAACCATGGTCTTTATGGTTTTTCCGTCGGTAAAGGCCAGCATTGATACCTCCTGACCCACCAAAAACTCTTCAATTACCACCTTGTTTCCGGCTTCACCAAAGACCTTGTCCTCCATGATGCTTTGAACCGCTTGTTTGGCCTCGTCAAAATTCTGTGCAATTATTACACCTTTGCCCAGCGCCAAACCATCGGCTTTCACAACCACCGGATATTTCTGATCCTGTAAATAATTTATGGCATCGGCGCTGTTTTCAAAAATTTCATATCTGGCAGTGGGTATATTGTATTTCTTCATAAGATTTTTCGCAAAAGCCTTGCTGCTTTCAATCACGGCCGCCGCCTTGTTTGGTCCAAACGCTCTGATTCCCGCTTCCTCAAGAGCATCAACCATACCGGCTGCAAGAGGGTCGTCAGGCGCAACCACTACCATGTCAATTTTCTTTTCCTTCGAAAAGTTTACAATTCCCTCTATATCCATTGCCTTTATCGGCACACACTCTGCTATTGCGGAAATTCCTCCGTTGCCGGGAGCACAGTACACTTTCTCCACCCTGGGACTTTGAACAATTTTCCATACCAATGCATGCTCACGGCCACCGCTTCCTACAACCAGTACCTTCATTTTACTCCTCCTTAAAGTTAATCATCAATGCTTAAAATGTCTCATTCCCGTAAATACCATTGCAATGCCATACTTGTTGCATGCATCAATGGATTCCTGATCCCTTATCGAGCCTCCGGGCTGGATAATTGCAGTAATGCCCGCAGCAGCTGCCGCCTCAACACAGTCAGCAAACGGGAAGAAGGCATCCGATGCAAGAACGGCTCCTTTTGTCCTTTCCCCGCCATATTCAATGGCAATCTTGCAGGCCGTTACTCTGTTGGTCTGACCCGGTCCGACTCCAATAGTCTGCTTGCCCTTTGCCAGCGCAATACCGTTGGATTTGGTATGCTTTACAACTTTCATGGCAAAAATGAGATCTTCCAATTCTTCCTGGGTAGGTTTCTTTTCCGTAACAACTTTCAAATCGTCCATATTAAGAAGTTCACTGTTGTAATTTTGCACCAGCAAGCCTCCCGGCACTTTCTTCATGTCATAAGTTCCCTTTGGAATTTTAGCCGAAATGTCCTCAAGCTGAAGCAGTCTTATGTTCTTCTTCTGGGTAAGAATTTTTAATGCCCCTTCAGTAAAGGACGGTGCGATAACTATCTCAACAAAAATCTTGTTTATTTCCTCGGCCGTTTTTTCGTCAATTTCCCTGTTGGCCGCAATAATACCGCCGAATATGGACACAGGATCCGCCTCATATGCCTTTATATAAGCATCATATATATTTGAAGCACTTGCCACACCACACGGATTTGCATGTTTCACCGCCACCACGGTGGGTTCGTCAAACTCTTTTATGATTTCTATGGCACCGTTTGCATCATTTATATTGTTATAGGAAAGTTCCTTTCCGTGCAGCTGTTTTGCAGCCGTTATACAGCCGACATTCGCTCCCACTTCTTTATAGAACACCGCTTTTTGGTGGGGATTTTCACCATATCTCATATCCTGGACCTTTTCAAAGGTCAGAGAAAGGGTTTGAGGGAACTCGTCTTCTCCGATTTGCTCTCTTAAATACTTTGCAATTAAAGTATCATAATGACTTGTATGTTCAAACACTTTATATGCCAGCTTGAACTTGGTTTTCAATGATACATCCTTCGTAGTCTTAAGCTCTTCCAATACGGCAGCATAGTCTGAAGGGTCAACAATTACAACCACGTCCTGATAATTCTTTGCCGCAGCTCTAATCATTGTAGGTCCGCCTATATCAATATTTTCAATTGCCTCCGAAAGGTCAACGTTTTCTTTTAATATCGTCTGCTTGAACGGATAAAGATTGATGATTACCATGTCTATTGTCTCTATGTTAAGCTCTTTCAGCTGTCTCATATGTTCCTCATTGCTTCTTATTGCAAGAATTCCCGCATGAACTTTGGGATGAAGGGTTTTTACCCTTCCGTCAAGACATTCCGGAAAACCGGTAACATCCGATATGTTTATTACCTTTATACCGGCATCACTCAATGTCTTTGCAGTACCACCGGTGGAAATAATATCAACTCCCATGCTTTGAAGTTCACGGGCCATTTCAACAATTCCCGTCTTGTCGGATACACTTATCAGTGCACGCTTTATCATACTATCACTCCTTTTTTAGTTTATAGCAAAACTTAAGCAAAATTCTGCAAACTTTCTGTCAACTTAATTATCCTTAATTCTAACTTTCCTTCCATCGATTTCAAGCCTTCCTTCGGCAAAAAGCTTTATGGCCTCAGGGAGAATTTCCCACTCCGCCTCCTCCATCACCCTCTTCTGGAGAGTTTCGGGAGTGTCATCGTCCCTTATGTACACAGCTTTCTGCAGAATAATAGGTCCGCTGTCGGCTTCAACGTCAACAAAATGGACCGTTGCTCCGGTCACTTTGACCCCGTATTCCAGCGCCTTCTGATGAGGAATTATGCCATAATAGCCTTTGCCGCAGAAAGCAGGTATCAAAGAAGGATGAATGTTGATTATCCTGTTTTCAAACCGTTTTACAAAGTTTTCTCCCAGTATGGACAAAAATCCCGCCATAACAATAAGGCCCACTTCGCAGCGTTCAAAATGCTGTATCAGCGCTTCCCCGTATTCATGCACCGAAGGATAATCTTTTCTGGCAATGCAAACCGCCGGAATATTGTGTTTTTTGGCTCTTTCAAGGGCATACACATTGGGTTTGCTCGACACAACGGTAACAATCGAGCAGTCCTTTATATAGCCGCTTTCAATTCTATCAATTATAGCCTGAAGATTTGTTCCCCCTCCGGAAACCAACACACCAATTCTTAACATATTTCAAGCCCTTCCTTGTCTGATACAACTTCTCCGATTATGTAAGCCTGCTCTTTATCCTTGTTCAAATACTCCACAACACTGTTTGCAATTTCAGCATCCACGGCAATTGTCATACCTATTCCCATGTTAAAGGTATTGTACATATCCATTTCGTCAAGGTTTCCAAGATCTTTTAAGAGAGTGAATATCGGAAGTACAGGCCAGCTACCCCTGACTACTTTGACTCCCAAACCTTGAGGCAGCATTCTCGGTATGTTTTCAATGAATCCTCCGCCTGTAATATGGGCAATTCCCTTGATTTCAAACTTTTCTTTCAAATCCAGGATCGTCTTGACATACAGTCTTGTGGGCTTTATAAGCTCTTCACCCAAAGTGGTTCCAAGCATCTTAATCTCTTCCGCAAGTTTTTTCGCAGTAGGCGCCAAAATCTTCCTTACAAGGGAATATCCATTGCTGTGAATACCTGATGACGCAAGTCCTATTAATTTGTCCCCCGCCTTGATTTTACTGCCGTCTATAATCTTGCTTTTTTCCACTATTCCGACCGCAAATCCGGCCAAATCATATTCATCCTCAGGATAAAATCCCGGCATTTCCGCCGTTTCTCCTCCGATTAGGGCACATCCTGCTTCAACACATCCGTCGGCTATACCTTTCACAATCTGAGCCACTTTTTCGGGACGGTTTTTGCCCAAGGCTATATAGTCGAGGAAAAACAGAGGTTCCGCACCACTGCACACAATATCATTTACACACATCGCCACACAGTCAATACCAACGGTATCATGCTTGTCCAGCAGGAAAGCAATTTTCAGTTTTGTACCCACGCCATCAGTTCCTGATACAAGAACGGGTTCCGAATATTTATCTTTGTTTAAGCCAAACAATCCACCAAAGCCACCTATATCAGTAAGCACCTCAGGCCTGAATGTCCTTTTTACATCATTTCTCATAAGCCTGACCGCTTCATAACCGGCTTCCACATCAACACCCGCATCTTTATATGTAGTCATCAAAGTACCTCCTAATTACAAATGAAATAAATTATATATAATAGATTTCAGCAATTATTTTAGCAATTAACAAATATTATGTACAACTATCATTACCCGCAACTATACTTGCTGGCATCTTTAGGTACTTCCATCGGATATTTGCCTGTGAAGCATCCGGTACAAAAACCGCATTTTGCTCCCACCGGCGTTTTCAAGAGCCCTTCGAGACTTAAGTACCCAAGGCTGTCCGCACCTGTCATCTTTCTGATTTCCTCAACGGAACATTCCGCCGCAATAAGCTGGGACCTGCTCGATGTGTCAACTCCAAAGAAACATGGATACATATAAGGCGGAGAGCTGATTCTCATATGAACTTCCTTCGCACCGGCATCCCTTAAAATTTGAACAAGTCTCTTGCTGGTAGTACCTCTGACTATTGAGTCATCTATCATAACAACCCTTTTACCGTTAACGGCTTCCTTCAAAGCATTAAGCTTAATTTTCACTCCGCTTTCCCTCTGTCCCTGTTCCGGCTGAATAAAGGTTCTTCCGATATATTTGTTTTTTATAAGTCCCAAATCATAAGGTATTCCCGACTCCATGGAATAACCCAGTGCCGCGGATACACCCGAATCCGGAACTCCGAAAACAAGGTCGGCTTCCACAGGATGCTCCCGGGCAAGCCTTCTTCCGGCCTCAATTCTCGCTCTGTGAACACTTACACCGTCAATATAGCTGTCGGGTCTTGCAAAGTAAATATACTCAAAAATGCAAAGTGCCGTCTTTTCCGGAACTTCCGTTTGTATTGAAGTCATTCCGCTCTCTTCAATAACGATAATCTCTCCGGGATTTACATCTCTTACATATTCGGCATCTACTGCATCAAGAGCGCAAGTCTCTGAAGCAAGAACATAGGAATCATCTATACGGCCGATGCAAAGCGGTCTTATACCGTGAGGGTCTCTGATACCAATAAGCTTGTTTGGTGTGAGAATAACCAGCGAATACGCACCTTTTATCTCCTTCATTACCTTGACAATGGCCTCTTCAATATTGTTGCTGGTCAGCCTGAATCTTGAAATCAAATTCAAAATTACCTCGGAATCTATAGTCGACTGGAATATAATACCCTCTTCCTCAAGTTTTTCTCTTATCTTTGCGGCATTAACAAGATTGCCGTTATGAGCCATGGCCATCTGTCCGTTCTTGTACTTTATAACCATAGGCTGGGAGTTTTCCCTGCTGCTCGCACCGGTAGTCGAATATCTCACATGTCCTATTGCAATTTTGCCTTTGAGACTGTTTAAAATTTTTTCATTGAAAATCTCGGGAACAAGCCCCATGTCCTTGTGAAAGAGAAGTGTCCCACCATTGTTGACGGCAATTCCCGCACTTTCCTGTCCTCTGTGCTGAAGCGCATAAAGGGCATAATAAGTCAGACGTGCGGTATCCAAATTACCTTTACTGTAAATACCGAAAACTCCACACTCTTCTTTCGGCTTGTCAAACCCAAACTCATCTTTTTTCAACAAATTGTGTACGTAATTAAAATGCTTTCCCCTTATTACATCAAACATAGCTTTTACTCCTTATATCAGTTTGGTATAATTTACCTGAATATGAGTTGTTAAAGTTCTTTTATCTTTTCCTGAAGAGCTTTGTTCTTCTCTTCAACCTTTTTCTCAAGCTGCTTTTTATATTCCTTCATTTTGTCCCTGAGATCCTTGTAAGCAGTTGACAATATCTGAACCGCAAGCAAAGCAGCATTTTCCGCACCGTCTATCGCAACCGTGGCAACCGGAATTCCTGAAGGCATTTGAACTATAGACAGCAGTGAATCAAGCCCGTCCATTGTAGATGATTTAATTGGCACACCGATAACCGGAAGGGGCGTAAATGCTGCCAGAACTCCCGGCAAATGAGCCGCTTTTCCCGCACCGGCTATTATAACATCAAAACCGTTTTCTTCGGCACCTTTAGCGAACTCAGCCGCTTTGTCGGGTGTCCTGTGGGCCGAGCAAACTATTGCCGAAACCTCCACATCAAACTGCTTTAAGACCTTGATGCAGTTCTGTAAAACTGAAAAATCGGAATCACTCCCCATTACAACAGCAACTTTTGGTTTTTTTTCAACATTGGTCACACCCATAGTTCAACCTCCCCAAAAATTTGAAATATAGTTGTATTGTTGAATTATATATTCTTACATAAATATCACGTACCAAAATTAGCCATCAGAAAACATAAAAGTCTGATCCAATCGGATCAAACTTTTATGTGCAATATTCATAGCTTTAAAGCGGAAAATACGAAATTCAGTATAAAAAGCAACACTACTACATAAAGGATTGGATGTACCTCTTTTGCTTTGCCTTTTACAATTTTTGTTATTACATAGAATACAAAACCTGCCGCAACTCCGTTTGAAATGCTGTATGTAAAAGGCATTACAACAACCGTGAAAAATGCTGAAACCGCTTCTTCAAACTCATCCCATTTTATCTTGGCAAGGGACTCCATCATCAAAATACCCACTACAATAAGTGCCGGAGCAGTTGCGGCGGATGTTACCATACCGGCAATCGGTGACAGGAACAATGCCAGGAAGAAAAACAATGCGGTGAAAACCGATGTAAGACCGGTTCTTCCTCCCACGCTGATTCCTGCAGCACTTTCAACATAAGTGGTAGTATTGCTTGTACCTAAAAGTGCTCCTATTGACGTTGCAGTTGAGTCTGCAAACAAAGCCTTATCCAGTCTTGATTTAAATCCTTTGCCTGAGTGAAGTGCTTTTTCGTCTTCTTCGTCAAAAATTCCGGTCTTTCTGCCAGTTCCCAGGAATGTTCCTATTGTATCAAAAGTATCCGATAGGCTGAAGGCAAGTATCGTGGCCAAGACTGTCGGTATCTTCGCCGGATCAGTGAAAAGTCCCGCCAAATCAAGCTTTAAGAAAGTCGGTGATATTGACGGGGGCAAAAAGTTTGACGCTGTCAGTTCCGGAATAGGTGTTATGCCCATAAACAGTCCAATCACTGTGGTTGCCATAATCCCCCAAAGTATTGCTCCCCTGACTTTTAAAAGCATTAAAACAACCGTAATTACAAGCCCGATTAATGCCAATTGAGTTACCGGATCGGTAAAGTCGGCAAGAGCCGGAACAATGTCTCCTGAAACCACGTTTCCATTGGGAAGTGTAGTATAAGTGCCGCTGCTGACTGTAAAATCCAATAAATGCGCCTGTTTAATTCCTATGTATGTTATAAACAGGCCTATTCCTCCGCTTATAGCATACTGGAGGGATTGAGGTATTGCCGCTATCAGCATCTTTCTAATTCTTGTGACGGTAATAAGTATGTTTATCAGTCCGCAAAGAAAAACCAGTGCCAAAGCCTGCTGCCAGGTAAATCCCTGTCCCAAAACAACGGTGTATGCAAAGAATGCGTTAAGCCCCATTCCCGGAGCTTGGGCATACGGAACGTTTGCCACCAATCCCATTATCAATGTACCGATTATTGCTGCAAGTATTGTTGCAACAAACACAGCACCTTTGTCCATTCCCGAAGCTTCCAGGGTATTGGGATTGACAAAAATAACATATGCCATCGTTACGAAAGTAGTTAAACCTGCTATAAATTCCGTCCTGACATTTGTGCCGTTTTCCTTGAGCTTAAAGAACTTTTCCATAAGACTCCTCCTTCATCCTTTCGGACTTAATAAAAGTTTGAAATAAAAATGGGCTGGCAGAACCAACCCTCCAAACCGATACAACAAAACGATGTCCTTAACCGCCAAAACTTCTGCTTCTTCGAACAAAAGAACATTTTCATCCTTGTCCGAACTAAACCTGCCTTTTACATAAATAATACTATCAAAACAAAGTACGGCTTGTCAACGAAAGTTATCAAAAAATACGAACATTATTTTAAATTTTTGAGGTTAATATTCGTTTTTTTACGAAATTATAAGCTTACATAATATTTATCCGGCCAAAGTCAGCAAATAAACCACAAAGGGCATTGTCACAATCCCCAGTATTGTCGTTATAAACACGTTTTCGGTGGCGAGCCTGTAATCAGAACCGTACTGCTCCGCCAAAGCGGGAACAATTGTGGCACACGGCATCGAAAGCTGCAGTATGATTACCGCTTTCACAAGAGGTTCTACAAAATCCACAAAAGAAAATACGAACAAAGCAATACACGGAATCAGGATAAGTTTAAACAAAGCTAAAACAAATATAGGGTATCTTTTTAATAAATCCTTCGTACTGCTTATTTTCGTTTCAGACAATATCAGGCCTATAAAAAGCATTGACAAAGGAACCGTAGCCTCTCCTATAGGAGTAAATGCATTGGCTATGAATCCGCCTATATCATAAATGTATGGAATGCCGTCTATAAATCCTTTGAAATTTGACTTTATCAGCATAATAACAAGACCTGTTGCAAAAGCTATGGTATTGGCATTTACAAGATGCTTTAAATTATCTTTCACACTCACCTTGTTGTGCCTGTTTACGAGAAAAATTCCCAAAGTCCATAAAACAGCGTCATTCGCCAAATTGTAAAACACAGCATAGATTAAAATACCGTCTCCATAAAGTGACCTTAAAAGGGGAAAAGCCAGATAAATTACGTTTCCAAACATGAAATGCATTTTAAATACGTTCGCAGTTGCCCCTTCAAGTTTTAATATCTTTCCGGCAAAATGCCCCACTACAAAGGAAAACATTATAAATACTACCGCCAAAAGGAATATCCACATTCCGTTTATCAGAATGTCTTTAGTAAAATTTCGTCCCGCCAGGGTCGTAAAAATCAGGAGCGGTGCCGTAAGCTTTATTACCGTTCTTGAAAGCACTGATCCCGAATTATCCGGAAGATAACGGGTTTTACCTGCAATAAACCCTATGAGTCCCATTATCACTAAAACAGAAATTTGATTGACTAAAATTCGTATTTGCTCCGTAAGGCTTTGAACATCGACCATTTTTATAACTCCCGCAAAATATTTGTCAAACTGCCTTGAGATACTCCGTTTAGCCGTATCCCCATATATCGACATTTTTTTAGCAGCGTGACCGAGTGATATGATAACATATTAGCAGGAGCTTTTCAACAATTATAATTTGATATGTCAATTGTAATTTGGATATGTTCAGTCTAATGCAATGACTTCGTTTTTTTTAACCTGTCTAATATCCGCCGATTTTTTAAAGCTTTACACATCCTGGTTTCCATCCGGTTTCAATGCCATTGAATGAAAAACAAACATCTTTTTTTATTTTTAAACTTAACCGTAATACTTTGTGACAGTTAAGAATTTACACCGCAAACTGCAGTTCTTTTCTTAAAATCAGCATAGAGGCTTAGTGATTTTGAAACACCAAATTCATATACTTTGATGATATCTTCATATGCTTCAGCTTCAGGAACAATCTTACCCAGAACCGAAGGCTCATTTTTGAAAAACTCTTTGTTAAATACTTCGGTACCGCTTCGCTCGGTGCCCATTACCGCCACATAAAACATTTCCGTTTCAACTATGTCCTGAAACATATGACTGCCATAAGACAACTCAGGAACAAATCCAATTTCAATATCCGCATACTCGCATAGGACTTTAAAATTGGATATATCCGAAAACACAACCGGAACTCCCAATTCAGGGGATGAAGTCCCAATTCGCCCCGGGCTTACAAGCATCAGTTTCTTATTCTTTCCTTCATAATATTTGTTAATTTTAGAGACTACACTGCACAAAGAGCTTTTCTGATTATAAGGATAACCATGATACTTTTTTGAGTCAATCCACACAACCACATCAATGTTCAACTCTGCGGAATTCCCCATAAAAGTCTGATTAACTTTAAACAGAACTTTATCTTTTTCAATATTCGGAATTTCCCGATTGGCAGCACTCTCCCATACAGCCATGGGCCTGCACTGAAGAAGATTTACGGTAAATGCTCCGTCCTTTCTGAAATTAATTGTGTATTCCACATCCACAGGATTTCCGTAATGCTCCTGAAGAGTGGAAAGAATATCTTTCATCATTTTCATAAGCTCTCTTTTCTTAACAATCCCGTCACACGAAACAAAAAGAACATTTCGTCTCTGTCCTCTTTCATAAAACATTCTCTCAGTATCATAATCATGCTCACAGACAAGATTCACATACCAATCCGGAAGCTCAGGAATCAGTTCACTTACATCAATATCTCTTACTTCATTTTTCTGTAAATCAATAACATCCACTCTTCGCTGTGAAAAACGATGTTTATCACTCGACCTCGTTAAAATGGTACTTTCAGGATTATCCAGGTTTACCAGCCGGGGATAATCGACACCCGTTCTGTCCACCGCCTTTGTACCCAGACCTGCAACCAAACGCAGAAGTCCCGCATCTGCACTAAATTCATCACTCCAGCGGTATACACTATAGGAAAAACCAACTCCCGCAGCACATGGCATATAATATTTGTCAAATTTCGTTCCGCTGACACGCTGCACCAAAATCGCCATTTGCTCGTCCATTTTATCAAGTCCCCGTTGTCTGCGGTACTCCAAAGCAGACCTGTCCATCGTGCTTGCATATACCCTGCGCACCGCGTCTTCAAATTGCAAAAGCCTTTCTTCCGGATCGCATGCGTTTACGCAGAAAATCGACTCGTATTTTCCCGCAAAAGCATTTCCAAATCCGTCTTCCAGGAAACTGCTCGAACGCACAATGATAGGAATTTGTCCGAAATAGTTCAGCATTCTTCTGAATTGCGCCCTAATGGGCTCGGAAAATTTACCGTTTGATATCGCATTTTTCAGTTCTTCCGCCTTTTCAAAATAATACTTGTCATTACGCTGTAAAATACGTAATTTCCAGAGTTTGTTTTCCACGATATATGAATAAAAGATATCAGTTCCGATATAATAGGAATCCTGAGGCTCCAAATACTTTACATACTGAGGCAGGTAGTTTGCAACCATTTTTCTTGCCAAAAGCATACCACATGCCTTTCCCCCAATTGTTCCGGTACCGATCATTCTTTCTTTGATATGGAAATAATCCTCAGGACTGAATTCTTTTCTTATCAAATCAGCCATTCTGTGGTCGCGGGTCATCATGCTGCGGGTTATTTTATTAAGAGTCCAGTCTGTAATTTCACCCCTGTAATAAGCTTCCCTGGCCTCCCTGAAAAACCTTTCATAACTGTCAATATTCTGCTCGGCGTGCCTCTTTTGCTCATTATGAATAAGATTGTAGTAATCTGCCAAATCCACACTGCCGGTCAGGGATTCCAGCTCGTTGTCGTCATTCAGCCTGTAAGGCATATACATGTCAGGCAAATAGCGGTTCCAAACTTTAATAGGATGTATAAACGTATCTTTTTCGTCCGAATACACATCAATAAACAGCTGTGTTGTCTCCTGAATACGGGCAATTGTTGCAAAATCGTGATGCCCTCTCAGTACAGGAAACAATGCCACAGTGTCAAGTTCAAACAAATAGGGGCAGGTTACACAAAAGAAATTTCCCATCATCAAGTCTGTGGACCAGGCAACCTGCAGGTCGGAAAGGGAATCAAACACATAAAATGCCTCCCTTCCCTCCTTATCAATTATATTGTGGACCTCAACCGTAAAGGCCTCAAACCCTCGATTGGCATTCAGCTGATAAATTTTCAGCCCGTCCATGTATTCCAGTAAAGGTTCATGGTTGGAAAAACGGATATAAATAATATTTCTTTTGTCCTCAATGGATTGATTTACAAAGGGATGCACTATTCTTTTAAAATCATTCAAACAAGTTACCTGTATGACCACATTATCTCCAAGTCTTATGTTGTCAAGAACCTTGTCCAAACTCGGTATACCTGATCTAACCCTTTCAAAAGCCGGCATATCTTTCACCTATATAGCTTTAACTATATTTGTTCCTTTCTTCCAGATTATTATCAAATGGGTAGAAATCTATTTTAAAGCTAAGGTAATTCTATATATTCATTATAACATTTTTTATAAATTTATTATAATATAACGCTCAGAAAAAATACCAAGAAATCTCATAAAAAATTGAATTTTCCCCATTCCATTGAGCATCTCGCTACAATGGTTAACTTAAGGGTATTTACTGCTTAATGCACCATAAAATACGTTATTATAGAAGTAACACCCTCTACATAGTTAACATAATATGTATTGAGGTGATTATTATGCAAAACAGTTTGCACAGTCATAGATTTATGGGAAGAACTACTTTTAATGACGGCCATATTCATGAATATTCAGGTATAACCAGTGTAAACCTCAACAGTCCCGGTCACATACACTACATGGCTGGCGAAACCACCTTCGAAGACGGTCATATACATCGTTATAGCCTACAAACAGGTCCCAGTATACCCGTTAGCGGTGGACATATACACTATTACTACACTGCAACCTCTTTTGAGGATGGTCATATTCACTATTTATATGGGTATACAAGCGTTTATAATAATCAATAAGACGGCTTAAAACTCGATTATTTTTGAGGCATTCATAATTATATGTTCGAAGAGAGACTAAAAGATGGCATAAAAGTTGCTCCTACTTCCGGTATTTCCATATCGGATAGAACAATAGATAATTCATAAACAAGACAAGGGGCAATGTAGCTGTCTACAAACTGCATGAATATTTACCCAATCTTCCCGGAAGAAACACTCTTGCATCCGACTATTTCGCATTTGATGTTTCAACAGCCCTTGGTGTGCCTTCAGTTCATCACTCAAGAGAGGTTTTTCATGAATACCATGACCAAAGATTTGTATTTGAAAACAAAAAGCGTTATTGGGAGGGAATTGCAAAATTTTCGGACTATTTCAATTTGTACATGTCCATCTTTAACGACAATTTGGATATGAAATACGGAAATACCAGAAATAAAGTTATTTCCAATGACATTACTTTTGACATTGCAAATAAAATAAAAAACTTAAAAAATGAATCAAGGGTGGTTCGTGAGAACAGAATTAAAGATATTGCAAATCACATACTTTTACCCTTTGACGAAAAATATAATGCCATTGGAAAATTTATATTGCAAACAGCACAAAATATTGTCGATGAAGCCAACCGCGAATATCTTCTTCATGCTGAGTTGATTGATAAATGGCCTCAAATAGTAATTAAAGCCAAAAATATTAATCTTATGGATATCATTTAGCTTTCTAATGCGACTTGACAAGCTCTTTTATAATGAGAACTATTCCTGTTAAAAAAGCCGCCAAAAAAGCTATTAAAACAAAGGCATAAAGAAATGTATTCACCGGCAGCATCCGGATCTCCTCCTTCTTTCCCGTATTCACCCTGCCACAATTAGACAACGTACATTAAAAATCATGTTTTTTACATGCAAAAGTTTTTTGCTTTATATTTAATTATTTATTTTAATATATTACATAAAAATATTTAATATTATTCCATTTCTTAAATTAAACAAAAGGTAATGCGAAGTTTTATATACTTCGGCATTACCTTTTATCTGCACCAAACCCATTTATTCCACGTTGTTTATTTTGTCAACCAGTTCCTCCAGCATTTCTTCGCTTAACCTTCCCTGAGAGTAACCGACAAGTGAGCGCAAAGGCATATTCTTTATATTGGCCGCCATCATGTCATGAGCATTGTCCATATCAATCTGCAGTGCATCGGTTATCTCTTTTAGTACAGGCCCTAAAACGGCCGCAGCCGAAGAATCGGACATTACATCTTCAACCGCTGAATTCACTGTGAATCTTTTTCTTATCTTCACCGTTGAATTTACTCTCACTGATTCTTTTAAAACTATGTCCCTGGAGGACCTTCCTATTAATATCAGAAACTCTCCGCTTTCAACATGCCAGTCCTTAATCTGAGTATTGTAATATGCAAAAGCCCTTTTGTCCAAAGTAAATGTAACCGTCTTTTCTTCTCCCGGATTAAGGAAGACCTTTTCAAATCCTTTAAGCTCTTTCTCAGGTCTTCTGACGCTGCTTTTCACATCTTTTACATACAGCTGCACAATTTCTTTTCCTGCCATTTTTCCAACATTTTTGACTTTAACGCTGACATTTATGATGCTATTGTCCGAAACATCTTTTTTATCGACTGATATATCACTGTATTCAAATTTGGTATAGCTAAGTCCGTGACCAAAGGGGAACAATGGCTCAATTCCCTTTGTATCATAATATCTGTATCCGACAAACAACCCTTCTTTATACTCCACTCGGTCATCCTCTCCGGGAAAATTCAAATAGGACGGATTATGGCTTAATTTCACCGGGAAGGTCTCCGCAAGTTTTCCCGACGGATTGACTTCACCGAATAGCACATCCGCCAGCGCGCCTCCCAGCGCCTGGCCTCCAAGATAAGCTTCAAGCACGGATTTTACCTTGTCAATCCACGGCATTTCAACCGGTGAGCCGTTAAGCAATACCACAACAATATTACTCTGGACTTCGGCCACCGCTTCTATCAGCCTGTTTTGATTTTCCGGAATACTCATGTGAGTTCTGTCAAATCCTTCAGATTCATATTCATCCGGAAGCCCTGCAAATACTACCGCAACATCCGAGCTTGATGCCGCCTTTTTAGCTTCGTTTATCAATTCCTCATCAATACCGTCATTTTCAAGCCTGTATCCTTCCGAATATACAAGGTTTACTTTGTCGCCTCCGGCCTTTTTTATCTCTTCATAAATATCATCAAGTCTTGTCGGGGTAATATGAGAACTGCCCGAACCCTGGTATCTTGGTTTTTTCACAAAAGCTCCTATCAAAGCTATGGTTCCGCTCTTTTTTAAAGGAAGCACATCGTCCTCGTTTTTAAGAAGAACCATCGATTCGGCCGCAGCCTGCCTTGCCAGTCTGTGATGAGCATCTTTGTCATACTGCGCGTTTTCTTTTTTGTTTTCCAGTGCCATAAAAATTACTTTCAAAATTCTTTCCACAGCTCTGTTTAAAATATTTTCAGACAGCTTTCCGCTTTTTACGGCTTCAACTATCTTTTTATCCGTAATACCATGACTGGTGGGCATTTCCAGGTCAAGACCTGCATCCAGGCCGCTGACCCTGTCATTTACCGCACCCCAGTCGGATACCACAAAGCCGTCATGCATCCATTCATTCTTTAAAACTTCCGTCAAAAGATATCTGTTCTCCGAACAATATTCACCGTTGAGCTTGTTATATGCACACATAACCACCCAAGGCCGTGCTTTTTTTACAGCATTCTCAAAGCTTGCAAAATATATTTCCCTCAACGTTCTTTCATCTACAATGGTATCAACGGTCATTCTCCGGTGTTCCTGGTTGTTTGCGGCAAAATGTTTAAGACATGCACCCACTCCCTGACTTTGAACTCCTTTTATATGGCTTGCCGCCAGCTCTGACGAAAGATAAGGGTCTTCGGAAAAATATTCAAAATTTCTTCCACACAAAGGTGAACGCTTTATATTTGCACCTGGTCCAAGCAGTATTGAGACATTTTCCGCCTGACATTCTTCTCCTAGTGCTGCACCTACTCTCTCAACCAGTTCTCTGTCCCAGGAACATGCCAAACCTGCTGCAGACGGAAAACAGGTTGCTGGAACGCTGTTGTTGATGTCCGCAATCTCTGCATCTTCCCTCTGCTTTCTCAGTCCATGAGGTCCGTCAGTCATCATTATTGAAGGAATGCCCAGTCTCTCAACAGGCTTGGTATGCCAAAAATCCAGTCCCGAGCACAACCCTGCTTTTTCTTCCAAAGTCATCTGCTTTATTATTTTCTTGATATCTACCGCCATTTCTATCCTCCTCATGCTTTGCGTTTATATGTGCATATATATGTTAAATCGTCTTTTGGCAACCCATCAGTTTATATCAACCTTCATCGTGACATTCACCGTCATGTCGTCAAAATGTTTGTCCACGCTCTTTGAATGAATGTTTCCTGCTCCGTCAACGTAATTAAAATTGTATCTTAGTCTGGAATCTGCCCCGTCAAATACTATTGTGCCCGGTTTGAGGAATTTTACTTTTATTTTGAAGCTTTCAACTACAAAACTGTAACCCGTGCCTGTAAACGTAAACGGAATGTTGTTTATCTCACCGGTAAGCTTTATCCTGTTAACTCCGCCCATCGGCACACTTTCCGTGCTTATCCACTCAGGAGCCTCAACCAGCAGCACTCCCTGCGGAAGAATCTCTTCGTACAAAACCTTGTCAAGCACAACATCATAATATATCTTCAAAGTCATATTGTTTAAAATATCCAGAAGTTCCAGGAAATTATTTGCCTTGTAATAGTGTCTGTCTGTTCCTTCTAACGGTTTTGCTCCGCTTTCTGCTGCAATTTCTTCCAGTACGTCGCCAATATCCTCTTCTGAAAAGTCTATAAACACAAGATTGATACCCTTTGAAGTAATGATTCTTCCCATATCCTTTGCATAATCCAGTGAATTGTATGACTCATTGTCAGCCTTTATAAAATCAGCACGTCCGTTGTCTGTCTTCGGTTCATTCTTTTTATTGTCCACTGCCGTCCACCGGTTCGGTACAGAGCCTGTAATAACGACTATATATTTTGAAATCTGACCTTTTGGAGGAGGACCATTAAGAATATGATAGGCTCTTCTCATTCCGTCACCCATGTTGCTCAGGCCTGATGTTCCGGGCTTAATTTTGTCAATAGTCTCCTTCAAAGCAGCTCCTTTATCAGGCAAAGACAAATCATACTTTTTAAAATCATTATCATTGGCAGAATCGGAATACTGAATAACGGCCATTTTGGTCTTAGAACCCGCAAACTTGTCTACAAAGTTCTTTGCAGCATCTTTTACCAATTTTAAATAAGTGGATTTGTCAATATACTTTTCCTCAACAGTATCAAATTGCCCTTCAGTATGATTTACCACAAGGCCGCCGGCAAAAAAATCAAGTTCGTTCGCTGCAATAGAACCGTTAATTGTATTTTTGTCACCTGAGAAGAAAATTTTTCCTGAATTAGGGTTTGCAGGATTTCCAGGTGCATAAACTATTCCGTTTATAGTAGAGTTACTGGTCTGAAACTCTATATTTCCCCCTATGGAGTAAACATACAACTTGTCATTAGGTCCGTTGGGATACAAGTTTTGTCCCTGTATAATTATATTTCCGTCAGCAACAATAAATCCCTCACCGACGTTATTGGTATTTGTCAGTGATATAAGAACATTGCCCATAAAATACATTGAAGAATTTATAACAAGTGTACCTGCTCCAAATATTTCAAACCGTCCGGCAATTAAGTTATAAAATATAAAGATATCTTCTTGACCCGGCATTGGCTGGGGGAACCAACTCAAAAAATAATCCTCGGGTCTGAAAACCATGGAATTGCGCATCGCATCATCAATAAGTTTAGAATGGAAATTGGGCATTTCTATTGGAATCGTAATGTTTTTATATTCATTTATATTTACGTTTTTACTTGTAATGTGGAAGCTGGCAGCTGAGCAAGTTTGAGAAATACTTATACTATCCGCTGTAGAAGTAAATACATCATTTGCATGCACACTTCCGTTAATGGAAGCATCTTTTCCCTGTACAGTTAAATTATGATTTGAATATATTCCAAAGTCCAGCGGTGATAAAATATCTTCCACATAAGAATTTAACACACCTGAGTTATCCAATACAAGCACAATTTCTTTTTCTGTGTCCATCCTGCCTTCCAAAGCAATTTCTCCGCTTTGGGATAATGTTATGTCAACTTCTTCTCCAAGCTCCGCCTCATATACGGAACTTCTCGAAGCGGTGATACCGGCTCCCTGAGGGTCCTCCGACGGCACGGGCGATACGGAAGGCGAAGCTATTTTTTCAATATGTACATTGTCAAGAACAATGTCATGGGCTTTATCCGTCTCTGTTCCGATTTTCCCCATTTCAAACACAATCGCCACATTTGTACCTGTTGTGCTGTTAAATGTGAATTCACAGGTATAAGTCTTCATCTTTGGCTCAACTTCCACTATCTTGCCGAAATACTCAATCATACTGCTTGTGGCATTCTGCAATGACACCCTTATATTTCTCGGAACCGTTGACTTTGCATCAAAAGTAAGCCTGTAGGTTTTTAAATTTTCAAGTACAATTCCGTCATGCTTCAATTGAATTGCCCAGTGATTCGAGCCTGCATTCGTAATAGAAGTTTTGGACATTTTATTTCCGGAAGGCTCGGAATGGATCAAATTTGTGGCATTCGCACCGGATAAGCTGTCGCAGTAAAAACTCCAAAATACCGATCCGCTCTCAAAATCTCCGTTGGGAACTGCTTTTCCATCCCAATTTACAGGAGTCTCAAAACCTGAAGGTGTTGGCGTGGCCTGGTAAGTCGGAACAGACGAAGGTGTTGCAACCGGCGTCGGACTGATTTGCGGAGTCGGAGTTGACAAAGAAGGGGTGGGACTATACATTACCGGTTCCGTTCCACTGAACAAAACGCCGTTCAAATACCCAGTAACCTTGTTCCATGCCGCAAAATCGTTATTAGACTGACAGAAAGAATAATCATTGGTTTGTGTAAAACTCTGTTTGTATTCGGATTGATAGGCTCTGGCTCTCATTAACACGGATGTATTGGGTTCAAGACTTCCCGCCTGAGCGTTAAATCCAAATTCAATATATTTGTTTGCTCCGGATGAATTTATATCTTTTATAGTATAAGTAACATCGTTGTTAATTCCTCTGCCGTTATTGTTGGCATAATCGATAAAAACAGTAATTGGAGACACTCCGTCATCAGTAAAATAGTATCTTAATTTAATGTCCGAAAGTGAAATTTGAGAAGAACCATTGTTGGTAATTCTAAAATTCATAGAAATGGAAGAAACAGAAGCACCAAAATCTCCATTATAGAATTCCAAACTTATGTTTGCAGAATTTGCATAGACATTCAAACCAAAAGAAGCTAAAGATATGATTTGTATTAATATACACACTGCAATAAGCAATGCACTTTGCTTATATGATAATCTCCGTAGCATATTGCATCCATCCCCCTTTATTTTTGCGTTGATAAGTACGAAGCAATTTTATGTCGATTGTGTAATGTCGACTGGTTGATTGCACTAATGCCAAACTATGACAAATTATAAAGGATGCATTATAAATTATACTGTGAAATTTTAATCGGTTTATTGGAATCTCCAAGTGTCTTTACAAGAATAGTCTTAGGATTAAAAGAAGCATTCAGGTAAATATTAACCTCAAACAAATTCATTCCACCGTCTTTACCTGTTATTTCCGCTATACCGCTCACATATTTTCTTGAGCTGTCATACAACTCTATCATAAGCATCTTGTTTTCCAAATTCACTTTTCCATATACTTTTAATATTTTTCCGTCCGCTTCACTTTCCCATCCGTCCACAGTAAACTCCAAATCTCTGAAGTAGGATTTCTCCCCTAAATCCCGTACTTGGTTAACATAAGAAATATAAACCGTTCTTCTGGCACCGTCCCAGGAAACATCTGCTCCCGCATTCTCACTTACAAATCGTAACGGAACAAAAGTTCTTCCTCCCACGATCTCAGCCTCAGCATCAAGATTTACTTTGTATCCGTTGACATAAGCAAAGGCTTTCCCTATTTCAATATAAATCTCGGTGGTATCATTGGTTGCCAGAATGGTACGGTTTACTCCGTTCCAGCTTATATCCACACCAAGAGCTTCGAAAATCGCTCTGAAAGGCACCATCGTTCTTCCGTTTTTTATGTACGGAGCCACATCAAACTTAATTTCAACCCCATTTAGAAAAACCTTTATTTCATCCGCCGAAGCATAACTGTTTTGTACGGCAAATGAGAAGCTTCCCGTAAAGCTAAATATAATCAAAATGCAAAATACCACAAGATATGAAAAAAACACTCTTATTTTTTTCATAATCACCCTCCTCCACATTGAGATTTTGAGAACAACACATACACAGGATTTAGGACTCTTTCGGATTTAAGAATCTGTCCCACACTTTCCTGAATCTGTCTAATTAACTATTGGTCTAATCAACTATTGATTGAACGAAAGAAAAAATCAGAAATGAAATAAATTTATGCAGGCCTCGATGAAAGTTCTATCTAATAAACTATTATAAAGTTACATTTTCCCTTATATTAATTATATAACGAATTTGGTGTTTAAGTCAACTTTATGCAAGTCTTTGTAATTATATTGACATATTTTGATTGAGCAAAATTTAGTAATAACAGTATAATAATGGTATTGTTATGTAAACCTAAATAAAGATTTGTAAAAAAAATAATTTATTTTAAAAGGATTTAATTATCCTCATTATTTTGATTTCATTGTAAGTCTTCCAAACTCAATTGTATACATAAAAAAAGCAAACAATGTGGAACCAACTGCGATTATAACGGCAATATTAACTATTATATCCGAGTAAGGATTTGCAAACAGCCCCGATCTTACAAGTATAGTTAATACTATTGCCAGGAAAAAAACAACTGTGGCAAACTTACCATACCAGTCAGCCTGTACAACAAAATTTACCTTCTTGTATATTAAAATACTGCCGATAATCATAAACGACTCTTTTGCAACAACAATTATCAAAACCGGCAACGGTATAATATCCTGTATGGTAAGAATAGTCAATGCTGTCAACTGCATCAATTTGTCCGCCAATGGATCGGCAAGCTTTCCAAAGGACGTCACCATATTGAATTTTCTCGCAATTATTCCATCCAATACATCAGTAACTCCCGCCAAAAGAAACAAAATCACGGCAACGGTATATCGTTCATTATAGAGGTAGTATCCAAAAAACGGTATAAAAACAAATCTTATGGCAGTCAATATATTTGGAATATTCACCTATTCACCACCTTAAAAAAATTATAACAATTTATAAAACAGCCTTATTTAACAATTCAAAAATATCCGGTGCATGTTTTTTAATATTTACAGGCTTAAGATTTTTGTTTGTCCATGCATGCACCGTCTCCCCCGTTGTTATCAGCGAATTGTCACAACATTTAAAAACCTCGTAGTAAAACGTTACCCTCGTATAAGACATTTGCCTGATACAAGTTTTTACAATGAGCCTGTCCTCATATCTTGCCGCGCCTTTGTATCTGCATGTAAGTTCAATCAGGGGAAGCATAAAACCTCTTTCTTCAATTTTTGAATAGGACATTCCCAAATTTTTTATAAAATCCGTCCTTGCCGCCTCAAACCAGATAGGATAGTTCGAATGATGAACTATTCCCATCCGGTCTGTTTCAGCATATCTTACAATAATCTCCGTCTCCGATATGAACAATGCTTATTCACCTTACCATAATATACAGCTCTTTATTATTATAAAAATATTATAAATAAAAATTATAAAAAATAATTGCGTAACAACTAAAGCAAATCAAATTGCATTCTGACGCTTATTATTATAATGCTAATATTTTGCTAAGCTGAATCAAATCTTCCGAAATGGTCTTTTTAACCTGCAAAGCTTCTTCCAAATCCATATCACCTATCTGGTTGTCCTTAAAGACAATTACTCTGTTACGCTTGTTTTCCATCAAAACTTCAACAGCCTTCGCTCCCATCTGACTTGCCATTACTCTGTCGTATACAGTGGGACTGCCTCCCCTTTGTATATGACCCAGTATGGTGGCTCTGGCTTCAATACCCGTCTTTTCCGTAATCTCTTTCGCGATCTCGATGGCTTTGCCTTCTCCCCCTTCGGCAACTATAACAAGGTAGTGCTTTTTGCCTCTGTTCCTTCCCTCAATTATGGGCTTTATGACATCGGTATCCATATCAAAAGGTTTCTCAGGCAGAACGACAGCCTCAGCACCTCCGGAAATACTTACATTCACAGCAATATATCCGGCATGTCTTCCCATAACTTCCAGCACACTGCATCTTTCATGGGAATATGCAGTATCGCGTATCTTGTCTATCGCATCCTGGACAGTGTTCATGGCGGTATCAAAACCTATGGTATAATCGGTGCAACCAATGTCATTATCAATCGTCCCGGGTATTCCTATGACATTAAGTCCAAGTTTGCTGATGTCTCTTGCTCCTCTGTAAGAACCGTCACCGCCTATTACCACAAGAGCGTCAATACCAAATACTTTTGCCATGGACATGGCTTTTTTAAGTCCTTCCTCGGTCTTAAACTGGGGTGATCTGGCTGTCTGGAGAATGGTACCTCCCCTGTGAATTATATCTCCCACTGATCTTGCCGTCAGTTCTTCAATATCTCCGTTTATAAGACCGTTAAAACCCTTTCTTATTCCCAAAACCTTAAAGCCATAATACAGTCCTGTTCTCACAACCGACCTTATGGCCGCATTCATTCCGGGAGCGTCTCCACCGCTTGTCAAAACTCCAATCGTTCTTACACTGCTCATCTACGACAACCCTCCTTAATAGTATTAAACCCGTGTTTTAAGAGGCTAAACACGGGATAATAAAAAAAACTATATTAACTTTAACTCAATATCCCTTTTCAATTATTACACTATGGGCCTCTTCCACTTCGGCTTCAGGGACTAAAACTTCGTAATAGTTGTCATTATTGTCGTGATTTTTGCTGATAGGTCTTAATTTAACCAAAATCCCTTCGCTCGTCAACAATTCCTGCATCGTAGTGGCGATCTCTTTGCTTTGAGCCATATACACCACTGTCCACATATAAACACGCCCCTTTTTACGTTATTCACCGGAATAAACTTCTCCATGCCTGCTCAGTATCCTGGCTTTTCCTCTGATTTTTATCGCAGAAGTATTATCGGTAAACTGGGCAATAAGAACTTCACCCTTATCCAGTTTCTCGGTATGGTGGAACTTCGTATCTTTACCTCTGGTAAGGCCAATAATATTCACACCATTTTCTTCAGCCTTAATCACAATATAATCCTCATATATTCTTTCCATATTCGAATCCAAAGAGAACCACCTCGACATAACTATATATTAATTTGCACCAAAAATCAATATGAATTTTAGGCAAAGGTTACGAGACTTTGACATTTTCCTCCCCTATAAGTAACTTCAATTCATTAATCACGGTGTCATTAAGGCTTACCCAGCAATCCCTTTCCAACACCTTGATCTTTTTTTGGCTTTCATTGTAAAGGCATACAGGAGTGTTCCCACCAAAAAACTTCAGCATGCAAATTATTGATTCCATCAGCTCGTTGTCAATGTTATCGTCCACTCTCAAATAAAGCTTTACCACTTTTCTTTTCAGCGGATTTGCGCCGTCTTCTTTTCTTAACGGCCTTACTTCCTCGCATATTATTTTTGGCTGTTCCTCTTCTTTTATACTTATACTTCCTTTTATCAGAACAATGTTTTCCACCTCCAGAAGGTTCGAAAACCTCTCCAAAACAGCAGGAAAAACTATTATCTCCATTGTGCCATACAAATCTTCCAATGTCACAAAAGCCATCAAATTGTTATTCTTCGTGGTTTTTGTCTTCCTTGAAGTAATTATTCCCCCAACCGTCACAGTCATACCGTCTTTTAAACCTTTGTTTCCTTCAACAGTTATTACCTCACCGTTTTCATCCGCATCCGACACCATATCCTTGCTGTACAATGTAACCACTTCACTGAATTCCTTTTCAAATTCACTCAAAGGATGTCCCGATATATAAAGGCCCAGCATTTCCTTTTCCATTGACAGAAGTATCTTCTGCGAATATTCGGGAATATCGGGATAAATATCTTCATCTTCCGGATATAGCTGATGCTTCTCATCCTTTTTGCCATCCTCGGTGTTAAGTGCCATGTCAAATATGGAAAGCTGGCCTTCCATGCTCTTTTTCCTCTGGCTGGATATTCCTTCCATCATTTTCTCATAAGCATTCATAAGCCTTGAACGGTATACTCCCATTGAATCAAAAGCTCCGCTCTTTATGAGGCTTTCAATGCATCTTTTGTTTACATCCTTTCCGTCAACTCTCTCCAAAAAGTTCCTGAAACTTTTATAGTTTCCGTTTATATTCCTTTCATCAATAATTGACCTGACTGCATTCTCACCGACATTTTTAACCGCTGCAAGCCCAAATCTTATCTTTCCGTTCACAACGGTAAATCTGACATCGCTTTCATTTATATCCGGAGGAAGTACTTCAATACCCAGCTTGCGGCACTCATGCACATACTGGGATATTTTATCGCTGCTTCCCATAAAACTGTTTAAAAGCGCTGCAATAAATTCCACAGGATAATAACATTTGAGCCATGCAGTTTGATACGCTATAACTGCATAAGCAGCTGCATGGGATTTGTTAAACGCATAGCTTGCAAAGTCCATCATCTCATCAAATATTTTGTTTGCTGTCTCTTCATCCACACCGTTTCTGACAGCTCCCTTTACTATAATATTTCCATTATCGTCATCTATTCCATAAATAAAATTTTTTCTCTCCTGTTCCATTACACTGACCTTTTTCTTGGCCATTGCACGCCTTACAAGATCGGACCTTCCCATTGAGTAACCGGCAAGGTCGCGGACTATCTGCATTACCTGCTCCTGATAAACCATGCATCCATAAGTTACATTCAGTATGTTTTCCAGCAAAGGATGGTCATACTTTACAAGCTCCGGATTGTTTTTGTTTCTAAGATATCTTGGAATCTGATCCATAGGACCCGGCCGATACAGGGATATGCCGGCTATTATATCTTCCAGAGACGCCGGCTGAAGCTCCTTCATGAACTGGGTCATACCCGCACTTTCCAATTGGAACACTCCCGCCGTCCGTCCCTCTCCTATGAGTTTGAACACATTTGGGTCATCCATTTGAAGCTCGTCAATTTTTACATCTATATTGTGATTCTTCTTTATAAGAGCCACCGCATCCCTTATTACCGTAAGAGTCCTAAGTCCCAGAAAGTCCATCTTGAGAAGTCCCAGTTCCTCCAAAATTCCCATGGGAAATTGAGTCGTGATACTGTCCTCACTCCTTTGAAGGGGAACATATTCCGTCAGAGGTTCCCGGGAAATAACCACTCCCGCGGCATGGGTGGAAGCATGTCTCGGCATGCCTTCAAGAAGCTTTGCGGTATCAATCAGCTCCTTTACCCTTTCATCATCATTATACCTCTGGCGAAGCTCGGGATTTAGCTCCATGGCCTTTTCTATACTCATGCCAATCTGAAAAGGTATCATTTTGGCAATGGCATCAACCTCTCCATAGGGTATGTCAAGGGCTCTTCCCACATCCCGTATAACCGCTCTTGCAGCCATGGTTCCAAAAGTAATTATCTGTGCAACCCTGTCCTTTCCATACTTTTCGACAACATAATCTATAACTTCCTGCCTTCTTTCGAAGCAAAAGTCTATGTCGATATCCGGCATGCTTATTCTCTCCGGATTTAAAAATCTCTCAAACAGAAGATTGTACTTTAACGGATCAATATTTGTAATTCCAAGGCAGTAGGCCACAAAACTTCCGGCCGCGGAACCCCTTCCGGGTCCCACCATTATCCCTTTTTCCTTTGCATATCTGATAAAATCGCTCACAATGAGGAAATAATCCACATAACCCATCTGCTTTATTACCGAAAGCTCATATTCAAGCCTGTTTATTTTCTCCTCATCCCGGTTGTCTTTTCCGTAAATTCTTTCAAATCCCTCATAGCACAGGGCCCTTAGATATTCGAAAGGGTCTTTTCCGTCCGGCACGTCAAATTTGGGCAGGTGCAGCTTGTTAAACTCAAGCTCGACATTGCACATGTCCGCAATCCTTACGGTATTTGAAATTGCTTCGGGAATGTTTCTGAAAAGACTGATCATTTCTTCAGGGGACTTTATATAAAAATCATCCGAAGAAAACCTCATTCTGTCTTCGTCATTGATACTCTTTCCCGTTTGTATGCAAAGAAGGATTTCATGGGCACGGGCATCCTCTCTTCTAAGATAATGGGCGTCATTGGTGGCAACAAGGGGTATTCCCGTTTCCCTGCTAAGCTTTATAAGCTGCTGGTTGACTATGTTCTGCTCTTCGATACCGTTCATCTGAAGCTCAAGATAAAAATTATCCTGTCCGAAAATGCTGTTGAGCTTAAGTGCCAGCTCCTTTGCCTTTTCATAATTGTTGTTTAAAATCGCTTTGGGTATGTCTCCGGAAAGGCAGGCACTCATAGCAATCAAGCCTTCACTGTATTTTTCGAGAACTTCCATGTCAACCCTGGGTTTATAGTAAAATCCTTCGGTAAAACCTATGGATACAATTTTCATCAGATTTTTGTATCCCGTATTATTTTTTGCCAAAAGCACCATATGACCGGGATCCGAATCCCAGCCTCCCTGTTTGTCAAACCTTGACCCTTTGGCAGTATATATTTCACACCCAAGTATGGGTTTTATTCCATTATTGACGGCTTCCTTGTAAAAATCAACAACTCCGTACATTACACCATGGTCGGTTATTGCTATACTGTCCATTCCCAGCTCTTTTGTACGCCTTATGAGGTCCTTTATTCTGTTTGCCCCGTCCAAAAGACTGTATTCAGTATGGACATGAAGGTGTACAAATTTCTGCAACATTATCACCCTTCGTATTATCATCCATCGGCATATTTTTCGGTATATTATAAAAAATATTTTCATGAATATTCATGAAAACTTACGGCATTCAAATCATGTAAACTTCACAACAAATATCACGTTTTTTTATTTTCAATTATAACGAATATTTTTGGCTGTTATATTTAATTATAACACACTATAAAACACGGTAAACAAATTACTTTTTAAAATGATAAATTATTAAAAATCTCAAAACAAATAATGTGCATGCAGCACCTTTAACAACGGAAGGTGACGCATGCACATATTTTTCATGCCAAAATATACAATATATTTTACAATCAGTCTTTAAGAAGCGGTTCTATAACTGACAGTACATTATCCTGCAAATGTTTCAATTTCTCTTTTGCAGCATCCATACTCTTTTCTGTAACACCATAATAAATCTTTATTTTCGGCTCTGTGCCGGAAGGTCTTATACAGAACCAGGCTTTATCCTTAAGCTCATAATACAACACATCCGACTCAACAAGTGTAAGTTTCTCTTTCGCACCCGTTGCCACTTCATACCGTTCACTTGTCAAATAGTCCCTTACGGCAACGGCTTCATATTCTCCAAATTTTACAACTCTGTTTTCTCTAAGGTTTTTCATAGCCGACTTTATCTTTTCCACGCCGTCTTTTCCCTTGAGAGTAAACGAAGTAATTCCTTCAAGAGTGTATCCATATTTCTCAAGTAACTCCATCAGTCCCTCGTAAAGAGTCAGACCTCTTGATTTGTAATAAGCCGCCATTTCGGCAATAAGCATGGATGCAACAACAGCGTCCTTGTCTCTTGCAAAAGTTCCTGCAAGGTATCCATAGCTTTCTTCAAAACCAAAAAGATATTTTTTGTCTCCAAACTCATCCAGCTGCTTAATTTTCTCGCCTATAAACTTAAATCCCGTCAAAACTTCCACAAGTTCCACATTGTAAGCATCAGTAATAGCTCTGGCAAGCTCCGTTGTAACTATTGTCTTTACGACAAATCCGTTTTCAGGAAGCTCTCCTCTTTGCTTCTTTTGAGACAGTATGTACTCAAGCAGCAAACAACCCGTCTGATTACCCGTAAGAGGCACATACTCGCCTTCTTTGTTTCTTACGACAATACCCACTCTGTCACAGTCAGGGTCGGTACCTATGATAAGGTCAACATTTTCTTTTTTTGCCAGCTCAATGGCAAGCTCAAACGCTTCCCTTTCCTCCGGATTGGGTGATTTTACCGTGGAAAATTCGCTGTCCGGAAGCTCCTGTTCTTTGACCACAAGTACATTTTTAAATCCAATTTCGTCAAGTATTCTTCTTACAGGTTTGTTTCCTGCGCCATGCAACGGCGTGTACACTATTTTGAAAGTTTTGCCTATTTCTGCAGCCAGTTCAGGGTTTGCAGAAAGAGTTTTTAATTTCGATATATACTCATCGTCAATTTCCTTGCCTATAATCCTGAGCAAACCCTTCTCTATCGCTTCGTCCTTTTCCATAACCTTAACCTGAGTTATATCCTCAATTTTATTTATATAGGATATAACTTTGTTTGATGCCTCTACAGGAAGTTGTCCCCCGTCTTCTCCATAAACTTTGTATCCATTATACTCCTTGGGATTATGGCTCGCCGTAATAACCACACCGGCAGCTGCATTTAAATGCCTTACGGTAAAAGAAAGTTCCGGTGTTGGTCTCAATTCATCAAAAAGAAACGCTTTTATGCCGTTTCCCGCAAAAACCTTGGCAGCTTCCAAAGCAAATTCCGGGGATTTGTAACGGGAATCATAAGCAATTGCTATTCCCCTGTCTTGCAATCCAAGACTCTTTATATAATCCGCAAGTCCCTGGGAAGCTTTTCTGACGGTGTAAATATTGATTCTGTTGGTCCCGGCACCGATAATTCCCCTAAGTCCGCCGGTACCAAATTCCAAATCCTTGTAAAACCTCTCTTCTATTTCCTTCGGATTGTCTTTAATACTCAAAAGTTCTTTCTTTGTTTCCGCATCAAAATAATCATTCTCCACCCAAAATTTATAAAGCGCGCTACTTCGCATATATTTCTCTCCCTCTATAAAAAATTAATTCATTGATTTCGCATAAATGCTTTTTCTCCTTCCCTAGTATACCACATTTTATCCATATTACAATATAAATATTACGTTTATATTTTAAATATGTTAATGGTCTGTTCAAGTTTTACAGACAATTCACTCAAATTTTCGGAGAGGGAGAGAAGATGTTTTATCAAATCCACCTGTTCATCCATTGCGGCAGAAATATTCTGTATATCCCTGATATTGTTTTTCGTACTTTCATTCAGTCTTTCCATTGACTTGATAATATTGCAGCGGGCTTCTTCTATATGCTGCACATAATCCGTAATACTTGTGATCGCACTAAATACGTTATCCATAAATCCTACAATATTGTCGAACTTGTTTATTGTTTCAACAACGGCAAGGTCATGCCCGCTTATTACCTCGCCGGAAGACTTGACAGCCTCATTGGTTTTTTCAATGGTCTTGCCTATATTTTTAAGTTTGGATTCAATATAATTTGCAGACACTTTCGACTGGTCGGCAAGTTTCTTGATTTCCGACGCAACTATACTAAAGCTTTTTCCCGCTTCTCCCGCTCTTGCAGCCTCAATGGTTGCATTAAGCGCCAAAAGATTGGTCTGGCTGGAAATGCCTTTGATGGTGGAAGTTATTTTTGAAATTTCCGCAGACTCTCTTTTGAGACTTCCAATTAGTTCTGAGAATTCTTCTATGGTCTTTTTTACCTCATCGGCATTGTTTTTCAGCATATTGACAGTTTCTTTTCCAGCTTCGCTCAACTTTTTGGCTCCGGTAACCATATTGCTGACATTTTTGAAATCATCGATAATCACTTGAATTTGCTCCGACAATTCATTTACTACATTATCATTGTTCATTATTTCCTGGGTCTGGGGATTAATCTCATTTTTCATTTCATCCAACATAGCTGAAAATTCCTGGATCGATGCATAGCTCTCCTGACAGGTCGCAGATACCGTTTGCGATGATTCAACGGCTATATTGGAAGCATTTTTTATGCTTCCTATGAGCTTTTTCAAGTTTTCCACCATATCCACGAAATTTATTCCCAATTTTCCTATCTCATCTTTTCTGGTGGTATCACATTCTACTTCAAGATCTCCCTCTTTTATTTTATTCATTAATTTTACCAGTTTCCCGATACCTGAAGAAATATCGCCGGTAATCAGCACTGAAAGCATTATTCCTATTATAATGCATACAACGCCTATAAGTACTATAAACCCGGCTACCAAATTTACATCCCGGGTTATGTTTTCCAAAGGCGTTATAGATATCAAAGTCCACTCCAAAGGGGTGCCTTTAATTTCTCTTATAGTGTAAAAAGTAACCATCATTTTTTTGCCGTTTATAATAACATCATCTTCAATTATACCCCCAAAAGCGGTGGCCTGTCTGTTTTTCGTTTGAATCTCATCTATACTTTTCCTTACCTTTTCAAGAATACGAAGATTTATATAGTTGTCCCTTTCCCTCAAGTCTTTGAGCGTTTTTTCATCAAGTTCCACTCCTGTATCAGCTTTATACAACAACTCTTTTACTTCCGAATCTTTTAGATCCAATAATTCCGTTTTCTTCAGCAATTCCGCTTTGGTCTGTCCCTTGCTGTTTACATAACACAGATCCTCAATCAAAAGCCCGTTGTCTCTTTTATCCTGGGGATTGAATATCATATTGTCTTTGCTTCCCACTATAAAAAAGAATCCGTTATGAGGAATATGTATGTCTTCGAGCATACGAGTCAGGTAATCCTCCCTGAGGTTTACTTGAAGAACACCGACACTTTTCAGGCTTGTTGATTTGTAAACCGCTTTCATAAGGGCAATCGTAGTGTTGCCGCCCTTTCTTCTCAGGTAGAATAAATCGGCTATATGTGTATCAATCCACAACGATTTTGCGCCGCTTTCCACAAATTCGCGGGCAGCCACGGTATCATAGTAATCTTTTTTCACGTCTTCAAATGTTCCTTCTCCTCCAAGAATTACATAACCATTGTTGGAAGCCAAAGTGAGATTTGAAATTGTGTCAACTCTGTAACTTTGGTAAGCATTCAAATAGGGCTTTATAATCCCGGCCCATCGCGCACGCATGTACTCACTTTCCGCACGATTGATTTCATCCAAAGCCGGTGCAATTGTAATATCCCTGGTGATAGTCATTGCCAAATTGTCAACTTCCTCAAGAACAATTTTTATTTTGTTCCCCGTTTGCTCCATAAGTCCCAAAGTACTTTCTTTTGCCTGTTGTATCATGGTATTTGACAGAGTAAGAAGAGAATATCCCAAAACCACTGACAGAAGAAGAATTGTTATAACAAAGGAAAGATTTATTTTTATTCCTATTTTTATTTTATTTACTCTGGACAGCCGGATTATTTTTTCAAACCGGTTTTTATCATAAACTTTATAGGTATCGTTTCTTTCCTTTTTCTTTGTATCATTCTGCAAAGTTTTCATTGATTTTCTTTTTAATTTGGATTTGGTTAATTCTCTGACTTTAGAAGTTGCCCTGGCAATTACAACTTTTATTCCGTTAACAGGACCAAAACTCATAGTTTCCCACCTCTGTGCGTTTTTTTGGACGCGCTCACACAAAAATTTCAAAAGTCCATTGGGAGCTATGTAGGAATTGCGTTATAACTGCAGCAATTTTACGACAAATACAACAAGTATATAAGGTAAACAGTGAATATACATACATATTTCAGTATTGATATGCAGAGTAATTTATAAATTACATATGACTTATATTATGATTTATCGTTTCAAACTTTTATCAACTTTATAGAAAATTTCATTTTAAAAGATTCAAAAACAAACACTATATATCCTTTTATGTAAAATCAGGCAACAAGTACCAGCTCTGACTTAAGCAAATTTACAACTTTGAACAAAGTTTGAGGCAGGAATTTGAAGATTATTTCGTGATATTGTGCTTATAGGCATAGATTGCGGCCTGTGTCCTGTCTGACACATTAAGCTTTTTGAAAATGTTTGAAACATGATTTTTGACTGTCTTTTCACTAATAAAGAGGCGTTTTGCTATCTCCTTGTTGATAAGGCCCTGAGCTATAAGCTCCAAAACTTCAAGTTCCCTTGGCGTCAAATCATTTTCCGTTTTTTTGGCCTTCTCATTTACCGTTACTCTGTTAAACTCCCTGACAAGCTCTTTGGTCATATTGGATTGAATATAAGACTCGCCTCTGTTTACGCTTCGTATTGCCTCAACCAATACCGTGGAATCGGCATCTTTCAACACATATCCTTCCGCGCCCATCTGCAAAGTTTTAAACAGATACTCTTTATCTTCATGGATGGTAAGCACAATTATTTTGACTGCAAGATTCTCAGCCTTTATTTTTTCTATTGCCTGCAAACCGTTCATTCCAGGCATGTTAATATCCATAAGAACTACGTCCGGCTGACATTCCTTTGCCAATTTTACAGCCTCTTCGCCGTTTGACGCCTGCGCTACCACAGCGATGTCCTTTTCAAGCTCCAATATTTGCTTGAGACCTTCTCTGACCATGGCATGGTCATCTGCAATTACAACCCGTATCTTATCCATTTGAGACCCCCTCTTCCGGTAATAAAGGTACAGTTATATTAAGTCTGGTTCCTTTGCCAACGGCAGAATCAATCTCAAATTTGCCGTCCAAAAGCTCAACCCTTTCTCTCATGCTTATAAGACCGAAGCCTTTGTTTATATCCTCTTCGTTTGATTTTAAAGAATCAAAGTCAAAACCTACTCCATTGTCTGCTATATAGAGCTTTAATTCTTTTTCCAAAAATTCGAGATTTATAGTTACTTTATCGGCACGGGCATGCTTTTTAATATTATTGACTGCTTCCTGGACAAGTCGGAAAACGGTCAAAGAAACCACAGGTTTCAATTGCTCACATGTACCTCTTGTCTTAAACGTTATTTTTATTCCGGATTCTTCCCGACAAGTCTCTATATACCTTTGAAGGGTTGGTATCAAACCCAAGTCGTCCAATGACATTGGTCTTAAGTCATATATTATTTTCCTTACATCCCGAAGAGTGTCTCTGACAACGGATTTTAAAGTTCTAAGCTCATCTTTTGCCTTTTCCGGGTCAGAGTCAACCAATCTTTCGCATATTTCCGCTTTTAAAACAATATTGGACATCGATTGGGCAGGACCGTCGTGAATTTCCCTTGCAACCCTCTGTCGCTCCTCTTCCTGGGCTTTTATTATCCGAATCCCCAAAAGCCGCCTTTGTTTCATATCTTCAATCTGCAAACTGACATTCTCAAGATCTCCGGTAAGATAGCTTAAGGAAATTCCAATCTGGGAGATAAGGTTGTCCGCCTTTTCAACGGTTTTATAAGCCTCTTTAAGCCTCATTTCCAATTCATTTCTTCTTTTGATATAGTATTGCTCACGCTCCCGTTTTATGGCAAGCTCAACCCTGATATTGTCTGCATTTTCATAAGCTTCCCTTAATTCCTCTTCAGAATATTTATCGTAATTTCTGCTCACATGCATTAGCCGTTTCTTGCTTTCATAAAGTGCAACCTCAAGGGTTTCCACACTTTTGATAATTTCGGATGTCCTGCGCTTTAACTCCTCCAGTTCTTTTTCAAGCCTTACGCATTCATTTCTCGCGTTTTCGGCTATGTCAAACAATTCGGCTTTACTGTTATTTATGGCTTCAATTGTTTTCTTAATTATTTTATCCAAATTAGCTGTGTCTACTTTTTTATAACCGGCCACTTTGATACCTCACCATTTTTCCAATTGATATTTATTTTACACAACACCATGAAATCCATTGATATTTGACGCCGCTTAGCAATTAAAAAATTCCTCACTAGTTATATCGTCTTATGCCTGTCCATTGTTAAATCCGATTTTTTAAATGCATATTATTCCCCTATTTGTCTTTTGTAAAATGTGTTATAATGTTTTAAAAAAAAAAGAAGAAAGGACAAGCAAAAGATGAAGTCAAAGGTAGCAATTGTCAGAACCAAACCGTCCACGGTACTTGAAGATTATCATAGACTGATGAATCTTGCCGAATATCAAAACTATATTTCCAAAGACGTTGACACTGCACTTAAAATAAATATAAGCTGGCATTTTTTCTACCCGGGAAGTTCAACAACGCCCTGGCAGCTGGAAGGTGTTATCCGGGCTTTAAAACGTGACGGATATAATCCTGAGCTTATTCACGGCTGCCACAACAGAACGGTGGTAATTGACGCTCACCTGGGAGAGCGGGAAAACAAACAGATTAATGTTATAAAAGCCCACAATCTTCGAAACATTCATCTCTACGAAGGCGAGGAATGGATTGACATAAGGGAGGCAGTGGGAGATCTTACAAAAAAATTTTTGTGTCTGAACGAAGTTTATCCGAAAGGATTTTCCATACCCAAAAGGTTTATTGGTGAAAACATTATACATCTTCCCACTGTGAAAACCCACGTATTTACCACCACTACCGGAGCAATGAAAAACGCTTTCGGCGGACTTTTAAATGAAAAAAGGCATTGGACTCACCCGGTGATTCATGAAACTTTGGTGGATCTGCTTATGATACAAAAAAAGATCCACAAAGGGATTTTTGCAGTTATGGACGGAACTTTTGCAGGAGACGGACCGGGTCCCCGCTGTATGGTTCCCCATGTAAAAAACGTGCTTTTGGCTTCGGCGGATCAGGTAGCTATCGATGCCGTGGCGGCAAAACTGATGGGTTTCGACCCGCTAAAGGACTGTAAATACATCCGTTTAGCCCATGATGCAGGCCTTGGCTGTGGCGACGTAAGACAAATCGAAATTGTCGGAGATGTTGACGCCTTGAATGAAAACTGGAATTTTGTCGGCCCCTATAAAAAAATGACCTTTGCAAGCAAATGCCAGCACCTGATTTACTGGGGACCTTTGAAAAAGCCGGTGGAATGGACATTAAAAACAATCCTGGCCCCCTGGTCCTACATTGCCAGTGTTGTTTATCATGATATGTACTGGTATCCGAAAAACTATGGCAGGGTCGAGGAAATTCTAAATTCGGACTGGGGACGGTTGTTTGCAAACTGGGAGCAGCTTCAGCTGCCTGCGGATGACCTGTCGGTTCCGGGCTGGGAGCACGTCGGAGACAAACCGCTAAAACTTGACAAAGAAACAAGTAAAATGATACGCAAAGCTTTCAGAGTTCTTGGAACCGCAATCAGGGAAGCTCCGGAGTTTAGCGCAAAGAAATCAAAAAAAGCATGCAAATAAAAATGTCTTGTCCAATGGAACTTTATTTCATTACTTACGTCAAAAAGCCAGTGAGGATAAATCTGACGGGGGTGGAGAAAATGAAAAGAACAGCTTGCGCAGTTTTATGCATATTTGTTTTAACATTTTTATTTTCCGGGTGTTCAAGGGAAAAAAAGGTTTTTGACGAATTAAAACTTGACACCGAACTTGAAAAGAAAAATACAGAATTTTGCTTTGACATATTCTCAAAGCTGAACGAAGAGGACTATAATAAAAACATTTTTATTTCTCCCTTGAGTATTTCAACCGTACTCTCCATGACCGTGCAAGGTGCCGGAACCACAACAAAAGACGGTATGCTGAAAGCTTTGAAATATGACGGTATGGATCTCGATAAAATTAACGAATCCTACAGATATATACTCGACTATTTAAGCAAAACTGATAAAACAATTGAACTTGAGATTAATAATTCCATCTGGATAAGGGAAGGAAAGCAAATCAAAAAAGATTTTATTGACATTAACAAAGATGTATACAATGCATACGTTACCGAGCTTGACTTTTCAAGCCCAAATGCAGCAGACAGGATTAACAAATGGATTTCCGACTCAACGAAGAAAAAAATCACAGACATAATTGATTCACCAATACCTGAAAATACTGCAATGTTTCTTATAAACGCCATTTACTTCAAGGGAGACTGGGCGGAAAAGTTTAAAAAACAAGATACGTTCACCGCCAAGTTCCAATCGGGCAACGGCCAAACAAAAGAAGTTATGATGATGGAAAGAAAAGATACAATAGAATACGGAGCCAAAGAGGATTTCAAGGTTGTAAGGCTTCCTTACGGAAAAGGCACAACATCAATGTATTGTGTTTTGCCTGCCAAAGACGTTTCAATAAATGATTTCATAAAAACCCTTGATGTCAATAAATGGGAAGAGATAAAAAACAGTATTTCTAAAGCTGAAAACGTAACCTTAAATATTCCAAGGTTTAAAATAGCTTATGGAACTAAAGAATTAAGAGACTGTCTTATTGCCATGGGAATGGAAGAAGCATTCACCGAGCGGGCTGATTTTTCCGGAATAAGTGAGGGCCTTCTCTTCATAGACAGTGTAATTCATAAAGCAATAATTGAGGTTAATGAGGATGGAAGCACGGCGGCAGGCAGTACAGTGGTCAGAATGATAGATGGTGCTGCAATAGGAGAACCGCTTTCTTTCATTGCAGACAGACCGTTTCTGTTTTTCATAACCGAAGATGTTACAGGTACTATACTATTTATGGGCAAATTGTATGATTGTGAAAAATATTAAATGAAATTACACATATATTATAATAAAATCAAAAAAACACATCAATGAAAGGGGTATATGGCTTTGCATATATCCCTTGTTTTATTTTCAACTTCATTTTAAAAAAATCAAAATTCCCAACCCAAACTTGCCATATGTTTCGTACAAATAAATTGAACAGAAAAAAATAATGCTAAATCAAAATTAATTTAAAACAATAAAAATTTATAAGGGAGTGAGCTTATGCCAAAAAAACTGAAAAAAATAATTAAGTTATGCAGCATGGTATTCGTTATCGGCATCTTAACATTATTACTGCCTGAAAAAGGGGCTGCCGATTATCCGATTTTCTCACAGCGTTTTACTGCAGACCCAGCCGCAGTCGTGTACAACGGAAGACTTTATATTTATTGTTCCCATGACTCGGATGCCACACCCGGCCAGTCCACTTACAACATCCCGGATATAACCTGTATATCCACAGATGATTTGAAAAACTGGACCGACCATGGAGAAGTGTTTAATGCAAAAAGAGATTCCAGGTGGGCTTCGGTGTCCTGGGCACCGTCAATTGTCTATCGCAACAACAAGTTTTATTTGTATTACGGTAACGGAGGAAACGGAATCGGAGTTGCTGTAAGCGACAGTCCGACAGGACCTTTCAAAGATCCTCTTCCGGGTCCGTTGGTAAGCTGGAATACCCCCGGAGTACAGCCTGCACAAAATATGTGGCTGTTTGACCCCGGTGTTTTTGTTGATGATGACGGACAGGCTTATATGTACTTTGGTGGAAACGGACAAAACAATATCAGAGTTATTAAGTTGGGCAATGATATGATAAGCACGGTAGGTTCAGCTATGACGATGTCTGCTCCGAGATTTTTCGAGGCAGCATATATGCATAAGTATAATGGAAAATATTATTTTTCCTATGCCAGCGATTTCTCTCAAGGTGCATCTAAGATTGAATATATGATGAGCGACAAGCCTACCACAGGTTTTCAATATAAAGGGGTAATATTGCCGCAGCCACCCGACAACTATAGTAATAATAACCATCATGCTATCGTTGAGTATAAAGGCAATTGGTATGTTGTGTATCACAACAGGACTGTGGCAAAACAGCGTGGACTGGACCCGGTATATCAGAGAAATGTTTGTATTGATCAGATGTTTTATAACGCCGACGGTACCATAAAGCAGGTTGTTCCAACGGTAGATGGCTTGAAACAGCTCAAATATGTAGATCCTTACACAAAAAATTTAGCTGTAACCATGCATAAGGAATCCGGTATTGAGACTGAAGAATGCAGTGAAGGCGGACGTAATGTGGCATTTATTGAAAACGGAGATTGGATTCAAGTCAAAGGAGTTGATTTCGGAAATGTAGGCCCAACCAGTTTTGAAGCCAGAGTCGCCAGTGCTACAAACGGCGGAAACATTGAAATAAGACTGGATAGTCCTACAGGAACTCTGATTGGCACATGCAAAGTTGAAGGAACCGGAGACTGGCAGAAATGGGTAACCAAAACCTGTTCCGTCAGCAAGGTAACCGGTGTTCACGATTTGTTCTTCAGGTTTACGGGGGGAAGCGGTTATCTGTTTAATTTCAGCTGGTGGAAATTCAACTCAGACGCAACCCCAACCCCAACCCCTCCCCCCCAACCTTCAACTGTACCTGTAACTGAAAGAAGTGCTTTTTCGAAAATAGAAGTGGAAGATTTCAATGACATTAAGTCTTCCACAATACAAAAAATCGGCACTCCCAACGGCGGAAGCGGCATAGGATATATTGAAAACGGAGACTGGCTGGCGTATAAAAATATTGACTTCGGAAACGGTGCGACCACCTTTAAGGCATTGGTTGCAAGTACCCTTTCTCCAAATATTGAACTTCGATTAGACAGCCCGACGGGAACACTTATAGGAACATTGAAAGTAGCAGCGACCGGCGGTTTTAACGCATACGAAGAACAAAGCTGCAACATCAGCAAAGTTACAGGAAAACATGACTTGTATCTTGTATTTTCCGGTGCCGTAAATATTGACTGGTTTACTTTTGGCGGCAGTAGTGGCATAATTAAACGAGGCGATACAAACAGCGACGGAAAAATCAACTCGACAGACGTCACAGCACTCAAGAGACATTTGCTCAGAGTAACCCAGCTTACAGGCGATAATCTTGCCAACGCAGATGTCAACGGGGACGGAAATGTTAACTCTACAGATCTTCTTCTGCTTAAACGATATATATTAGGGGAAATAGAAAATTTCCCGATATAAGTATTCATTATTTTGGTTTTTACAATTCAATATATTTTTTAAACGATGCATTTTATACTCGGGCATAAAAACCATGCCCGGGTATAAAATCAATTTTTTATTTATTACGTTGTTGATGAGGGAAGAGAGATATGCTATTTGTTTCTGCTATTATAGATTATGCCGGTGAAACAGCAACTCACATTGTTGAAAAAATCAAAAACGGGGACAAGCATTTAAAAGAAAAGTTCATTAAAGATTATATCCCGTTTATATTAAATATTGTTTCAAGCTTCTACTCTTCAAAAACAGGAGATCTAAAAAGCAGCGATGAATATAGTATTGGCTTGATGGCCTTTAATGAGGCTATCGAAAAATTTGATGTTAATAAAAGCAAAAGTTTTCTCAAATTTGCAGAAATGGTTATAAAAAAGCGAATGATAGACTATTTTAGAAAAACATCCTCAATCGGCAGAAAAGAAATCCCTTTTTCCTATTTTAACAGCAATAACGAAACTGAATTTAGAAAAAAAATAAATAACCTTGACATCGAAGAGGAATTTAACAGTTATGAATTTATTTGCGAATTAAGGGACTTTTCCAAAAAACTTGAAAGCTTTGGACTTAGCATAAACAATTTGCCTGATTACATGCCCAAACACAAAGACTCAAGAGAAATGTGCATAAACATAGCCAAAAAAATAGTTGAAAACAAGAGTATTTTTGACAAATTAAAGACAAAAAAGTACATACAGATGAAAGAGCTTTCCAAAATAATTGATGTTCATCCAAAGACCGTTGAAAGAAACAGGGCTTTTATCATATGTTTATGTATATTATTTGATAATGATTATGGAAACTTTAAATCGTATTTAAATAAAATATTTTAATAAATAGAAATTTTATGGACCAAAAAGTACTTTCAAACACGAAATTATTAAATAGAGATATTCAATATGTGCAACGGGCACTTTTCGGAGGGTAAAAATGAAACACAAAGGCATTGTATTAAAGCTGACAAAAAGCAAAGCCATAATAAGTACCAATGATTTTCAATGCTACTATATCAAAAGAAGCCCTACAATTTATGTAGGAAAGGAAGTTGAATTTACAAATAAAGATATTGTGACAAAGAAGTCTGTTTTAATAAAACCGGCTTTAAGCGTTGCCTGTTTTATATTGTTGATAGCTTGTGTTTTAAGCCTTTCAAAAATAATCAATAATATTAGCCCTAAAGTTTTTGCCTATATCAGCGTTGATATAAATCCCAGCTTTGAAATTGAAATCGATGACATGGGAAATGTTTTGAATTTGCTTCCGTTAAATGATGATGCAAAGGTTATTGCCGATAAATTGGAAATTGATAAAATCAACGTTTCCAATGCCATTGATATTATAATAAATGAAGCAATAAAAAGCAATGTTATAAATGAAAATGAAAAGGACTTTATATTAGTTTCAAGCACCCTGAATATTAAAAAAGAGGAGAACAGCCAACAGTATCAGAGTGAAAAAGAAAAACTTGATATTATCATAAATTCCCTGAAAGACAGCATAGAAAAAAGCGGAAAAGCGGATGTTTACATTGTCCAGGCTGACGTGAATGAAAGGGAAGCCGCACGAAGTAAAGGAATATCTACAGGAAGATACGTTTTATATAACAAGTATAAAGATCTGGAAAACGATCTGTCTTTGGAAGATGCCAAAGATGCTGATGTCAATGTGTTAATAAAAAGTATGTTGGATGTGGCATCAGAAGAAAGAAATCCGGAAGAATCACCAAAAATGACCCCAACTCCAACACCGACACATACAGCAACACATACACCGACAGATGCACCAACGCCGAAACCGGCAAATACACCAACATCAACACCGGCAGCAAAACCTTCACCAAAAACGGCATCGAACTCAGCCTCGACATCAACACCTGCCCCGAAACCTACATCAACACCGACACCAACATTGATGCCAACACCTACTCCAACACCGACACCTGCTGATAAAATCGCATATGGTCAGTTTATGAAATTTGAATCCAGCAACTACCGCGGATATTATATACGGGTTAAATCGTTTTCCGGCCGTATCGACCCATATGTGAATCCTGTGGAAGATTCCATGTTCAAGATAGTTCCCGGTCTTGCAGACCCAAGCTGTATTTCTTTCGAGTCGAAGACTTATCCGGGATATTACCTCAAACATGAAAACTTCAGAGTTATTCTTAAAAAATATGAAGATACCGATTTATTCAGAGAAGATGCAACTTTCAGAGTTGTACCGGGTTGGGCGGATGAAAACATGATTTCTTTCCAGTCATATAATTATCCTTACAGATATATCAGGCACAGGGATTTTGAGCTTTACATAGAAAACATAAAAACCGATCTTGACAGAAAGGATGCAACATTTATAGGGATTAAAGTTGATTAGCATATTTCGGGACAAAGGAATCTGTTTTGAGTGGCGGAACTGATTGGATTAAAAGTCAGGTAATTGTACCTGTTTTTGGCACTGCAAGTATAATTTTACCGCCCGCACAATATAATCTATAAAGCAGACTTTTTATTGCGGGTGGACTATGAACCTTTACAGGCTGACAATAATCATACTTATCGCATTGGTATTGGCCATTAATATAAAATCCATAAAAACCATAAAGGTTATTTACCTTAAATCCCTCGTGCTTCCTTTAGTGTGCATAACTTTCATCCTTATGCTCATTATTTTTTCCGACACCGCGGTAAAATCCGCCGGCAGCGGGCTTAACCTGTGGTTTAATGTTGTATTTCCTTCCCTCTTCCCCTTTTTTGTTGCATCCGAAATCCTTTACAGGACAGGGTTTATTAAAGCCATAGGAATACTTTTGGAACCCATAATGCGTCCTCTTTTCAATGTGCCCGGCTGCGGCTCCTTTGCTTTTGCCATGGGAATAACCAGCGGTTATCCCGTCGGTGCCAAAATCACCGCAAGCATGAGGGAAGAAAAACTCCTTAGCAAAACAGAATCCGAAAGGCTTTTGTCTTTCACCAACAACTCAGGCCCCCTCTTTATTATCGGCGCCGTTGCCGTAGGCATGTTCAAAATGCCTGAGCTTGGACTTCTGCTTTTAGCCTGTCACATCCTTGCAAGCATCACCGTGGGAATTCTTTTTCGCTTCTATGGCAGAAACAATAAGAAAATCAAGATGAAAGACGACAAAAATCTCTGGAGAAGATTTAAAAAAGAATTGATTTATACCTGCAAACAAGAATTAAACCCCGGAACAATGCTGGGAGAAGCCATAAGAAACTCCGTTAACGTGCTGCTTTCCATTGGAGGATTCATTACTCTTTTTTCAGTTATTATTAATATTCTGATTGAAATCGGGTTTATATCCTGCCTGGCGTCTTTTATTTCGCCGTTTCTGTCACCCTTTGGAATAAGCAGAGAAATAGTTTTGGCGGTATTAAGTGGTTTTTTTGAAATGACAACAGGAACAAACATGGCAAGCAAAGCGGCAAACGCAACCCTCCAGGGACAACTTGCAGCGGTGAGCCTGTTGCTCGGCTGGGCTGGCCTTTCTGTGCATTTTCAGGTTTACAGCATTATAAGCCACACCGATATAAGCATAAAGCCTTATTTATTTGGTAAAATGCTTCAGGGAGTGTTTGCAGCAATTTATATATCAATAGCAATGAAATTACCGTTTACGGCTTCTTTGACAGCAAAAAGCGTTCTTAGTGTTATAACACCTTTTTCAGACTTTACATGGTACAATGCCTTCATATATTCGGCTCAGAATGTGTTTATTTCATTTTTGATCCTTTTGATTTTGACGGCAATATCACTTATATTTCATTTTATAAAACACGTATGCAAGACTCTTTTGAAACGTTCCGTATTTTAAAACAGCCTGAAACTTTTTGCCTCTACTTCAGTTCTTCCCTGTTTTCCCTTATTACCTGCAATGTTTCTTCCAAAATTTGTTCAACCTTGCTTAAAATACTGTCGGCATACTCCTTTGTTCCAAGCCTTATTTCCCTTGCATTTTTCTGGGCATTGGAAATAATTTCATTGGACTGTTCGTATGCTTTTTTTGTAATTTCATGTTCGTCAATCAAAGATGCAATCTTGTTCTCCGCATCTTTTATTATATTATTGGCTTCCTTCTGTGCTTCAAGGAGTATCCTCTGCCTCTCCTCCTTTATCCATTTTGCCTGTTTAATGTCGTCGGGAAGCTTTAACCTGATTTCTTTGATAATCTCAAGTATTTCTTCCTTGTCCACCAAACACTTTCCAGAAAACGGCACAGTAACACTTTTTTCAACAAGGTCCTCCAGTGTTTCAAGAATTGAAAGCATTTCCATATTTATCCCTCCCAGGGTTTTTGGCAATCTTACCTCCGAAACTTGTCCATAATTTTATCTTTTATACAATCCGGCACAAGTCCGTCAATGTTGCCGTTGTGGCGTGCAAGCTCCCTCACGGAGCTGGAACTTAAAAAAGAGTAATTGATATTGGTCATCATAAACAACGTCTCAATGTCGGAATCAAGATTTTTATTCAAAAGGGCCATTTGCAGCTCATATTCAAAATCCGAAACGGCTCTTAATCCCTTAATAATAACCTTGGAATTCTTTTTTCTCATAAAATCTATCAAAAGCCCTGAAAAACTCTCAATTTCCACATTATCTATGCCTTTTACGGCACATTTTAACAAATCAACTCTCTCTTCCAGGGTAAAAACCGGATTCTTGCTGCTGTTTACAAGTACAGCAACCACAAGTTTGTCGCATAATTTCGCAGCTCTTTGAATTATGTCCATATGCCCGTTTGTTACCGGGTCAAAACTTCCGGGATATACAAATACGCTCACTCTTCATACCTTCTTACCTTAAAGATTTATTTGTCAAGTCACACAGATTTCAACCTGTAAAAGGATACAGCAGTATTGCCGTATTTCTCCCAACGATACCTCTCAAGTCCGTCCACTTCTTCTGGAACCGCGTCTTCTATATCATGTTCCGCAACAATTATTCCTTCATGCACAATTATATCATTTTCAGCTATGCTTTTTAACGTTTTTTCTACAAGTCCCTTGCCGTATGGGGGATCAAGAAATATTATATCAAATTTTTTGTTATTTTTCGAAAATTTATTCAATGTCACAAAAACGTCTCCGGCAATAACAGTGGCTTTGCTCTCAAGCTTTGTATGAACAAGGTTTTCCTTTATTGTAAAAAAACACTCTCTGCTTTTATCCACAAACACAGCAGAATCGGCACCTCTGCTCAGCGCTTCTATCCCAAGGCTCCCCGTGCCCGCATATATGTCCAAAACATTTGTACCCGGTACAAAAGCAGCCAAAATGTTGAACACAGCTCCCTTAACCTTGTCCGATGTAGGCCTTGTGGCAAGCCCTTTTATCGTCTTTAGCTTATGCCCCTTTGCTGTTCCGGATATAACTCTTAAAATAACAAATTCCTCCAATTGACATTGAATATTATGGTTACAATGATATTTTATATTATCATACTTAATTGTCAATCATAATTCGACTTTTAATTCAAACTTACGTCATGTATTTTTTCTATGAATTTCTCGGCAATTTTTTCCTTTAACTTTAGATTTTCTTCCATAAATAAGTTTCGATCTCTTTTTAAAATTTCCTGCGCCGCTTCCTGCGCTTTTTTTAATATTTCCATATCTCTGTAAAGATTTGCAATTTTAAGATCGGGCAGTCCATGCTGCCTTGTTCCGAAAAATTCTCCGGGCCCCCTTATCAGAAGGTCTTTTTCCGATATGACAAAACCGTCTGTGGTCTCCTGCATGACCTTCATTCTCTCTTTTGCAATCTGGCTTTTGCTCTCATTATAAAGAATGCAGTAGGACTGGTGCGGCCCTCTTCCCACCCGGCCTCTCAATTGATGAAGCTGGGCAAGTCCAAACCTTTCGGCATTTTCAACAACCATCAGTGTTGCATTGGGAACATTCACTCCGACCTCTACAACTGTAGTGGACACAAGAATGTCAATTTCGCCTTTTAAAAACTTCTGCATGACCTCTTCTTTTTCGCCGGCAGGCATCTTTCCATGCAGCAAACCGACTCTAAAATCTTTAAAATCTTCTTTCGCTATCTTTTCCGCAGTTTTTAGAGCTGATTTTGCCTCTATTTCATCCGATTCATCCACCAGAGGACATATTATATAAGCCTGTCTTCCCTCAAGTATCTGTTTTTTTATAAAATTGTTTATTCTCTGCCTCATGCTGTTGTCAACCGCATAGGTTTTCACAGGCTTTCTTCCCGGCGGAAGTTCGTCAATTATCGATATGTCCAAATCCCCGTAAAGGATTAGCGCAAGAGTTCTGGGAATGGGTGTGGCAGTCATTACAAGAATATCCGGGTTTATTCCCTTGTTGGAAAGCATAGCCCTTTGTCTTACCCCAAAACGGTGCTGCTCATCGGTTATAACCAGCCCAAGCTTTGAAAACTTGACCTTTTCCTCAATAAGTGCATGGGTGCCTATAACTATATTAACCTCGCCGGATTCAATTTTTGAAAGAATTTCACTCCTTTGCTTCTTTGTCTGGCTTCCCACCAGCAAGGCAACATTTATCCCGTGCTTTCCCATAATATCCTTTAACGATTCATAGTGCTGCTTTGCAAGAATCTCCGTAGGAACCATCATTGCCCCCTGATATCCGCTCTTTACCGCTTTAGCCAGCGCCAGAGCCGCAACAATCGTCTTGCCGGAGCCCACATCCCCCTGCACAAGCCTGTTCATTACACGGTTGCTTTCCATATCCTTTTCTATCTCTTCCCACACCCTCTTCTGGGCATTGGTAAGCGTAAAGCCTATGCTGTTTATAAAGTCAACCATCTCTTTTCGGTTTGGCGCAAAAGCAATACCTTCTTTTCCGTCGGAAAGTACAGTCTTGACGCTAAGAAGTCCAAGCTGCAAGAGAAAAAGCTCTTCAAACACCAGCCTGTACCTGGCATTTTTTATATCCCCGTCATTTCGTGGAAAATGAATATTGGAAAAAGCATAATTTATATCGCACAGGCAATACTTTTTTCTCACCCATAAAGGCAATACATCTTCCAAATTTCCGTCAACAAGTTCCAGGGCATTTTGCATTACGGTTCTGATGGTGTTTTGTGTAAGATTCGCCGTTGCATGGTAAACGGGCACAATTTTCATTGTATTTTTATGTTCTTCCTTGCAGGCTTTCTCATAAACCGGATTTTGCACCTCCAGGGTTTTGTATCCCCGTACAATTTTGCCGTAAAAAATATAGCTTTCACCGACGGTCAGGACTTTTTTAATATAAGGCTGATTGTACCACGTCGCTATTATGGTTCCCGTATCGTCTTTTATATATGCCTGATACAGAGTCAATCCCTGCCTTATTTTTCTTTCCGTGACCTTTGACATAATAATGCCCTCAAAGGTACAGCTCTCTCCCTCGGTAAGCTGACATATTTTTTTAATATTGCTTCTGTCTTCGTAGTCATAGGGAAAATGGGTTATCAAATCTTCTATGCTAAAAATGCCAAGTTTGTGAAACAGTTTTGCTCTTGCATCTCCCACACCTTTAACATTCTTTATTGATTTTTTCAGAATTTCTTTCATATCGCCGTTCATAACTTAGCTCATCCCTTGCAAACTGCATTTGATACAAGCAATCCTCTGATACAAATTCCAATACAAAAATAATTTTAATATATCTCAGTCTTTTTTGCCATATACGCAAAAAAAACTTGCGAACAGTGCAAACTATATGTTAAAATAGGTATTGTTTTCAATGCTAAAAAAAAGACAGCAGATTAATTGCTCCAGATTTAAAGGAGGTGTAATATAAATGGCAAAGTGTGATATATGCAGTAAAGATGTTCTTTTTGGCTTGAAGGTAAGTCACTCCAACAGGAAAACCAACAGAACATGGAAGCCAAATATCAGAAGAATCAAGATTATCGAGAACGGTACTTCGAAGACAGCAAATGTCTGCACAAGGTGTTTGCGTTCAAACAAAGTTACAAGAGCAATATAACAATTTTATTCAATATTAAAAAATATTTAAAAAACAGCGAAAAAGTGTACCACATGCTTCTTAGAAAGAATGTGATACACTTTTTTATTTTTTCTGCCAATTATCAGACAAGCTTAACCCATTCTAAGAACCTTTCTTAAAATGCTTCCAAAAAACTTTGGCATTTTTACCACCAATATCTTCATATAAAAACACTCCTCCCCGGTAAAACGCTCCTCAATACATAGTATATTCACAATGCCGTTTTTTTGTGAAATCTTTACTTTAGCTTGCCTGTTTTACCACTTTTTTGACCACTTTGAAAATTACAGCGGCCGCCAGTGCAAATAAAAATGTCGGCACCAGGGCAATGTCCATAATTTTGGGCCCGAACGTATTAAAATAGGGCATATAGGCACCAATCCAGGCCGCTGGAAGCGCAACAACACAAGCTTCCCAAATATCCTGCGGCGTCTGCCTTATAATTATGTTATTTCCCAGCCATCCTGCAATCAAAGCAATTACAATTGTAACAATAAATCCACCCATCACTGACTCCTCCCAAATAAAAAATTAGACTTCATCCAATTATTATTTCCATAAAAATGTTTTATTTGCTAAATGACTGAATAAAATATACTATCAAAAATTATTTTAACTTTTCAGGGGGGATTTAAAATTGTACATAATTTTTATTAGCAACTATAAAAGAAAACTTGTATATCTTTTTGCAATTATCGGGCTTTGGATTTTGCTTTTTTTTCTTACGGGATTATTTTTAAACAACTCTCTTACCATGAAAGTTACAATTGAAAATTACCTGTCTTTTTCATGTCCGGTCAAATACGACATTGACAGTGTTTATGTAAATGAAAAAATTAAAGAAAGTTCGATAGAAACTGCCAACAATTTCAAAAAGCCCCGTGCCGAAAAGTTCTCAACTTATGAATCAATAGAAGGAGGATTCAGTTTCAAGTATCCTTCCGCTTTTTCGCTGAATGAAGAGGAATTTGAAGGCTCTGAAATACTCTATCACGTTGGTTTTAAGAATAAAACCAACACCTGCCATGGTTTCGTGCAGGTATGGAATCTTCCTTATACCTTAAAAGAATTTCTTGCAAAATCAAAATCAGCTTCAGAACAAAAATATAAACAATTTGAAGAAAAGGAAGTCTTAGTCAACTCTATTCCCGGCATCTTCTGGGATTATACGGTCATAACGCAGGACAACAAAAGCTTTAAAGGCAATGAAGTATTTTTGAAGAAGGATGACAAAATGTACAGAATCAGCTATTTTGTTCCCGAAAATTTATGGAACAAAAAAGAATCCAAATTATTTGAAAGCATTGTTTTCTCATTTAAAATCAAAACTTAAAGCAATCAGAAGCAAACCATTAAAAGAAAAGCGTATTTTTAAAAACACCGGAAAAATACTATCTTGGTATCCTAACGCAGTTTCTGCCGGATTCTTTGGCGTCATACAGCGCATTATCCGCTGTTTTCAAAAGCTCTGACTCAGTGTTTGCAAACTCAGGATAGGATGAAACTCCAAAGCTTACAGTAACTGAGGCCTCCACCAGTTCATCTTTTATCGTCGTCTTTGCAACAATATTCCTGAGCCTTTCGACCTTGTCATACGCTTCTTTAACGCTTGTCCTCGGAAGCAATATTACAAACTCTTCTCCTCCATACCTTGCAATTATATCTCCGCTTCGCAGGGATTTTTTCATAAGATGGGCAATATGTTTTAAAACTTTGTCACCGAACAGATGGCCAAAGGTATCGTTAAAACGTTTGAAGTGGTCGATGTCCATAATAGCCAGCGACAAATCATAATTTTCCTTTTTGGCGTTCGCAAATTCCTCTCTGAGCCTTTCCTGGAAATAAAGCCTGTTGTATATTCCTGTTAGACTGTCTATGGTAGCCATTTCATGCATCCTCTGGTACAATTCCACATTCTCCATCGCAATTCCCACTTGCTGTCCTATTATGTTTAAAAGTCTCAGATTGTTGTCATCAAAAGCATTGAAATACTTGTGCTCAATAAGTACCAAACCAAATTTCTTTGCCTTTGTGATAAGAGGTACACACAGAAGAGAATGTATGCCTCTTCCTTCGACAAAAGGATATTCCTCCATATCCACAAAATTCTCAAGTATGGGTTCTCCTTTTTGCAATGCATCTAAAAGTTTTTGGCAGTTAATATTGTCATTTAATATAATAAGCTCTTTTCGGTTTGTAATGTTTGTGGTATGTACCTTGAGTCTTCCTTTATTTTCATCATAAAGAATTATTGTGGAACTGCTTACTCCCATAACCCCGATTATAATATCATTAACGCTCTTTAAAAGCTCCCTGACATCGAATATCGAGCTTATGGCCTGGGTTATCTGCTGCAATGTGAAAAGCTCCGCAAGGCTTGTCATAAATTTTTTGTTCGCTTCTTCCAGCTTCGAATTGCACTCTTTTAATTTATCATTTTGAGACTTAATTTCTTGCTGAGCGGCCGAAAGCTGCTCGTATTTGTTTGCAATCTCCATGAACAGCTTCTTGTTCTGCTGCTCGTTCTCATAATTGTCTTTGTACAGCATCCAGCAAAAAACCGCAAACAGAAAAAAGCCAATATAGATAGAAAACATGTCTATAATATCCTTCGGCGATTCAAAAAGAGCCGCAAACCCATTTTTATCTAAAGGGAATGGAAATAAATACTTTAAAATAATATTCCACAAAAAAGCATATCCCACCATTGCAAAGGAAAACTTTTTTTCCGCATAAAAACTGGTAACAAGGATAAGGAACATGAGCATAACATATCCCCATTCCCCGGTCCCGGAAAAAACTATGACCGACAATATAAGCGGCACTTCCACCAGTCTTACGGTGTGATAAACTTTCTTGCGGAAAAACAAATTGTTTCTGACAAGAAAATACTTGGCAATATTGACCAAAGGTATAAGTAAAAAGAAAGAAAGCTTGATCACAGTACCCGGATATGTGTTTTGACCGGATTGCATGCCAATATCACAGACTACAATATGAGCAACAAAGACCATGATGAAAATCCACGTAAAGCGAATGAACATCAGCTCATATTTACTGACCTTTTCCACAAGCCCACTTCCTTTTCAGATTGGATGTCTTTTCTGACTTGCATCATTTTAAATGCTCTTTACCATAGTCACAATAGTCAATAATTGCGCATTTATCGCATTCAGGCTTTCTTGCCTTGCAAACCGCCCTTCCATGGTAGACCAGCTGATGGCAAAACAGCGACCACTTTTCTTTGGGTACAATCTCCATCAGTTCAAATTCTATCTTTTTAGGATCATCGGTATTCACCAATCCAATTCTGTTGCTGAGTCTTTTGGCATGGGTATCAACCACAATGCCCGGTATGCCGAACGCATCACCTAAAATAACGTTTGCGGTCTTTCTTCCCACTCCCGGTAAAGTCAGCAAATCCTCCATATTGTCGGGAACCTTGCCCCCGAATTTTTCGACAATGATTTTGCAGGTTTCTTTAATATTTTTTGCTTTGTTATGGTAAAATCCTGTTGGCTTTATATCCTGCTCCAGCTCTTTTAAATCGGCATTGGCAAAATCCCGGGCATCTTTATATTTCTTAAAAAGCGTCTTTGTCACCACGTTAACCCTCGCATCGGTGCACTGCGCGGCAAGCTGTGTGGATATGAGCAATTGAAGAGGATTCTCATAATCTAAAGTACACTGGGCATCCCTGTACAACTCGTCGAAAATCTTTATTATCTCTTTCACTTTCTCTTTTTTGTCCATCATACTGTCCTCCACTATATTATAACAGATAAGTACATCAATTGCATAGCAAAAGATTCAAAAATTATTTATTTCTGTATCACGCTATAGAAAAAAGTCCAGTAAAACCGGACTTTTTTGCTTAATATAGAAATAAATATGCATTATTTTTTCTTTTTTGTAAGTTTCATATACAAATCTGAATATTTGCTTGCCGAGTTGTTCCATGAATAATCGGCACTCATGGCACGCTTTACCATAGCCTTCCATTCATCGGGCTTTTCATTGTAAAACTTTATCGCCCGCTTGACAGTCTTTAACATATCCTTTGATGAAAACTCTTCATATGAAAAACCGTTTCCGTTTTTCTTGTCCTTGTCTATATCAATTACCGTCTCTGCCAATCCTCCTGTAGCCCTTACTATGGGTATGGTACCATACCTCAGGCTAAACAGCTGCCCAAGTCCGCAAGGCTCAAATCTCGACGGCATAAGGAACATGTCACTGCCCGCATAAATTCGCTGGGCCAAAGGCGCATTAAACCCGATATACACTCCCACTTTGTCAGGATACTTTTCCTGAATTTTCTTAAATCCTGTCTCATAATATTCATCTCCGGCTCCCAGCAGGACAAACTGAATATCCTCCTTCATCATCTCGTCAATTTCATCCATTATAAGGTTTAAGCCTTTCTGTCCGGTCAACCTTGATATCAGCCCGATAACAGGCACATCTTTTTTTGGAAGTCCCATTTCCTTCTGGAGAGCATATTTGTTTTCCACTTTCAATTCAAATGTCTCAACATTATAGTTTTTATAAATCGCCGGGTCGGTCTGGGGATTGAACACATCATAGTCTATACCGTTTACAATACCGTAAAGGTCTTTGGACCGTTTTCTCAGCAAACCTTCCAGCCTCTCACCGTACTTTTCGGTCTGAATTTCTTTTGCATAGGTCTCACTTACCGTGGTTATAATATCCGCATAAACCAGTCCGGCTTTCATAAAGCTGAACATTCCGTAAAATTCGACTTTTTCAGGTACAAATACTTCATCGGAAACTCCCATGATGCCTAAAACATCCCTTGAAAAATTACCTTGATACTCAAGATTGTGAATTGTAAACATGGTCTTTATGTTTTTATAGAAAGGATAACTTTTATACTTCTCATTTAAAAACATGCAGATAGGTCCTGTATGCCAGTCATTACAGTGAATTATATCCGGTTTGAAGTCTATTTTCGGAAGCATATCCAATGTTGCCTTGCAGAAGAAAGCAAATCTGTCTGCATCATCAAAATAACAATATATCCCGCCTCTATTAAAATAGTGGTAATTGTCCACAAAATAAACAGGCACGTTCAAATCCTTACCGTCTGCTTTGAAACTGATTTCTCCTTCCCGTACTATACAAGTTGCCTGCCTTCCTCCCATATCCACCGGAAAATCCGTCACGTACCTCATATCAGCATCTATCTGCTGATACTTCGGCATTGCAATCCTAACGTCATATCCCATGGAAACCAAAGCCTTTGGCAAAGAACCCGCTACATCTGCCAATCCTCCCGTTTTAGCAAATGGAGCAACTTCAACAGAAACAAACAATACTTTCAAATTATGATTCTCTCTCATTTTATACCTCCGTTTTTGTGTTTTTTGGTAAAACGAAATAATATATTCTCTATAGTTTAATCGTTAAAATTACTACTAAATATTAATAATATCCATTTTATCCTTGTGCAAAACCAAAACATTCCGCCAAGGCCTTTTTATCAATAAGTTCTACCTTCATCTGCCATCATCAGAAGCAAATCAGCAATTTCGGGATCAAATTGCGTTCCCCTGCATCTTTTTATCTCCTCCAGGGCTGATTTCATATCCATGCCCTTTCTGTACGGTCTGTCACTTGTCATGGCGTCGAAAGCGTCCGCCACACACATTATCCTTGCAAAAATGCAAATTTCTTCTCCTTTAAGTCCGTAAGGATATCCTTTCCCGTCATATCGTTCATGATGCTGCAGTATACCGTTCAACCCATTCTTTAAAAATTCTACATCTTTAAGAATATTATATGCAATAATCGGATGCTTCTTTATTTCTTCAAATTCTTCATCCGTCAATTTTCCCTGCTTGTTTAATATACTCGCCGAAATACCTATTTTCCCTATATCATGCAGTATGGCCGCATACCTTAAATCCTTGATTTCTTCCTCAGACAGTTTCATTGCCCTTGCAAGTTCACAGGATATTTCCATAACCCTCTGGCAATGCCCTCTTGTGTAAGGATCCTTTGCCTCGATGGAATTGGCAAGACACATAACCGTCTGAAGATAGCCATACTGAATGTTGTCAAACAGTGTCATCAGTTCGATATTTTTCTGATTAAGCTCCTCTTTTGTTTTGTCCAATTCCTTGATATAACTGTTGAGCTCTTCATTGCTTGCCGCAGCTTGTTCATACAAGGCTTCTATTTCTTGTTTCTGGCTGTATATATTATTAAACATTTCAGCATTTCTGATACCTATGGCAACATAACCCGCAAGACTCTTTAAAAAACTTAAATTTACTTCCGAAAAAGCTCCTGTTTTTGAACTGCCAATGAAAATCGCGCCTATCAATTCATCCGAAACATTTAACGAAATTGCCATAATTTCACGTTTTTCTTCCCTTAAAAGCGTTTCAATTTGCGGCTCCGAAAAAGGATTACTCTTTGCAAGATTTCTCACATACTGTTCATAATCGATATTCCCCGCTTCTTTCAATACTTGATTGCCAAACTCATAGTTAAACGCCGGCTCAAAAGATTCTTTGTCAACAAAACAAACATAATACCATTCACATCTGGTAATTCTTACCAGTTCATTATATGTATGTTCCATTATTACTTTTACATCAAAAGTAGACGTAATGACCTTCGACACTTCATGAAGAGAGTCAAGTTCAGCTTCCATTTTTTTTATTCTTTCGTTGTTTATTAATAGTTCCTGATAATTCTTTTTATTAGAAACAACCTTTGACATGTAATCAATTAATGCAAGTATTAAAGCAAATCCCATGATAATGGCAAATCTGAAGTCTGAAGTCCGGGCAAATCCAACTGCCGAGAAAAAGAGTACGGCACACAGGAAAAAAAACTTAACTATCAATATGTACACAGATTTGTTTTGCATAAATTACCTCCGCTTTGGGTAATATTCTGCAGACAAGACCGATTTGACACTTCTATTTATTTAACAATATGATTATTCTATATATCGTCATAAAAATCCTTCCGTTTAATAGAATTTAACATAAGTCAAAACATAAGGTAAAAAATAAGCGGCTTTTACAAGCCGCCTCTGATATGCAACGCTTTATTTTTGCTCATCCAACGTCACTTCAACGGTAATATCTTTTCCGTCCCTGTGTATTTTGAGTTTCACTTTGTCTCCGGGTTTGTATTTGTTCTTTTGTTCTTCCAATTCATCATAATTCTTTACTCTCACGCCGTTAAACTCCGTAATTATGTCATCCTTTTGAATACCGGCTTTGTAAGCCGCACTGAATATTTCAACGTTGTAAACAAGCACTCCTTCAGGAAGTCCGTAACGGTCTGCTATTTCCTTGGTGTAACCGCTGTTTATCTGTATGCCGAGGGACGGTCTTCCTCTTACATACTTGTACTGAATAAGGCTGTCGGTTATTTCCTTTGCTTTGTTTACAGGTATTGCAAAACCAAGTCCTTCATAGCCCTGTCCGCCGATTTTTGCAGTATTGACACCAATTAACTTTCCTTCGGCATTAACGAGAGCACCGCCGCTGTTTCCGGGATTTATTGCGGCATCTGTCTGTATCAGCTTCAGTTCCTTGCCGTCGGTTATAGGTATTGTCCTGTTAAGACCGCTTATTACACCCACGGTAACCGAACCCATGTATTCAAGTCCTCCGGGATTGCCTATGGCAACTGCAAGCTCACCGACTCTTATTTTATCCGAATCCCCGAATTCAATCACGGGCAGGTTGGTTGCTTCAATTTTAAGCACTGCCAAATCCGTCTTTGAATCCGTTCCCACAACCGTAGCTGGATGAGGTGTGTCCGGATCACTTGGCAAAATAACATTAATACTTGCATTCGGAAGTAGAGTGTTGGTTCTTCCGTTCAAAGCCGATTCAATAACGTGGTAGTTTGTCATTATATATCCGTCACTTCTTATTATAATGCCCGAACCCTGGGATTCTGTGTCTCTTGGTGTAAAGAACCAGAAATCACTGATGCTTGTCGTTGATTTTACACTTATACCTACAACTGAAGGTCCAACCTTTTCAGCTATTGCAACCACCACAGAAGAATCGGCGTTGTTCTCAATGACAACTTTTTTATAATAATCCGTATCCACTCCCGATGTTGCGTCATTCGAACCGTTCTGAACATTGGTGTTTCTGAAAATGGACTGAACCGAAGGACTGAGGGCCGGAACTCCAAATACAAAGAAACCTCCGACTATCGAGCCGCCCAATATGGAACTCATAACAGCAACAAGTATCATCTGCAGTAAAACACTGTTTTTACGTTTTTTTGGCTTTGTATAGCTTTCAGAATAATATGAAGCCGACTTTAAATCCACGAAACTTCCTTCATAAGTCTTTTCATTTTCCACTCGTTTATCTGCAACGCCCACGGCAGCATTTTCAATCACATTTTCGCCAAAACCTTCGGCAGCATTTTCACCGACATCCGCGTCAACATTTTCAATTATATTCTCAGCTGCATACTGTGCTGCATTTTCAACCACATCTCCATTTATATTTGCATCAACATTTTCGCCGGTTGTATTGTTTAATTCTCCGAAACTCTTTATTTCATTTTCTTCATTGCTAAAACCGTTATAGTTTAATTCATCCATACCCATCTCTCCTTTCGACGTATTTTATTTTGTTGATTTTATTATAGAGAAGGAATTTTAAAAACTTATGAATAAATTATGAATAAATTGTTAAGATTGCTTTTTATATATTTTTTCGTTTTTATGCTTTTTCATTGCTTCCTTTGTCCAAAGTAAAATAAAACTTGGTTCCTTTTCCGACCTCACTCTCAACCCAGATTTCCTGCTTGTGGTCGTTTATTATGTTTCTGACTATGGCAAGTCCAAGGCCGGCACCGCCTTTTTCTTTGCTTCTGGATTTGTCCGACTTGTAAAATCTTTCCCAGATAAGGTCAATTTCATTCCTGTCAATTCCTATGCCGTTATCCTCAACACAAACAAGTACCTTGTTTTTGTAACTTGAGGTGGATACTTTGATTTTTCCGTTCTGCTGAACAAATTTGACAGCGTTGTGCATAAGATTTATAAGCACTCTCTCAATGGAGTCAATATCCGCTTTTACATACATATCCTCTTCTTCAAAATTTGCCTCAACCTCAATGTCCTTTTGTGTTATAAAGTTTTCAAGCTTTATAATGCATCGTCTGATAAGTTCATTGATATTAAAGTTAACCGGATTTATAGTGATTTCACCGGCCTCCATTTTTGCAAGGTCAAGAAGATCCGTGGTCAGCCTGTTGAGCCTTCGTATTTCATCCCGGACAATTAAAAGGTAATCCTTTTCCTTTTCCGGAGGAATGGTTCCATCCAGAATTCCTTCTATAAACCCATGTATTGAAGTCATCGGGGTTCTAAGCTCATGGGACACATTGGCGATAAAACCTCTTCGCATGTTTTCCAGATTCTGAAGCTCTCCCGCCATGTTGTTAAAACTTCTTGCAAGCTCACCTATCTCATCTTCCGATGAAATATCAAGCCTTTCGTCAAATTTTCCGCTTGCAATTTTCTTTGCAGCACTGTTAATCTTTTTCAAAGGCCTTGAAAGCTTAAGTGAAAAAATATAAATCAGTACTATTGATATTATTATGGAAATGACAACGGCAAAAATAAAGAACTTAAAAACACTGCTTCTTGCCCTCTGTACCTCAGGAACCGGCGTATGAAGGTAAACAGCCCCGAGAATTTTGCCGTTATATGTAAACGGCTTTCCAATAGTCAGCCACGATACATTCGTGTCCTTAAACAGTCCGTAAAAATCTCCTATTTCTTTGACCATGGGCACACTACCGCTCATAACGTCTTTATATTGTGCCGGGTTTTGCAGTTTAATCTTGCCGGTGTCGTCGGTAAGCTTTTGGACTATTTCCCTTACCACCGCCTGATTACCCTTGATAATACCGATTTCTCCTTCTGTGGACACAATCCATATGACAGTGCCTGTACTTTGACTTTCCCTCTCAAGGGCGTTATCCAGCATTCTGCGGTATATTTCCTCCCAGAATGCAAACATGGGATTGTTATAGTTATTGTAATAAGCAGTCAAATAATCGTTCAGCATACTGTTTATACTGTCCGCAGTGTCACTTAATAATTTTTCCTTTTCCTCCGAGGCAAAATTTCCAAGAAAAATATAAAGCATCACCCCGGTTATGGATGTGCTTACAAGCAAAATGGCAATAAACAGGACAACAATCTTGCTAAACAGAGTTTTTAGCATTATTTCACCTCAAATTTGTATCCGACACCCCAAACAGTTTTAAGCTGCCAGTTTTGTCCTTCACTGTCAAGCTTTTCCCTAAGTCTCTTTATGTGAACGTCCACGGTCCTGGAATCTCCGTAAAAGTCATAGCCCCAGACCTGCTCTATAAGTTGTTCCCGCGTAAAAACCTTATTGGGGTTTGAGGCAAGAAAATACAGAAGTTCCAGCTCTTTTGGCGGAAACTCCATCTCTTTGCCGTTTACTTTCAAGGTATAATTGGTCTTGTTTATAATAAGATTCGGGTATACTATCTCTTGGACATCACTGTCCTTGTGCTCATATCTTCTGAGCACCGCTTTCACTCTTGCCACGAGTTCCTTCGGTTCGAAAGGTTTTACAAGGTAATCATCCGCACCAAGCTCCAAACCCAGCACTTTGTCAAAAGTCTCCCCTTTGGCCGAAAGCATAATCACCGGAATATTGCTGATTTTTCTTATCTCCCTGCAAACCTGCCATCCATCCGCCCCCGGGAGCATAATATCTAGGATAACAATGTTTGGAGCCTCGTTTCTGAATACTTCCAGAGCCTTGCTGCCATTGTATACCGTTACGACCTCAAAACCTTCCTTTTCCATATACAGCCTTATGAGCTCACAAATATTTACATCATCATCAATTACAAGCACCTTGGTTTTGTTACTCATATACATCACCCCAATAGTTTTAATACGCAGGGCATACAGAGTCCCACATGAATATGAACCTCACGTCAATTTAATATTTCGTGGCGGAAAGGCAAACTGTTTAGTACTATGTTTTGTATTTTTATTTCCTCCTGCAGTTTTTTCTGTTCTTCCTTAAGCTCGTTTATAGTATTTGCAAGTCTCTCATTTTCTTCAATCAGAACTTTAATCATATCTCTAATCTCATTGATAGCCTGCCTGTCCTCCTGTCTCATAAACATATTCCCCCTAATAATTAGTAATGTATATTTACGAAAAACCAATGCATATAAAATATCATCCAATTGCATTGTCAATATTAATATAAGTAATACAAGAACAATATATCAGCATGTATTATTTTGTTACTGTATATTATAGCAAATTTATTGTTTTGTGAACACCAAATTTACATTCTCAAGCTGTTTCTGCCATACAATATCTGTTGACTTGCCGACGGTGTTATGATAAGTTTTAAGTATGTGCTATTATTATATATAGTAGCGGTATTTTACGTTTTCTGGAGGGGTAAAATATGGGTCAACTTAATATTGTTACCGTTTTAGTATCTCTGGCGGTGCTTGTTGTCATTATCGCTTTGTTCGCATATATAAACAACAAGAAATCGAATTCCTCTGCATCCGACAATAGCCAGTCTTCTGCTGATTTAACCACCGTTTCCGACAAAACCGTAAACCCCACCGGTAATCTTTCCGATGACGATGCCCTGGTTGCGGTACTGACTGCCGCGGTACTTGCAAGTATGGGAAACAGACCCGATATTAAAATAAGAGTAACCTCTTTCAGACGTACAAATGAGACATCGCCAATCTGGAACACCGTGGGAAGAAAAGAGTATATTTCCGGCAAACTCTAATTCTTCAGGATTGTCCATCTTTTAAAAGGGTTTGTATTTTTGTTAAAATTTAGTTGTATGCTGTGTTTAGGAACAATTTCATGGCATTTTCGCCTAAAATATTTTTTTTCTCTTCATCATCAAGTTTCATGCTCATGAATCTTTTTAAGTCCCATGCCGGGCTTCCCCATGGGTAATCAGAGCCAAAGACCACCCTGTGGGCTCCTATTTCGTTTATAACACCCTCGGGTATGCTGTCATCAAGCCAGCTGGGCTTGTTTGTTTCTCTTATCGGCGGATAGCCTGAAATAACAATGGATGTATCAAAGTAAACATTTTTATAGGTCCTGGAAAGCCTTAAAACATCCTTTACATTACCGTCAGCCATATGGGTAAGTACGAAAGAAATATTTTCATACATTGCAATGAGCGGCTCCAAAGTTTCCACATCGGAAAAACTGTTCAGTCTTGCATTTGCCACCCTGCCGCAATGAAATACTATCGGAAAAGCAATGTCATTGCAAAATTCATATAAACCTTTTAATCTTTCATCCCTGGGATCAAATCCCTGAGCCATGGGATGCAGCTTGATTCCTTTTGCTCCGTCCGAAATATATTCTTCAAGCAGGCTTGTAAATGACACATCCATGTCAGGATGAAAACTTACCAAAGGTATCAGATTTGGATGTTTCCGTGCTTCTTCCAAAGTCCATTTATTGTTGGCATGAAGAATTTTAACCGGAGCAAAATTGGCCATGACGGTATAATCTATACCCTCATTTTTCATGTTGTTTAAAACGTCCTCAATAGTCCCTGTTCCCGGGTTTTCAAATTCTATATTATAAATTTTGTTAAAAGACTTCAGTACTTTTAAAGAAACCTCTTCCGATGAAAAAGTATGAACATGTCCGTCCACAATTGTAAAATTGCCTATCATTTCTTACTACTCCCTTTGCATCTACAGACAAATTTTTCTCTTTAACTTTTCTTGTAACCGTATCCGCATACTTTTGTCATAAAGTAATTATAGATTATTATTACCGTCAAATCAAATAATAAATTTTATATCGCCAATTCTTTGCATCCGCTTTAAAGTCTGTGCTATAATTATATGGTTAAAATATCATAAAAAAATAAAATAAAAGTTAAAAGGAACTGATTTTATGAAGTACATATTGATTTTAGGAGACGGAATGGCAGATTACCCAATTTCTCAACTGAATAATAAAACACCGCTGCAATATGCAAAAAAACCCCATATTGATTTTCTTGCCCAAAATGCCGAGGTGGGTATGGTAAAAACCATCCCGGACGGTATTCCGCCGGGAAGTGATGCTGCAAACCTTTCTGTAATGGGTTACAATCCGAGGGTTTATTATACCGGTCGCTCGCCCCTTGAAGCGGCAAGCATGGGTATTGACTTGTCAGACACTGATGTGGCCATAAGATGTAACCTGGTCACACTGTCAGAAGATGAAGAATATGATCAAAAAACCATGATTGATTACAGCTCCGATGAGATATCCTCAGAAGAGGCAAAAGAGCTTATTTATGAGATAAACAGGCATTTTAAAAATGACAGTATATGCTTTTATCCCGGCATAAGTTATCGGCACTGCATGGTATGGAAGAACGGCTACACAGGATTAAAGCTCACTCCACCTCATGACATACTGGAAAAGAAAATCACCAATTATCTCCCTTCGGGAGAAAACACTGAAATATTGCTGGACATGATGATCAAAAGCTATGATATTTTAAAAGATCATCCTGTCAACAAGGCCAGAGTCAGCAGAGGACTTCGGCCCGCCAATTCCATATGGCTTTGGGGAGAAGGCAAAAAACCAAGTATTCCAAAATTTTACGACAAATACAAACTAAACGGCTCTGTTATTTCAGCCGTTGACCTTATTAAGGGTATAGGCATTTTGGCAGGGTTTAGAAATGTTGAAGTTGAAGGTGCTACAGGAAACATTGACACCAATTTTTATGGAAAGGCTCAGGCAGCGCTAAAGGAGCTTGAATCAGGGCAGGACTTTGTATACCTCCATATAGAAGCACCCGATGAGTGCGGCCACAGACATGAAATTGAAAACAAAGTCAAATCCATTGAATTGATAGACGACCGTATTGTCGGTCCAATTATAGAAGGGCTCGAAAAGTATGACGATTATAGAATTTTAATTTTACCGGATCATCCGACTCCTTTGTCCTTAAGGACACATACTGCCGAGCCTGTTCCTTTCCTTCTCTACCAAAAAACAAATCCGAAAAAGTCCGGTGTAACCGGATATGACGAATTGCAAGCAGCTAAAACAGGCATCATTTTTAATGACGGTTACAAACTTATGGACCACTTTATATTGGATTGACAAATCGGATAATTTCTCTATGGTTTCCCCAATCGCCCGCAAGGTAAACTTTCGGGCGGTTTTTCTATGTCAGAACGGTATCTTCAACAAACAAAGTCAGGTCTTCCAAAAGGTTTATATCTCCTATTATACCTTCTCTATTATAAAGCCTTACCACAGGCCTTTGAGGACTTCCCATGTTCTGCCGCACCACAACGCCGTGCAAACCGTTGCTGAGTTTTACGGTACATCCATTAGGATAAAACACTATGGTATCCCGAAACACCTGCACAACGTCCGGGTCAAGAATGCTTCCTGAAACAGCCAGGACAACCTCAAATGCCTGATGAGGCATAACTGAAACACCGTTGTTTTCTCTTCCGTGCAGGACATTGTCGTAGTAGTCCGCAACCCGTACAATTCTTGCATAATCGGAAATATTGGTTCCTTTCAGTTTTCTTGGATAGCCGGTTCCGTCAAAATTTTCATGATGCTCGTAACATACCTTTGAAGAGTTCAAACTCATTCCTCTGAGCTTTCGCATTATTTCAAAGCCTATCTCAACATGTTCCGGCTTCTCCTCCGCACAGTTTTCCCTTCCCAGGTCATGTATCAAAGCTCCTGCGACAAGATCACAAAGCTGGTTGAATGTATAGGACAATCGGTTTCCAATGTAGGCAGTTATTATCGCCACATTGACACTGTGTTCAACAACATACTCATCAACAACGTCCGTGGAAAGCATGCTTATGCCTCTGTCTCTGTACTCTCTGGCATAATCAACGATTTTTCTTGCGGCATCTTTTATGGCAAATTCATCTATTTCCTCCGAATTATGTATCTTCGTGTATGCACTTTTCAGCACCTTGACAACATCATTTCTCGTCGTAATGTCAATGGGCTGGGTTGCCTCCACATCATTAAATCTGGCATCATCTATATAGACTCTGTTTATTCCCAATTCTTTAAATTTCTCTATGTAGTTTTCTTTAAGAACCACGCCGGAATTTAAGATGATTTTTCCGCTTGCAGTAAATACAGGCCTTGCCAATTCATCGCCGGGTTTTAATGAATTTACACTGACAAGTCTCATTGACTACCTCCATGTAAGAGTATTTATTCGGACAAGGACCTCCTATCCAAGCCTTTTTCAATATTTCTCAAAAGAAAAGAGTACATATTTATGAAACTTTATGAAATTGGTTTTGTAAAATAACATATTCGACAAAAAAATATTTTTTCCTGTTAACTATTAAACAAAAATTCTTTCAAATTAATTACCAAAAATATATCAATATACTAAAAACCGTATTCAATTAAGACCGCACCATATAATTCGATATACCTTTTTTCCTTTTGCGAAAGATTCAGATTCCACTTTTCTTCCAAATAATTATCGCCTTTGTCAAAAACTATTATCCTGTTTATAACAATTTTAACTATTTCATTGGTAATTCCATTATTTGTAATATAATTCTTCAGTTTCGCAATCTTTTCTTCTGAAGTCACAAACTCTGACTTTCGTAAATCCAATTGGGCAATTTCCCGTTTTATTTCAGAAATTCTGTTTTCAAGCCTGTTATTCATCCTTAAAAAAAGACTTTCGGATATCTTGTTTTCAAGTCTATCCTGATAAAGAATCTCCTGCTGCTTTTGTTTTGCTTCCATCTGTTTTAAAAGTTTTTCCCTCAAAGTTTGATAATCCTCCGCCGCTCCGGCCAAGTCAATCTTTTGCAGTATTTTGTTTACCATGTTTTCATCATCCAAAAGCTTTGCTACATCATCCAAAACAACCTCACACAAATCCTTTTCTCGAATACTGTGGCTTGTACACGCCGTCCTTCCTTCTTTGGCATAACTGCTGCAAATATAGCTCATAGGCCTGTTATGCCGCTTTCTTGCAAACATAACGCTTCCGCAGCCCCCACAAAATATGCTGCCGCGAAACACGTGTATAATCCCTTTGTGGGGAACCGGTCTTGCATTTTTATTATTCCTTATTCTTTGAATTTCTTCATATTCCTCTTTGGAAACAATGGGTTCATGGGTATTTTCAGTAATCACCCATCGTTCCTTTGGCAGACGTCTGGTTTTCTTGCTTTTAAAACTGATTTTCTCACTTACTCCCTGTACCGTATCCCCGGTATAAACCCTGTTTAAAAGAATCCTCCTTATGGCTGTGGGATTCCAGCGGCCATTGGAAGGCGATTTTACACCTTCGCTGTTCAATATGCCTGCGATATAGCTGTATCCATATCCTTCCTTGTAAAGGCTGTATATTCTTCTTACAATACCCGCCTCTTCCTCGTTTACAATCAGCCGGTTCTTCTCATAAGGCGACTTTTCATATCCAAAGGGAGCATGCCCTATATATTCCCCTTTTTGTATCTTGAATCTTAAATTGGCCCGGATTTTTCTTGAAATATCCAGGATGTAGCGCTCGTTGAACCACGTCTCGATACCTACAATATCGTTGTCTTTCAGGCTGTCATACCTTCCGTCGAAGGTAACGACCCTTACTCCGTTCTCCTCTAAAAAATCAAGAAATAAAAGAGTTTTTGCATTGTTTCTCCCAAGCCTGGACAAATCTTTCAGAACCAGAAGATTTATTTTTCCTTCCATCACATCACGTTTAAGCTCGTAGATACCCCTTCTCTCAAAGCCGGATCCGGAAACATTATCGTCAATATAAATGCTTTTAATTTCACCCAGTCCGTTTTTTTTCACATAATCAACAAGCAGGTCTCTCTGAGTCTCTATGGTCTCATAGTTTTCCTCATTGTCATCCCTGCTTTCTCGAACATAAATTCCCGTTTTGTAAAAAGCCTTCGCTTTATCCGTTATACCGCCTCACCCCTTTCCTTTTTAAATCATCGAACGATTTTAGACAAAAACAGCTGAATGATTTTTGACAAAATTTCTTCAGCCTTCTTCTGACCTGTGTATTTTTTTATAATTACCCTTGATTTCGAATCCCTGTTCTCCATTGCCGAATACCTCGTTTGTGGATGCTAACTAATATATATGCCAAAGGAAAATATAATAAAAATTGTCCGGATTATTTTTAATCCGGACAATCAAAAATAGATTTCGTTTTCCGTAACAACCGCATCCATCAATATATCATGCTCTTCCTTCGGAATACTCGGAAAAACCTGAATATCAAAAGCGATTCCTATTTTCAGGCAATCCTTTCTAACCTCTCTCAGAAAAATATCGTAGTAGCCTGCTCCGTATCCAATTCTGCCGCCTTTTACGTCAAAGGCAACACCCGGTACCACAACCAGGTCAATATCTTTTGGATCTATCTTACGGGAAAACTCTTTTACCGGCTCTAAAATACCGTAAGTACCCGGCTTCAGACACCCTTCTTGGTTCGTCAACTCATACGGAAATATCTTTTTTACACCGTCCACACAATCAATAAGAGGCAAGGCTACAATTTTTCCAAGGTTCAGACAGTGTTCTATCAAAAACCTGGTCATTACCTCATTCTTAAAATCCATATAAGCCATTACGCATTTACTGTTGTAAAATCCGTCCAAAGATATTAACTTCTCCGTAATTAATTTACTTTTTTCAATGATTTCTTCTTCAGAAAGCCCTTTCCTAATATTTAGCGCTTCTTTCCTAAGCTCCCTTTTGTCTTTCACAAACATCATCCTACATTTCTATTACTTTATTTCTATTATCTGTAATCAAAACCTTATATTTCCCTAACTTTCTTAAAAGATTTTATTCATTCACGCAAAACACAGTACCAAAAAAGCAAAAGCCAAAATTGTCACAACAAAGGCAATAACAGATGAAATCAAAAGAGCAGCTCCAAAGGATTTTCTGTCTTTATCCTCTCCGGCATTTATAAACACTATGGCCGAAATTACTCCAAAAAGCTGCCCGATTCCCGGCAGAAGATTTGACAATGTTACCATAAAAACTTTTGTGCCGTTACTCAAAGGCTTTCTCATATCATTGTCATTTTTATTATTTACATATCTACCAGTCACATCAGGATTATAAGGTTTGGAATCCTGCATACCTGCCTGCTGAACCTGAGGTTTTTGCCAGCCGGTGTTTTGTCCAAAATTATCACCTGCATGTTCGTTCAGACCACCGAGCGGAGTTTCCTTATTTTCCAGCATTTCTTTCAATACAAAATCATTCTCATTATAATCATCATACTGGTCAAATGAAACATCCTGTCTTGTAAAATCAGCAACGGAAGTACTGTCATTAATCGTTTTCTCAAACTTGTACGCACTGTCATCATCAACATCGTTATTTATCGTATCAACAAAATCCAAAGAACTATCCGTCGAATAGTTCCCATCCAAGTCAAGAAAACTGCCGCAGTAAGGACAACGTTTAAAATCTGAGGCAATATTTTCTCCGCAGAAACTGCATACCTTCCTATCGCCAATACCGTTCATTCCAAATCCTCCTTGCAAGTATACTGGCTCTAAACCATCCTAACTTATTATTCTTCAACACCCGTCAAAATCCTTCCACAATCACGCGAAATTTATTTTATACTGCTTATGTAAATTACACCTGAGGCTGATATTGTTCAATACATGCATCCTCAAATGTGCCCATGTTCCTGTATACCGACACGGCACAGTCAAAAATATGAAATGCCAGTGCCGCACCGGTGCCCTCTCCGACTCTCATCTCCAGATTCAGTATAGGTTCAAATCCCAACGCTTCCATAACTTTTTTGCTTCCGGGTTCTGCTGAACCATGGGAAGGAAAAATGAAATTTTTGACCTTCGGCTCCATCCTTACTGCTGCAAGGGCAGCTGTTGCAGATATAAATCCGTCAATAAGGATCGGAATTCTACATGCCGCTGCACCGATAAAGCAGCCTGCAAGGCCTGCAATATCAAACCCGCCCACTTTTGAAACAACGTCAATAGGGTCGTTTGCATCGGGTCTGTTTAAATCTATAGCCTTTTTGACAATCGAAATCTTTCTTTTCAGCGCTTCATCCGAAAGGCCTGCTCCCCTGCCCACCATATTCTCAGCTTTTGAATCTGTCAAAACCGTTGAAACCGCGCTGCTGGTCGTGGTATTGCCAATACCCATTTCTCCCGTGCCTAAAAGATTTACTCCTTTCCTGCCAAGTTCCTCCACAATGGAAATTCCGACCTCTATGGCCTCTATTGCCTCTTTGCGCGTCATTGCGGGCCCTTTTGCAATATTCCAGGTACCTTTTCTTACTTTGCGCTTTACAATTCCTTCACAGTCCATGTCATCATCCACTCCGATATCAACCACTACAATATCGGAACCTGTATGCTTTGCAAAAGCATTTATGGCTGTTATACCCTTCAGAAAATTCCTGGTCACTTTGGAAGTAACATCTTTCGGGCAGGAACTTATCCCCTCTTCCACAACTCCGTTGTCCGCACACATTATAATAACCGCTTTTTTATCAACACACGGAAAAACTTCTCCGGTTATACCTGCAAGCTTTTTAATGATATCTTCCAGCCTTCCCAGGCTCCCCAACGGCTTCGAAAGGCTGTCGAGCCTCCTTTGAACCATGTCCATGGGTTCTTTATACAGCTCTCCTATGGATTTCAGTGTTTGAAAAAGCATAAACAAATCTCCTTCCATAAGGCTCTTGCAAGCGGTCTGAATCTTTACACGCCTGCAAGCAAAATTATATTTCAATATTTCCGGCAAAGCAAGTAAACAGATATACAGGCATATAAAACAAAAAACACCTTGGAATTTCTTCAAGGTGTTTTTTGTTTTTCGCATATGATTTTTTAAGCTTTTTTACACTAATGTACCCCAAAGGAATCCTCTTTTCCACCATCCAGGGGCATTAAATCCACGTGGAGAATCTCATCACTGACTGGTTTTCTTTGAACTTCATGGATTTTTGCCTTTATTCTTTTTCCGTTCAAATTCACATTCACCAATACATCACTGCCGTTTTTGTCAACAATCGGTCTTATCTCATCTTCTATCAAGCTTATTGGAATACTTTTATCGCCTTGATAAAGGACTCCGGGAATTTTCCCTTCTCTTTTAACCTTTCGTGAGGCCGATGTCCCAAGTGCCGTTCTGTTTTCAATATTGAGCTCAAACTCCTCCATAAAACCCTCTCCTTTGTTAATATTGCGGCTGTCAGTAAGAACAGCTTTATTAACAAAGTATTTCCAACAAAATCACCGTTAATTCATGAATCATATTATAACCGCTACATTTCTTCCAACTCATATGTACCGGTTTCTTTATAATACAAGTATAAAAGTGCCTTTATAATGTCGTTGCAATTCTCGTATGTTACTGTATGGATGTCGCCTTTGTCCACCTGTATCAAAAGTGTCATCTTGTGTTTGTCGCTGTTGTCAATTACCGTACTTATCAGATCAATTGCCTGAAGCGGTTTGTAGTATACATAAATCCAATGTCCAACATCATTATCCATATCCAACTTCTTCTGATAATAACTTTCCAAAAAGTTCTTGATTTCTCCGGGTTTCTTTGACAATAGATTTACAGTAACATACATTTAAAAAATTCCCCTCACTTTTTACATTTTTTAATTAAGCAAATTGTACTAATATCAAGCAATTTGCATAAGCTTAATATTTATATTGATTTCAACAAAATCTATAAAAAAACCTTTATGTAATTTTTTCATTATCAACTGCCGGGCTGTAATCAGTATTTTTAATTATTATTATTGAAATAATATAAATAACAGCTTTACCTGATAAATTTATAAAGTAAACATAAGGTTATTTATAAATTTAAAAACTTCTTAAAAAAACTTTAAATCTACAAAGAATGGAGGAAAAGCGTTAAACTGCGTTTAATGCTTGATGCCTATGAAAAAAGTGCTAAATACCGCCAAAAAATACTGGATGGTTTCTTTAATCATATCATTAATCTTTAGCGGCTGCAGCAGCAAAGAAAATAACAAGAAAAATAATGAAAATCCGCAAGCAAAACAGCAGCAGCTGGGTTCCCAAACCCAGGAAGATGAGATTCCCCAGCAGCTGGAAAGTCTGGAAAACAATATTGAAAAAATAATTTTGACTTTGGACGGGCCGGCAATAGAATTGAAAAAAGAGAAACAGCAAAATCAAGGAAAAAAAGGCAGCGAAAAGGAACAAGGAGAACAAGGCACCCAAGACAGAAAACAGAGCGAAGAGAAAAACGATAAATCCAAAGAAAATGAAGAAAGTGAAAAGGAAGAGTCCAAAAATAAAAAAGATGAAAATAAAGAAACTCAAGACGAAGGCAGCAAAGAAGGAAGTACGGACGGGAAAAAACAGCCGACACCTACCGGCATGGAAGAAGAAAAAGAAGATCCATGGAAAGAAATTGACAAAATCATAAACACTTTGCACTATCAGTGGAACAGCTACTTGCCCCTGGCAGCAAAAAAGAATGCGGGAAGAAATCTGATAGACGGCTTCAGCACTGCTTTAAACAGCCTTACGGACACTGTAATCAGCAAAAACAAAACCAATACTCTGCTTGCTGCAAGCTACCTCTACGCTTATATACCGGACTTTTACTCCCTTTACAGAGCCGAAACCTCTCCGGAAATAAAGAGGGTTCGGTATTACACCCGAAATGCAATGCTTAACGCAATGACAGCCAATTGGGAGCAGGCGGACAGCGATATGTCAAACCTCAAAAATGTATGGAACCTTTACAAAAATATTGTACCGGAAGAACAAAGAGAACTTTCCAGCCAATTGGATTATTCCATACAGGAGTTCGAAAAGGTTTTGTCTGAAAAGAACCAGCCGCTGTGTGACATAAAAGGAAGAGTTGTAATGTCGAACATACAAGCCCTCGAAGAATCGATGAAGTAAAATCGGGCCAAGCTTTGCAAAATGACATCTTATTAAAAGGCGGTTTGTAAAGCCCGGCCCGTCTTTTTTTGTCCAAAACATTGATGTATAATTAATATACCGAACAAACTAATCGAAAGGACAGGCATCAATGAAGGTTCTGGGGTTGATTGTGGAATATAATCCTTTTCACAACGGTCATCTTTACCATCTTGAGGAGTCAAAAAAAATAAGCGGGGCTGACTTTGTCGTATGCGTCATGAGCGGCAATTTCATTCAGCGCGGAGAGCCGGCAATTGTAAACAAGTGGGCAAGAACAAAAATGGCCTTGTCAGCAGGAGCAGACCTTGTAATTGAGCTTCCCCTTTCCTGTGCCATGGCCAGTGCCGAATACTTTGCCTCCGGCGCCGTAAGAATTTTAAATGATATAGGAATAGTTGACTATATTTGTTTTGGAAGTGAACACGGCGATGTCAAGACTCTCGATTATATAGCCCAAATTCTTGTTGAAGAGCCTGAAAGTTACAAATCTTTCCTGAAAGAAGAACTGGACAATGGCCTGTCATATCCTGCCGCCCGCGAATCAGCCCTGAAGAAATACACCGCACATAGCATTAATATCCCGCAAATAATCTCCTCATCAAACAACATACTGGGTATAGAATATTTAAAGGCGTTAAGACGCATAAAAAGCAGCATAATACCTCTTACAATAAAGCGCATTAACAATGATTACAACACGGAAAATATCACCGGAAGCATTTCCAGCGCATCATCCATAAGAAAATATATTTCAACCTCAAATTCAACCTCTTTTGATGACGTTCTTGCCATGACAATGCCCAAAACAAGCGTCGATATACTTTTTGAAGAATTCAGTGCCGGAAGGGGGCCGGTTTTTAAAGAGGATTTTTATCCTGTTGTAACTTCCCTCATACGAAAAATGACGCCGGAACAAATCAGAAATTTTGCTTATGTTTCGGAAGGCCTTGAAAACAGGATAAAAAGTGCCGCCGATACCGCAGGTACATATGAAGAGCTGGTGGAAAGCATATGCACCCGAAGATACACCAAAACCAGAGTGCAAAGAATCCTGATGGGCATACTTATGGGAGTAACCTCGAAGGATTTGGACATGCTAAGCCGTTTTGACAGTCCTCAATATGCAAGGATTCTAGGCTTTAATTCAAAAGGAAAACAGCTTCTTTCCCAAATAAAGAAAAAATCATCAATACCTCTGGTGTTAAAGTTGTCTGATTTCATAAAATCCTGTGATCCGGTGCTGAAAAGAAAGCTTGAATTGGAGATACTTGCCACCGACCTTTATGTGATGTGCTATAAAAATCCTGCCTTTAGAAAAGCCGGCCAGGAGTTTACTCAAAATATCATCATTATGTAATTCGACTTCTATTTATTTTGTATAAATATTATTTATTTCTATATTTATTTTTCAACTCAAATCCCGGACGAAAAAAATAAATGCAAACTTTTAAAAAATATTTTAGCAAAAGAGCCCGGCGTATTTTCTTCTTACTGCCGGGCTCTTTTTAAAACGCTATTACTTTTTAAAACACTTTTACACTTCCATGATTATTGGCAGAATCATCGGCCTTCTCTTGGTTCTCTCATAGAGAAAGTCTCTTAAGGCATCTCTTATAATGCTTTTCTTCGTAGACCAGTCATTCTTTTTCTTGTCATTGCATTTTTGAAGCGCAGCTTTGCACACTTCTCTTATTTCTTCCATGAGGTCTTCGGATTCCCGCACATATACAAAACCTCTGGATATCACATCAGGTCCTGCAATTACATTGCCGGTATCTCCTTCTATGGTAATAACCACAACTATAAGTCCGTCCTGAGACAAATGTTTTCTGTCCCTTAAGACTATATTTCCCACATCTCCCACTCCAAGACCGTCAACCAGCACTCTTCCGGCATTCACACTGCCGTTTATCTTCGCAGAGTCATTGGTAAGCTCCAGGACTTTTCCAATATCCATGATAAAAATGTTTTCGGGCGACATTCCCAGCTCAACGGCAAGATTTGCATGGCGCTTCAAATGCCTGTACTCACCATGCACCGGCATAAAGTACTTTGGCCTTATCAGTCTGTGGATAAGCTTTAACTCTTCCTGGCTCGCATGACCTGAAACATGAATATCTGCCAAAGATTCGTATATAACTTCCGCACCCTTTTTGAAAAGGTCATTTACCACTCTTGAAACAAGTTTTTCATTTCCGGGTATGGGATTTGCGGAAATAATAACAAGGTCGCCTGGTATGATTTCAACCTTCTTATGGTCACCGGAAGCCATTCGCGTCAGGGCTGACATTGGTTCTCCCTGGCTTCCCGTAGTGATTATCACTATCTTTTCAGGCGGATATTTGTTTATGTGGTCTATATCAATAATCAGCCCTTCGGGTACATTCATATAGCCAAGTTCCATGGCAACATTTACGACATTGACCATGCTTCTTCCGCATATGGCGATTTTTCTTCCGAATTTGATTGCAGCATTGACAATTTGCTGAATTCGATGAACATTGGACGCAAAGGTTGCTACAAGTATCCTGTTCTTTGCATTCATGAAAATCTCATCAAAGGTTTCTCCAACGGTTTTCTCCGACATTGTATAGCCTTCTCTTTCAACGTTGGTGCTGTCACACATAAGAAGCAGCACACCTTTTTTCCCAAGTTCAGCAAGCCTTGCCAGATCAATGGGCTCACCCTCTATGGGCGTGTAATCAATTTTGAAATCTCCGGTATGAAAAATTGTACCCACAGGGGTAAAAATAGCCAAAGCCGTTGAGTCTGCTATACTGTGAGTTGACCGGATAAATTCAACCTTGAAACATCCCAGTTCTATCACATCGGAATGTTTGACAACATTGAGAACCACATTGTTTAAAAGCCCATGCTCTTCAAGTTTTTGCTCCAAAAGTCCCAAAGTAAGCTTTGTGCCGTATACGGGTACGTTCAAATCCTTCAGAACATAAGGCAATGCACCAATATGATCCTCATGTCCGTGGGTAAGAACTATACCTCTCACCTTTTCCCTGTTCTTGGTCAGATATGATATATCCGGTATAACAAGATCTATTCCCAGCATATCGTCTTCCGGGAAAGCAATACCGCAGTCAACCACAAATATATCATCGCCATATTCAAAAACAGTAATGTTTTTTCCTATCTCCCCCAATCCGCCAAGGGGTATGACTTTTAACTTTCTCTTCTTTTTTGCCACAATTTAACCTCCGCTCTCGTTGTATTCTATTTAAAATAACAATCAGACAACAGACTCAAAAAAACTCCGTACCATGCCGTTCCATATTTTCAAAAATCAAAAAGCTTTACGGTGCGATAAAAATTGTTTCCCGCTCCAAAAGCCAATTGACAGAAAATTTGGCCGTTCAGCAAGTTTCACTTTGAGTCATTGACAGTCTGTTAAACAATAAGTGTCATAATTAAATTAAAACAATTTAATTAAAAAAGCAGAATCCGTTCTTCGTCAAACAAAATAATTCAAGAAGAAAAACTCCTTGAAACTTTTGCTTGTCCACAATTTATAATATTAAAAATTTATATTCCTTTAAAAATTTATAATATCTAAAACTGACATCAAAACATGCCGTATATTATTTCATTATAATATTTTTGCACTTTATCCAAACCTTTATTATTATAGCATATTTCTAATTAATATAAACGATAATTTACCCAAAACAAGTTAAAAACACTCTAAAACTTTTAAACTAAAAAAAACCGGCAAGCACAGCATACATGAAAAGAACCGGCAAATGATGCGCCAGCTCCTTTATCATGAAAAAATTCGGTTTGCAAAGTCAGTTGAGCCTTTCCGTTTCCTCCTTCATAATCGGGGAACCCCAATAAATATGCTTGTTTTCTTCCAAAATGGTTTTATACACATTTAGCGTTTTTTCCGCAACCACATCCCAATTATAAATTGAACGAACTTTCTCCAACGCTTTTTTCTTCATTCTCTCCGCTTTATCGGGATTGTGAAGTATTTCCAATATACTGTCTGCAAGGGAATTGGGATTTCCCGTGTAAGACTTCATGCCGTCGACGCCGTGTTCCACAATCTCTCCAAGGCCTCCGGTGTCGGAAACGACAACCGGAACATTTGCAACCATCCCTTCCAAAGCAACAATTCCAAAAGGTTCGTAAAGACTTGGAAAAACTGCAACATCAACACATTTATAAAGCTTTAAAAGTTCCTCGTCACTTATGTATCCGGTGAAGTAGACCTTGTGCGCCATTCCCATGCTCTCGGCCTTCCACTTCAGATGGTCAAACTGCGGACCTTTCCCTGCAATCACAAACTTGACATCATTGTAATAATGGCACACCTTCGGGAGCGCATCTATAAGTACATGTACACCTTTCTCGTTTACCAGTCTTCCAACAAAGAACACTATTTTCTCGTTGTCCTGCGCAAACCGTCTTCTAAATTCCATATCCTTCTCGTAGCCTTTGAATTTATCCAAATCAACCCCATTGGGAATCACGTCTATTTTGTCATTGGGAATCTTGAATATGGACATAACTTCATTCTTCATATATTCGCTGTTGACAATCAGCCTCCAGGCCTCGAACGCAAGCCACCATTCCACATTGTTTATATAGCGCTGGGTGTCATTATGTATACCCCAGTTCCTGCCATGTTCCGTGGCATGTATAGTTGCAACAAGAGGTGTTGAATAGGCATGCTTCAAAACTCTCGCCGCAAAAGCAACCAGCCAGTCATGGGCATGTATAATGTCAAACTTTCCGGTTTCATTTATAAGCCGGGTGGCATGCTCAACAATGGCAAAATTCAAATGAAGAACCCAGTCAACAAAATTATTTGGAGTTACGTCATAGGAATGAAGTCTGTGTACCTTTACATATTTATCCCTTTCAAACTCCCGAGTTCCCATTTCCCAACATGTTATAACATGAACGTCACAGCCCCGCGCTCCAAGCTTCTGCGCCAGGCCGTGAACGACTCTCGATATCCCTCCGACAATTCTGGGAGGATATTCCCATGAAAGCATCAAAATCCGCATAAAACTCTCCTCCACCGGAAATTACGCAATTGTTGCAGTGTTGTCCTTATATCTAGTATACGCAATATAATCTTTTTTATATAGAAAGATTTTTACTTAAATAAAAAAATATTTGTCAAATCCAACTATAAGTTTATTATTATTCGTCAAACCAATTAAAATTCCTGCTTTTTTCCTTCAAATCTCACATTCTTTTCGCGCCTTCATATGCAAGTTCGGAACGTTCACATTCCTCGTCATACAAAGTAACCTGGAAACACAGACTGCTTCCTTTCATCCTTTCAGATGCATAACACAGTCCGTTTGTCCTGATATCAAGAAACGGATGATCTATTTGTTCCGGGTCCCCAATAAGTATTATTTTGGTTCCCTTGCCGGCTCTTGTTATAATACCTTTTACTTGTTTTGGGGTAAGATTTTGAGCTTCATCTATTATTACCCACTGCTTAGTTATGGATCTTCCTCTTATGAAAGCAATGGCCTCGGTATTAATAATTTTCCTGTCAAACAATTCGTCAATTTTGTCCTTAAGTTCTTTTTCGCTGGAATATCTCTCATTGTCATCGTTGTCAATCAGTATTTCCAAATTGTCTATAACAGGTCTCAAAAACGGAGCGATTTTTTCCTGTTCTGTTCCCGGAAGAAATCCAATGTCCTCATCCAGTTTTACATTTGGCCTGCACACAAGGATCTTCCTGTACAGTCTGTTCGGATCATCCAATAATTTATGAAGACCCACTGCCAGAGAGTAAAAGGTTTTTGCCGTTCCCGCCGGCCCTTTAATTATCACAAGAGGCGCCCTGTCAGCATCCATCATCAAAGCTTCCTGCATAAATTTCTGTCCTGTATTTCTGGGAGTGACTCCAAAAGGACGAACATTGAGAAACTTGAGAGGTACAATTTTTTGACCGTCAAACCTTCCTAAAGCAGTATGTTTTTTATTTATATACGACTGTATCAAAAGAAACTGATTCACAATCAAGGCAGGCTTCTTCCTGGTTGAATCGGGGTTGAACAAAAAAACGTCTTCCTCGTCCAAAAAGCCTTTACTGTAAAACTCATTTAGTTTCTCTTCTGTTGTATATACCTCAATTCTTCCCTTATACTGTTCTTCAAATACAGGGACCTGCTCCGCAAAAAAGTCCTGGGCTTCAATATCCAGAATATTTGCCTTTATTCTTTCAAATATGTCCTTTGTAACCAGGAAAACATTTTCGCCCTTTTCGAGCAGGCCCTTGCAAATTTTAAGTATTATATTGTCATTGTTTGAATCATCCCAGCTTTCCGGAAGCTTTACCCTGCTATAGTTAGATTCAACCCTCAACATCCCTCCGTTTTCAAGCTTTACACCTTCTTTTAAATTCCCCTTTGTCCTCAATTCGTCCAAAATTCTTGCCGCATGCCGTGCATTTGCACCCAATTCCGTATTGTCCTTCTTAAATTTATCCAGTTCCTCCAGCACAACTTCAGGTATCACAACATCATTGTCTCCGAAGGAATACAATGCAAACGGAGTTTGAAGCAATACATTTGTGTCAAGAACGAAGGTTTTTTTCAATGCTGATCGCTCCCATTCCCATTTTATTTTTTATATTTGCAATAAATATCGGCAAAATAAGCCTATAATAAAATATGTCACATTCCGTGCCTGTAATAACCTCAAGGAATAATATTTTGACCAATAATAAATTTGACAAAAAAATATCTTTAATTAATCGGAATATTATCGGTGTTTTTTATCGATTTTCGTACACAAATCCAAAAAATCGTCAGCAACTGCTGGAATTGATAGGTAATTATGCTTGACGAGGGAAAAAAATAGAAGTAGAATTAAAGTAAGCTAAAGTATTCATCCAATGATTCTCTTTCTCAAGACCCGGATAAATAATTAAAGCTTTTTATAACATTTGAAGGGTTCCGAAATAGAACCCTTTCTCGTTCTTTTTTTATTTTTTCCCTCTTTTACTTAAATTATTTTAACCGAATTAATAAAGAAGAATAACAGCCATCATTACAAGGGGTTCATCTCCGACGGCTTCCACAGAATGTGAAGCACCGTTGCCGGTAAGCACCGCATCTCCGGGACCCACTTCGGTGATAGTTCCGTTGTCATTTACCAAACCCTTTCCGCTTATTATATAAAATATTTCTTCCTCACCGACATGCTCATGGACACCTATTGACGAACCCGGATTTATAGTAATTTTAGCGCAAAGCCTGGCTTTTCCTTTAAGCTCTTCCTGCCTGAAAATATGCAAAAGCTCAACTGAGCCTTTTCCACCCCTCATCTGTTCCTTTATTTCCTTAATCATGTCTTTTTCTCTTTTAACCATCAAATCACCCTCTTATAAAGTATTAAAATATAGATAAACTTTCTATAATTTTCAATATATATTATTTTATTATAACAATACAACAATGTAAACATTACAATATTAATTATCTCCTGGCATTTTACGAACACTCTTTGACTTTTCATGCTTTTTGCCTTTTAATTATCCATACCTGTTGAATAATGCCATTTCATGAAGTAAAATAGATAAGAGCTGTATGTAAAGGTGGTGATTAACATAAAAAGCATATCTCCGGCAATTGTGAACATTCTGGTATTTGATGAAATAACAAAGCTTCATGGACGTGACTTGTTATTCAACCCTTTTTTCAAAGCACCGCCAATTACTTTGTCGTTTGTTACCTATACAATGGTGGCAAACGTTCCAAACGGTATAAATAACTTTAAGTTCCGTCTTACGGATCCGATGAACGAAATAATGCATGAGACAAAAATAAGTGCGGTGGAAGTAAAGGACAACGCATTTTCCAACGTCATGATATGGAACAATGTGCACTTTAAAATGCTTGGAGAACACACCATTACATTTTATCTGGCAACTGAAACGGGATTTGAGCCTACAGGAAGCACCGTTATAATTGTTGACAATCTTCCTGTAAGGGCGTAAAACAAATCAAATACAACAGTTTTCATCAATTGCTGGGCTTTCGAGCCCTTTTATTTTTTAAAAAAAGACATACAAAACATACAAAAAACGCCTATGTATGAAACATAGACGTTTTTTAATTTATTATTTGGCTGCGGGAGAAGGATTCGAACCCTCACACAATGATCCAGAGTCATTTGTGCTACCCTTACACCATCCCGCAATGCTTTCGCAGAAAAAATTATAGCACAGATTCTTTTTAAATGCAATCATATTTTTATTAAAAAACTACAAAAATATTAAAGAATATTTTACCAGAAATATAATTTTAGGGAAACGACCCAATCAAAAGGCTTTTCACCCTGGGCCGTATCCCCTGTTTATCCTTCACTTGACTTATGCAAAAAACAATTTTACTTGTAGTAAATCTTGTATATGATTGCTGCAAGTTCGGCTCTTGAAGCATTTCCCCTTGGATTTATAATATCGCCGCTTCCCACTACAATACCTTCTTTTACCAAGGTTGCAACGCCTTCAACCGCATATGAAGCTATCTGGTCCTTGTCCGAAAATCTTTCAACATCAGCGCGGGTTCCTGTGCTCGATATTTTTCCTGCAATCCTGAGAGCATTTGTTGTAAGTACCATCATATCCTGTCTTGTAATTTTGGCTTTCGGATTGAACTTGTTGTTTCCGACTCCTGTCGTAATTCCAAGCTCTTTTGCAATTCCCACGTATTCATAATAGTAGTCTTTTTCGGACACATCATCAAAATTGGAAGTAACCTCGGCAGTCAATCCCAGTGCCTTTACAAGAAGTATCATGAAATCCGCCCTTGTTATGTCTGCCTGGGGCGTAAAAGTGGTATCGGATGTACCGTTAATTACTCCTTTGGAAGCCAAAACCTCTATCTGCTTTTTAGCCCAGGCATATGAACCAATATCCGCGAAAGTCTTGTAAACATATGAAACCGCATACTTGCTTAAATGATTCGTCTCAAACGTAACGACGCCCAAAGAAGGTTCATATTTTCCGCTGGGTACGGAAACTGCCTTGCCGGCGTCATCAATATGGAGTACAACAATATGCTCGTGGTTCTCCAGCTCTTTTGCATCAGGCTTGTAAGGAATTGATATTTTAACCTTGGCTTTGTAATTGCTCCATTCAACTTTTTTGCCGTCAACAACCACGCTTATGTCAATCACCGGCCTGTTGCCTATCTTCTCTTTGAGCTCTGCACCAAGTTCATCGACTTTTACTTTTCTTATGACGAATTCAACAACGGAGTCATTTTTTACAAGCTTTGAAATATCCGCAGTATTCAGCATGTTGGCCGGTACTTCTATAATTCCCTGCTCTGTAGCTATTCTCAGCTTATATTCGGCGTCACTTTTTATCAGGAATTTCGCCGGAAGCTGTTGTATGTAAGCATCGGCATTTTCAACCTTCTTTATGTTAAGTTCCACAAGTTTGTCATCTTCCGATTTTTTCGCTTCATCAAGAGCCTTGTTTAATTTTTCTTCATCTATTGCCGCCTTTGCTTCTCCTGTTGCATTATCCAACACAGGTTCAAGCTCCACTTTTGCAGAATTTTCTGCAGGCGAAGGCGTCTGAGTCGGTTTAACTTCCGGTGAAGGAGTAACTGACGGCGTGGATGACGGAGTTGCTGCCGGATTGTCGGATATCGGAATATCCGTTCCCGGTGTCTCATAAGGCTCGTCACCCAAACTCAGCACATCCGGCTGTATTACCTCATATCCGGTAATAACTTCTCCGTCCCAGTCAAACAGCTGTGTTCCCGAAATAGCTCCGGGCATGCTTAATGTATCCTGGAATTTTACGGCAGTGCTCTTTTTCTGGAGTATTTTAAATCCAATTTTCGCAATTATGCCGCTTTCCTCCGCTACTCCTGTTTCTTTGTATCCCGCAATATATGAATATGCAAGCGCGAAGTTCAGTATCCCTTTTTCCGGATCATTGTCCGCAATCTGTATTGGGCCGTAAGCATTGTTTTTCAGTACAGTGCGTCCTGGCGGAAATGTTGAAGAAGTAAATTCTTTCCCCGTTTCAGGGTCAACAGCCATTAAGACTTTTGGATCATATACAATGTTTACCTGAAATCCTGCGAAATTCTTGATATTGTTTATCCTTACGGTACCAATAAGTATATCTCCAACTTCTCCCTTATTGCGGTCAAACTTAAGCTCAATGCTCGAGGCTTTATCTGCCCTTGCAATTCCCGCCGGCAGACATGCAACGGCGATAAAAACCGCAAGCAGTAATGATATTAATCTTTTTTTCTTCCTCATTTGATAATTGCCTCCTCATTTAAATTTCTCTTAAATTTTTCATTATAATTTATTTATACTGCAAAATTTCTTCTTTTTCTTTTGTTTTCATCCAAACCCCCTCACCCTTACTTCATATGTTTTTGTGAAAATGCCGAAAAAACAAAAATCTCTGCCAATAGAATAAATTCGGAGAAAGAGTTCGTATTGAGCGTTGAAGAACTTGCAAAAAGCCATGCAACCTGGACGTTAAAATTGACAGAATACAAATAAATTATAACATTTCTATCATTCAATGTAAATCTCAAAAGGTCTTAAGATAAGGAAGCTGACTTTCCCTATTTTTAGATAAACTGTTTATAACAACTTTTATTAATTTATTTTATATATACTTGGCAAGGTAAAAAAACAGTCCCAGCAAAAGCGTAAAAATTCTTCCCCCGTCAGGCAAAAAAACGTAAAAAATGCTTGAGATTGAGTCAAATATTTTTTAATATTTTTGTTATTGCTTTTTCCTGCTACCAAACACTTCTTAAGCTTTTAATATTCATAAAAAATATGTATTTAAAAAAACACCCTACCACTTTTACATGATAGGGTGTTAATATATACCTTTTGCTATTTATTATTTTTTTATTATTTCTGTCCTTATTATTTCTGTCCCAAATCCTTTGTACCTTTTATTTCATTTACTCTTGCCTGAGCCGCTGCAAGCCTTGCAATCGGCACACGGAACGGAGAGCATGATACATAGTTCAGCCCAATTTGGTGGCAGAACTCAATGGACGACGGATCTCCGCCATGTTCACCGCATATACCAAGCTTAATATCCGGTCTTGTTTGTCTTCCAAGCTTCGCAGCCATTTCAACCAGTTTCCCCACTCCATCCTGATCCAGTTTTGCAAAAGGATCGAACTCGTATATCTTCTTGTTGTAGTATTCTTCAAGGAACTTGCCTGCATCGTCACGGCTGAATCCAAAAGTCATCTGGGTCAGGTCGTTGGTTCCAAAGGAGAAGAATTCAGCTTCTTTTGCAATTTCATCGGCAGTAATGGCCGCCCTTGGAATTTCTATCATGGTTCCGACTTTATATTCAATCTTCACACCGGATTTTTCAATCAATTCATTGGCTGTTCTGACAACTACGTCCTTGACATATTTCAGCTCCTTGACATCGCCTACCAACGGAATCATAATTTCAGGCACAACTTTTATATTCTTCCTGCTCACGTTGATAGCAGCTTCAATAACCGCTCTCGTCTGCATTTCCGCAATTTCCGGATATGTGACTGCAAGACGGCATCCCCTGTGTCCCATCATAGGATTGAACTCATGAAGCCCGGTTACTATTGCTTTCAGTTCATCGAAAGTAATTCCCATTTCTTTTGCCAAGGCTTCTATGTCTTCATCCTCCTGGGGCAGGAACTCATGAAGCGGAGGATCCAGGAATCTGATCGTCACAGGATAGCCTTCCATTGCAGTAAACAGTTCTTCAAAATCTTTTCTCTGCATCGGCAGGAGTTTATCCAAAGCCTTTCTTCTCTGTTCTTCGGTTCTTGCAACTATCATTTCTCTCATTGCCGGAATTCTGTCAGAATCGAAGAACATATGCTCCGTACGGCAAAGTCCGATACCTTCCGCACCGAACTTTCTTGCCTGGATGGCATCAGCCGGAGTATCGGCATTGGTTCTAATCTTAAGAGTTCTGATTTCATCGGCCCACTGCATAAGTGTGGCAAAGTCGCCGGTCATTTCAGGCTCCACTGTAGGAAGCTTTTCCCCATAAACATTACCTGTGGAACCGTCAAGGGAAATCCAATCACCCTCAACATATTTCTTTCCGTTTTTATCTACAAAGTATTTCTCTTCCTCATTTATTCTTATTTCACTGCAGCCGGCAACGCAGCAAGTACCCATACCGCGTGCAACAACTGCAGCATGAGATGTCATTCCACCACGGCCTGTAAGTATTCCTTTGGATACATGCATACCCTCAATATCTTCGGGTGAAGTTTCAAGTCTTACAAGAATGATGTCTTTTTCTCCGTTTTTGGTCGCTTCCACCGCATCCTCGGCTCTAAAGTAAATCTTTCCGGTAGCAGCTCCCGGTGAAGCCGGCAATCCCTTTGCTATAGGTTTTGCATTTTTCAGCGCTGAAGGTTCGAAATTTGGATGGAGCAGTGTATCAAGCTGTTTCGGGTCGACTTTTAAAATTGCTTCTTCTTTTGTGACCATTCCCTCATTTACCAAATCAACAGCTATTTTTAAAGCAGCCGCAGCAGTCCTTTTACCGTTTCTTGTCTGGAGCATGAAGAGTTTTCCTCTTTCAATTGTAAACTCCATATCCTGCATATCTCTATAATGTCTTTCAAGTTTTTCGGCTATCTCCACAAACTGATTGTATACATCAGGCATTACTTCTTTCAGCTGGTCAATTGACTGGGGAGTTCTGATACCTGCAACAACGTCTTCTCCCTGGGCATTCATAAGGAATTCACCATAAAGCTTCTTTTCTCCCGTAGCCGGGTTCCTTGTAAAGGCAACTCCCGTACCCGAATCATTTCCCATATTTCCATAAACCATTTCCTGAACGTTAACTGCAGTACCCCAGTCGCCGGGGATGTCATTTAATCTTCTATATACAATAGCCCTTGGATTTTCCCATGAACGGAAAACGGCTTTTACGGCTTCCATCAACTGTGTTTTCGGATCCTGCGGAAAATCAAATCCCTTTTCTTTCTTGAACAGCTCCTTGTATCTTCTGACTACTTCCTTTAAATTTTCGGCAGAAAGGTCGCAGTCATTTTCACAGTTGTTTTCTTCTTTCACAGCATCAAGAATAGCTTCAAACTTGGACTTTTCCACCTCCATGACAACATCGCTGAACATTTGAATAAATCTTCTATAGCTGTCATATGCGAATCTTTCATTATTGGTAAGCTTTGCAAGACCTACAACAACTTCATCATTAAGTCCGAGATTTAATATGGTATCCATCATACCGGGCATTGATACTCTGGCACCGGAACGAACGGAAACAAGAAACGGATTTGATGGGTCACCGAATTTCTTCCCGACAATCTCTTCAAGCTTCTCCATAGTTCTGTATATTTCATCTTCTATTTCCTTGGCAATGACTTTTCCATCTTGATAGTAGCGTGTACAAGCTTCCGTGGTAATGGTAAAACCTCTGGGTACCGGAAGTCCCAAACTTGTCATTTCTGCAAGATTGGCACCTTTTCCTCCAAGCAGGTCTCTCATTGATGCATTGCCTTCACTAAACAAATACACATACTTTGCCATAAAAAAACCTCCCATTTATTTATTTTTTCTTTATGTATGTAGGAAAGCATATAAACGCAAATACTTTCCTAAATAAGCGCTTGAAGTTTGAAAAAAGACTTGTCAGGAATAAATTCATACCAACTCATTTAAAATTATAACATAATAATAGTATTTTTCATTATTATTTTTGCTAAAATATGCAATATTCCTTTTTGTAACCCTCAAGTTCAAAAAAATTTTTCTTTTTAGAAAAATTTTCTTGGACACATATTTATAAATTACCCAAAAAAATATAATTTCATACAACGTTTTGAAAGCAGATTAAACATCTTTACAAAATCACAATTTTGTTATATAATAACATTGAATTAATATAAATTTTCCCTTGTTATCGCTTCATGTCAATGCTTCATTGTTACATCCTCTTTTTCGGCTGCCCGTGGCGACTTTCACTATGAAGACTTAGGATCGCAAGCAATTTATTCAACAAAAAACACAAAATAATCCTTGAAAGGAAAGGAGATTTATTTTGTGCGTATGTCTTATTGACTCAAAAACCGGACAAGCAACCTTTTCTCTTCAATGGCACATAACGGCAAAATGCGATCAAAAATGCAAACATTGCTATATGTATGACTCTCCTTTTTACGAATCTGAGAAAAACAATGAACTTTCGCTGTCAGACTGCAAGGCAATAATAGACGATTTTCTTGACACCAAAGGCCTTAAAAAAGGAGGTATATATTTTACAGGAGGCGATCCGCTGCTTCGCGATGACTTCTTTGACATTCTTGAATATACGGCCGGTAAAAACATTTTTCCGTTGGGTATAGCCGGAAACTCATATCATCTGGATTTTACGACTGCCCTGCGACTTAAAAGATATGGTGTGACCATGTATCAGATAAGTCTTGACGGACTTAGAGAAACCCATGACTATTTCAGGAAACCCGGAAGTTTCGATGATGCTTTAAGAGCCTATGAAGTACTGAAAAAAGCAGGCATTCAAGCCATGTGCATGTTTACCCTGAGCAAAAAGAATATGAACCAGTTGACTGAGGTTATAAGGCTTGCGGCTGAAATTGGTCTTGACGGTTTTGATTTTGACAGAATTGTACCGGTTGGTTCTGCCCAAGATATGAAAGAAGAAGTAATTGACCCTTTGGAATACAAAGAACTTCTGCTGGAAGTTGACAATGAGTATAAAAAGCTTCGGGCAAAAGGCTGCCGCACTCAATTTGGGTATAAAGACAATCTGTGGGGCTTGCTGCTTGACAATGAGACATTGATTTCAACCCAAAACCTTGTACCCGAAGGTTACAGCCTTAAAAGGGGCTGCCTTATAGGCAAGGCTGTGCTTTGTATATTAGCCGACGGCAGCGTAATGGCCTGCAGGCGCCTTCCGGTAGTGATAGGCAAGCTCCCGGAGCAGCGTATTCGTGAAATATTTTTCGAATCACCGGCTTTAAATGAACTAAAAAGAAGCGACAGACTTTCAAAATGCAGTTCCTGCGTAAATCTTGAAAACTGCGGAGGCTGCAGAGCCATTGCCTATGCCTGTTTGGGTGACTGCTTTGGAGAAGATCCAAGCTGCTGGTTGTAGAAATCTGATAAATGGGGTAAATAGCTATGCCGTTGCTTAAAAAACTGTGTGAAAACATCACCAACGTCATTAAAGAAAGAGTAAAAGACATAGACGATGAAAAGGCGGAAATCATAAATTACGGCCTGTATCTATGGATTGCAGACATAATAAAACTGGCCATAATATTTACAGCAGCTTGTTTGCTGAGGGTTTTCAAACTTGCCGTTGTCTTTGTTGTTTGCTTCGGACTGCTTAGAATCTTCGCAGGAGGCTCCCATGCCAAAACTTTTTGGGGCTGCCTTCTTACAAACAGCGCCATAACCTTTGGTTCAGTCTATTTATCCCTGCTGCTGTCTTCTATAAAACCAATTTTTCTGTTCATGCTTGTTATGCCGTTTTGCGCTGTAGTACTATACCTTTACGCACCGGCAGACCATGAAAACAAACCTGTGGTTAGTAAAAAACAAAAAAGAAAATTAAAAATTGTCGCTTACATGGTACTTATTGCGGAATACCTGATATCTCTTTCAATAACCCAAAATACTTTTTCCAACGTTATTATTCTTTCGACCTTGTTTGTTTGCCTGGGTATGCTCCCTGTTACGTATAAAATAATGGGAGCCCGCCATGGAAACGGGCTCTGAACAAACAATACAATAAAAAACAAAAGAAAGGAAAGGTGGTTTTTATGTTAAGGGCACTGAAAGCATTAAAAAGAAGCGACCTGTTGGCTCTGTTGCTGGGATGGTTATCTGTAATTGCAATTTTCATTGCCCAAGCTTCTTCAAACAGCTGCACTTCATGGGCAATAGAGCAGCCAAAAATTCCTAAATCATTAATCAAACAAGACTAAACCAGACAGTCAATTAATTACTACAGAGCTCGGGATGTTTTATTCCCGAGCTTTTCATTTTTTCGCTGCAAAGTTTTGTTTTCTTTCCGCACATGCTCAAAGATTAATAATTAATTCTTGTCTGAATTTTGAATCATCCGCACATGTATTCAATATTACGTTTTTATATTTTGAAACTATATCATTTACAATTCCAAGGCCCAAGCCCCGTCCTTCTCCTTTTGTCGAGTATCCCTTCTCATAGATCATAGTTACGTCAACCTTCTCGTTAATTCCGTTCAGCACAATAAAGGTTAGAGCTCTTTCTTCCCTTTTCATAAACACTTCAACTTTTTTCTCCACGCTGTCTTTAGCAGCCTCTATGGCGTTATCCAAAAGAATGCCAAGCACTTCACAGAATTCAGATATCTTCATCTTTACCTCATCAATTTCCCCTTCAGTAATCACCCTGAAATCAACACCCATTTTTTTTGCATATTCATACTTTGCCATTATAAGCCCCAAGATACCGGCGCTCTTGATATTTAGCGATGTTAAATTGTCCAAAAAGCTTACTTTGCCTATTTCAGAACATATTTCATTGTAATATCTTTCCACCTGACACCATTTTTTGTTTTTTATATATCCTCCAAACACTGCCAGAATATTGTTGTAATTGTGTTTAAATCTCCTTAAGTCATTTATTATGGACTGCAGCGCCTGATTATAAAATTTCTGATATTCAAGCTCCTGATTACTTGCCTCGAGCCTGAAAAAGGTATTGGTATAAAATATGGAAAACGTCAAAAATACAATAAGCATTGTCACACTTATCATGCTCGTTACGCCGTCTGCCGAATCGCCGAATTCTATATAATAATAAAAATTCAACGTGATTATGACAAATTGAAGCAATATATAAATTAAGTAGTTCTTGTATGCTTTTGCCTTAATCTCCGGCGGGAAGCAAGAAAACAGCTTAAAGGTTTTTATCAAGTACAGCATAATTATTACCATCATATTAATTATTGCAAAAGCAATAATTGTATATATCAATGAGCTTTTAATCTCTTTAAGTTCAATGCCAAAACATCTGAAAGCAAAAATCGCTATGAAATTTCCTATTGCAAGGAACAAATTATAAACAAATTCGGAAATAGTCCCTTTAAATATGTTCAGCCCGAAAAAAAACTTAAGCAGCAATATTGACGTCAGCGTTGTAAAAACAGTTCTAAATATCATTGCAAGGCTGGGAGAAAGCTTCGCCAAACCATAATTTGCAACTGCAACAATTGCTCCTGAAACAGCGACAAAGGATGCTGTATACAAAAACAATGACTTTGCATCAATTTTAATATTAAAAATAATTCGTGCAGTAAACACTGTTAAAATCGCAGCACCGGCCACTGTCACAAAATTGTCAATAATAAATCTTAATATTCCTTGCAACCAGATTCCCCCCGGGTTACATATGATTTATACACGTCCATGTCACTAATCTATATTTTCAATATTATAATACAATTAAATTGGCTTGAACGCAAAACATAATTATATAAAAAAGGATATTACCTACAATCCCAGTAATATCCCTTTTCTTTAGCAATATGTTCAAAGTTTAGAAATCAAATTTCCCTTCAAAATACGAAAGTAGTTCGTCAATTTTAATCCTAACCTGCTGCATGGAGTCTCTGTCTCTTACGGTAACACACCTGTCGTTCAGGGAATCAAAGTCAAAGGTTACGCAATAAGGTGTGCCTATCTCATCCTGTCTTCTGTATCTCTTTCCTATACTTCCTGTCTCATCATATTCACAGTTGTATTTTTTAATGAGCATTTCATAAATCTTATATGCCTCATCTCCAAGCTTTTTAGAAAGAGGAAGCACAGCTATTTTTACCGGCGCTATGGCAGGATGGAAGCGCAGCACAACCCTTATATCCCCTTCTTCCACTTCTTCCTCGTCATACGCATCGCAGAGGAAAACCAAAGCAACTCTGTCTGCACCGAGAGACGGTTCAATACAGTACGGTATGTATTTTCTATTGGTGTTCGGGTCAAAGTAGGACAAATCCTCTTTCGAATGCTCTGCATGCTGTCTTAAGTCAAAGTCGGTTCTGTCTGCAATTCCCCACAGCTCTCCCCAGCCAAACGGGAACAGGTATTCAATATCGGTTGTGGCATTGCTGTAGTGGGACAGTTCCTCCTTTGAATGGTCACGCATCCTCAGGTTTTCCTTTTTAATGTTTAGGCTCAATAACCAGTTGAAGCAGAAATTCTTCCAGTATTCAAACCACTCAAGGTCTGTTCCCGGCTCACAGAAAAACTCCAGCTCCATTTGTTCAAACTCACGGGTTCTGAAAATAAAGTTTCCGGGAGTTATTTCGTTTCTGAAAGACTTTCCTATCTGTCCAATACCAAAGGGTATCTTTTTTCTTGTTGTTCTCTGAACATTTTTAAAGTTCACAAATATACCCTGGGCTGTTTCCGGCCTTAAATATATCTCGGATTTGGAATCCTCAGTCACTCCCTGGAAAGTTTTAAACATAAGGTTAAACTTCCTGATATCGGTAAAGTTTTTTCCGCCACACTCAGGACAGGTTACACCCTTTTCCCTGATATAATTCATAAGCATTTCATTGGACCAGCCGTCAACCTTGACATTTTCATTGTTTTTAAGATTCCATTCCTCTATCATTTTGTCCGCCCTGTGACGTGTTTTACATTCTTTACAGTCAATCAGGGGGTCGCTGAAACCGCCTACATGTCCCGATGCAACCCACACCTGAGGATTCATGAGTATTGCACAGTCAACACCCACATTGTAAGGGTTTTCCTGAACAAATTTCTTCCACCATGCCTTTTTTATATTGTTTTTAAGCTCCACTCCAAGAGGTCCGTAATCCCATGAATTTGCCAAACCGCCGTATATTTCAGAGCCGGGATAAATAAATCCTCGGTTTTTAGCCAGGGCTACAATCTTCTCCATTGTCTTTTTTACTTCCATTAAAACGCCTCCTTAAAAAATACTATAAAAGTTATACACAGCAAAATTATATCCGGCAAAAAATATATATTTAAATTATATAATATTTTAAATTATATACCAGTGGTTCGCACTTTAACAGCCTCTAATTATAAGAATTTTTTAACCGTTTTTAATTGACAAAACCTCGTCCAAGATCCGGTGAGCCACGCCCTCTTTGCTCATTACAGGCAAATCGATTCTGCTTCCGTCTCTTTTTATAAGCTTTACAATATTCGTATCAACCCCAAAGCCTGCGCCCTCCATAGTCACATCATTTGCCACTATCATGTCCATATTTTTGGAAGCAAGCTTTAAAGCCGCATTTTCAAGAAGATTATCCGTCTCAGCGCTAAATCCCACTAAAATTCTGGATCCTTTTACCTTTCCGAGTTCTGCCGCTATGTCAGGGTTCTTTACCAATTCAAGGGTAAGTTTTTCCCCTGATTTTTTTATTTTTCTTTCGGCAACCGATGCACATCTGTAATCCGCAACAGCCGCCACCATAACTATAATGTCAAAATCCCCGTAGGATTTCATTACCTCATTGTGCATCTCCACGGCGGTGGTCACACAAACAACCTCCGCCCCCGGAGGCGGAGCAATGTTTACAGGGCCGGTCACAAGCTTCACACAAGCCCCTCTCTCCAAGGCGGCTTTTGCAACCGCATATCCCATCTTCCCCGATGAATGGTTCGAAATATATCTTACAGGATCAATCGGCTCCCTGGTAGGCCCTGCAGTCACAAGAACCTTTAAGCCTTCATAGTCGTTGCTTTTATTTAAAATTCCCTTTACAAAGTCCACAATTCTCTCCGGAGACGGGAACCGTCCCTTTCCGCTGGTACCGCAGGCCATATGCCCCGTATCCGGCTCCATAAAGAGATAGCCCAGCGACGCAAGTTTTTTGATGTTTTCCTGAACTATGGGATTTTCATACATCTTGTCGTTCATGGCAGGCACAAACAAAACGGGAGAATTTGCTGCCATAATAGTTGTCGAAAGCATGTCATCCGCAATACCCCCGGCAACTTTTCCTATGATATTGGCTGTCGCCGGTGCCACAACAATAAGGTCGGCTTTCTGCGCCAGGGAAACATGCTGTATGTCCCATATCTTTGGCTCCTCAAACATGTCGGTTATTACAGGATTGTGACATATGGAGCGGAAGGTGAGAGGCGCAACAAACTTTACGGCATTGGCAGTCATAATGACATGCACATCAGCATCAAGCTTTTTTAATCTGCTGACAAGCTCCACAGCCTTGTAAGCGGCTATTCCTCCGCAAACACCCACTACCACGGTTTTTCCTTTCAGCAAAATCCCACCTCCCTGAATAAAAATAATATCTTTGAAAACGCTGTCTTGCAAGAAACTTAAAAAAATAAGATCAAGATTTCGATTTTGATTAAATCGCAATCTCAATCTCTTAAAAACCACCTTGCTTCAACAAAACAAATTTATTCTTAAATTTTTGCGCAAAACATCAAATTTTCGCAAAAAATTCATGCAAAAGAATTACTTTATACCACTCTTTGTTCTTATGTATGTTATTTTGTTTTCATTAATCTCATTAATTGCTACAGTAACCGGCTTATCCGATTCACAATTGGTCAGTTTGTTGGCACCGTCCGTAAGCTGTCTGGCTCTCTTGGCGGTAGCCACCACCAGAGTATACCGACTGTCAACCTTTTCAAGCAGAGAATTTATACTTGGCTCAATCATGCTTGAAACTCTCTCTTTCTTCTCTTTCATAGAAGCAAACCCTCCCTCAGTTTAGCATTATATGAACTGTTAACTCTGCATCAAAATCATCAGTTGTGTTCAAACTGACAAAGCACATCCCTGTTTCGCTTGAGCTTCAGCTTTTCTGCCTTGATTATGCTGCGCAAACCTTCCACTGCATCTTTAAGATTGTCGTTAACTATGATGTAATCGTAGTTTGAAGCATAGGCAATTTCTTTTTTTGCCCTCTCAAGGCGCTTATTCACCACCTCAACATCCTCAGTGCCTCTTTTTTCAATTCTTCTTCTCAACTCTTCAAAAGAAGGCGGCAAAATAAAAACCGAAACACATTCAGGATAGGCTTTCATTACTTTTGCCGCTCCTTCCACTTCGATTTCCAGCAAACAGTCATAGCCACCTTTTATGGTATCCTCAATGTACTTCTTCGGAGTTCCGTAAAAGTTGTCACAGTACTCCACCCATTCAAAAAGCTCGTCATTTTCAATCATAAGCATAAATTCTTCTTTGGTCTTAAAAAAATAGTTTACGCCATCCACCTCGCCCACTCTCGGTGCTCTTGTGGTGGCAGAAACCGAAAACCTTATGTTGTTGTCTCCGGAATCCTTCAGCAAATTCAAAAGCGTGCCCTTTCCGGCTCCTGACGGACCGGATACGACAACCAGCAGCCCTTCACGGTACATCACATGCCACTCCTATTCGTCGATTTCTTCCTCGTCGTCCACTTCAACATCCTCTGCTTCTTTTGTATTCAACCTGTGTGCTACCGTTTCAGGCTGAACGGCAGACAGAATAATATGGTCGCTGTCTGTTATAATTACGGCTCTCGTTCTTCTGCCGTAAGTGGCATCCACAAGCATGCCTCTCTCCCTTGCTTCCTGGATTATCCTCTTTATCGGAGCGGACTCCGGACTTACAATGGCAACAAGCCTGTTTGCCGATACAATATTACCAAAACCGATATTTATAAGTTTCATTAGAATCGTCCTCCCACATTACTCAATATTTTGTATTTGTTCCCTAATCTTTTCCAATTCACTTTTAATCTCAACCACATTCTGGGTTATGCTCAAATCATTTGCTTTAGAACCTATGGTGTTAATTTCCCTGTTCATTTCCTGAATCAGAAAATCCAGTTTTCTTCCGACAGGCGTGTCGGAATCACTGTTTAGGGTCTGACGCAGCTGGTTTATATGGCTTTCAAGCCTGACCAGCTCCTCGTCAATGTTGCATCTGTCAGCAAAAATGGCAACTTCCATTGCCAGGCGATTCTCATCTATCACCTGCTGTTCCAATATTTCCTTTATTCTATTTTCAAGTTTACATTTATATTCTTTTACAACTTCCGGTGCTCTTATGCTTATTTCCTGAACAACTTTTTCAATAGCATCCGTCCTTTCAAGCAAATCATTTTTCAAGCCTTCGCCCTCTGTCTCTCTCATGCTTATCAAAGAATCAAGGGCGTGGCTTAAAGCTTCATAAAGAAGATTCCAGATTTTCTCCTCATCTTCTTCGGGTTTTTCCACTTTCAGAATATCAGGGAATTTTGCTATGAGAGATACGGATATATCATCTTTCAATCCGTATTTATCCCTTAAATACTCCACACTTTTAATATATGTTTTTGCAAGCCCTTCATCAATCAAAATATTTTTTGAATCTTCACTAAAATCTTCATAGTTAATGAAGACATCTACCTTCCCCCTTGAAATACTTTTTCCTATTACTTCCCTTACTTTATCTTCAAGAAAGGATATCTGCCTTGGTAATTTTATATAAATGTCACAATATCTATGGTTCACGGTTTTAATCTCAACCAGAAACTCCCGGCCGTCAGCTTGGGCTCTTCCTCTCCCAAAACCTGTCATACTTCTTATCATAATTCTGCCAACCTCTTTATAGATTTTTCACATTTTACTCACTTCGTATTATAACATAATTTTAAACAATTAAAAGGCTTTTACTTTAATTTTTATATGTTTTTTCGTATTATCTCCAAATTGCTTGATAATTACAATTCTTTCCGTAATATTTTCCCATTTATGTTTTGATTCACTAAAACAGGGTGCCTTCCAATACGCACCCTTGCTACCAATTAATAGATTATCATTTATTAAAATTATCCTAAACTTATCCGGTGACAAACTACCCATTATTTATTCTACTATCCATAATTTACTCTGATACCTATCCCAATCACAATACTCATTCTCACCGGTCCGTCAAAGATTCAGTTCTCCGTCACATTTTTGATGGCCTGCAATACTCTGCTCTTTTCAAAAGGTTTTACCACAAAATCCTTAGCTCCCTGCTTTATTGCCTCAATCACCATCGACTGCTGGCCCATGGCCGAGACCATGATAATTTTGGTGTCCGGGCTGCATTTTAGTATTTCCTTTACTGCAGTCAAACCATCCATATCCGGCATTGTTATGTCAAGGGTCATGATATCAGGCTTGAAAAGCTGTGCCTTTTGTATTGCCTCAAATCCGTTTGCTCCTTCTGCCACAACCTTGTAGGTTTCAACTTCTTCTATTATTTTTTTCAGAAGTGTGCGCATAAAAACAGCATCATCTACGACAACAAATGTGAGCTCTTTCATGCCCCCACATCCCCCAGTTCATACATTAATATCGACAAAACAGCAATCCCGGCGGTCTCGGTCCTCAATATCCTTGGACCCAGGGTCACAGGACATATACCGCAAGAGACAGCTGTTTCAATTTCCGTTTCCGTAAAGCCTCCTTCAGGCCCAATAAACACAGACACTTTTTCTACTGAGGAGCTGCTTGAAAGCACTTCTTTTAACTTGATTCCCGTCTCTTTTTCATAGGGTATCAAAGCAAGGGAACTTCCTTTTGCATTATCCAAAGCCTCTTTAAAACTCAACGGAATTCCCACTTTGGGAATAATGCCTCTGTTGCACTGTTTGGCCGCTTCCATGGATATTCTGTTCCATCGTTCATACTTTTTGCTGCCGCTTTTTTCATCCATTTTTACCACGGTTCTTTCGGTAATAACAGGAACAATCTCATTAATCCCCAATTCCACGGCCTTTTGAATAATATAATCCATTTTATCCGACTTTGGCAGTCCTTGAAAAAGGGTAACCTTTAAAGGAGGTTCGGTAGCATTCTTCATCGCCTCAACAATTCTGGTATTTATCACGGCATCTTCAATTTTTTCTATCTCAACCAAATAATCCGTTCCCTCTCCGTCACAAACAGTTACCTTGTCTCCCTTTCCCAATCGCAGAACTTTTTTTATATGGTTAAAATCCTCACCGGATATATTGATGAAATCACCGTATATGTCACTTTTTCTTACAAAGAATCTAGGCATCTTAAAACAATCGCCACCCATTCCCCCATCTCAATAATTTCCACACACTCAAAACCTTTTCTCAAACACTCGTCCAGCACTTCCTGCTTTCTTTCTTTGATAATTCCCGACGCAATAAAAAGCCCGTCTTTTTTCAAATAATACGGCACTCTTGATGATATGTCCATAATAACATTGGCAATAATATTGGCAACAACAATATCTCTTTTTTCCTTTTCAATATCGTCCAAAACACCTTTAAAAACGCGGACATTGTCAACTTTGTTAAGCTCAAGGTTCTCTTTTGCCACCTTTACCGCCACTTCGTCAATATCCACGGCAGTGACTTCCGCCGCTCCCAATTTGCTTGCTATTATGGACAAAATTCCCGTACCGCAGCCGACATCGATAACTCTGCATCCGTCCTTTACATATTTGTCAAGCAAAACCGCACACATTTTAGTGGTTTCATGGGTGCCCGTGCCAAAAGCCATGCCCGGATTCATTTCAATAATTATTTCACCGTCTTTATTATCGTAATTTTCCCAGGAAGGCTTAACAATCAATCTGTCTGTAAGGTGAAGAGGTTTGTAATATTTTTTCCATGAATTACTCCAATCCTCTTCATCCATTTCGGCATAACCGCAGTATCCTTCACCGACATTTAAGAAAGTGCCGATAAAAGCAAGCTTTTCTTTTATGAGCGACACAAGCTCCGGTACATTGGTCTCACCCGGGAAATACGCTTTTACAACCACGTCCTCTCCCAGGGAATTCAAAAACTCATCATCGACATAGTCAATGGAATTGGATTTTTGTGTCTCCCTTCTTATTTCATTGGGGTCCTCGATGGCAACCCCTCCCGCTCCGATTGAAGTAAGCATATAAGATATGGCATCACATGCTTCTTCTGTTGTTTTTATCTTAATTTCAATCCATTTCACCTATTTTTCCTCCAATACTACATGCCCAAAGCATCTTTCATTTTATTAAAAAATCCTTTTCTCTGCTCGTGTACCTCATCACCCACGAGTTCTGCAAACTGTCTTAAAACCTCTTTCTGTTTTTCATTAAGTTTTCTCGGCACTTCAATATTTACCTTTACATACTGGTCTCCTCTGCCGCTGCTTCTTAAGAAAGGTATTCCTTTCCCTTTAAGCTTAAATACAGTGCCTGTCTGAGTACCTTCAGGAATAACAATTTTTTCCTTTCCATCCAGTGTTGGGACTTCAATCTCAGCTCCCAGCGCCGCCTGGGTAAAAGTTATGGGAATCTCACAGTTAACGTCGTTGCCATGTCTTTTGAAAATTGGATGTGGTTTCACCTTGATGGTTATGAAAAGGTCACCGGACGGCCCGCCTTTAATTCCATGCTCGCCCTCACCTCTTAATGATATCGTCTCACCGTTGTCAATACCGGCAGGTATCCTAACCTTCAGTTTGGTATGCTTTCTTACCCTTCCTTTGCCGCCACAAGTTTCACAAGGATTTGTAATAATTTTGCCTTCACCGTGGCATACGTCACATGTTCTTACATTGACAATCTGTCCAAAAGGTGTTCTCTGCTTGTACTGCACCTGGCCAGTTCCGTTACACTGCCTGCATGTAACAGGCTGATGACCGGGCTTTGTTCCGGAACCGCTGCAAGTCGGACATATTTCCAACCTGCTGACCGTAACTTCCTTCTCTGTTCCGAAAGCTGCCTCTTCAAATGAGACTTCCATGGAATACTTAAGATCCGCACCCTTTTGAGGCCCTCTTCTTGCACTGGAAGTTCTGGTTCCAAATCCACTTCCGAAAAACGCTTCAAAAATATCTCCAAATCCGCCAAAATCAAAATCGCCAAATCCACCGGTAAATCCCCCGCCAAAACCTCCTCCGCCAAAACCGTTGGGATCAAATGCGGAATGGCCGAATTGGTCATAACGCGCTCTTTTCTGCGGGTCACTTAATACCTCATAGGCTTCATTAATTTCCTTAAATTTTGCTTCGGCAGCCTTATCACCGGGATTCATATCAGGGTGATACTGTTTAGCAAGCTTTCTGTAAGCTTTTTTTATTTCTGCATCGGATGCACCTCTGTCAACTCCAAGGATCTCGTAATAATCCCTTTTGCCTGCCATCCAACCAACTCCTCCATGTTATACATGAATCTATATAAATCTCGAGCTGTGTTAAATCTCAAATATCTCCGATTCTTCTTTCAGATTATACCACACCACAATATGCCACTGCAATAAAAGTGAAATTAAATAAGAGCCAAAGCCATATTCATGACTTTGGCCTTACATTCTTTTGTGATGTATACAAAATAATATCAAAAACGTGAAATTATTTGTCGTCATCCACTACCTTGTACTCGGCGTCATACACATTTCCCTGTTCTCCGCCGGTCGTTTGAGCACCGGGATTTGCACCTGCAGCCTGCCCTTGCTGATAGATTTTTGCCGATACACTGTAGAATGCCTGCTGCAAATCTTCCGTTGCTTTCTTGATTGCCTGGGTATCCGTTCCCTTCAAAGCTTCCCTGACCTTTTCTATTTCTGCTTCAATCTTCGCTTTGTCTTCACTGCTAAGTTTATCTCCCAAATCTTTTAATGTTTTCTCAGCCTGGAATACCATTGAGTCGGCATTGTTTCTTGTCTCGGCACTTTCTTTTCTCTTTCTGTCCTCTTCTTCATACTTCTTGGCTTCATTTATAGCTTTTTCTATCTCAGCTTCGGACAGGTTCGTAGAAGCAGTTATGGTTATGTGCTGCTCTTTTCCTGTACCAAGGTCCTTTGCCGAAACATGCACAATACCGTTCGCATCTATGTCAAAGGTTACCTCAATCTGAGGCACGCCTTTCGGTGCCGGTGGTATACCGTCAAGAGTAAATTCTCCCAAAAGCTTGTTGTCAGCAGCCATGGCTCTTTCTCCCTGGAATACCCTTACGGTAACAGCTGTCTGACCGTCTGCGGCAGTTGAGAAAATCTGGCTTTTCTTGGTCGGTATCGTAGTATTTCTTTCAATAAGTTTTGTGAACACACCACCCAAAGTTTCAATTCCAAGAGAAAGAGGAGTTACATCAAGAAGCAGAAGATCTTTTACTTCTCCGGTAAGTACCCCCGCCTGAATAGCTGCGCCTATGGCAACACATTCGTCAGGATTTATTCCTTTAAAGGGCTCCTTGCCAAAGAATTTCCTTACAGCTTCCTGTACGGCCGGTATTCTTGTGGAACCGCCAACCAAAAGAATCTTGTCAATTTTATCCGGAGTAAGTCCCGAGTCCTCCAACGCCCTTCTTGTAGGTTCCATTGTCTTTTCCACAAGATCTGCCGTCAACTCTTCAAACTTCGCTCTTGTCAACGTAACATCGAGGTGTTTCGGGCCATTTGCATCAGCCGTAATAAAAGGAAGATTTATATTTGTGGTGGTAACGCCGGAAAGCTCAATTTTAGCTTTTTCTGCCGCTTCCTTGAGTCTCTGCATTGCCATCTTGTCAGTGCTCAAATCAATGCCGTGCTCTTTTTTGAAGAGGTCTATCAAATAGTCTATTATTCTTTGGTCAAAGTCATCTCCACCCAATCTGTTGTTACCGCTTGTTGCAAGGACTTCAAAAACTCCGTCTCCTATTTCCAGTATGGATACGTCGAACGTACCACCACCGAGGTCAAAGACAAGAATTTTCTGGTCGCTTTCCTTGTCCAGTCCATATGCCAAAGCCGCTGCCGTAGGCTCGTTGATTATTCTTAAAACTTCCAAACCTGCGATCCTGCCAGCATCCTTTGTAGCCTGTCTTTGAGAGTCGCTGAAATATGCCGGCACTGTTATTACAGCCTGGGTAACTTTCTCACCTAAATATGCCTCGGCATCCGCTTTTATTTTTTGAAGAATCATTGCCGAAATCTCCTGGGGAGTATAGCTTTTATCATCAATTTTTACTCTTTTGTCAGTTCCCATGTCCCTTTTAATAGAAATAATAGTTCTTTCAGGATTCGTAATAGCCTGCCTTTTTGCCACCTGTCCCACAAGTCTTTCATTGTTTTTTGTAAAAGCCACAACTGAAGGTGTGGTTCTGGAACCCTCGGAATTTGGAATTACAACAGGCTCTCCGCCTTCCATAACTGCAACGCAAGAGTTGGTCGTTCCAAGATCTATGCCGATAACCTTTCCCATAAAACATACTCCTCCTTAAATTATAAAGTATAAGTTTAAGTGAATTCTGCGATTTATTTTTTAAAGCACCAGTAGAATTCCCTACTTAATGCACTATCAGTTTGCAACCTTTACCATGCTGTGTCTTATAACCTTGTCCTTAAATTTATATCCTTTCTGGAATTCTTCAACAATAACGTTTTCCTCATATTCGGAATCCTCTATGTGCATAACCGCATTATGTAAGTTTGGGTCGAATTTCTCGCCCAAAGCTTTTATCTCTTCAACGCCAAGCTTTGTCATAATTTCTTTAAACTGGCGATAAATTAATTCTATACCTTCCCTCAACGCCTTAAAATCAGCTTCCTTTTCTGATGCCAAAAGAGCTCTTTCAATATTGTCAACCACCGGCAGAAAAGATGCAACCACATCACTCATGGCATCAGTGTAAATGGCTTCCTTTTCTTTAACAGTCCTCTTTTTATAATTGTCAAACTCTGCCGCCGTCCTCTGCAGCATGCTAAAGTACTCTTCACACTTTTTTGTCTTTTCCTCCAACTGACTTTTAAGATTATCTATTTCTTCCTTGAGGGAAGCCTCACAAGCAGCCTCACAACCGGTCTCATCATTAACCTCATTTACTGCTTCATTTTCAGCCGCGTTCCCAGCTCCGTTTGCGGCTTCATCAACCGCCTCACAGGCGGCTTCTTTGTTATCCGCTGCCTCTTCGCAAGCTATTTCTTTATCTTTGCCAAGATCTCCGTCATTTTTTATCTCGTTGCTGATTTCATCTTTCATCAAGGTCGTATAACCCTCCCTGTAATTTCTTGTTTTTATTTTTAATGCATCCGATTGCTCCGGCAACATATTTTACCGCTTCAAAACAGTCTTAAAGCTTTATCTAAGTTTTATTTCCCGGAAAGATCCTTTCCTATCAGTCTTTCAACATGTTCTTTCATCTTGGACTTCATATAGTTTATAGCTGCCAGAACCTTCGAATACTCCATCCTTGTAGGGCCAATGATTCCTATTGTGCCTATTACAACATCGCCTGCAGTGTATGTGGTCGTAATAAGGCTGCATTCTTTCATTTCCTCAATATCATTTTCATGGCCTATCTTTATAACGATTTTGTCTTTCTCAGAATTGGCGTCTTTTAACACTCTGCTGATTAAATCCTTTTCAACCATAAGTTTAAGGAATTCTCTAGCCCTCTCCACATTGCTGAATTCAGGATAATTCAGCATATTGATTGCGCCTTCCAAAAACACTTCCGACTTGTCTATCTGTTCTATGCAATCAGTTACACCGTTAAGCACCGGCATCAATATATCCTGGGAAGGCCCCATAAGAAGCTCTATTTCTCTGATTACCGGCATATTTATCTGACCTATTGTAAGCCCGGACAGTTTCTCATTAAAAATATTTGAAACATAAACCAAATGTTCGGGCAAAACCGTCTCAGATATATTTATAAGACTGTTTTTTATAGTTCCCGAATTGGTAATGACAACTACAAGAGCTTTTCCTTTTTCCACCGGAACAACCTGCACAGCCTTCAAAACACTGTTTTTCTTCTCAGGTAAGGCAGCCATGGAAGCATATTTTGTAATTTTCGACATAGCTACCGATACCTGCTTCAAAAGCTGGCTTAGCTCATTAATTTTTGTATCCATGGCAGATTTAATGCTGTAAATTTCTTCCATGGTTAATTCACTTTGCTTCATCAGCTGATCCACATAAAATCTGTAGCCTTTATCAGAAGGAATACGTCCCGCAGAAGTATGAGGTTGTGTAAGATAGCCCATCTCTTCCAAGTCAGCCATTTCATTTCTGATAGTGGCCGAACTCAAGCCAAGCTCATGCTTCCTTGCAACAGTTCTTGAACCTACAGGCTCTGCAGTGCTTATATAGTCGTCAATTATGGATTGCAGAATTCTCTTTTTTCTCTCGTCCAAGAACATCCTTCTCACCTCTTTGTTAGCACTCTACGTCGTTGAGTGCTAATGCTATTTTTAAAATACCACCCCATGTTTCTTTTGTCAAGATATTTTTATGGATATTATTTGTTATTGGATAAAAGGATATTCCATGCGTAAAGCCAAATCACACAAACTCCATAAAGGCTTGATTTGCAAGATCCAAGCCCAATCGGGTAAGTTTTATAAAACCATTTTCAACCGCAACAAGTCCTCTTTTGGACAAATTTTTTATCTGCTCTTTGAAAACCTCCAAAACATTCTCTCCAAACCTTTCGTAAAATTCCCTGATACTCACCCCTTCAACAAGTCTTAATCCCAGCATCATAAATTCGGAAATTTCATCTTTCCTTCCTATGGCAATCTTATTTTCCACCGGAAGTCTTCCGGAATTTATTATTTTCACATATTCCTCAATATTATAAGTATTGTTGAATCTTTGACCGTTAAAATAAGAATGGGCTCCGGCACCGAAACCTATGTATTCTTGTTCCTTCCAGTAAATCAAATTGTGGGCGCACTCAAATCCTTCTTTTGAAAAATTCGATATTTCATAGTGCTTATATCCCACGGTCCTTAATTTTTCCACTGCATACCAGTACATTTTCCTGTCAAGTTCGTCTTCCACAGAAGAAAGCTCCCCTTTGGAAAACTTTGCTCCGAAAACCGTATCCTCTTCAATTATAAGGCTGTAGCAGGAAATATGCCGGGGATTAAGTTCTGCCACTTTGTTTATTGTCTCCGCCCAATCCTCAAAACTCTGCCCCGGAATTGCAAAAATAAGATCCACATTTATGTTGTCAAATCCAGTTTTTACGGCAAGATGATAATTTTCTTCAAACTCTTCCACAGTATGAATTCTCCCCAGGCTTTCAAGCAGGTGATTCTGCCATGCCTGAAGCCCGATGCTCAGCCGGTTTATTCCCGCATCCCTGTACACCAAAAGCTTTTCTTCGTCCAGAGTTCCGGGATTGGCTTCAATGGTAAGTTCAAAACAGCCGTCCATGTCAAACTTTTGCTTTAAAAGCGATACAATTTCATATATATTATGCGCTCCAACGTAGGAAGGTGTTCCCCCTCCAAAAAATACCGTCTTTATCCTGTATCCTTTGATGATGTCCGAATAGGCTGAAATTTCCTTTTTAAGAGCATTAAAATATGCAGGGACAAAATCATCCCTGCAGGCAAAGGAATTAAAATCACAGTAAAAACACTTTGCTTTGCAAAACGGTACATGAATATACAATCCCAGTTCCTTTACATCAAACATTGCAACCCCATCTTTGCATCAAGTATATATTTACAAATACACTTTTATACCAAACATCTTTATATCAAGTATCAAGTTTCAAAACACTCATAAATGCCTCCTGCGGAACTTCAACGGTTCCTATCTGGCGCATACGCTTTTTACCTTCTTTTTGTTTTTCCAAAAGCTTTTTCTTACGGGTTATGTCTCCGCCGTAACACTTTGCAAGAACGTCTTTTCTGTATGCCTTCACCGTCTCCCTGGCAATTATTTTACCACCGATGCATGCCTGTATCGGTACCTCAAACTGCTGCCTTGGGATAGCCTCTTTGAGTTTTTCGGCAATTCTTCTTCCCCTGGCATACGCTTTTTCCCTGTGGACTATAAAGGACAAGGCGTCAACAATTTCCCCGTTTAACATAATATCAAGTTTGACAAGATCCGACTCTCTATATCCCAACATCTCATAGTCCAATGAAGCATAACCCTTCGTCCTTGATTTTAAAGCATCAAAGAAATCATAAATAATTTCGTTGAGGGGCAGCTCATAAGTAAGCATAACTCTTCCCTCATCAATATAGGTCATATCCTTGTAAATACCCCTTCTTTCCTGGGCCAGTTCCATTATGTTACCCACATATTCCGTGGGAGTCATTATGGTGGCCTTTACAATCGGCTCTTCCATGGTTTTTATTTCAGCCGGCGGCGGCAAATTGGTCGGGTTGTCTATGTACAATGTCTCGCCGTTGGTCTTTGTAACCTTGTATATAACACTGGGAGCGGTAGTCACAAGGTCAAAATCAAATTCCCGTTCCAAACGCTCCTGAATTATTTCCATATGAAGCAATCCCAAAAATCCGCATCTGAAACCGAATCCCAAAGCCACCGAAGATTCGGGCTCAAAAGTAAGGGATGCATCATTTAACTGCAGCTTTTCCAATGCATCACGCAAATCCCCGTATTTGGAACCGTCGGCAGGATAAATTCCGCAAAATACCATAGGATTTACTTTCTTGTAACCGGGCAGCGGCTCTTTTGCGGGATTGTCGGCCGTTGTAACGGTATCTCCCACTCTTGTATCCTTTACATTTTTAATGCTGGCCGCAAAATAACCCACTTCACCGGCAGAAAGCTGAGTGCCGGGAACAAGTCCACCGGGCTTCATATAACCAATCTCGGTAACCGTAAACTCCTTGTTGGTATACATCATCCTGACCTTGTCGCCCAATTTGAGAGTTCCTTCTTTAACTCTGATATATACAATAACACCTTTGTAACTGTCATAATACGAGTCAAATATAAGAGCACGAAGTGGGGCATTCTCGTCGCCTTCAGGAGGTGGAACGTTTTTTACCACACTTTCCAGCACTGCTTCAATATTGATACCGTTTTTTGCCGATATCAAAGGTGCCTCGCTTGCATCAAGTCCAATTACATCCTCAATCTCCTTTTTGACCACATCCGGCTGGGCACTGGGTAAATCAATTTTATTTATAACCGGTAAAATCTCCAAATCATGATCCAAAGCAAGATAAACGTTGGCCAATGTCTGCGCCTCTATTCCCTGCGCGGCGTCAACGACCAGTATTGCTCCCTCGCATGCCGCAAGGCTTCTTGAGACTTCATAGTTGAAATCCACATGTCCGGGGGTGTCTATCAGGTTTAAAATATACTCTTCCCCGTCCTTTGCCTTGTATACCATTCTCACCGCCTGGGCTTTTATTGTTATTCCGCGCTCGCGTTCAATCTCCATTGTGTCCAAAACCTGGTCTTCCATTTCCCTCTCAGTAAGAACACCGGTCATTTCGAGCAATCTATCTGCAAGGGTTGATTTTCCGTGATCTATATGAGCGATAATACAAAAATTTCTGATTTTCTTTTGTCTTTCACTTGCCATTTATTCATCCTCCTGCCGAATTAAGGAAGTCAATTGTACCCAAAACACTACATAAATTATCAGCTTATAATTATAACACAATTTTTTTGCAAGCAGAAGAATTTTTTCGGCAGACACAGGACTTCGTCTAAAACACCGTTGCATTATTTAGTTGCATTATTTAAAAGATATCCATTTAAAAGATCCCGGACAGCCAATTTTTTAATTTTTTAATGTCTTCTTTTATATATTTTACATTAATATAAATATCTTCATTAAGAAATCTTATATAATAATGGGTGTCCCCGTAAGGTGCCATGTAAACCATCCCCGGACCGCTTTCCCTGTTCATAAGCCTGTTCATGGAACTGTCCGCAACCAATATTCCAGAAAACAAAAGCAAAAACGACAGTACAACGGCAAGCCTGTTCCTTCTTCTTATATTCCTTATGTATCTGAACTTTTCCAATCTGTTCATCAACAAGCCCTTTCTTATGCAAATTTAATGTAAATTTATTCTTATGTAACTTAATTGCAACAATTTTATTGCAACAATTTTGTAAAAAACTTATTTAATATTATTCCCAAAACCTACTTATTTATTATTAATGACATCGTTTAAAACCTCGGCAAGATATTTCGTACTCTCCAAACATTCATTTATTGTATTGCCATCCCCTCCGATTTCAACAATCAAAGAACCGTTGGTAAGGTGCTGGTTGTAGCGGTTGCGGCTTATATAAATCGGTCTTGTGATACCGGGATACTTTTCATTAAGCTTTTGCTGAAGCTTGATTGCCAATTTCAAATTCTCCCGCCAGTTAGGATGCTCAAGCCCTGTCCCGTCGGTTCCCACCACAAACATTATTTTTGCCGCATCCTTGTTATTAATCTTGGTCGCCACTCTAAGTTTACCTTCGCCCAGCCCGTCCCTGTGAATATCCAGGACTATTTTTATTGAAGGATAACTTTTTAAAATGTTGGCCGCAGTATTAAGGGATCTACCATAAGCTCCTGTGTCCGAGGGATGATTGTGAACAGTGGCGTTATGAATCACTTCAATACCGTATTTTTTCCTTAATGTCTGAGCCAGTTCCTCCCCAACTCTTACTACATTGTATCTGTTATCGGTGGTTCTGCTTGGAATACCACTTTTATCCAGCTCGCTTAGGTCTTTAATAAATCCTTCCGTGGTATGTGTATGGTATATAAGAACTTTGGGACCCTTTTTGTCAAAGCTGATGTTTAAAGGTTCGTTAAGAAGCTTTTCAACATCAATTTCATAGTCAACTTCATGACTGTTGATTGCAATTTTGTCCGCCGTAACAGTGGTAGCATTCTCAGGAGTTCCGGTTCTGTCCAACTCATTTACCTCATAACTTATGCTGCTGGCCGGATATGTGGGTTCAGGAGCATTATTGTCAGGATTTTTGACCTTGTCGCTATTGTCATCCGGCGTATCCAAATCCGCCATATAGAAGTAAGGTTCACAGTTTTGATTTTGGGCCAGCTGTTTTTGGTACTCATTCATATAGTAACTATAGAATATTGGAGACTCTGCCCCAAAAATTGTAACAGGATTACTGAGATCAAAATAGAAAACCAGATTAATAATTTCTTTTATCTGTCCCGAAATCGAAAAACTGATATTGCCGCTGTTGTAAATGGTGTCAATTATAGGAAGTGAAGCATTGAGAGTGGCTCTTAAAGTTTCAACTTCAATCTTTCCAATAATCTTTTTATCAGACTTGTAGAGCACGTCTCCGGCAATTGCCCCAATCTTTATTGCCCCGATTGAAAGTATTATTATCAGGGCAATCTTAAACAACTTGCCATAATCAAACTTTCTTTTTCTCAAACCGTATACTCTCATCTTATCCTCCGTTAATCATAAGTTTTAATTATAGACTTATAATATTCTTGTAAATCTTAAAAACATTTTTGCCATATATTGATTATATTCATGAAAAATTTTTTAATGATAACTATTGATTTTTATCCATAAAAAATATATAATGGAAGTATAGTCTGATAATATCTAAACGAATTGTTTCCAATCTGATTCTTTCATGTAATTTCACTTACAAATTGGTTTTCTTGTAGTTTTTTGTCATTTGTTAAATATTGTAGTCGTATGCTTTAAATATCATTTAATTCGTTATAAAATTTTAATTACCCGTGTTTGAGCTTTTAATATTTGAAGTTGGCAACGCTTTTCACCTTTTTTACCTATGCACATGTTTCTTTATAATACATAATCTACACACTAACAAGGAGGTATACTTATGTACAACTTTAAAACACTGACCTGCTACAACTGCAAGTCTGTCATGCTAAACCTTCCTGAAGTGGAAATCTCAAAACTGAACGGCCTTAATTTCATTTGTGATTGCTGCGGGCATCAAAATCTTCTCACGAAGAACAAGTTCTCGAAAAGTATCAATAATAATGACCCCTATCTCAACATCATGAGCGTGGACTCAATGATTTTATAACTTAATGATTTTTCAGCTGAATGATTTTGCTACTTGCTATTTTTGATTTTATAAGGTGTTTCCAGGTGTTTTTAAGTGCGGACTTTACATAAAAAAACTACTTTGGGTATATCCAAAGTAGTTTCTTTTATACAATTATATTCTCCATGTCCCATATACAGATCTTTCTTTTACACATAGGATTTGATTTTTTGTTCCCCGCTCTCATAATCATATATACTTTCTTCAAATTCTGCTTCCTGTGTATCCTTCTTCAAATTCTTAAATGCCACCGACAGCATCAGTTTTATCCTGTTGAGCTGATTTACCTCGCTGGCACCCGGATCATAGTCCACAGCCACAATATTCGACTCCGGATACCTTCTTCTCAGTTCCTTTATCATTCCTTTTCCGGTAACATGGTTCGGAAGACATGCAAAAGGCTGCATGCATACTATATTCTTGGCACCGTTCTTTATGAGCTCTATCATTTCAGCTGTCAGGAACCATCCTTCACCTGTGTGATTACCTATTGACAAAACTTCCGATGCCATTTCCGCAAGCTCGTATATAGTACATGGGGCATGGAAACGTTTGCTTTCATTGAGGGCTTTTCTCATAGTCCTTCTATAGAACTCAATCAACGCAATTGCCGCATTGTTAACTATGCAGCTAATCTTACTGCCGGACAAATGGGTGTATTTAAAGTTCTGATTGTAAGCACAGTACAGCAAAAAGTCGGTTAAATCCGGCATTACCGCCTCTGCCCCTTCCTTTTCTATAATATCAACAATGTTGTTGTTTGCCTGAGGATGGAATTTAACCAAAATCTCACCCACAAGTCCCACTTTGGGCTTTTCCACTTCGCAAATTTCCAAGTTGTCAAAGTCTTCCACTATCTTTTTCACATTTTCATTAAACGTCTTGTGACTTCCGGTTCTAATAGACTCTTTGCACTTTTCCACCCAGTATTCATACAGCGCATTGGCAGAGCCTTTCACTTTCTCATAAGGTCTTACCCTGTACAACACTCTCATAAGGAGGTCTCCGTATACCAGGGCAATAAGAGCCTTGTTTACAAGCCCTAAAGACATTTTGAATCCAGGATTTTTTTCAAGACCTGCAAAATTCAAAGATATTACCGGTATATGGGATAACCCCGTATCTTTCAGGGCTTTTCTGATAAATCCGATATAGTTTGTAGCTCTGCATCCTCCGGCAGTCTGTGTTATCATAAGGGAAGTATTGTTAAGGTCGTATTCTCCCGACTTTAACGCTTCCATCAATTGTCCGACTACAATTATGGAAGGATAGCAGGCATCATTGTTTACGTGCTTCAATCCCTCGTCAATTGCTTTTTTGTCGACATAAGGCAGTACTTTCAGGTTGTATCCTGATACATTGAAAGCTTCTTCTAACAACTGGAAATGTATAGGAGACATCTGCGGTACCAATATGGTATGCCTCTTTCTCATTTCCTCGGTAAACAAAACCTTCTTGCAGCTTGCATCGCCCTTCTTCAACTTATAACCGTTTCTGTCCCTTTCGTCCATTGCAGCCTTCAAAGACCTTATGCGAATCCTTGCCGCACCAAGGTTGTCGATCTCATCTATCTTCAAAACCGTATATATCTTTCCTGTACTGGACAGTATTTCCTCCACCTGGTCCGTGGTCACGGCATCAAGACCGCAGCCAAAAGAGTTTAACTGCACCAGTTCAAGATTGGTCTGGTCTTTTACAAAACTTGCCGCTCTGTAGAGCCTTGAATGGTACGTCCATTGGTCAACAACCCTCAAAGGCTGCTGAACTTTGCCCAAATGGGCTATTGAATCCTCTGTGAGAACCGCCATTCCAAAACCCGTAATAATATTTGGAATACCATGATTGATTTCCGGGTCAAGATGGTAGGGTCGGCCGGCAAGCACAATACCCTTTTTACCGGTCTTTTTAAGGTATTCAAGGGTTTCTTCTCCTTTTTGTCTTATATCCCTCTTAACCTTTTCATCCTCTTCCGTAGCCTTTTGCACAGCCCTCTTTATCTCACGGCGGCTGATTCCAAATCTTTTAAACTCCTCATACAATCTTTCCGCAAGTCTCTTTTTGTTGTCAAAAGGCAGAAAAGGATTCATAAACAATATATTCTGCTCTTTTAAGATATCCATGTTGTTTTTGATTACTTCAGGATACGATGTCACCATCGGACAGTTGTAGTGATTGGTGCTGTCTTCATACTCTTTTACCTCGTAAGGCAGACATGGATAGAAAATCATATCCACATTCTTGTTTATAAGATTCATTATATGGCCGTGAACAAGCTTGGCAGGGTAGCATGCAGACTCCGACGGTATTGTCTCCATTCCCAGTTCGTATATCTTTTTAGAAGACCTTGCGGAAAGCTCCACCCTAAAGCCCAGCTCCGTAAAAAACGTAAACCAGAAAGGATAGTTTTCGTACATGTTAAGCACCCTTGGGATACCCACAGTACCCCTTTCGGCCTGGCTTCTGTCCAACGGCTTGTATGAGAAAAGACGCCTGTATTTGTAGTCGAAAAGGTTGGGGATATCATCCCTTTTTATTTCAAGTCCGGCACCCCTCTCACATCTGTTTCCCGATATAAATTCCTTGCCCTGCGCAAAAGTATTTATCGTAAGAAGACAGTTGTTGCCGCACAGGCCGCACCTTCTCATTGACACTTCAATATTGAAGTTGTCAAGCTCCTCAGCTTTCAAAATTGTGCTTACATGTCCTTCTTCATATCTTTCCTTTGCGATAAGAGCCACACCATATGCTCCCATAAGCCCTGCTATATCAGGTCTTACCGCTTCTTTGCCGGATATAAGCTCAAAACTTCTTAACACCGCGTCATTATAAAACGTACCGCCCTGAACGATTACCTTCTCGCCCAGCTGTTTCGGATCCCTTATCTTTATAACCTTCTGAAGGGCATTCTTTATAACAGAATATGAAAGTCCTGCCGATATATCCCCGACAGACGCCCCTTCTTTTTGAGCCTGCTTTACCTTTGAATTCATAAATACAGTACACCTGGAACCAAGATCAACAGGATTTTGGGCCAAAAGAGCCTCATTGGCAAAATCCTTAACATCCATGTTCAGGGAATGGGCAAAAGTCTCAATAAAAGATCCGCAGCCGGAAGAACAAGCCTCATTAAGCATAATACTGTCAATAACACCATTTTTTACTCTGAGACATTTCATGTCCTGACCTCCGATGTCCAGTATAAACTCAACACCCGGCAGGAAAGCCTCGGCTGCTTTATAGTGGGCAATCGTCTCAATCTCACCTATATCAATGTTAAGAGCCGTCTTTATAAGCCCTTCGCCATAACCAGTAACGGCAGAATTGGCAATTACCGCAGTGTCCGGAAGCTGCGAGTAAATGTCCTTTAATATTTTTACCGCCGATTTTAATGGACTTCCGTTGTTGCTTCCATAATATGAATACAAAATAGCTCCGTTCTCATCTAGCAAAACCGCCTTGGTGGTTGTGGAACCGGCATCAATACCGAAAAAGCACTTTCCTTTAAAATTCTTTATATCCCGTCTTGGTACGGAATTTTTTTGGTGCCTTGCCCTGAATTCCTCCAGTTCCTTTTCGTCCGTAAACAATGGCTGAAGCCTTTCCACTTCGTGCACTGTCACATTGTCCAAAACCGAAAGCTTTTCTTTGAGGGATTTAAAAGGTATCACTTTGGACTTTTTCGAAGCCAAAGCAGCTCCCAAAGCAACATAAAGCTGCGCATTGGAAGGAGAAATAACTTGATGCTTTTCAAGCTTCAAAGTCTCGACAAACCTTTTTCTAAGCTCCGGTAAAAACTGCAATGGGCCTCCCAAAAACGCAACATTACCCCTTATGGGTTTGCCGCACGCAAGCCCGCTGATTGTTTGGTTTACCACCGATTGGAAAATTGATGCGGCTATGTCCTCTTTGGCAGCTCCTTCATTTATAAGAGGCTGTATATCCGATTTTGCGAAAACACCACATCTTGCCGCAATGGGATAGATAACCTTGTAATTTTTTGCCAGTTCGTTAAGACCTGCCGCATCGGTTTTCAAAAGCGATGCCATCTGGTCAATAAAGGCACCGGTTCCGCCCGCGCAGGTTCCGTTCATTCTCTGCTCAATACCGCCGTCAAAATAGGTTATCTTTGCATCCTCCCCACCCAGCTCAATTACAACATCCGTATGGGGAATAAAAGTCTCTATGGCTTTCGTGCTTGCAATAACTTCCTGGATAAAATCAAGCCCAAGCCACTCGGAAACCGAAATACCTCCGGAACCTGTAGCCATTATCGTTATATCATCATCGGAAAAGAGTTCACAAGCTTCACTAAGAAGGGAATATATTGTTTTCTTAATGTCCGAATAATGTCTTTGATATTTGCTGAATATAATATTGTCCTGTCTGTCAAGTACAACCAGTTTTACAGTGGTCGATCCAACATCCAATCCTACATGCAACAGTCTTTTCATAGCAAGCGTAGCTCTGTAAAAGCTACTTTCACGCCCCTTTCAATCTACACCTCAACCCCAAATCTGAATAAATCTGAACTCATTTCCTTGAAATCAAGCTATATAGCTATATAAATTTATACAAACCATTTATATACATAGATACTGCATTATATATATATAATTCATATATCATATATATAAATCAAAACCCAAAATTTCTTTCTGTCAGTAAATACCCAATACTATTGTATTATTAAACAAATTTTATGATTAGTAAATAGTTGTTTTATTCCTTTATACCCTAAATATATTAATAATATCAATAATATTTCATCATTTGAAAGTACCTATCTTGTCAAGAGGGAAAAACCTGAATATAGCCTTGCCCCCCACATTTTTTATATCAACAGGCCCAAAGGTCCTGCTGTCTTTGCTTTGGCCCGGAAGTCTATTATCCCCCAACACATATATATGTCCTTCGGGGACATAAAGTTCACTGTAATTTTCGTTTACTTCCAGAGTTCCTTCCACATCAACGTTGATATAATCTTCTTCAAGAGCTTCACCGTTAACATATACTTTCCCGTCACGGATTTCCACCTTGTCGCCTTCCAAACCTATTATCCTTTTAATTATGGGTTTTCTGTCGGAGTCCAATCCGGGATAGTCGTTTATAGTCACAATATCTCCTCTTTTCAGCCAGCCAAATCTGGGACTGATTTTTTCGATAATAAGACGGTCACCGTTGTGAAGCGTCGTCTCCATCGAACTTCCGTTTACAATAGTTATTTGCGCTACAAAATTCACAATAAACAACCCTATAAGCACTGCAATTATTATATGAGCCGCCCAATCCAAAGCCTCTTTTAAAAACGAATTTGCCTTCGTAACAATTCCTCCCTTGCATAGTAAGTTTGAAGTTCACTTGTTCAAATCCGGCTGTTATTTCTGTAAACACTGTATTATTAAATTGTATACAATTTAATCCGATTTTTCAAGTGACGATATTACGATAATATCACCATTACCTTTCCTTACATTATCTTACTTTAAAAATCGGTATAAAAAAGCACGGGTACAGGACATTTTTACACCCATGCTTTTTAGTTCCTTTGGATTTATCTTTAAAATTCAGCACAAATCCACTTTGCAAATCAAATTTTATAAATTCAATTTTGCAAATCCACCCTTATTTTAAGCTCCTCAAGCTGTTTTGGCTCAACCTCATCCGGCGCATTTGTCATAAGACATGATGAATTCTGTACTTTGGGGAATGCAATAACATCCCTGATGCTGTTTCTTCCGGCCATAAGCATTACCAATCTGTCGAGTCCGAATGCCATTCCGCCGTGGGGAGGCGTTCCGTATTTGAAAGCCTCAAGAAGGAATCCGAACCTGTCCCAGGCATCTTTCTCACTAAAGCCAAGAAGTTTGAACATTTTCGACTGAAGCTCCTGACTGTGAATTCTGATGCTTCCTCCTCCGATTTCCGTACCGTTTAGCACGATGTCATAAGCTTTTGCCCTAACTTTCAGCGGGTCGGTATCCAGCAATTCAACATCCTCATCCATCGGAGACGTAAAAGGATGGTGTTTTGCCACATAGCGTTTTTCCTCCTCGTCATATTCAAGGAGCGGGAACTCGGTCACCCACAGGAATTTAAATTCCTTGTTGTCAAGCAATCCCAGCTTTCTTGCTATTTCCACTCTCAGCTGTCCCAGTGAATCGAACACAACCTCATTTTTGTCGGCAATAAAGCATATGAGGTCTCCGGGTTCTGCCCGCATTCTTGTCAAAACGGCCTTGATTTCGTCCTCGGTAAAGAATTTGGTAATCGGGGATTTATGCTCGTTTTCTCCCACAACTATCCAGGCCATTCCCTTTGCACCATAGGTTTTTACGAATTCACCAAGGGCATCTATTTCCTTTCTGCTGAATTTATTTCCACATCCTTTGGCATTTATCGCCCGAACGCTTCCTCCGTTTTTGACGGCATCGGAAAATACCTTAAAGCCACAGTTTTCCACAAGGTCTGACAGGTTAACCAGTTCAAATCCAAACCTTATATCCGGTTTGTCGGTCCCAAATCTCTCCATGGCCTCTTTATACGGCATCCTTATGAAAGGTATCTCAAGGTCGACATTAATAGCCTCCTTGAATACCCTTTTTATAAAACCTTCATTTATGGTAAGCACATCCTCAACATTTACAAATGACATTTCCAAATCTATCTGTGTAAACTCAGGCTGCCTGTCGGCTCTAAGGTCCTCATCCCTGAAGCATTTTACAATCTGCATATACCGGTCAAAACCTGCAACCATCAAAAGCTGCTTGAAAAGCTGGGGTGACTGGGGCAGCGCAAAAAATTTCCCCGGATGTACCCTGCTTGGCACAAGATAGTCTCTTGCCCCCTCGGGAGTGCTCTTGGTAAGCATCGGAGTCTCTATTTCAATAAAACCGTGCTCGTCAAAATAGTCTCTGGCAATCTTTGCCACCCTGTGCCTTAACATCAGGTTTCTCTGCATGTCAGGTCTTCTCAAATCAAGATATCTGTACTTAAGCCTTGTGGCCTCGTTTACATCGGAATCCTCTTCAATATATATGGGTGGTGACTCGGCAGTACTGAGAATTCTCAATTCCTTTGCAATAATCTCAATTTCTCCTGTGGGAAGTTTGGGATTTATTGCCTCGGGGCTTCTTTTCACCACTTCTCCCACCACGGCAAGCACGTATTCGCCTCTGATTCCCTCAGCTTTTGCAAAAAGTTCGGAATTTACCGTGTTGTCAAACACTACCTGGATTATACCGGTTCTGTCTCTTAATGTAACAAAAATTAACCCACCAAGATTCCTGCTTTTGTGGCACCATCCCATAACCGTAACGGTCTTTCCGACATCATTCACGGTAAGTTCGGCGCACATATGCGTCCTTTTCAATCCATAAATAGATTCTCCCATATATTTACTACCCTCCATTTAAAAATTGCTTGAATTGCCTGGTATAACAATTACATCTTCAACCTGCTTATTAAGGTGTCAAGACTTATTTCTTTTTGTTCTCCCGTCTCCATATTCTTAAGTACCGCCTTGCCCGACTCAATCTCATCATCGCCGAGGGCAATGCTGTACTTTGCTCCCAGCTTGTCGGCATATTTCATCTGCGCCTTAAGGCTTTTGCCCATCAAATCTTTCTCTGCGCTAAGACCTTCCTTCCGCAATTCATAAACCATCTTTTCCGCGTAACTGTTGGCTTTGTCGCCTATCGCCGCAATAAAAATATCCGGTTTTTTAGACTCGGGGAATTTAATACCTTGATTTTCCATCACCATTAATAACCTTTCCAGTCCCATTGCAAAACCTATTCCCGGTGTGGGCTTTCCGCCGCATGCCTCAACCAATCCGTCATATCTTCCTCCGCCACATACCGTACCCTGTGCGCCGATATTGTCCGACACAAATTCAAATACGGTTTTGGTATAATAATCAAGGCCTCTTACTATGTTTTTATCAATCTTGTAATCAATGCCCAAGTTTTCAAGCCCGGCTTTAAGTCCTTCAAAATGGTTCTTGCAGTCATCGCACAAATTCTCCACAAGAGCCGGCGCATTAGCCGTAATTTTTTTACAGGATTCCTCCTTGCAGTCGATAATTCTCAGAGGATTCCTTTCAAAACGTGTATTGCATGTAGCGCACAATTTACTTAGGTTCGGCCTTAAATAATCCATCAGCTTCTTATTGTATTCAGCCCTGCAGACGGGACAACCTATGCTGTTTATATTGAGGCTGATTTCTTTTATTCCCAGGCGGTCAAAAAACAACTTCACCATGCTTATTATTTCAACATCGATTGAAGGACCCGGGGCTCCAAAAGCCTCGACCCCAAACTGGTGAAACTCCCTGTAGCGGCCTTTTTGCACATTTTCATACCTGTAAGCCGTAATGTTGTAATACAGTTTTACAGGCTGGGGAAGCGATGCCATGCCGTTTTCAATATAGCTCCTTACAACTCCCGCAGTTCCCTCAGGCCTCAATGTAATGCTTCTCTGCCCTTTATCCAGAAAAGTGTACATTTCCTTTTGTACAATATCCGTAGTATCCCCGACTCCCCGTTGGAAAAGTTCAGTATGTTCAAATACGGGAATGCGGATTTCCTTATAGCCAAAGTCATGACAAAGCTTTGCTATTTCCTTTTCTATGTAGTGCCATTTGTAAACCTCGGACGGCAAAATGTCCTTTGTTCCTTTAGGTGCCTGTGTTAACATCATAAACCTCCAGTTTTTTATGTTTTATATATGTTTTATATAAATAATACTACTAATTACTAAAGCCTCCCGTCCGACAAATGCCAGGGACGAGAGGCTGTTTTCCCGCGGTGCCACCCTAATAGGCAATAGTACAATTGCCCTCTTTTATTCTTTAACGCAAGAATATACGGACAGGCCTACTCGTATGCAAACTTTCAACCTGCCAGCTCCAGGGTGTCCTTTCACCAACCTTTTTCCTGAGAGTGCTTTCAGTCACGGCACTCTCTCCCTGCAGGAAGTATTGGCTACTTTTCCCGTTCATGGCTGTTACAAGTATTTAAACTTTCCCTCTTTATGATTACCAAATTTACAATTATTATTTAATTTTAATTGCCAAAAGGCCAATTGTCAATAGTCTAAAAACAGAAAGCTTCAAAGTTGGTGGTTTGTTTGCATTTCCCCGTCGCTTCCAAAAATTAAAATTTTCATTCGGCTTGATAAGCTTCTTCCGATTCTTTTACTAAAGTGAATTTATCCTTCCATACAAGTTTTTGCACAATCCCTGAGTCAGCACCCGCTTTCTGCCAATTCATCAAATAACCGTCATAGGCCTCAATAGCCGAAAGCATTTCGTCACACTTTACCTGGACAAAATTCTTCTGTGAATCATCCCATACATATAACGCATAGATATTGTTCATTGTGCCTTCCGTTTCCAAAAACTGAATATCCACGTATCCATCCCGGTTGAGATCCAAAAATTTAATAATGGCGGATTTGTCAAAAGCTGATGAAACTGACAATTCCAAAAGTTTCTTACCTTCCTCATTTTTCAGAACAAACTCGCTCATATATTTTTCCTTATCATAATTCAATCCGGCAGAGTATTTTATTCCGTCTTTACCCTGAGTAATATCATATTCCACTTTCTCAGACCCGTCTTTGTTGTAATATGTAATTTCATTAACATCAGCAACAAAAGAGTCGGCACACTCAATTTTATACTTATCCGCCTGATAATTTGCATCGGGATCTCCTTTGAACAAATAAACTTCCAAAATGTCGTAATCAGATTCAATCAGATAGCAAACATCGCCATAACAGACTATATATTTGGTGAGTTCTTTTCCCGTTACACTATATAGACCGGTTATGCCGGAATCATCAGTTACATTGTCATAAATCCTTATTCTTTCATAGTTTGGAGACATCTCTTTTAAATATGACGCAATAGTTTGAATATCAGCAAAATCCATTTTTTCTATTTCCTGAATTTTAACAGACATACGGGTTTGTGGCCTGGTTTTACCTTTGTCAATTTCACACTCAAATGTTTCAGTATTATCACTGCGTTTACGTGATACTACATGAAACTCACCAATATCAAACGACAGTTTGCCGTACTGTATTTGCTTGTGACTTTCATCCGTATATGTTTCAACATAACTTGATTCACTTCCGGAAGAATTATTGGATTGCCCGCCGGACGTGTTAACGGGTGAAGCACCGGATTGGATACCGGACGAAGTGACGGCTGGGCTCTGTGTCATTACATTATCGCAACCAACCAGCACCAGCAAAGCTGCAACAATTATCATAAGTATTGTTTTTCTCATGTGTCACAATCCTTTCTTGTCAAGATTTTTGTACATTGAATTTCCATTAATTTCGTCTTTGTATAATTTTATTGTTCATTTATCATCCCTTTAAAACATATATCAGGCTCCTTTTTTACAATATCAATATTGTTGCTTTCGCTTAATATTTTAGCATAAAAATATTCACTAAACACATTTTCCCATCCGTCCCTGCTCCATCCTTTTTACCGCTACTTGCCGGCATACCAGGATCGAGAGTTTAATATTTAACACATATAAATCAATAGTTGCAAAATTACCCATCCAACTGATAAAATAATGTTATACATATGTAGAATTTTAATAAAAAATGTAAAATAATCTCCAACAATCCCAAACGAAAGATAAAACATATATAGGGAAAAATCATTGAGAATACTATCATCACAACAATTTCTGTGAAAACAAGGAGGATATAATTATATGGTCAATGATTACCTGAAAAAATTTGAATTTAATTATGAAAGCAGTGCCACAGGCAGCTTTCTTGTTGTGAGCACGGATGCCGGTGAAAATGTGCTTTTATACCAGGTTGAAATGCTCGCCAGCAATCCAAACAAAAATATCTTGCCCCTGGACATAAGACAAAAGGACGCAAAGTACAATTTTTACTACAATATTACTTCCAAACTGGCTTTATCCCAATATCTCAAACGCAACAAGCTAAAAAGGAATGATTTTATAAACATATTCAAAGATATAACAAAAACAATTTTAAGTGCCAAAGATTACTTACTGTCAGACAGGTCATTTATTTTAAATGAGGATTATATTTTTATAGATCCAAACACGATGGATGTTTCCCTGGTTTATCTTCCGCTGAACATAGAGAACAATGTAAATGAGCAGTTAAAAAATTTCACCATGAACTTTATAATGTTCAGCGCAAATATTGAGGAAAACAACAGCGACAATTTCCTTCAAAGAATTTTAAATCTTTTGAAATCAGATACCTTTAATATTCTCGAATTTAACAAATTGCTGAATGATTTAGAGGCGGAATCCGGCATGCCAAAACCGGTCGTACAAAATCCTGCTGTTTCAGAGCAAAATGTGCCTTTGCAGGCTTCACCGACTCCGGCACCGCCGAAACCAAATATTCCAGGACAGGATATTCCCAAAACTTCCGTGCCAAAGCCACAGACGCCAAAACCGGGCCCGATAAGACCAAATGTTCCAAAAACAGCTCCACAGGGACAGGTTGCTCAAAGACCTTCGAAACCTGTGAATACAAATGAAAAAACCGTAGTTAAAATGAAATATAAAACCAGTGTGATAATAATCGGTGCCGTATTGCAGGCAGTTATTGTCATCGGATCCGTTGCCCTTTTAGCGTCAGGAGCCATGGATTCTTTAGGAAACGAACCAATTGTAAACATATTGGGCATCGGCATTCTGGCAGGTGCCATATCCTACGCCTTATGGAAAACGATTCTGAATGAAAAGAACAAGGTTGAAACAGTCACCAAAGTAGTGGAAAAACCTGATCCAAGACCGCAAATAAACATGGAAAAAAGAAATTTCACCACTGTTCCGAATATGCCAAACGTTCCTCCAAGAAACAATACACCTTCGCAGCCGGAATATAATTTTAACAACGCAGGAAACGCCCGAAATCCTTTAAATGAAACAACAGTAATTTTTCCGACCCATGTGGAGGAAACCGTTTATCTGGGCACCTCAAATTCATACCCTTATCTGCAGGGAACAGTAAACGGTGTGACTGAACAAATAATAATCAACAAACCCAGCTTTATAATAGGAAGACTGAAAAGCCAGGTGGACTACATAAGCCAAAACAATGCGGTCGGAAAGGTACACGCGGAAATAATATCAAGAGACGGACGTTATTTTGTGAAAGATTTGAATTCCAAAAACGGAACATTTGTCAATGGTGTGAGAATTGCCGCAAACACCGAATATGAAATAAAAAACAATGACAAAATCACTTTTGCCAACAGTGAATATGTTTTTATAATTCCTTAAAAAGGAAAAAGTGTATATGAAAATGGCAGGGAGGAGTTACAGGAGCAGCAGGTAAATCAAAAAACCCAAGGTTAAAAAGGGTATAAATGGTATTCTGGATTTTGAGTTCGCTTTTTTTAAAATAAGAAGCACTATTCCCGTTATGCCGCTTAATATAAAAGAATAAAACAAGACTGATATAATACCTGTAAGTCCGGTATAAAGGCCGGACACAGCGATAAGTTTTGTATCGCCCATCCCGACTCCTCCTTTAGTGGCAAAGGAGATAAGTGACATAATTAAAGCAATTGCAATAAAAAGAATTACTGACTGTATAAATTTTTCCGGCTCAGCATCCAATGCCGCCATAACAAGTCCCAAAACTATTCCGGCAGCAACCAGCTTGTTGGATACAATCCTCTCTTTATAGTCTTTTAAAGAAGAAGACGCCAGCAATATGTACAAAACAGCATAGCGAATCATTTCAAGATTTGTCCGCGACTTACAATATAAAAGCATAAAAGCAAGGGGAGTTAACACCATTACGACTATGTACTGTGGCTTTCCACATACATAGCCGAAAAACCACTTCAGTCTGTCTGCATCCCCGCATTTTTCATAATCAGTGGCAAGATTAATTATATAGGCTGATACAATTCCCAAAACAAGCAACAAGATATATGTCATTTGCATATTTCCCCGTTATTTGTGTTTAGCTTTACTCTTCCAATTTATACCTTACTTTTCCTTGTTTAAAAATTCTTTAACTTTCACAAAAATATTTGAGATTCCTTCTCTTACGTTTTTTACAATCTCGCCGCCCTTGCCTTCAAACACCTTGTTGTCCACTTCCTTGACAACATCAATAACAAAATCCGTGGTTCTTATAAATTCAACCGGTTCATTTATTACGGCATCCGAATGAGCTTTAATTGTTATAGTTTTTCCTATACCGAAAACTCTCAGCAGCGACGAAAAAGGATTTTTATATTTGGCTTTTACACTTACCCTCAGTTTTTTGTATACTATATAATCTTCCACTATACCTGCCTCTATTTCCAGTTCGATGGGCTCGCCAAGGATGGGAGAATCACTCAATAAATATCCCGCATATTTTTCAATTTTCTCTTCCTTTTGCTTTTTACGTTTGCTCATCTCCCATATTCGCCAATACAGGTCTATGTCATCCATATTATCCAAAGTAATTTGACCATAAATCATGTCTTTGGACGGAGAGTTCCAAATTTCAGCACCACGCTGCGCCGTCCTGTCCGCAATAGCCTGTATACATGATTTTTGGTACAAAAACTCACTGACCAAAATCAGTGCGAACATGGTAAGAATTACAGCAGGGATAATTATGGCCGCCTCTACCGTAAAACTCCCTTTTCTGTCCCTGACAAGCCCTTTGCAGTTTCTCCAGCTCTTTTTCAATTTCATACAACTTGCCCTCTTGTCGAATAATTATTTGTCGAATAATTATTTGTCGAATAATTATTTGTCGAATAATTATTTGTCGAATAATTATAATGTAAAAATAATTTATTTAATTTTATTTAATAAATAAACTAAATAAAAGATAAAAGAAAAAAGGATCTATTAGGGCATAAGCTCATGCCCTAATATAACCAAGCCCTAAGATAACAATCAAGTATCGAAAGAAAAATCATGTTGGAGCTGGTGATGTTACTCCATCTAAAACTTGACCCTTCACATCATCACCAAATATACTATCCGTAATGCTTTTCACAAAATTTATTATAGCTTTTCTGAAGATAAGGGCAATTGCTATCAAAACAGCAATAATTATTACTATCTCTATTGTGCCCAAACCATCTTCTTCTTTAATAAAGTTTTTTATCAGCTTCAGCACTTGTTTCACCCCCTTTCACAAATTAACCCAATAATTGTAAAAAATACAAATTTTTATATAAACTAATTATATAAATTACATGCCAATCACATGCTGCCGGTCAGTGTTAAAACCGCCGGAGTCGCAACAATCAGAATCACGGCTATAAACATAAGCATCATGGGAAACAACATTTTTGTGGAAGCTTCCTCTCCAAGCCTTTTGGCCGCATGCTTCCTCATCTCCCAGCACTCTGCAGCCTGAAGTCTTAAAATAGACACCATCTCCGCATTACCTTTGTTAAGATTTTGCAAAAGTGCTGATACGAATTTGGTTATTTCAGGGATTCTGCACCTGTTGGCAAAATCCTCAAAAGCGCTTGTCTCCGATTTACCTCCCCTGATATCCGCCAAAACCGTTCTCAATTCCTGATATAAAACAGTATCCTTTTCACTGTCGGTTACAGACTTCTCCCAGGCTCTTGAAACCGTCATACCCGCGTTCACAAGCAAAATAACCTTGTTTAAAAAGTCAGGAAAGTCAAGCTGTATGCTAAGCCTTCTTCTGTTAACTTTCCCACTAAGCTCCCTGTCCATAAAATACGGAACGGCCGCCGTTACCGCAATTCCAAACACCAAGGTTGCAACATCCTGCGTTACGGCAGAGAGCAAAGAAAACAAAAGCAACATTAAAAACATGAGAACAATCTTGTTGGCATGATGAATCTGCAAATAATACACAGAATATTTCATGCCCTTAAGTTCAGCGACTTTCGACTGAAGCATCCTGTCGTATTTGGAAGTATATTTGTATTTTATAATGTCAAGGATACAAAGCCCTACGGGCAGCAATCTCTTCAACTTGTACTCACTACTGTCCAACGGCTCAATATAATCGCTATACCTCTTGCTCGAAATTAAAAACAACAGCATAAAAAGCATCAAAACCAAACCAAAAACTATTAAACCGACAATCATACGCCCTCCACCTAAATCTTTATGTCCATGATTTTCTTTGATACAAAATATCCAATGGCTATAATAATAATTGCAAACGTCATCACTATCCTGCCAACTATTGTATCAAACACCGGAGCCATGTAATCCTCAGTGGTTAATGACAAAATAAGTATCATAATAAAAGGCATTACAGATAAAACTTTCTGCTCAAACTTTTTTGCTGCAAGCAAAGTGTTTATCTCTTCTTTTATCTCAATCTTGTCATTGATGATATTGGTTGAGTTTCTTATTACATTTACCAGATTTCCGCCGGTTCTCTTGCAGGTTTTGAAAACATCAGTGAAGTTTTGTATATCTTCAAGATGAGACCTTTTTGCCAGGTCTTCCAGAGCATCTTCAATAGTTTCATTCATTTCAAGCCTTCTTACTATATACTCCACTTCCCGAATAATATACGTGTCAGGGTCCGGGTACAAAATACACAAATCATTAAGGGCCTCTTTAAAAGCCGTCTCTACCGACTTTCCCGCAGTAAGGGAAGCCGAAATCGAATAAAGCAAATCTTTAAATTGCAAATTAAGCTCACTTTTCCTCTTCTCAATTATGTCTTTCGTTTTTCTCTTCGGATATAAAAGCGCCAAAGGTGTAAGAATCAATGCCCCTATTATATGGTGGTAGAAAATATAGCCTATTGCAAACAATACCGAAGCCGCAAGCAAAACATAAAAAACTTTCTCTTTTGCGCTCATAACATATACATCATAATCAATCAAACCGCTGTAATTTTGCTTCGCAGCCACTTCTTCCAATTCACTGTTTTGCAAATCCAGCTCCATTCACACAGCCCTCCTTAAAGTCCGCTTAAAACTTGTCGGATATACCCGCCATCTTGAATTTGAGTTTGTTCACCATTTCATTCTTTGTTCTTCTCAAGGTGCCAATCACCTGTTTTTCCGGAGTTTCCCCCTCTTCGACAAACTCATAAAGCGGATTTAGAACAATCTGCCCATTCTTGTATTCCACAACCTCTGTAATCTCAAGGGTTCTTCTCGATTTATCCCTGAGCCTTCCCAAATGAATAATTATATCTATCGCAGAAGCTATTTGTTGTCTGATAGCCTCCAAAGGCATTTCGGCACCGCTCAGCACCATGGTTTCAAGCCTTGAAAGCATGTCCTTTGTGGAGTTTGCGTGTCCGGTGGAAAGGGAACCGTCATGTCCGGTATTCATCGCCTGAAGCATGTCGAGTGCCTCTTTTCCACGCACCTCACCCACAATAATTCTCTCCGGCCTCATACGAAGTGAAGTTCTTATGAGATCCCTGATTGTAATCTCTCCCTTTCCCTCCGTATTGGCATTCCTTGTTTCCAGCCTGACAATGTTCTCCACCCCGGTAATCTGAAGCTCTGCCGAGTCTTCTATTGTAACAATTCTCTCGTCCTTCGGAATAAAATTGCTAAGAGCATTCAAAAATGTGGTTTTTCCCGAGCCCGTACCTCCGCAGATAAATATATTATATTTTGCTTTAACCAGCCTCTCCAGCACTTCAGCAACTTCCTCGGTGATTGAACCGTATTTTATAAGCTGCTCTATCGTCATCGGTTTTTCCGGAAACTTTCTTATGGTAACCACAGGCCCGTTTAAAGCTATCGGCGGTAAAACCACGTTTACACGGGAACCGTCCGGCAACCTGGCATCAACAATCGGAGACGCCTCATTTACCGTCCTGTTCACCCTTGATACAATAGTCTGAATTACGTCCTCCAGCTTGCGTCGACTTTCAAATTTTACGTTCAATTTTGAGACTCTTCCGTCCCTTTCAATAAATATTGAGTCCGGGCCGTTTATCATTATTTCAGTAATACTTTTGTCATCAATGAGGGGTTGAAGAACATCCAGCCTTCTCATGGAATTAAAAATCGCATCGGCAATTTCCTTCTTCTCCCCCACGCTGAGGTAATAATCCCTTGACCTTTCAAAAACAACATTTGTAATAATGTCCTTTATTTCTTCATCCGAAAAGTCCTTTCTCAAATCCAGGTTTTCGCTTATATGCTTTCTTATCTGAGCAATAAGCTTCTCTTTTTCTTCCAGCTCCATCAGCAACCACCCGTACTTCCCTGCAATATGCTAATTATTTGCCTTACAGCCTGTCCAAGAGGGTTGGAATCTTCTGTCAGGTGCTCTATGCCATAGCTTGCATCCAGTCCTTTTATGTAAGGTATCCTGACAGAAGCAGGTTTTCCGTTCAAAGTAAGACTTTCAACATCAGAAGATCCCAAGTTCAGGCATTTGTTCAGTATAAGCTCCATCTTGTCCTCAAAGTTCAAGCCTTTTCTCTTGTTAAGAATATCAAAGGCTTTATGGAGTGTTGCCAGCTTAATCTTTGCCGTAGTATCACAAGGCAAAACACAGAACACCAAATCACTGCTTTCCAGAAGCGATATACTGACATTGTTTAACTCCGAACCTGTATCAGCTATAACCACATCATAGCTCTCCATCGCCTTAAACTGTCCTATAAGCCTCTTTATCTCATCGGATGTCAACTCATCAAGGTCAAAAACGTTCTCCGGGGGTAAAAAATAATGAACTCCCGTTGTGCTGTCTATGGATCTGCTTCCTTCTATTTTAAGCGCCAGGTTTTTATTATTCTCCTTGAGGAAAAACAAAACATTCGAAAGATTTTCTCCACTGCCATGGGCATCAAAATAAGCGGTAGTAGCGGCAATTTTTTCGAAATTAAGATAAAAAGCGTTCAATCCGCTCTGTACACATTTGACGCTCACACCTGCGGCCAAGGTGGATGTACCCGCCCCTCCGCATGGAGAATAAAAAGTGACAAAACGAGTCTTCTTTTTTCCGTCACCGGTTATAAACTCGCAATTGCTTTTCTCGGAAAAAATATTTAATATATTGCCGACAAGCTTGTCGCCCATTTGATATTTACTGATTATCTCACAGTTTTTTATATCTTTCGTGAGAATTCCGGCCGACAACACAATGGGTGCAACTACCTTCTCCAAATCAAGCTCATCACTGTAAAAGTCCGGACTTATAAGAAGTATGTCAATTTTGTCCGTTTTATTAAAAAAGTCGTTAAAAGTATCCTCGTTGGAAAAAGCCTGAACATAAAATCTGTTGTTATATTTTGAATAAATGAAGTCAACCAAACTGTCAAGATAAGCCCTATCCTTGTCAGCGATTACAAGATGAATTACCGCCATCGATTTACCCCCATTTTAATTACTTAAAAATAAATAATTGCGCTCCCTAATGAGCTTTGCAGCAACGCACAATTTCAGCTGTTTCGCATTCTATATTCTAACTTCTGATAAATTGTAATCATCTCATTTTGCAATCATCTTACCGACTGTAAACTTCTGTATAAAATTATGCAAAAAATATCAAGATGAAATATATTATAATATAAAATATTACAAAATCAAATATATTTCAACATTTTTTTTGTTAATTAAATCCTATACAAACATTATAATGTATAACATTGGTATTAATCAACATTTTAAGTAAGATAATATCAATAAAAACCGGGATTATTCGTCAAACCTGCTGCAATTCGGGAATTCCGAATTTAAACCAAATCCCAGTTTTTCCGAACTTCGGATTTCTGTAATAAAGTTGACTCTCCTGGATTTTTAATTCCGAAAATTTGAAAAGATCATGGTAGACTGAAGACATTTTTCCTTCCTCAGTATCTTGCATATCCACAATTTTTAAAGGAAATGAAAAATAATGAGGTCAATATATATCTGATAATACTATTTAACCCGGTTGCTACTCTTCATTGGAAAATAAAAGAACATTTTTCCTCTCAATCATCTCGTCAATCCGGCTTATATACTCCTCCACATTCTTTACATTAAAAGCCCTTTCAATCCTGTTGCTTTCGGGAAAAACCACTTTGGTTACGGCCCCCGCCCCCAATGCTATAATTGACTGCTTTTCTTCCATAATCTGGACATTGTATATCGACTCATAGCCAGCCTTGCTGTATCCAATGTTTTCGAGATTGCCAAGCATGTTTTTCTGCCTGTAAAGATAATACGGCTCCAGTCCCATTTTGGTCAAAATATCATAAGCCGCATCAACCATTTTGGACACTTCGCTTCCCGAGGTCAGGCTGTAGTTTTCCCTGTCTTCATTAAGCCGTGACGCACGCTTGATTGCCATGGTATGAACAGTAACACTCTCAGGTCCTAAAACAATTATTTCCTCCATAGTTTTTACAAAGTCCTCAAGAGTGCTTCCCGGAAGTCCTGCAATAACATCCATGTTTATATTGTCAAAGCCCATGCTTCTGGCAAGTTGAAAAGCCTCGACTATATCCTTTGAAGTATGAAGCCTCCCAATTTTCTTTAAGATTTCATCATTCATGGACTGAGGATTGATACTTATCCTGTCCACCCTGCTGTTTTTTATTATCTCCAGCTTCTCACAGGTAATGGAGTCAGGCCTTCCGGCCTCCAAAGAGTATTCCTTCAAATCTTTTAAATTCAATGCCTGCTCAATAAAACCAAGAAGTTCTTTAAGATGCAAAGCTTCAATGGAAGTAGGTGTGCCTCCGCCTATATATATGCTCTCTATTTTTAATTTCTTCTTCTCCAAAATACCGGCCACACTCATTATTTCCTTCTTCAGGGCCTTTATATAGCTTTCCACCATATGCTCATATTTTTTTATCGGATTGGAAGTAAAAGAGCAGTAAAGGCAGCGGGTGGTGCAGAAAGGAATGCCAATGTAAACTCCCACCATGTCCTGTTCACTGTTATCCAGTATATACCTTTCTTTTTTGGCAACGTTGTATAAAATCTCTGACTTTTTATCAGAGACAAAATAATATTCTTTCAGTGTAGAGTTTATTTCTTCCTTCGAACAGCCTTTGTCCATAAGTTCATGGACTATTTTGGCAGGTCTTATCCCGGTAAGCATTCCCCAAGGCATACTTTTCCCTGTAAATTTGGACAGTGCCTTGTATGCCTCTCTTTTAACCTCTCTTTTTTGTATTTTTCTCTCTTCAAGCAAAGAGTTTGAATCTTCCCCAGGTACTGAGACCGTAAAGAAGTGATTTTCCTTTAATACATTCTCCCCGTCAACACAAATTACGGTTTCTGTCCGGTACAGCCCGTCACTTCCGTAAGGAATATCAAGGCGTGAATACAGCAAAATCCCCCGGTAATTCTCTCCGGGGTCCTGATATGATATCTCTGTACTCCCCATTTCAAAGAACATTTTTAATATATTCTCTATCTCATATCGAAACTCATGTCCTTCCAACTTTACATATACTTTCATGAGAACTCCTTCCGCTCACGTCCAATGGTAGTTGGCTCTCCATGTCCGGGATAAACCACAACATTGTCGTCAAGCTTCATAAGCTTGTTTTTAATGGAATCCAAAAGAGTACTCAAATCTCCATCCGGAAAGTCGGTGCGGCCTATGCCCATGCAAAACAAGGTGTCTCCGGTAAAAACCACATCGCCGACTTTTATGCAAATGCCTCCTGCGGAATGGCCCGGAGTGTGAATTATCTCAAAATCAAGTCCTCCGACCGTTATTACTTCACCGTCTTTTAAAAGTCTGTCAGCCGCTTTGCACTTCCTGCCCAATCCCACTCCAACAGGATCATTTAAATTGGGGTCGGTCAATTTGTCCGCATCTTTTTCATGAATGAGAACCTCCGCCCCTGTCTTTTTTCTGACTTCATCCACCGACATCAGATGGTCAATGTGTCCGTGAGTTATTATTATATATTTAATTTCCAGATTGTTTTCCTTTGCGGCATCCACTATCATTTGAGGTGAACATCCGGGGTCAATAACCACGCCTTCTCCGTTCTGACCCACAATATAGCAGTTGGAAGCAAAAAGTCCTATAGGCAGACATTTTATTACCATGCTATCCTCCACCTTAAAATTCTTTTTTGCTGTCGATAAGCATTGTAACAGGCCCGTCATTATGGATTTCCACCATCATCATGGCCTGAAATTTACCGGTTTCAACCTTCACATCATAGCTGCGGCACAGCTCAACAAATTTCTCATAGAGTTCTTTTGCCGTATCAGGCCTTGCCGCTCTGTCAAAACTCGGTCTTTTTCCCTTTCTGCAATCGCCGTAAAGAGTAAACTGGGATACAACCAAAAGCTCCCCTCCTACATCCTTTAGCGACAGATTCATTTTTCCGTTTTCATCTTCAAAAATCCTCAAATTTACAATTTTGTCTGCAAGGTACTCAACATCTTTTTCGGTGTCATCGCACCCCACACCCAAAAGTACCGTAAGACCTTTTCCTATTTCTCCGACTATTTCACCTTCAACCGTAACTTTGGAGAATGTTACTCTCTGTACAACCGCCCGCATAAAATCCCCTTCTTAATTTTCATTCTTAAAACTTAAACAGACATAAATAATATAAATAAAATTAATTAATTGTAAAATCAATCTAAACTTAACAACAGAACAAATTGTAAAAGTTCTTACTGTCTGTTTCTTGATACCTCAAACACTCCGTCAACTTTTCTGATTTTTTTAATGATACTTTCAAGCTGTTCCGTATTCGTAATCTCCAAAATAAGGTTCATAATAGCAATCTGATCTTTGGTGGTTCTTGCATTTATCGCCTTAAGCGGAATCTTTGCCTCTCCAATAACGTTGGTTATCTCCATCAAAAGCGCCGTCCTGTCATGAGCCATGATAGTAATATCAGCCTTGTATGCCACATTGTTTGCTGTGTACCAAGCTACCTCGATAAGCCTGTTGTCGCCGTCAATATTATTCATGATATTAATACAGTCCTTTCGATGTACCGAAACACCCCTGCCTCTTGTAATATAACCGATAATCTCATCACCCGGAACAGGATTGCAGCATCTGGAAATCCTTACCAGGCAATTCTCTATTCCTTTAACGATTACACCGTTCTCCGGTACTTTTTTGGCACGAATTCTTACCTTTTTGTCATCCAGTTTGGCCATCTGTTCCGCAAGTTCTTCGGCCTTGACAGTTTTCCTGTATTCCTCTTTGAGCCTGGAAATAACCCTGTTTGCAGTAAGTGCGCCATAACCTATGGCCGCCCAGAGGTCTTCAATGGTGGCAAAAGTGTATTTTTTGAGTATTATATCCACCCACTCAGGTTTAAAGAGCTGACTTGCGGTAAACCCCTGCTTTTTCAGCTCCTTTTCAATCATTTCCTTTCCTCTTATAATATTTTCTTCTCTTTTTTCTTTCTTAAACCACTGGTTTATTTTATTCTTTGCCTGGGAACTCTTTACAATTTTAAGCCAATCCCGGCTTGGCCCCTGTACGTTTGAAGATGTAAGTATCTCCACTATGTCTCCGTTCTGGAGCACATAGTCAATAGGTACAATCTTATTGTTTACTTTTGCTCCGGACATCTTGTTTCCGATAGCACTGTGGATTGCATAGGCAAAATCTATAGGCGTTGAACCGGCGGGAAGACTTATGACATCACCCTTGGGTGTAAAAACAAAAACCTCATCGGTAAAAAGGTCTATTTTCAATGTTTCCATAAACTCACTGGCATCCCGCATTTCCTTCTGCCATTCCAGAAGCTGCCTCAGCCAAGCCAGTTTGTTGTCATAATCATCCGCGGACTTGCCTTCTTTATATTTCCAGTGTGCTGCTATACCTACCTCGGCCACTCTGTGCATCTCCCATGTCCTTATTTGCACTTCAAAAGGAACTCCCTCATGTCCAATCAACGTGGTATGAAGAGATTGATACATATTGGGTTTGGGCATTGCTATATAGTCTTTGAATCTTCCCGGCATGGGCTTGAAAATTTCATGCACAAGGCCCAAAACAGCATAGCAGTCTTTTACCGTTGTGACAATGACTCTTACCGCAAAAAGGTCATATATCTGCTCTATAGTTTTATTTTGCTGCACCATTTTTCTGTAAATACTGTAAAAATGCTTTGGTCTTCCCTCAATATGGGCATCAATGCCTATCTCAACGGTTTTCTCCTGAATGGTTTTTATAATCTCGGAAATATATGCTTCTCTTTCTCTTCTCTTTTTGGCTATTTTGTTCACAAGGTCGTAATAGCCTTTAGGATCAAGATATCTTAGACAAAGGTCCTCAAGCTCCCATTTTATTTTCGATATACCAAGCCTGTGAGCCAAAGGGGCGTATATTTCAAGAGTTTCTTTTGCCTTCTCAATTTGTTTTTCCGGGGGCATATACTTAAGAGTGCGCATGTTGTGCAAACGGTCGGCCAGCTTTATGAGAATAACCCTGATGTCCTTTGCCATGGCAAGAAACATTTTTCGGAGGTTTTCAGCCTGCAATTCCTCCTTGGTAGTGTAGGGAATCTTGCCCAACTTGGTTACCCCGTCCACGAGATTTGCGACTTCATCACCGAAATTTTCCCTAATCTGTTCAATAGTGTAAGATGTATCTTCGACAATATCATGAAGAATACCCGCAACTATTGCAGTGCAATCCAGCTCGAGATCTGCCAGTATGTTGGCAACTTCCATGGGATGGACAATAAAAGGATCGCCGGATTCCCTCTGCTGACCTTTATGCGCCTCCAGTGAAAGATTGTGAGCCTTTTCAATGAGTGCGAAATCGCAGTTTGGGTTGTATTTTTTAATTTTTTTGATAAGTCTGCTATAACCATCACCCATCAAGTATTCCCCCAAATTGGACCAAAACTGATTTCACAATTTACGTGCGCCCCATTGCGCCCATATATTCATTACATCAAAAATATCGAATTAATATTGGACTATGGACTCAACATTGTAGCCTTTCAATTTTTCTCTTCCGTTTAAGAAAGTAAGTTCAACAAAATAAACTATTCCCAGAATTTCTCCTCCCAACTGTTCCACAAGCTTTATATTCGATTTTGTAGTTCCTCCCGTTGCAAGAAGGTCATCTACGATAACCACCCTTTGACCCTTTTTAATTGCATCTATATGCATCTCAAGTATGTCCGTGCCATACTCAAGCTCATATTCAACACTGATTGTCTTGTACGGAAGCTTTCCCTTTTTCCTGATAGGTACAAAACCTTTTCCCAATGCATATGCCAGCGGTGCCCCAAAGATGAATCCTCTGGATTCAGCTCCAACAATAATGTCAAACTCCCCAAAGGACTCTACCTTCTTTTTCATGGAATCAATGCACTCTTTTAGAGCCTCAGGATCCTGAAGTACGGTGGTAATATCAATAAAGTTTATACCTTCCTTCGGGAAATCCGGCACTTCTCTTAGTTTAGCTTTTAAATCCATGTTAAATCCTCCTTGTAAAAATATAATTTATCCAAAAATAAAGACAACGGAGTTCCTAAAAAAACATCATCCGCTCCCCAGCATTTGAATGCTTCTAAAAAAACAAGAGTTTTCAAGATTTGTCTTGGTATTTCCCATATTGTTTAAAACGATAATCTGTTCCCTCTCACCACAAGGAAGTTTATTCAAAAGGGATAATTCTTCAAAAACCTGTATTGCTCTTTTTACCTTGAAATAGTTCATGGATATACCGTACTTTTTCGAAACTTCCCGGGCAACCGCAAACAAGTCTTTCAAAACAACTTGATTATTCTGTTGGCAGCAGGATTTTAAATACCTGTATACCGCTGCCATGTCCTGCCTTTGCAATATAATATCGTCATTAGTAAAATCGATTATTATTTTATTATAAACATAAACCTTTTTTAAATCAATCTTTCGTACTATTTGATATATATAATCTTTCGACATCCACGCACCAAACAATATAACCCGGTCAAACTTAGATAGCAAAGCTCCTTCAGGGTGGGGATTCACCACCACGGATACCTCTTTGATATTATCCTGCGGTACGGAAGAATAAAAAACATCATATTTGTTTCGGGAAAACAACGAAGTTTTTTTCAAAGCATTTTCAACAAATTCAAGGCTTTCGGGGGAATTTACCAAAACCGCCGTTTTGCCGCCTTCAGCTAAAAAAGCACTTATTGCTTCCGCAATTCCCCCAGGATACTCAACAGTCTGTAGCTTTGCCAAAACTTCATCAACAATATTATCCTCCTGTGGAATAATAAAATCAATACACCGGTCCAGACTGAAGTAAAATTTGTTTTGTCTCTCCACCGCCAACCCCGGCCGGATGTCCTTTATATTAAGCTGAACATTTTCCCTGCCGTTCCATAAATTTATTTCCATGGAACACACAACATCCACAATGTCCGATAGTTCATAACAATCCGTAAGTCCGCCTCCGTTAAAGCAAATGGCATCAATCAAAGTTCCATTGTCATCAAACCTTATCTTTGCATGCCTGCTGTCCTGTCCCACAGGACGTATTTCATGGACTTTTAAATTGTCATATCTGAACACAGGGGGAGGATTGCTTTCCCCGAAAGGTTCAAGAAGCTTAAGTTCCTTGCAGTTTTCTAGGGTCATATCTTCCTTTGTTATACGCACATCGATTTTCATCCGGGGAACAAGGTCGTCTTCATCTAAAACGGAATCGGCATATTCATTTATCATTCTTCTGAATTCATCAATGTTTTCCGGCTTTAATGCAAGACCGGCCGCCTGTTCATGCCCTCCATACTTCTCCAAAACCTTCCCGCAATGAACCAAGGCCTCAAACAAGTTAAATCCTTCAATGCTTCTTGCCGAACCTTTAGCTCCCTCACCGTCAACGGAAATAAGCACGCTTGGCCTGTAATACCTCTCCGTTATTTTGGATGACACTATCCCGATAACACCGTGGTGCCATCTTTCTCCGGCAACCACAATCACCTTTTCTCTTTGAAGATCTATACCGGTCTCAATAATGTTAACCGCTTCCTCCATTATTTCAAGCTCATTTTGTTTGCGGAATATATTTTGCTCATCCAGCTCTTTTGCAATCTCCAACGCCTCTTCTTCATTATCCGTGGTCAAAAGCCTCACAGCCCTCGACGCATCTCCGATTCTTCCCGCCGCATTTATCCTCGGTGCAAGCACAAAGCCAACTAAAAAAGTGTTGATCTCTTTGTTCTCTATTCCCGCTACTTTAATGAGGCTTCTCAAACCAACATTTGAAGTCTTTTCAATCATAGGAAGGCCGTACTTTACTATAATTCTGTTCTCGCCCAAAAGGGGAACCACATCTGCCACGGTGCCCAGGGCAACAAGGTCAAGATACTGCCTTTCAAAGCCCGGAATATTCATTTTTTTGGAAAGGGCTTCAAGCAGTTTGTAGGCAACACCAACCCCGGCAAGTTCTTTAAAAGGATAGGCGCAGTCAAACCTGTGAGGGTTTACAACCGCTAAAGCATCAGGAACACTTTCCCTGCACTCATGATGGTCGGTTATTATAATGTCTATGTTATTGTCAGTAATATATTTTACCTCTTCGAAAGCAGTAATGCCGCAATCAACAGTAATCACCAGATCCACGTCCATCTCCGGCATTTTTTCTGCGGCAGCCATTGAAATGCCGTAACCTTCATTTAACCGGTCAGGGATATAGTAGCAGACATCCGCATTTTGTCTTCTGAAAAAATCGTAAAGAATGGATGTGCTTGTTATCCCGTCCACATCATAATCGCCATAAATCAAAATCTTTTCGTTTTGACGAAGTGCTTTGACAATTCTGTCCACAGCTTTTTCCATGTCGCGAAGCTCAAAAGGATCATGCAGTTTGTCGAGTGAAGGATTTAAAAAATCTTTTATATAATCCGGATCATCCACTCCCCTGGACAAAAAAATTCCGGCAAGGAGCTTTGAAATTCCGGCCTTTTTTGAAAGTTTCTCAACCTTTTCATCAGACAAATCATTCATTGACCACAGTCTGCGTTGCTTCATTCAATCACCAGCCTAAAATTCTGCAATAACATTAGTATACAAATCAACATATAATGTAATTAATTATAATGCATTTCATTTTTTTGTTCAAATGAAATATATATGAAATTGCCGGTCAGAAAACTGATATAAAAAAAGCTCGATCTTTTATCGAGCTTTCTTGTCTTAGCCAAGATATTTTCTGACAATTTGGTTTACTAACTTACCGTCAGCTCTGCCTTTTACTTTAGGCAGCACAGCCTTCATCACTTTGCCAATATCACCGGCCGAACTTGCTCCCGTCTCGTTTATTGTTTCCTTTACAATAGCCTCTATTTCATCCTCTGTTAACTGTTCAGGCAGATATTTCATTAAAACATCTATTTCAGTTTTCAAAGCATCTATAAGATCCTGTCTGCCAGATTTTTCGTACTCTGTAAGTGAGTCTTTTCTTTTTTTCACTTCTTTAGCGATTACTTCCAATATACCATCGTCATCAAGGGTAACCTTGTTATCCTTTTCAACCTGAAGCACTGCCGACCTGACCATTTGAATGGCATTTTTTCTAGTGATGTCCTTTTCTTTCATGGCTGCTTTTAAATCTTCCATCAGTTTATCTTTAAGGGACATCAACTGTTCTCCTCCCTTATTTGTACCTTCTTTTTCTTGCTGCTTCAGATTTCTTTTTTCTTCTAACACTTGGGCTCTCATAGTGCTCTCTTTTTCTTACTTCTGCCAATACACCTGCTTTAGCGCACTGTCTTTTAAATCTTTTCAGAGCACTATCAAGAGACTCATTCTCTTTCACTCTAACTTCAGACACGTATTTCCCTCCCTCCGATGGTAGCAATTGTGCCAAGACTAAAACTACGACCTTTCCACTGTGGATTAAATTGGGAACTAAGCTAAATATAGCACATATCTTATTATATATTACATCCGGAATACGTGTCAATACTTATTTTATCAGTTCTTTCAGCCATAATTGTTATTTTCTCACTTTACAATAAAAATATTCTTTACTTTTTTCAAATTAGTGTTAAAATATACCTAAAAACTATAAATAATATAGTATAATATATGGATCATTAATCGGCTCGGGCCGATGGAAAAACATTGCAAAATAGTGTTTGTAGTCTTAAAAAGGAAAAACAACCTATTATTTCTATAAATTTTATACTTAAATGCAATTAATTATCTCTTTTTATTCTTTTGACCTATGGATTTATTTTTTATTACGAATTATAATAAATAATGATAACATGTTTTTATATTCAAATTGAGTTTTATCTTTCTCATTCTTAATCTATTAGGGGGCAGTTATGCATAGTTCAAACAAACATGCTTTTGTAAGCATAGGAGAATTGTTTTTAGATATATTTTCCCTCATTTTATCGTTTTTTGTTTCATACTACATAGCATCACATCTTAGAGTGCTGCAGCATATAACCGCTTTTGTCTGGGTGTTGCTTTTATATATTCCCATGTGGCTTTCTTGCATGGGATTTTTGGGCATGTACAACAAAACAACCTTTAATTATTATGACAGAGTGTTAAGGAATATTTTGCTCTCTTCTCTCATTGCATGCATGTTTGTTGCATCCTTTATGTTTTTTATAAAAGAAACCATGTTCAGCAGAACACTTTATGCCGTTTTTACACTTACAAGCATAGCGTTTTTGATTTTTGAAAGATTCATGTACATATATTTTGTGAGCAAACACCGGAACAAAACAACAACAAACGTGATCTTCGTCGGAGATCGCAATATAGCATTGAAATTCATTTATTTCCTCCAGAAAACAAACATTACCATAAATGTTGTGGGTTATGTTAACGTACACAAAAACGGCGGCAACGGAACATTCAACAGTAAAAAAACCTTGGGATATATTGAGGATTTGGAAGAAATACTTAAAAACCATGTGGTCGACGAAGTAATTTTTGCTCTTCCGAAAGACTATGTGGGAGATGTTGAAAAATATGTGTGTATATGTGAGGAAATGGGAATAACCGTAAGGGTTATTCTGGATTTATACAATCTCAAAGTTGCAAAAACTCATTTCAGCTGCATGGGTACTCTTCCTATGCTCACCTTCAATTCGGTAAGCATCAACCAATTTCAGCTTATGATTAAAAGGTTAATGGATATCGTCGGTGCTCTTATCGGGCTTGCCTTCACGGCAGTTGCTTCGATATTCATAGTACCGGCCATCAAGCTGACATCTCCGGGACCGGTGCTGTTTAAGCAAGACAGAGTCGGAATGAACGGAAGAATATTTAAAATATATAAATTCAGAACAATGTATGTTGATGCGGAAGAGCGAAAAGCGGAGCTTATGGCTCAAAACGAAATCAAAGGCGGTTTAATGTTTAAAATCAAATCAGACCCAAGAGTTACACCTGTGGGCAGGATACTGAGAAAAACAAGCCTTGATGAGCTTCCCCAGTTCTTTAATGTACTCAAGGGAGATATGAGCCTTGTGGGGACAAGACCTCCAACTGTGGATGAAGTCAAAAAATATAAAACCTATCACAGAAGAAGAATAAGCTTCAAGCCGGGTCTTACCGGAATGTGGCAGGTAAGCGGAAGAAGCAACATTACAGATTTTGAAGAAGTTGTAAGACTTGATACAAAATATATAGATGAATGGTCAATCTGGCTTGATATAATTATAATTTTAAAAACCATCTGGGTAGTTTTGAGAAAAAAAGATGCCTACTAACAGGCATCTTTTTTAAAATGGAAGTTCATCATCTTCTGCCGGGAAAAATCCTTCGCCATCCGTATTTTCAGGTTCAAAACCGCCCGAGGTGTAGTTATCCTTCTTGCTGTCGGCAAAGTATGCCTCATCTGCAATAATTTCCGTAATGGTTCTCTTGTTGCCCTGTTCATCGTTCCAGGATCTGTTTTGAAGTCTGCCAATTATAGCAACCTGCTGTCCTTTTCGGAAATAATTGTTACAAAATTCACCGGTCTTTTCCCATGCAACTATTGGGAAAAAATCAGCTTGTTCCTGTTCTCCCTGTCTTGAAAACCTTCTGTTTACCGCGAGCCGAAAATGGCATACGGCTTTACCGGTGGTAGTGTGCCTAAGTTCCGGGTCTTGTGTCAATCTCCCCATTAAAATAACTTTGTTCATTTACTCAACCTCTTTCGAATAGTTTTTCCACAATTATATCAAACATCTGTTCGCTTGTCCATCTTTTTTCTAAAAACGAGCAAACATGTCAAAACGGCTGCAAGCGCACCCGCAGTATCTATAAAAACGTCTAAAATTTGAGAATTGCGCCCCGGTACAGTCATTTGGTACAACTCATCAGCAACAGCCGTCAGGCAGGTTATAAGCATCGCCAAAATCGAAGATTTGGTTTTACTGAGACTTGCAAACCTCAATACATTAAAAGCCAACATAGCAAGAATAAAATACTCTGTAAAATGCATTGTCTTTCTGAAAATATAATTTCTGTTTTCCATGAGGACTTCATTTTTGGCAAAGAAGTTGTCAAGATTTAAAAAACTTATAATCCTGTCAACAATTCTTTCCGAGGCACTTACAGAATCCCCGCCATTTTGGCTGGAAAAGCCAAGTATTATAATAATCATTGCAATTACTGCAATCCATGCTGCGTATACTGACACGTTTCTTGACTTCTTCATATTATAATGTTTTTTAAAAACTTAAAACTCCTTTCTTCAAATTTTTATACTCCGGTACCTATAAACACAAATCCTTTTTCTTCTATATCCTTTCTCGAGTATATATTTCTGGCGTCATAGAAAATATTTCCCCTCATTATTTTTTTCAGCAGTGTCAAGTCCATGTTGCGAAACTCATGCCATTCCGTAACTATAACCAATGCATCCACACTCTCGGCAGTATCATAGGCATGCTTGCAGTAAGTAATATTATCCGCGTATTTTCTGAGAGCTTTTTTAGCCTCCTCCATGGCCTGAGGGTCATACGCGCGGATACTTGCTCCCCTTTCAATCAAATCGGCTATTATTGTTAACGCAGGAGCTTCCCTCACGTCATCCGTTTCGGGTTTGAACGCAAGTCCAAGTATGCCTATTGTTTTACCTTTTAAATCTCCTGCAAATTTTTCGAGTTTCTCAGCCACCATTTTCTTCTGCCTCTCGTTTGCTTCTATTACCGCATTTACCACAGACATTTGAACCCCATGCTTCTCAGCTATTTGTACAAGGGCCTTTGTATCCTTTGGGAAGCAGCTTCCTCCAAAACCCGGTCCTGCATGCAGGAACTTTGGACCTATTCTTCCGTCTCTTCCCATGGCCATTGCGACCTGCTGAACATTTGCCCCCACTTTCTCACAAAGGTTTGCAATTTCATTTATAAAAGTTATCTTGGTTGCAAGAAATGCATTGGATGCATACTTAATCATTTCCGCAGTTTCTATGTTGGTTATTACAAAGGGTGTTTCATTGATATACAGAGGCCTGTATACCTTTTTCATTATCTCTGCAACTTCTTCACTTTCAACGCCTATAACAACCCTGTCAGGATGAGTAAAGTCGTAAAGCGCTTTTCCTTCACGAAGAAACTCCGGATTTGAAACAACATCAAAAGAGTATTCGACTCCTCTTTCTTTAAGCTTGTCGGCTATTATTTTCTTAACAACCTGACCTGTACCAACAGGTACAGTGCTTTTATCAACTATAACTTTATATCCGTTCATATACTGTCCGATAGTTTCAGCAACAGCATATACATACTGCATGTCAGCCTCTCCGTTTTCCTTCGGAGGTGTGCCTACAGCAATAAACAAAACATTGGATTCTTCTATTGCCATTTTTGCATCTGTAGTAAATTGTATTCTTCCTGCTTTTATATTTCTTTCAAGGAAAACGTCAAGTCCTGGTTCGTAAATAGGAATCTTCCCATTATTGAGCCCGTCAATCTTTTCTTTGTCAACATCAACACAAATGACGTTTATGCCGAAATCGGCTATACATACTCCGGATACAAGCCCAACATAACCGGTACCAAACATTGCAACTTTTGGTATCATATTCATCACTCCATCCTTATCTTATATACTTATATTTATTTAACTTACAACTTTATAATATATTATTTCTTGGTATTTTTAAATACCGTCTGGCAAAATGAACACGTTAAAAGCATAAATCAAATTTGAAATTTTTCATTGCTTAGAGCTTTATCTATGAAATAGCAAAAGATTTGTCCAATCAGTACATAATTTTTATTTCAGATCCTAAATTTCTAAAAAAACTGATGAGCTGTAATAAAAGAAAATGCAAATATAGTCAGACACACACAAAGAAGTAATTACTGTTTTATTAGTTTTTTCTTTATAGATTCAATAATTTCATTAACGACAACATCTTTTTTTCTCAAATGGAAGATATAACCTATAGCAAATAAACAGTATACAAATGCACCAACTAAAAAGCGCAGTACTATACTAATTAATAAACCAGTCTCGATTTTACCAACAAAATACATCGAAATATACATTATGATACCAATTATGCAGAATACAGATGCATATTTCAAATACTTACCGAATACAATTTGTTTTCTCGTTTCCCAAAACTGGACAAAAAAAACAGAAAACTCTGCAAAAATGGTTCCAACAATTGCTCCTATCCCCGCATATTTAGGTATTAATATTGCATTTAAGCACAAATTTACAATTGCCCCTGTTATAACAGACGTAATATAAATGTTGTCTTGTCCTGCAGGCATTATAAATTGCGTCCTAACGATATTGGCCCAGCTCTTAAAAATTATAACTGGAGATAAATAAACCATGAATAACCCACAACGTGCGAAATGACTTCCATAATACCAAATAGAAAAATCTGGTGATAAATTAGCCATTCCAAATGTAAATGCAAAACTCATAAACATTACAAATAACATACCTTTATCAAATAGCCTTTTACATTCATCTAATTTTCCTTTTGCCATTAAATTGCTTACATGTGGCATCATAACAGTTCCCAGAGCAATAATAATAGTAACCGGAACTTGGGCAATTTTTTCTGCATATTCATAATAACCGACTTCTTCGTATGTAGACATATATCCTAACATAAGTTTATCCATAATATTGTACAGACTTATGGCTATAACAGGTATGAAAAGTTTCAAATCAGGAATTATATGTTTTTTTATGTCATTCAAGTTTGGAATATATATTGATACATTTTTAATCAAAAACGGCCATATCAATATTTGACTAATTAATGTACCTGCTGAAATAATTAGAGTATATAGCCATAAATCATTTACTGATTTAACAAAGATAAAAATAGCAATGGTTGTTAATATTTTTATTAACATATTTCTTGTTACAGTAATTTTAAATTTTTCCATTCCAAAGAAAAACCAATTAATATCCAAACCTGCAGAGATAACATAAAAAATTTGGAAAAAATAAATAATCGAATGGTCTGGTTTTATTAAAAATATATACAATATATATGCTATTGAAAGTACGAAAGTCAAAATAACTTGGATAGCATATATGCTCCAAAAAGTTCTGCTTCTTTCATCATAATTATCTCTAACTCTGGCTATAGACCTATTACCATAGTTATTTACACCTAACATAGCGAATAACACAAAATAATTTGCAAATGCATGCGTATAGGAATATATCCCTATACTATCTCCTCCAATTACTCGCGACAGGTATGGTGCAGTTATTAATGGTAAAATCAATACTAATATCTGATACAATATGTTATAAATAAAATTTTTTTTCACACTTTCTTTTTTCATCTCCTAATCATATCCCCTAAAAAATTTTAGCCTCAATTAAATATTTTATATTTTAATGTTCACAGACTACAAGAAATCAAAATACTATATTTTTTATTTTTTATTTTTTAGTCTTTCAGTAAAAACTAATTTTTTATCCGATAAACTACCATATACTTATTATTATATCATTTGTCAATAACATCTGCCAGAAAGCCGATAACATGATATATTTAATTTCGCTGTTTCTCTTAAAGCTTTACTACCAATAATCAAGCAAGCCCAGAAGTTCGTATCGCTCCAAAAAGAGGAAGAAAAATTAAGCCTAATAATAATCATTGAGAAGAAAAGAATAAACATTAATTTCCATTCTTGATTTTGGCATTTTAATAAAATTTTAATTGTAGACCAAGCAAAAATTATAATAATGATAGTACCAATAATAATACCAAAATCCAAAAAAAGCTCAAGTACAAATTGATGGCAATATATCCCAAACTCGTTTCTATCTGAATATATGCCATTTCCAATTATGGGATGTTCCAAGATCATTTGCAAAGCATTTGACCACATTATACTTCTACCTTTATCTAATGCTATATTGCCAGATACTAATGTATTTAGTATTCTTGAACTTGCTCCCATTCGTGATATTACGTTATAAAAATACAATAATATTGCTTCATTTGTAATAACTTCATATATAGTGAAAAATGCAACTAAAATAAAAATAATATTTACAATTCTTTTTTTAGGTGTCGATGCTTCGTGACAAAATAGTACCTTTAAGATCCAGAAAACAAAAAATGATAAAACTGCTGTTCTTGAACCATAAATGGTCATTGCTATAAACGCACTTATAGAAATAGTTGCATATAAATAGCGTATAATTTTTTTTTCTTTTTGGAATTCTATCGCAAAAATAAGGCTAACAAATAATAGACGATAACCTAAAGCCATATCATAGGTATTAGTTGAAAGGAGCCCATTTTCCATGGATCTTAAAAATCCACCTCTTGTTATTGCCGTTCTAATACGAAATGCGCTCCAAATAAATAAAAAATATCCTGAATATTTTAAATACTTCCTTAATTTATTTGGATCGTCAAACATTTGAAAAAACAAACAGGCAAAAATACCACTGGAAAACGTAAATACTGATTTCCATATATTCCAACTTGGCATTGAAATCATAGCTCTTCTATATTCAGGATAAAGCCAATATGTGAAAAAAAACAACAGTGCAGAAACGATAATAATTATAAATCCTGCACTATATACCTTTTGCGGAGACTTTAAACAGGCTATCAAATAAAAGGTATACAATATTAGCAAAGTAATTACTTTAGCAATGAATTCATTTGAAACTCCCTTTTCAATTACCGAATAAAAAAAATCATATGCATAAAAGAGAATCAATGCCAAACCAATATATGAAACTCTAATCCTTAATGATTGCTGTAACATTTTTTACCCCATTCTTTAGCATTTTTATAAGGCTTTCGATTTAATTTTCGTAATGTTTTCATTAATAAAGTATATAAAATGATATGTATCCCAATATTTATGTCCCATTGAGATGTAAATTTTCTTAGCTCTTTGTAGAACATCCACAGCTTCAATTTGCGCAAATAGACTGAAACTACTTCCATTGAATTACTGCAAATTATTACTTTTTGTCTAAACTTCGAGAATTTTTTAATTAGCGGTAACATTTTATCAATATAGTGAGCTCTGTATTTTTGAGCAATTTCTACTGATTTTGCTTTATTTCTGCCTACTTCAGAATTATAAATGTAACCAACTGATTTTACACATTTTATATTGGTAATGGCTGCAGCACGAGCAGTAAACTCATAATCTTGATGTCTCAAAAAAGACTCGTCAAATCCGTTTAGCTTTTCAAATATTTCACGCTTAATCATTAAAGAATTTGAACCAATTACCACAGAGTGTAACAATAAATCATATAACAAATCTCCGCTTTTTTCAAATCCTCTATAATTTGAAGCACAATACACCATACCCCAATCTTCATCTAACTTTGAAATCACTTCAACCTGATCAGCAATTTTATTAGGTAAATATTCATCATCATCATCCAGGAACGCAATATATTTCCCATTTGAATTTCTAAACCCAGTATTTCGAGCAGCTGCGCCATTTTTATTCTCTTCATGTATAACATACTTAACTCTCTTATCATTAAGAAACGGCTCAATGATTTTCTGCGTTTTCAATTGCTCTTCTGTGTTCCTACCATTATCATCTACAATTATTATCTCAATGTTTTTGTACGTCTGATTCAGTACACTGTTTAAAGCTCTCGAAATGTATTGACTGCCATTATAGGTAGGAATAATAACAGAAACTAAATCCATTTTAATAATGCTCTCCTTTACGTCTTATTCAAAGGTAACGTAATCCAGCTCCCAAATTTGTAATCCCATTCATCAGGTATAAATGGCTTTAATCCACTCCAATGAAAAAATGTCATTTCACCAAAGTATACTCTGCCATTTACATTATAAAAGTCTATTCTTACATGAGGTATTCCTTCAGATAGCACTTCAGCCAATTTAATCATTAATTCAAAATTTTCAGGTTTTTTTAGTTCTCGCGTCGCATTAGGATATCCATTTTGAATAGGCAAGTGATTAAAATCAGTATCGTAAAAATCAAATCTGGTATCAATCCCTCTGTCAGTTGCAATAAAAAGTGCTTTTACTTTACCATCAAAAGCAAAGAATTTATAGTCTTTTAATTCATAACCTGACTCATCAACCATATACTGTTCAGCAATAATTCTCGGTTTAACATCTTTATATGGCCACTCACGTGTATTCAAATAGTAGTTTCTTTTTAAGCATCTTTCTATCTTCTTTTTCGCCTGCTTGAAATCAAAACATTTCTTATCTTTGCATATAACAATTCCTCCAGAATCATGTGTACATTTGAGAACAAATTGTTCTGGTAGTAAATCAAAATTAATATCTTCAAATCTATCCCAAACACCTAATGTTGGAATTACATATTTTTCACCAATTTTTTCAGCAACATATTTCTTTACTTCATATTTATCAACCATTTTTGTATACTCAGGACGTCGATCATATAGTTTTAACCATTGCAATTTTTCATTGTATCTTTGTGGATTTTGTAAATTCAGTTTTTTCTTTAATCTAACCCTATAAAGAATTCTTAAATATAATTCATCACCCTTAATATTTTTAGGAAGTATTCTTCCCAATGCTAGTGTAATATACAATAATGGATTCGTTAATATATCTTTAATTTTTTTCATTTTTAGTCCTCTTTTCTAATATGTCATTAAATAAATTTTCCCACATATTTGCAACTGTCTTAACATTCAATTTTTCCCTAAGTAATACGTTATTTTTGCTCATTTTAGTAATTGTCAGTGGGTCCCCCAGTATCTTTCGCATTGCATCTGCCATCTGCTCTCTATTGTTAATATCAACAACATATCCATTTTCACCATCAATAATAAGTTCTTTTGCCACTCCCGATGGAAAGTTTGTAGAAATAACAGGGAGCCCTGAAGCCATCGCTTCTGCTAAAGCATTAGGGAATCCTTCAAAATTCGAAGACATAACAAAAAGTTGTGCATCTGCTATGTGCTTCATAACATTTGTTTTAGTTCCCATTAATTGAATTCTATCATTCAAGCCCAAACGGTTAATTTTTTTCTGAAGTCTTTCCCTTTCAGGTCCTTCTCCATAAATCTCAAGCCTGTATTCAGAGTATTCGTTGGCAATATCAGAAAATGCATCTATGAGTAAATCGTAATTTTTTTGATTACTCAGTCTTCCAACTGCAACAATCAGCTTTCTCCTTTTTATTATTTCTTCTTTATTAATACATTCTTCATTAACTGGATTTGGAATTACTTTTGTAACTGATTTAGGATTTTTGTTCAAAAAATAATCTTGTATTACTTTACTCTGACAAACAATGCAATCAGCTAGCGGGTACACAATGTTGCATAATTTAATAAGTAACTTGCTTCTTTTTCTAGGGTCACAACGTTCAGAAACAACAACAGGATATTTAACCCGTGAAATTCTATTATTTATTACTGATAATAAATTTGTATAAGTTAGAAACGATAAAATTATATCTGGTTTATATTCTCTCAATTGACGTCTATAAAACAATGTACCTTTAATAACCGCACTTATCATTTGAATTCTTTTTATCAAAAAATTACCAGAATTTATATCAGCTCCTCCGCCTATAAATTCTACACGCTTGTCTAATTCATATGCAGAGACAGCTTTTTTTAATGTTACTAATCTAACTTGATGCCCACGCTTAACAAACTCATTAGCCAGTGTTGCCATTACTCTTTCTGCTCCACCCATAGGCATCCCCGTTATCAAAAATAAATATTTAATCTTCTTTCTATCCATCATTTTTTAACCTCTTTTGGGTGCAGAGTTGGTAACTGAAGCCACTCACCAAGTATTTCATCCCATTTGGCAGGCTGAAATGGCATAAATCCACTAAAGTGATAGAATGTTAACTCTCCAAAATATACCTTACCATCAACTTCATAAAAGTCTACTCTCACATGAGGAATATTTTTTGATAACACTCTTGCAAGCTCTTTCATCTTATCAAAATTACTTGGTTTAGTAATTGTAACATCGGAATTAGGATAATGTTGAATTATATTTTGATGATTGAAATCCATATCAAAAAAATCAAATTTTGTATTGCCTGAACTACGCCCAGTAACAACAAACATTAACTTTGGTTCTCCACCAAAACAAAGAAACTTATAATCTCTAAGTTCACCAGTTATCGAATCTTCAAGAAATTGCTCAGCGATAATCCGTGGCTTAATATTTTTATATGGCCATTCCCTGCCTATATAATAAAAATTACATTTTAATGCATCATTAAGTTTCTTCTTAGCTAAATTTATATCTAATTTGCTTTTATCTTTTACAATTACTAATCCTTCAGAGTCGTGCGTGCATTTAAGTACAAACTGCTCTGGCAAAGAGTTAAAATCAATATCATCGAAATTATCCCAAACTCCAAGAGTTGGAACAATATATTCCTCGCCAATAATATCTGCAACATATTTTTTTACTTCATACTTGTCAACCATTTTTATATAATCTGGATTTCTATCATGCAGTTTTAGCCAATTTAGTTTTTCATTAAATGTTCTAGGTTCTTTCAAGTTACAAAAACGTTTATAGTGGGCAAAATAATAAATTTGTATGTATATTGAATCTGGCAAAAAACGAAGTGCATATTTTATTTTCTTTAGTATTTTTTTCTTATTCATAGCATCGCCTCATTGCCAGTTTTCTTGTATAAATTGATCTATTAAATTTAAAATTGCTAAAGGATCTTTATTCTCCCAAGGAACTAAGTTATCTGTTCCATTGTAAATTTTTAAGAATGCTTCTCCCAGCTCTTCCATTTCATAAACCGCTATAACATAATTATTTGCGGCAAATGCTTCGTTATTTTGAATTTGATGGTCATTAATATGCTCACCATATTTTTTAAGCCTTGTCACTGCAATAACTTTTTTTCCCGCATTTAATGCTTTCATTATTGAACCGGATGCACCATGAGTAACAACAATATCTGCTTCATTAATTCTTCTTTCAAACTCTTCTGGTGAAATAAAATCCTTATATTCGAAATTCCTAGGCTTATAAGTGGAAGTACCTATCTGGGCAAACATTTTATCGGTTAAAATTCCTTCGTCATAAAGAGAATCTAGTTTTTCAAACAAACGATTAAAAGGGTATTTTCTCGAACCAACAGTCACAAATATCAATACAGACACCCCACATAAACAGCATTTTTGTAAAACTTTTTCTGTGATTCCCATTGAACTATAAACAAATCTGCATGTTTTTCCATCATTTTACCGGCTACGGTAGGCATGTTTGCTCTTCCAAAAGTTTCAATAAAAATGAACTTTTTGCGAAATAAAACAGCTAATAAGTAAAATGGATATGCAACCATCGTGCCCGTAGTAATAACAAAATCTGGACGCTCTTTTATCCAAATAAACAATGTATACGTTGCATTCCATAACATTTTCAACGGCATTAACTTATCCTTTAAATCTGTTTGTAGCATAAAATACTTTGCCAGTGGTGCCTCAATCTTTGTCTTTTCTGTGACAAAAAAGCCCGTATATTTATCGGCCAGTGGCTTAAGCTTCTGCAATTGTTCCCAATGCCCACCTGACGAAGAAACAAAACAGATTCTCGGTTTTCTATTATGAACCTTTTTACGTTTTTCCATCTTTTTAATCATCCCTAAACTCTTCTATGTAATTTGGGGTATATGTCCATCTCACAAAAGTATCTCAATCTTTTGGCAATTTCTCAACAAACACAGATAGAAAATTTTTCTCATCAACATAATTAGTATAACTGATGTATAAAATTAACAAGTTCAGTTCATCTTTTACTATTAATTTAAAACATCTATTCTATTTGCTTGCCTTATTATTTCTGCATATAAAATTCACGATACCACTTAGCAAACTTACTCAATCCTTCTTCAAGACTTGTGCTTGGCTTAAATCCAAAATCTCGAACTAAATCATCTACATCAGCATATGTTTGGTATACATCACCAGGCTGCATAGGAAGTAGTTCTTTTTCACCAGGCTTTGTAATAATGCCTTCCTCCATCAGACATTTCTCCAATACTTCCACGAAATGCATTAAATTTTCTGGTTTGTTATTTCCGATATTGTAAATCTTGTATCTTACTCCATCTTCCATAGGTTCAGGAACCTTTTGGAGCACAAGCACAATACCCTTAACTATATCATCAATATATGTAAAATCACGGTACATGTCACCATAGTTAAAAATCTGAATCTTTTTACCTTGTGCTAACTTATTTGTAAAGCTAAAATACGCCATATCCGGTCGTCCCGCAGGACCATAAACAGTAAAGAAGCGTAATCCTGTCGATGGTATATTGTACAATTTACTATATGTATAAGCCATTAACTCATTAGACTTTTTTGTTGCTGCATACAGTGAAACAGGATAGTCTACTTTGTCTTCAGTAGAATATGGTACTTTCTTGTTTGAACCATAAACAGATGAACTGCTCGCATAAACAAGGTGTTCAACTGGAACTTTACCTTCGTCATATGAATGACGGCAGGCCTCAAGTATATTGTAAAAACCTATTATATTCGATTCAATATAAGCATCTGGGTTAGTAATGCTATATCTAACTCCAGCCTGCGCAGCTAAATTAACTACAATCTGTGGATGGTATGTATTAAAAATATTATTAATTAATTCTTTATCTGCAATGTTTCCTTTCACAAAAATGAATTTTGAATTATTACACAAACTTTCTAAACGACTTTCTTTTAATTTAACATCATAATAATCATTCATATTGTCAATACCTATAATTGTAATACCATCCACTGTATCAAGTAATTGCTTAGCAAAATAAGCTCCAATAAAACCAGCAACACCTGTAATAAATATAATCTTATTTCTTAAGTCTATTTTTGACATAACCTTACTACTCCTTCTTCATGTTATATAAATAATCAATGCAAAACAGTATAGTAATACCTTAGTTTAATAGTCCAAAATAAGCATATTTCAATAATCATACTTCTCCACATCAACTATATATTTACATGGACATGTTAATCACCTATAGCATATATCTTCAGTTGTCCTTTTTTGTATTATGTTGTACGACATCTTACATTGTTCTCATTGTCCGAAACTTTTCTAACAACTTCCAATGCTACGGTTACTAATCTGACATCTCCCATTATCTCTATCTCAATTAATGCCTCTCTCCTATGTCTATTTATCTTTTTAACAAGACTTTCCATACCTTTTAAGGGCCCATCAAATATAAGTATTTTATCTCCTTCAATAATACCATAGGATGCTTCAATACAATAATTATTATTACACAAGCTCAGAAGTCTTTGTCTTTCAGACTCCCTCATTGCAATTTCCGTATCCGAATATTTTAATAGACTTATAATATCACTGGACCTGTTTATCAAATATTTTATTTCTTCTAAAAAATCACGTCCGGGTAACATTGACTCTACAAATACATATCCTGGAAATAAAGGTCTAATTTCTTTTTTTACACTTCCCGCCTTTTTGAACAATATTTCTTGCAATGGAATAAAGGGTATAGATATATCCGCATTAAGTTCCTTTCTTAAATATTGTTCTACTTTTCTCTCTTTGCCGGACTTTACAAAAAGTACATACCAATACATAGGCTTATCCTTTCAGCGTTATATTATAATATGTATAGATTCGCCTAGTCACTTATAAATCTAATAAGCTACCATAATTGAAGCTGTTATATTCCCCATTGATTAGGCAACGTGCCCCTCCAACGATTACCTATCAACAGGTGCTTTCAAAAAACAATAAATACACCCTCAATCATATGAACTCATATAACTTATAGGTATAAACAAATTAAATTGCAATCTTCTTTCATTAATCTTAAGTACTATATTACATTCCATTTATACTCACTCATACTTGTAACTGTAATAATAACCAGTTCTTTCAGTATCCAATTTCGTAAGAACTGCACCAATAAACCTTGCTTTTACACTCTCAAGGGATTTAAAAGCTCGCTTCGCCATTTCTATTCTTGTTTGGCCACTTGCCAATACAAGGATAACTCCATCCGTAATTCCGGCAAGAATTGCTGCATCTGTAACCTGCCCCACCGGAGGAGTGTCTATGATAACAATATCATATTCCTCCCGTACTTTTTCCAAAAGGCTTTTCATCCTGTTTGAATTAAGCATTTCTGCCGGATTTGGCGGAATCGGACCACTTGTAATTATATACAGATTTGAAATATCGCTTCTCTCTGTTGTTTTAATTTTTACTTCTTCCTTTGAATCAGTTAAAAGATTAGTTAAACCCTCTTTATTTTTCACACCAAAATAATGATGAACCTTTGGCTTTCTTAAGTCAGCATCTATAACAAGAACTTTCTTGCCGGAACGTGCAAGAGTTATTGCAAGATTCACAGCAGTAACCGTTTTGCCGTCTCCGAGAGTTGGACTTGTTACTACTATAGTCTTTACTTCGCTGTCTACACTTGAATAATACAAATTTGTGCGAAGCTCTCTAAACGCCTCGGCAGTGGCTGACTTTGGATTATTATGTACAATAAGATTTTTAAGGTATTGTTCTTGAAGTTCTTTTTCATCCTTGGCTTTTTTCTTTCCTCGTTTGCCGCCATCAAATGCCGGGATTGTACCAATAACATTAATTCCAAGCATCTTTTCAACTTCTTCCGGCTTCTTAAATGTATGGTCAATCAATTCAAGTAAGAATATCAATCCGATCCCCAATACCAAACCAAACAATCCTGCCACACATATATTCATTTTCTTATTAGGCTTTATAGGGTTTTCCGGTATTTTCGCAGTATCTATAACTTTAATATTTTTGACCTGTATAATCTCGTCTGCCATCTTCTGAATAACCGTTGCCAGTTCATTTACTATGTCAGCAGCACGTTTTGGATCAGTATCCTCATAGCTTATACTGAACAATCTTGAATCTTTTACTGTTTTTACGTTTACATTTTTTTGAAATTCCTGTATTCCAACTCCAAACTTTTGATTAATAATCTCTGCCACACGCCTTGATTGAAGTATCTCTCTATAGTCCACAACAAGTTGATTATTTACCTGTATATCGGAAAAGCTCAGTGAAACCTGATCCTTCTCCTTACCAAGAAACAGTGTTGTTTCAGCTTTATAGACCGGTTTTATATAAAATTGAGTAACTACAAAGGCTGTGCCAGCTGATAGAACAAAGCACAACACAATGAGATACCACTTCTTAAGAAGAATATATACTATCTCCCGCAAATCAATTTCCAAGATATCATCCTTTTCCATACATTTTGACCCCTTTTCGTATATCATTGCATAATCATTATGGAAATGAAAAGTTACATGTTCCCAACATTATCATTTTACATAGCTGGGATTTTATTGTCAATATAGTAGTTTTACAAATTTTACATGTGTTACAGTTTAGTTAGTTATTATCCCGTGAATATAAACATTTGAATTGCTTGCTTTGGCATTTTTTATACTTGACACTTCAATTCTTATTTTATGAGTCCCCATTCCAATATTATCACTTATCAACACATGCCTCAAAGCTTCGTATGGTGCATAACAATCATAGGTTTGAATCAATCTGTTATTTAGATATATATCCACAATTCCACAATTAGGACCCGCCATCAATGTTACTCCCAGCATATGGCTGTTGCTTACTTCATATGTTATAGAGTCATTACTGTGACTACTCTTCATAAAAATCTTGTCAAAAGCAACCACACTGTTATAAAAACCTTGAATTGTCAAAAATTCCGTTGTAATTTTTCCGTTCTCAAAAGCATTGCTTTCCTCATAAAGTAACGGTTTTTTCCCATCAAAACCAGGTTCTCTTTTGCTGTTAATATTCGACTTGATTAAATCAAATATTGTATTGACGTAAATTGAGTAACCTTGTTCATTTGGTTTTCTGCCATCCTCAGTGATATCATTAAACGGCAGCCGTGAGTCTATAAAAGCTTTTATTATGTCTGCATAAGTTATTTCGTAATATTCCGATACTTGCTTTAGAGTATCCACATATGACTGGCTCCTTATACTGTTCTCAATAATCGTGATTATTTCCGTACTCGCTTTTGCTTTCTTTATATTTCTAATCAATCCTTCCACAATAGCGCCGAAAACTTTTTGATTGAAATTCATCTCTCTTTCGTCGTTTGCACCAAAACATAAAAATACAAGATCATACTCTTGCCTTTCTCTGTCGGTAATATAGTCAATCCATCCATCAAATGCTGTTCCACCGGGTGTTGCAATATTTTTACAAGTTAAATCAGCTCCATACTCCTCTTTTATTCTTTTCGCCAAAAGATTATACCATTTCTTTTCGTCCTCGGTTTCCAAACCTCCTTGAGCAATATCGTCTCCAATAATCAAAACACTGATTTCTTTTTTATTCACAAGCTTTTCGTACACATTCCCTGCCTGGACTTTTTCAAGCTCAGTTTGATACTCTGTCTGAACTTCGAGCCGTTGTTTTTGTTCTCCCAAGTAAGACCCGCTTATCCCATCGAGGTATCTCCCGGATATAAGTATAACCAGGCTTGCAATCAGAATTGAACTAAAGAGATAAATTGCGTTTTTCCACATGATGCCACCACTTTCCAGTAATATTTTAGCCATAGACTATATTACTACAACTTTCGAGGTTTTTCAACCAATAATTTACTCCACTTATAAATCTTTTTAAGTAATTTTCTCCAAAAATTTAAAGCATCTACAAAATGTAGATGCCTTTTGTATAAAAACTATTAATCTTAATCTTCTTCCAATATATACGAATACCTGTAAAACAATATTTTCGCTCTTTCATAATCCGCTTCTCCAAGGGTTTTGTAAAGATACCTTTTTAATTCTTCAGTCTCTTCATCGGTATATCCGTCTTTCCCCAAACTCTGCACATAATTGATATCAACCTTCGGAAAAATTCTTCTGAAGTCTGCAAGGTCTTCATCTAATATTTCATCCCTGTGTTCCTGTATTTTTTTCTCTATCCATTCCTGAGAACCCTTTACCGGCTTTTTGTTTCCGGAGGCCTGCGATTTCTTTCCCCCATTGCCGGCCGTATTGTTTTGAAGATCCTCATGCAATATTGAATCCGGCGACGTAGAGTCAATTGGCGTGGGAGTACTTTCAAAAGACATCCCCGGTGATTTATCACTTTTTTGAGTCGACAGAGGTTCTTTCGTCCCGCCAGGTGTATATGTCACATTGACCGACGGATTGTTTGCTCCGCCAACATCTTTGTTTATCATTATTGGAATAATAAATCCTGCCCCTATTGTCAGCAAAATTACCAATATGATAACAATTCCTTTTTTCATAATACTTCTTCTCCTTTAATGCTGATGGAGCATCAACCCAACTCAGCATTTTTAAATGTCGGCAGGTTTTTATCTTTTTCTGACAATACAATATCTCCTTCAATTTGAGGCCAATCTATATTTAACTCAGGGTCGTTGTATATAATTCCCGATTCAAACTCAGGCCGATATACATTTGTAGTTTTGCATAGAACTTCCGTATCGTCTTCCAGGGTGAGAAATGCATGACCAAAGTTTTCCGGTATGTAAAACATTTTTTTATTTTCTGCTGAAAGCTCTATTCCATACCATTTCCCAAAAGTCGGACTGTTTTTTCTCAAATCTACAGCCACATCATAGACTTTCCCTTTAATTACTCTGACAAGTCTCCCCTGAGGAAATTTCCTTTGGAAATGTATGCCCCTTAGCACTCCTATTCTTGACTTTATATGGTTATCCTGAACAAATTCCATCGTAAGACCAAATTCGCAAAAAGCCTTTTTATTGTAGCTCTCAAAAAAGAACCCTCTGGTATCGGTAAAAACCTTTGGCTCTACAACTACAAGTCCTTCAATTGGCGTTTTTACGACTGTAAAATTATTCATACAGGAATCTCCTAACACAATTTTTATGTAAAGTGGTCTATATTTTAATATTACAAAATTTTATACATTTTGTCAATTTGCCCATAAGGACGTGAGTGAAATACTCGAATGTATCAATCACGAAGTCTCATTTTTTGAAAAAGCTGAATATGGAAAAACTTTTTTTTACAACACTTGTTTGTTCGACGTCTTTATCTTCAAAAACTCTTTGAGGATTAATATAAAGAAGTTTTTTCATATTTTCAGTTCCACAAATTTCTGTAAGTTTTTTTTGAATTTCCATCACAGAATAGATTGGTCTTCTGTCTCCATGAGCATCAGTAGCAACAAGATGAACCATTCCGCTCTTTAAAAGCCTGATTGCTTCATCCCGGACTTCAGAGCCATGTACTCCCATAATGCTTCCTGAATTCACTTGAAGAAGCGCTCCGTTTTCCACTGCCTTTTTAATAATGCCGCTCTTGCGGTAACGAATGTTATAACGTTCCGGATGTGCAATTATGGGCACATATCCTTTAAGCTGCATGGAAAATAAAAGTTCGGACATATATTTAGGAATATTTTCAAAAGAAAACTCTATAAGCACATATCTGGAATTGTTTAACGTTAAAATTTCCCCTTTTTCCAGCCTGTCAACAGTATCGTTGGATGCAAAAACCTCCATTCCGGAATATATCTCCAACTTGATATGTTGTTTTTTCATTTCTTTATTTAAAATATCTATCTTCTCTTTTACACTTTTAGGAGTCACTTTTGAATCATAATCTCCAATAAAATGCGGTGTGGCAATAACTTTGTCAATGCCCCTCGTTTGAAGCATTCTGCATAATGATAGGGCTTCGACCAATGTTTTCGGTCCATCATCTATATCATCAAGAACATGACAATGAATATCTACAATCATCCCACTTCAGTCCTTTTCTATTATGCTGGTAACAATTCTGTTCAATTCAAAATAATTATAACATCTACTTAAAACTTCCACAAGACAATTTATTATTTTATTATATTAAAAAAGGCAGAGCATACATGCTCCGCCTTTTTAACTTTTAATTTCAAATTTCCAAATTAATAATTCTTATTCAGCAACTTCAGCCTCTTCAGCAGGGGCATTTGCCGCTTCTTTAGCCTCTATTGCTTTCCAGAGAACTGTAAATGCTTCAGCTCTGGTTACACTCTTCTTAGGCTTAAATGTATTATCCGGATATCCTACAACAAATCCCAATTCAACAGCCTTTCCAACAAACGGCTTGGACCAATCTCCAATCTCACTTGCATCTATGAAGCTAAACTCAGGATTTTCTACAGCTCCAAATTCATAAGCCTTCATTATTAATACAACCATTTCTTCTCTGGTCAGATTTCTTGACGGTCTGAATGTATTGTCTTCATATCCTGCGATGATACCTGCCTCAACTCCTGCCTGTACATAACCCGCTGCCCACGCAGGTATCTGATCGGCATCTTTAAACTTCAATGATACATTTTCAACCGGTTCAAGTCCTGCAGACTTAACAACAATTACAGCCATTTCAGCTCTTGTTATCTCAATATCAGGTTTAACGCTTCCGTCAGGATAACCGCTTACAACGTTCCTCGCTGCCAGTTTTGCAATGAATTCTTCTGCCCAGTGACCTGCAATGTCGTTAAATGGAGCTGCAGGCACATCACTCGGTGTCGGTTCTTCTATGGAAGTGGATGTCGGTGTAGGTGTAGGAGCCGGTGTAGCAGTTGATCCTCCACCGGAACCACCGGAGCCACCCGAACCGCCACCGGATGTCGGTGCAGGTGTAGGTGTCACTGGCGGATATGGAAGTTCTCCATCATAAACACTTCTTCCATACAAATCGCGCAACAGCTTCTTAAAGTTGTAAATCTGAATATTGTCATTAGCATTAACTATATCCTCAGCCAAAACGAGGAAAGAATCAAAATTCGTAACTCCTCTCTTTTCCAAAGACTTAATCAGTTTTATCAATCCGTCAAGATGACGTTTCATTGTCGCATTGCCCTGAATTCTGAAATCCACCTTGTAAGGAACCTCAGTTCCGTCAAATACTATCGGTCCAGTAAATTGTGACAGCCAATCCAATGTATTTACAACAAATTTTATTCCCCTGTCATCATTAGCATCTCCTGTAACTTCAAAATTGATATCGGCTGCCAGATCAGCAAATAAGGAAGTATCAATTTTAATTGCCGACAAATCAAATGCCAATATCATGCCTTCAATTTTTGCCCGATAAGTTTCCGAATAGCTCGCATATACTTTGAGCGCAGCTTTCATTTGTCCGTCAGTAATTGTCACGCCCAGGATTTTCTTTGCTTCATAAACATAATCGGCATAATTGTCCGGTGTAAGTTTAACAAGCACATTCTCTACAAATGCTTTTCTATCCTTCTGAGGGAGACTGATAATCGCCAGGAATACTTTTTGTAAAGGATCTATCTCAGAAGGCTCCGGCAAAGTACCGGCATATGTACTGGATCCCAGTTCATCTTTCAAGAATACTTTCAATCCATATATCTGTCCATAAGAATTCGAATTAATTTCATTTTCGATATACTCTGTAAACGAATCAAAATCATTAATATCTTTCTTGGTAAGAGACTCTACGGAAGATATAAGAGCATTAATTTCATTCTTCAACGTATTGTTTCCTTGAACTGTAATATCAAGTTTGTAAATATCATCAGAACCATCATAGAATACAGGTGCATTATTAAATTTCCTGATGGCTTTGAAAATTTCAACAAACAGTTTGAAACCTCTGCTGTCATTGGAATCTCCTGTTATGTTGAAATTAATCCTCTTCTCAATGTCTGAAAAAGCTGACGTATCGTACTGGTTTGAAGGCAATTCGAAGATTTTTATCAATTCCTTCAAAGTGCCTTTGTGCGTGTCCGGATAGTAAGCATAACTCTTCAATGCCTTTTCCATGTCCGAGTCAGACATTGACAAACCAAGAATTGCTTTTGCATCATCCACATAGTCTTTGTAGTTCTCAGTAGTAATCTGATCAAGAACATTGTTCACAAAATTTATCCTCTGTTGCTCTGTAAGACTAATCACCTGCAATACTACCTTTTGAAACGCATCCGGCTGTACCACTTCTGCATATGCCACCGTCGCAATAACACCAAAAATCATAACAATGGCAATAATACTACAGATGATATTTTGAAGTTGTTTGTTATGGAATTTTTTCATTTTTGCCCCCCCTATAAATACTCCTGAATTTTTTTATTTTTATTGTAATGTTGGATCCGAGCCAAAATCCAACACATAATATACGTTATACAATATATTCCAATTAAATATACCAAAAAAAACCAATTATATGTCTTATGTGTTTATATTATCACAGCTGTAATATTATTGCAATAATCAATCGATGTCTTACAGAATTTTAGGACCCATATCCACTCCACCCAGCAAGTGATAGTGAAGGTGGAAAACCGTTTGCCCTGCCGCCACTCCACAGTTGGTTATCAGCCTGTAACCCTTTTCTGCAATTCCCAAATCTTCGGCCACTTTGTTTGCGGCTTTGTGGATGTCTATCAATATTTGAGCGTTCGATTCGTTAATTTCTTTTACATTGGCAATATGTTCTTTCGGAATAATCAAAACATGCACGGGAGCAGCAGGATTTATATCTTTTATGGCAATAACCCTTTCATCTTCATAATAAATTGTTGAAGGCAACTCTCTTTTAATTATTTTGCAGAAAACACAATTCTCCAACGTATACATCTCCCCATAATAATAGTCTATAATTTACAAAAATATTACATTTTAATTCCATAATTTATAGCATTATAATACCATAAATATGTTATACATGCCAGTACTATTTTTTATAATTTTTTTGCACTTTATTATCTTTGCAAGCAGGATTTTATGTGATTCCTGAATAACATTTTTTCTTGCATTCATCTTTGGTATCCTAAATCTCATTATATGTAACTTTTTTATTTCCCATCTGCGAAACAGTCTATTCATTATCATCCACAGGCTCTATGTACAATATTAATTTTGTTCTCTTTGCATATACAAACTTGTACTTCATTCCTATATTCTCACGTGAAAAGTGCTTTTTATAAATCGCCGGCAAATCATAGTACTCACCGTCAATATATATGTGTTCCCCGGATTTCACCCTTTGATAGCCTGTCATCTCTCCTTCTCCATAAAGATAATCCTTTTTTATGAAATCCAAAGTGGGATTTGCCATTGCCATCACAAAAATTGGTATGCATATTAATGGTATCAATCTCTTAAAGAGAACTTTCTGCCACTTTTTTAACTTTATTTCCCGTACAACTATGCCTTTATCCTTTATTTTAATAACATCACCGGCAAACCAGAAAGCCAGCATTCCACCAATACCCAACACACCAAAAATCAACTTGAACAACATTTCATTAAAGAGCAATCTACTGTATAATTCCTCCATTCACCAACCTCCAAACTGTTAACTTTTTGTCTCACATCTAATTTGCAGTACACTTACCGTGTCCTTCAATTATTTCCGATGTTATTCCACCTACCAGCTCATCAATAATATTTCCCAATAAGTCAAATATTTGTTTCCGGAATTGCATTTTCTTAATAAAAGTTCTGGCAGCAGGACCATTGTATGCTTGATTTGCTTTTCTCAATATATACCTTGCTTTTTGTCTTGACGCAGGTACATAAACATCCGGAACAAGTCCTGCCGCTACAGCTCCGACAATATTTCCGGCAAAATTCAGCATTGCGTCCTCGAAGCCTTTTTCTATATCAATTTCATTTATCTTTCCTGTACGTATATCTTCAATTCCTGAATCTATCAACGTGGATATACCTGCAGCCATTACAGCATCCACACCCAATAGCCCCAAACTCTTCCAGAAGCCAAAACCTCCCGGCAGCATTCCACCAACAGCACCCGAGACCATATTTGCTATATATTCACCCGGTGAGGATGACGGCAGGAAATTGGATGCGGACCATTTCCAGTCATTTTTCATAAAGTTGCCGACAACATCCGTTGCATAAGTTGCCGCCAAACTTATACCCGCTCCAATCAATGCACCGGTCAGCGGTGCACTTGCTCCACAGGTTAAAACAGTAACTGCAATTGCTCCCGCACCTATGGCAATCCCGCCTAATATTTTCAAACCTCCGACAACATATGCTCCGACATTGTTTTCAACCCACCAGTTTTTAACGCCTGTTGCCGTATTTGTTATGAAATTGCGTGCATCATTGATTCTGTCGCCTGCCCAGTCAACAACATCATTTACTCTGTTTCCCACCCAGTCGGCAGCTTCATTGACTTTATTACCGACCCAATCCAACGCATTGTCAATAAATTTGGGCCAATGTCCTGTAGGGTCGACAAACATTACAGGATTGTTTTCAACATATGTGTATAGGTTCAAACTTGCAGGATTATATGTGAAACCTCTCCATGTATCTTCCTGGGTGAACCGCCCTAAAGACGGACTATAGAACCTTGCCCTCAAATAATACTGACCTGTAAAATCATCATACTGTTCTCCCGCATAGCGAAATCTGTTATGTATTGTTTCCTTTACGCTTAAAGTGTTACCGAAAGCATCATAATCATAAGTGTTTACAATCTTTCCCGAACTGTCCGCAAGATTGGCCACGTCGCCATGTGCATTGTGCAAATAGTGATATGTGTTATTGTTTTCGTCTTCCAATTCCAACAATGCATGTCCTCTAACGTTCCTGCCCTTTAAACTCCAATCTTCTCCAACCTCGGCTATTGCATTATTTCCGTCAAATATGAATCTTCGGTATTCACCGTTTTCTACCGTCTGCACTCTCATTCCCTCGGCATCATATATGTTTTCCATATATGTACCGTCAGGATTTATTACTTTTACAAGCCTTTTAAAGTCATCATACTCAAATCTTCTTACACTTTCTCCTTCAATTTCCTTTACAAGGTTGCCCCCGGCATCATATTCATAATCTGTCACTATGCCATTGGACACTTTCTGTATCAATCTGTTGCTTTTGTCATATTTATAATTCTCGAGTAACTTGCCAAATTCCCGGGCAATCCTGTTTCCTGCATTATCATAAGCAAATTTCTCATCGATTCCTTCAGGATAAGAAACTTTCTCAAGTCTGTTTACGCTGTCATAGCCGTATAACGTTACCCTGCCGTTTTCTTCCTTCTTTATTTGGCTACCGTTGGTATCATAGAAATACTTTCCGTTAAAGAGTTCCCGGCCAAAAGGATCAACATTCAAAATTCCAATTATCTTTTTATCCATGTCATAGTCATATTTTGCAAAAACGCCGCTGCCATATAGAATCCTGGATATGGTGTTGTCCGGATTATATTCGTATTGAGCTGTTTTTCTTCCTTCATTTATTACATTCGTGAGTCTGCCAAGAATATCATAAGTATACTCTATCGTTTTTCCGCTTACATCGGTAAGTTTTGTCACCCGTCCGCTTTTGTCATACTCGCAATCCAAAACCGTAACACCATTTGTGTTCTTTTTCTTGAGTCTTCCCGACGGAGTATAGGTATATGAATGAATCGTCCTGTCACTTATCGAAGCTGCAAGACTTCCGTCAAGATTATATTCATATTTTTCAAATATTCCGTTTTCACTCCAAATGCTCACAAGTTTATCGTCAAAGTTGTATCTGTAATGTGTTACCCTTCCTTCCCTGTCAGAAGTCCAAACCATCCTTCCCTGCCTGTCATATTTATAAGAGATCCTGCCGCCCAGTGGATCAATAATCTCTGAAAGAATATTGAGACTGTTGTAATTGTACCGCGTCACATTTCCGTTTCCGTCAATTACTGCTGTGAGATTTCCTGCATAGTCATATTCGTATCTGAAAACAGAACCGGTAGCCTCGTGAACTTCCCTGATTTTTCCCCATAAATCAAGAGTGTATTCGGTTTTGTTTCCTTTTCCGTCGATAATTTCCGTAATATACCCCAAAGAGTTATAGTTGTATTGCTGGCTTACAATTCCTTTGGCTTTTGCCTCCGGCGTTGTAATATATCTAAGTCTTCCTCCCGGATCATATCCGTATTCCACACCATATCTGTCATTATCATTCGCTGCAGCCAGATATCCTCTTGCGTCAATTTTCTTTATTATTTCTCCGGCCGTGTTGTATATATTTCTTTCCACAACAATACCCGCCGCGTTTGTCACCTGTAAAAGCCGATTCATTGAATCATAAAAATAGGATGTTCCCGGACCGTCATCGATTTTTGGATCGTAATTTTCCGGTTCCACATATTTTATTAAATTGCCTGACGCATCATAAAACAGCCTTGTTATATTTCCCTCCGCATCTTTTATCCTGATTCTTCTGTTCATTTCGTCATATTCGGTTTCAACGGTTCTTCCGTTGGGAAGCCTCTGCTGTACAAGGTTTCCGGCTTTATCATAGCTGTACAGTGTCTTTCTGACTATAGTTTTTAACAGTGCATTGACGGCATTTCCTGATATTTTCACTCCTTCCGGAGGCAAATATTCTTCAACACCTATTCTTCTGTTTGCCGCATCATAAATGAATCTTTTTCTGTACCCTTCCGGGGAAATAACCGCTGTAATATTGCCGTTTCTGTCATACTCAAACAAGGTCTCTGCTTTCACGGTTCCTTTTTCTTCGCCCGCCAAATCTTTTCCATCATACTCTTCAATTACTTTTTTGAGTCTTCCGGCACTGCTGTATTCAAATCTGGTTATTTTATATGTATTGTCATTTATTTTTTTCTTTTCCAAAGTCTTCTTACCAAGACAGTCGTACTCATACTGCACACATGAACCAATGCTGTCCGATACTTCTATAATTCTTCCGTTTTTGTCATACTTATAGCTTATGATATTCCATGTCTTTGGATAGCCGGTTTTGGTCACATATTCAGGAGAAATTTTTTGCTGTACAAGCCGGCCGTTTCTGTCATAGACATTTTCAGTTACATTGTAAAAGATTTGCCCGTTTATGCTTTCAAGGGGAGTCCTTTTTTCAACAAGCCAGCCGGCAAGATTATATTTGTACAATGTGCCCCAGCGTTCTTCATCATTGTCCGCGCTACTGTACCCTTTTGCATTTATTTCCTTTATTACTCTGCCGTCCTCATCATACAAATATTTTGCAATTACATTTCCATTCGGGTCAATGATCTTGTCAAGCCGGTCCATTTCATCATACGTAAACTGCATTCCCGGACCGTCATCGGTTTCTTCGTTATAATCGCCCGGCAATATGGTTTTTATTATATTCCCTTGAGGGTCATACTTTATTCTGGATTTGCTTCCGTCAGGGAAAATTGTGTTTATTTGCCTATGGCTGGAGTCATATTTATAGACCATTCCTATGCCGTCGTCTTCCTCTTCATTGTAGTAATTGGGATTGACCTCCTTGATTTTATTTCCGTGCTCATCGTATTTTACCATAAATACGTTTCCCAAGGGGTCAATCTGCTTTATCATACGGTCCATTGCATCATAAGCAAAGGTATAGCTTTGAGCTTTATCGCCTTTTTGCGCATATTGTTCCGGAGCAATAACTTCAACCATGTTTCCGACGGCATCATATTTTATTCGGATCTTGTTATTTTCCGCATCAATCAAACCTGTTATCTTATCACGCTCATTATATTCTATTTTTACAGTTCCATAACCCGTTGTTATCGCCACAACTCTTCCAATGGCATCAAAATCATAGGTAAATCTGTTTCCTTCCGGGTCAATTATTGCAGAGGGCTTGTTTATATCGTCATCATTATATTCAAAGGATGTGGTGTTGTTCTCGGCATCGGTAATTGTCAAAACTCTTCCGAATTCATCATATGTATACACAGTTTCGGAATTGGTATTGCTGTTTATTTTCACAATACGTTTTAAGAGATTTCCTTTTTCGTCATACTCAAATCTTGCAAGACCGCCTGCCGGAGTGCTGATTTTTGTCCTTCTGTTGTTTCCGTCATAGCTGTATCGTACGGTATAGTTGAAAGGTTCCGGCATTATTTCGGCTATGAGATTCCCTCTTTCATCATACTTAAACCTTCTTGTCCTGCCATTTCTGTCGGTTATGCTGTTTCTGTTTTTATCCTCATCATAGGTGTATACTTCTTTGGTACCGTCATCATATATGATTTCCGTCAGCAACTTTTCCTCGTTGTATTTGTATATGCGGGTTATACCGCTTTTCTGCCATTTAAATATATTCTTGCACTCTCCCGGGCAGTATTCTATAACCAGCTCGTTTCCTTCATGGTCAAGTTGTTTTACAACCCGGCCTGCTTCGTCGTATGTATTTTGGACATATGTGTTTCCGTTCTGGTCGGTGATAGATATCATGCCTTTATTGTCATATCCGTATTTAATGATTCCTCCGTCAGGATATTTTACCTGAATAAGGTTGCCGGATTTATCATAGGAGTAAATTATCTCCCGACCGGTATGGTCAGTTATTTTTCTCAGTTTTAAATCTTCATATGAAAAATCCAGAAATTTTCCGCCCGGTGATATTACCGATGAAATCATACCTTGGCCGTTATATTTTATGGAAATTGCATTACCGTTAAGGTCGCTTATTGATGTGAGATTTCCGGATTTGTCATATCTGTAGGTAGTTCCGTCATGAAGTTTCAACGTAAAGCTTTCATCTTCGTTCTTTTGTAGTATATCAAAAATTCCCCGTGGGGCAATATATTTATTGTCTTTTTCATCAAACTCAAATACGCCTATGCTTCCGTCAGGATACACCGTCAGGATATCCTGACTGTCTTCCACTCTCATAAGGCCGGTTTCATATCCTATTCTCCAGCCCTTTCCCAAAATTCCGCAGGTTTGGTCAATGGAATTGTAATATCGCCTTATTTCAAGGGGAATACCTCTTGTGGGGATTTGGATATCCTTTTTAGTCACATAGAAGTTTCCCGTTGTTACGTTTACAGGGTCACCGACAAAGGTATTCGGGCAGTTTGCTCGTCCGGGACCTAAGTTTTTGTAATCCGATGTATAATTCACATCCGCAACTTTTGCATTTCCGGCGGAAGCTGTAGCCACAGAAGCTCCGATGACCGCACTCTTCATTTTCCCGGCAATGTTTGATGCTTTTTTATCTTCTTCAATCATTCTGTCTCGGGCAAACTCAAGGTCTTTTGCCATTGACTCAAGACTTCCGGATATTTTCTTTGCAACTCTAATCGCATCCGACGCTTTCTGATCTACCCCTTCTTTGCTTCTCAGTTCCCAGTCAATTGACTTTACTATACTGTTTATATCCCGTATTATACCATCAAATTCATCGGACAAGCGCTTTAAACTGCTCGCAATTTCAGTCATCTTTTCCGGCAATACTTTTATTCTCATTGACCCCACTCCCTGCCGTATTTTATGGAAAGATTATATCACCGAATATTTTAAGTTTCAATCTATAACTTTTTTGGACAAAACAAAGGACGGGTTTTTCCCGTCCCAAAATTCTCCGCAGAAAACTTTAACCAACCGGATAACAAACACCATCATAAAATTCGTTTGCGTTTTTTCATCAGTATAATCGTTATTTTTCTAAAATTTTGTCTTCGTTTATTTTTAATTTCGCCGGAATAAAAGTATGTATAACAATTTGAGTAATAGACTTTCTCTGTTGAATTACCACCTTTGAAATATTCGTTCTCCTCCGCATAGCTTTTTGGAGTCATAACCCTTTATACATAAACATTTACTATAATAGTACAAATATATAGCAATAATAGATCAATTTGAGCTACTTCCATAACTCATATCTTGTTATGTTATCAATTGTCCCTGAATACCTATCAAAATGTCCTTTTTTCTTACTATTAAAAATACCTTCAACAAGAACATACTTCCCATTTGATTTTTTAAGATTTTCATATGTTGTTTCAAGCAATTTTTCATCTAATTCTAACCAAACAGCATTTTTTGTTATTACTTTTTTATAGTCATCCTTTGAAAAATATAGTCCATTGCTTTCAAATTTAACTTCTCCTACTCCTATAACTCTTACTAATTTCCCATCATATTGTTCCGGCGTAGCAATTAAATTTATTAAAGAAACCTCTATTGCATCATGCGATGTTTTACCATACGCTAAAACCATTCCATTTCCTCCTTTATCTAAATTCATAATTATTGATAAAAAAGCAACAAGAATAATGGATGCACTTATAATAATCCACTTGCATTTTTTTATACTATTCATAAAATTCCTCCTTTTTTGATAAATATTGATTATCATGGTGAATTCGGGTCTTTTGGCATATCCTTGTTAATAGTTGTTGTCTTATCAATATCAGGATCATACTTTTTCAATTTTCCTCCCGGTGTAGTAACATATACAGGAACTTCAAAAAATTTTGCTACACTTTTATCCTGGCCGGAAAAATTCTCATTATCATACCTTTTATCGTACGCCGCATGTGCATGTATTATAGCACTCAGTGTTTTCCCGTAAGGTGCAGTTGGAACTCCCACGTTAGCATTTTGTCCTCCAATTATAGCAGTGTATTTGTATTTACCTCCATCCTCATATATTGCTGATGCATATTCTATATTGTCCGTTATAGACTTTCCATTGTACATAAATCCCCATGCCATTGCTGCATGGTCTGCACTATCGAAAGCATCCCCTACTTGATGAGTCGAAGAAACTTCATCTAATCCAAAATCATTCATTAACACACTATTATTAATTACAGCTTTTCCATTAACAATTCTCACAACAGAGTCCTTTTTACCGATAGTATATACTTTAGTAGTATCACCAATAGTGACTGTTACTTTTTTATCCCATACAATTATTCCAAATATACTCTTTTCAGAATAGACAGCTGTGCCACCATTCTTTCCTGCTATATACGAAATCATTACATCAAACGTACTACTAGTAGTATCAATTCCATTTATAGGATTATTTCCTGTACCATTTCCCGTCTGCGCTTTATCTAAAATAATGCTGTTTGAATCAGTAAACTCAATTCCTTCTTTGCAATGTCCGGTTGGGTCAACGTATTTTATCGGATTATTAGCAACATAGGTATATAAGTTAAGTCCATCACCCCTAAACGTGTCTTCCTGCATAAACCTTCCTATACTTGGGTTATAGTATCTTGCCCTCAGGTAGTATTGTCCCGTCAGGGGATCAAGCACTTCTCCCGAATACTTGAATCTGTTCTCTACCTTTTCAACACTATCTAATATATTTCCAAACGCATCGTAGCTGTAGTTGTTTACTATCTCTCCTCTACCATCGGTAAGAGCAGTAATGTCTCCATGGACATTGTGGATATAATAGTAAGCATTCTTATTGCCGTCCTCTTTCTGCAATATCGTATGTCCTCGAACCACCCTGTCTTTCAAGCTCCAATCCTCGCCTACTTCGCATGCTATGTCCCTTCCGTTGTATATATATCTGTTGTATTTTCCGTTTTCTATTGATATCGTTCTCAAATTCTCGGCATCATATATGTTTTCCATATATGTTCCGTCCGGATTCTGTACACGTACCAATCGGTTAAACCCGTCATAGCTGTATAGCTTGCTTAACTCTCCTTCTCTTTCTCTTATGAGATTTCCTCTTTCGTCATATTCATACTCAGTTACTAAGCCGTTCTTTATCTTTTGAATTAATCTATTGCAATTATCATACTCATATTGCTCCAATATGTCTCCATATTCTCTCTTGAGCCTGTTGCCGTTCGCATCATATTCAAACCTCTCTCTTATATCCCCCGGGTATATTACTTCTTTTAAACGGTTCAGCGCATCATAACTGTAGGCCGTTACTTTCTCGTTCTCTTCCTTCAAAATCTGGTTGCCGTTCCCGTCATACGCATACCTGTACGCAAACATCTCTTTTCCTGTCGGATCTATATTTAAAAGCCTCGTTATATTCTTATCCATGTCGTATTCATATCTTGCGCATACTCCGCTTCCGTACAGCACCTGCGCTATCGTGTTGTCAATATTGTATTCATATTTTGCGGAAATCTTTCCTCCGTTTGTTACCGCAGTTAACCTACCCAGTACGTCATACGTATACTCCACCGGAGTTCCACTTATATCGGTAACTTTCGATACAAGCCCATTTTTATTGTAATCATACTCCAATACTTTCCGCCCGTTAGTCGTCTTGCTTTTCAGTCTCCCTGCCAAGGTATAGGTATAAGTATGTATAGTGGTACCGCTTATTGACGCAGCCAGACTTCCGTCAATA
>JGI2924J29684_1078756_pt1 | contig 172181 bp, 160 predicted proteins | sample BenlonsequencITS_FD_29684 | JGI IMG/M metagenome (IMG submission 29684) | reverse complement strand
GACCGTGTGGTTGAGCTAAGTATCCTATGACCAGGTCACGTTTGTCATCAGCCGTTAGTGTGGTGACATCGTCGACTGGGGCTGTACTTATCGATCATCCCGACTACTGGACGAGAATTACCGGCGATGGGGCAAACCAAGTGGCCGAAGAGCCCCTAATTGAGAGATTCTCGGTCATATGGGACCGTTTCCAGACCTCAAAACCATCCCATATGACCGACGGCAGTGAAATTCGGCGTTCATTGGTCACCTGGTTTGGGCTTGCAGGGTATTGCAGGGACTCACCAGAGAAAAGCACACATTTTGTCCCTTAACCACCAAAGAGAATCCCCAATACATGAAAAAACCAGCTCCCCACCGAAGTGAGAAGCTGGTTCAGTTTGCGGAGGATAGGGGATTTGAACCCCTGAGGGATTGCTCCCAACCCGCGTTCCAGGCGAGCGACATAGGCCGCTAGTCGAATCCTCCAGCTAGAACGGCTGCAACGCATGGCTGCTTTGTTCTGGGGATTAGATTACACAAAAGTCGTTTAGAAACTCAAATCCGCTCGCAGTTGGCGTTTTCTGGGGCGGTTCAGCTAGAGTTATGCGAAGGATCCCGTGCGGCGTTTATCTTGTGAACTCCCCCAGGGCAGGAATGCAGCAAGGGTCAGCGAGCTCTGACGGGTGCGCGGGATCCCCTAAAACGTCTAGAGTAGTGGCTTGAGGTCACTGCTCTTTTTTTGTGCCCTTTTTTGGTCCGTCTATTTTGCCACCACATGCGGAGGTACGCAGTTATGAGTTCAGTTTCGCTGCAGGATTTTGATGCAGAGCGAATTGGTTTGTTCCACGAGGACATTAAGCGCAAGTTTGATGAGCTCAAGTCAAAAAATCTGAAGCTGGATCTTACTCGCGGTAAGCCTTCGTCGGAGCAGTTGGATTTCGCTGATGAGTTGTTGGCGTTGCCTGGTAAGGGTGATTTCAAGGCTGCGGATGGTACTGATGTCCGTAACTATGGCGGGCTGGATGGCATCGTTGATATTCGCCAGATTTGGGCGGATTTGCTGGGTGTTCCTGTGGAGCAGGTCTTGGCGGGGGATGCTTCGAGCTTGAACATCATGTTTGATGTGATCAGCTGGTCGTACATTTTCGGTAACAATGATTCGGTTCAGCCTTGGTCGAAGGAAGAAACCGTTAAGTGGATTTGCCCTGTTCCGGGCTATGATCGCCATTTCTCCATCACGGAGCGTTTCGGCTTTGAGATGATTTCTGTGCCAATGAATGAAGACGGCCCTGATATGGATGCTGTTGAGGAATTGGTGAAGAATCCGCAGGTTAAGGGCATGTGGGTTGTTCCGGTGTTTTCTAACCCGACTGGTTTCACGGTGACAGAAGACGTCGCAAAGCGTCTAAGCGCAATGGAAACCGCAGCTCCGGACTTCCGCGTTGTGTGGGATAATGCCTACGCCGTTCATACGCTGACCGATGAATTCCCTGAGGTTATCGATATCGTCGGGCTTGGTGAGGCCGCTGGCAACCCGAACCGTTTCTGGGCGTTCACTTCTACTTCGAAGATCACTCTCGCGGGTGCGGGCGTGTCGTTCTTCCTCACCTCTGCGGAGAACCGCAAGTGGTACACCGGCCATGCGGGTATCCGTGGCATTGGCCCTAACAAGGTCAATCAGTTGGCTCATGCGCGTTACTTTGGCGATGCTGAGGGAGTGCGCGCGGTGATGCGTAAGCATGCTGCGTCGTTGGCTCCGAAGTTCAACAAGGTTCTGGAGATTCTGGATTCTCGCCTTGCTGAGTACGGTGTCGCGCAGTGGACTGTCCCTGCGGGCGGTTACTTCATTTCCCTTGATGTGGTTCCTGGTACGGCGTCTCGCGTGGCTGAGTTGGCTAAGGAAGCCGGCATCGCGTTGACGGGTGCGGGTTCTTCTTACCCGCTGCGTCAGGATCCGGAGAACAAAAATCTCCGTTTGGCACCGTCGCTGCCTCCAGTTGAGGAACTTGAGGTTGCCATGGATGGCGTGGCTACCTGTGTGCTGTTGGCAGCAGCGGAGCATTACGCTAACTAAAAGTGAATACAGCGGAGACAGCACATTGGATTAACCGTCTGCTTCCTGGGACACCGGAATTCCACCAGGTTGGCGCGTTTAAAGTGGCAGGTTACACGCTTGAGGATGAATCAATTGCGTGTTCTGTCAATTTCGGGCGCGTCAACACCGGGCTGGTCACGGAAGGCGGCGCGGAAACGGTCGATGTGCGAAGTGAGATTTTGAGCCTGGCCAGGGCCGACGTGTCCGTGCCTGGGCGCGCCGTCGGCGCTGCTGCAACAATGCTTCTCGACGCCTCCCTCTCCTTCAAATCCGCCACCGATTCCAGCGTCACTCCCATGCATGCCCAACCGGGACAGATCTTGCCGTGCGTAGGAATTATGGCGAATCTTCCCCAAGAGGGTTTTTCTGTGGTGCACGGAATTTTGGCGGATCCCCGCATTTGGGGCCCGGAGATTCCGTATGTTCGTGAAGAAGCAGGTCAAGTAAATGTGGAAGCACCCGACGAGGCTGGCGATCTAGCCCGATTGACGTTGCCTCTGCAGTTGATCCTGCTCACGGAGGAAGAGTTTGCCATCGCTCTCAACGAGGGCAGCGACGTCATGTTCGAACGAATGGCGGAGCAAGAAGTCGATCTTCTGGATCTGAAACGTTAAGACGGTAGGCTCAATTCCGTGGCTTTGTATAGCAAGTATCGACCGGCAAGTTTTGGTGAACTAGTTGGGCAGTCGCAAGTGACTGACCCTCTGTCCGCAGCTTTGGATAGCGGGCGCATCAACCATGCGTACCTTTTTTCGGGTCCGCGTGGTTGTGGCAAGACGTCGTCGGCACGCATCCTTGCCCGGTCCCTCAACTGCGTGGAAGGCCCAACTTCCACGCCGTGTGGGGTGTGTAATTCTTGCGTAGCGCTGGCCCCGGGTGGCCCTGGAACCCTTGATGTAACAGAGCTCGACGCCGCGAGTAACAATGGTGTCGATGACATGCGTGAACTGCGCGAACGCGCGAACTACGCCCCGGCGGAATCTCGCTACCGCGTGTTCATCATTGACGAAGCCCACATGATCAGTACCCAAGGCTTCAACGCCTTGCTGAAAATCGTTGAAGAGCCACCAGCGCACCTGATTTTCATCTTCGCCACCACCGAGCCGGACAAAATGATCGGTACGATCCGTTCCCGCACGCACAATTACCCATTCCGCCTGCTCACCCCAGGGGATATGCGCAAAGTGCTGAAAAATGCGGTCGATGGCGAAGGCGTCCACGTCGACGATTCCGTTTACCCACTGGTCATCCGCGCCGGCGGCGGCAGCCCCCGCGACAGCCTCTCCATCCTCGACCAGCTCATCGCCGGCTCGGGCCCGGAGGGCTTGACATATGAGCGCGCCTTGCCGCTGCTCGGTGTCACAAGCTTCACGCTTATCGACGATTCGATCCATGCCCTTGCATCTAAAGACAACGCAAGCATGTTCACCACGATCGATAACGTCATCGAAGAAGGCCTCGAACCGCGACGCTTCACGATCGACCTCCTCGACCGCCTCCGCGACTTGATGGTCCTCCAAGCCGTCCCAGAAGCACTAAACCTCGGGCTTGTCGACGCCCCCACCGACCGCGCCGACGCCCTAATCGAACAATCCACCCTGTTCAAAGGCAACGAGCTCGCCAACCTAGCCTCCATGGTGAACTCCGGACTCGACGACATGCGTGGTGCCACCTCACCGCGCCTCCTTCTGGAAATCCTCTGCGCCCGACTGCTCCTGGCAAGCAATACCGTGGCAGGTCCAGCGGTCAGTAGTTCGACTGACGCTGCGCCTGCAGCTACTCCGGGTGGTCTCACTGGTATTGCTGCTGCCCGCGCGAAAGCACGGGAGTATGGACAGAAGAAGGCAGCTCCAGCTCCTGCACCAACTCCTGCGCCCGAGCCAGTGCGCGAACAGTCTCTTGCACCAACGCCTGAACCAACGCCAGCGGCTGAACCTACATCTCAGCCCGCGCCGGAACCGGAACCCGCCAGGGAACCAGTGGTGGAAGTGCGGGAGGCGAGCGTCGAAAAGCAGCCTGCAAGCAGTGATCCCCTCGAAACCATTCGAAGCCGCTGGTCAGAGCTGCGCAACATCGTGGAAAAACAAAGTGTGCGCACCTCAATCATGCTGACCGAAGCGCGAGTTTTGGGACTGCGAGGCGATACCCTCGTGCTCGGTCACAGCACCGGGGCGTTGGCTGCGCGTTTGAACGCTGCTGATCACAACGGAATTTTGGTCAAGGTGTTGGCTGAGGAAACTGGTCTGCAGCTCAAGGTCGAATGCATTGTGGGCACGAACCCAGCCGAAGCTGGATTTACCGCCCAGCCTGCTGTGCAAAAGAGCACGTGGAACCCCAACTACGACTCCAAACCAGCCACTCCAAGTGCGCCTGCGCAGCCTCAGACGCCTAAGCAAGAATCCGTGCCCACCGAGCCAGAGGAGCCTGAGAGTTCGGCTGAAACTTCGGGATGGGGGCAACCGGTAAAAATCGGTGGGCCAGCACCTGAGGCACAGACTCCAACGCCTCCGCCTGCTCCGGTGGTTCCGGCTACTCCTGCTGCTCCGGCTGCGGGTGCTGCGAAACCAGCGTGGAAGGAACGCGTCGAACAAGCCGCGGCAAATGCAGCGCAACAACGTCAGCATCGCCAGGGCAGCTCCGAGCCCTTCGAGCGGGGTGTTCCGCTGCCACCAGAACCTGACCTGCCACCGGACCCCTATGGATACCCAGCTGACGAGGGTTTCCCCGAACGAAACCAAGGGTTCCAGCAACAGCCAGCGCCTCCCGTTGAGCAACCAGCTCCTGAGCCTGCGACGGAGCCAGTTCCAGCAGTTGCGCCTGAGCCGGAGGTCAGCCAGCTATCTGAAGAAGAGCAGCTGATCCGCGAAGCAGACGAAGAGCCAGGTGAAATGGATCGTCGTGATGCGAAAACCATCGCGATGGAACTGCTTGCTCAGGAACTCGGCGCGAAACCTTTGTAAGACTCGTTTGTAAGCCGAGAGCGAACCTGCCAAAAGTAAGGGGCGGGTTCGCGGTGACGTCGGTAGGATCGAGCGAAGAAACCAACAAACTTCTTAGGAGCCATTCTCATGACCCAGCCAGATATGTCCCAGATCCTCGCCCAAGCTCAGCAGATGCAGGCTCAACTACAGGCCGCTCAGCAGGAAATCCTGGCAACCACCGTTGTCGGAAATGCAGGAAACGGGCTGGTTACCGTCACTATGGCCGGCAACGGCGAGGTCTCCGCAGTGACCGTTGACCCAAAGGTCGTTGACCCTGAAGATGTCGAAACCCTACAGGACCTTCTGCTCGGTGCATTCAAGGATGCCCATAACAAGGTCGCAAACGTTGCTGAAGAGAAGATGGGCCCACTATCCCAGGGCATGGGTGGCCTCTTCTAATTAGTTGCTAAACGCAGGGCCGGGTTCTCGATGAACCCGGCTTTTGTCATGTATGCGATACTGTTCCTTGTCCAATTTTTAGTTCAGATAGGTAGTGTAAGACGTGTTTGAAGGCCCACTCCAGGATCTCATCGACGAACTTTCTCGTCTCCCCGGCGTCGGCCCCAAAAGTGCCCAACGCATCGCATTTCACCTGCTCAACGTAGATCCTTCCGACATTACCCGCCTTCAGGAAGCCCTCGGAGGCGTGCGTGATGGCGTCCAATTCTGCCGCATCTGCTGCAACATTTCCCGCGAAGAAGTCTGTCGCATCTGCTCCGACTCCGGACGTGACGGCGGAACAATCTGTGTCGTCGAAGAACCAAAAGACATCCAAGTTATCGAGCGCACCGGCGAATTCTCCGGCCGCTACCACGTCCTCGGCGGCGCCCTCGACCCGCTGGCCAACATCGGCCCCCGCGAACTCAACATTTCCACGCTCCTGCAGCGCATCGGCGGCGTCCTGCCAGACCGTGAGCTCGCAGATTCCACGCCTGAAAATAAGCTTTTCGACGCCACCCCCACCGTCCGCGAAGTCATCCTCGCAACAGACCCCAACACCGAAGGCGAAGCCACCGCCTCATACCTCGGCCGCCTCTTGAAAGACTTCCCAGATCTGGTAATTTCCCGCCTCGCATCCGGAATGCCACTAGGCGGCGACCTCGAATTCGTCGACGAACTCACTCTCTCCCGAGCATTGAGTGGCCGCCTGCAGATCTAGCCCCTCCTTTACAGGCTGGCTTTTGATCGAAGTGGCCCGTTTAACGGTCGAGCTTGCCCTGCTTCGCGCGCCGGGTGTAAACAACAAGGCGAACTGCCGCTCCGAACGGTCAGCTTTGACCACTAACTCGCCTAGTTATGAGCCGCGGATGTTCACAAGTGGGTGACCTTCACTCGGAAACGGTCTGTTCGACGGAGAAGCTCGACTTGTTTTGCTCGTGGTGAACACAACAAGGCGAACTGCCGCTCCGACCGGTCGGCTTGAAGAGCTAGTCTGCCTCGATTTGCTCGCGGTGAACACAAGTGGGCAACTTCACCCCGGAATGGTCCCTTCGGTGGAGAAGTTTGCCTTGTTTCGCATACTGGCGATCACAAGTAGTCCAGCTTCGCCTCGAAACGTTCCATTCGGCAGGGAAGTTCGCCTTGGTTGGTACGTGCGTGAAAACCGGGTCCCCTCATTTCGAGTAGACCCGGTTTAGAAGGGGCTACGCCAGGCGTTCGGCGCGGAGGCGGTCGATGACGTCGATGTCCAAAGGCTCCAGGTCTTTCAGCGCGACACCCATTGCTTTTGCGAGCATGAGGTCGGCGAGTTGGGGGTTTCGGGCGAGTGCGGGGCCGTGCATGTAGGTGGCGATGATGCTGCCTTGGACGGCGCCTTCGGCGAATTGTTGGCGTTGGTCGTCGGTGTTTTCGGAGGCTGCCCAGACATCGGTGTTGCCTTCGCCGCGGACGACTCGGCCGAGTGGTTCGGCGTCGGGGCCGAGCAGGGTGGCGCCCATGTGGTTTTCGAAGCCGGTGAGTCGTTCGGTCAGCTCGGCGGTGAATCCGGCGCGGGTTGGTGTCGTTTCGACTTCTCCGATGGCGCGTTTTTGTAAAGAGACGGTGGTGGCGTCGATAAGCCCAAGGCCGTCGATGACACGGCCGGCGGCGCGGAAGGAGTCGCCGAGTACCTGGAGACCTGCGCAGACTGCGAAGATGGGGCGGCCTGCGGCGGCTGCGGTTTGGAGGCCGCCGTCTTTGGTGAGGTGTTCGGTGGCAAGGATCTGTGCGGTGTCCTCGCCGCCGCCGAGGCAGTAGAGATCAAGGGTGGAAGGGACGGCGTCGTCGAGGGTGACGCGCTGGATTTCAGCATTAATGCCACGCATGCGTGCGCGTTGGCGCAGGACTAGTGCGTTGCCGTCGTCGCCGTAAGTTCCGAGGACGTCGGGGAGGATGAGGCCGATGTTGAGGGTGGTCATTATTGTTCGGTCCCTTTCTCCAGAGCCTTTTTGAGGTCTCGGAATGCGGTGTAGTTGGCGAGGACTTCGATGCGGCCAGGAGGGCAGGCTGCGATGGCGTCGACGGGGTTGGAGATGAGTTCGTGGTCGATTTCGGCGTAGGTGAGGCGGACTGCCAGGTCGGTGCCGCGCTCGCCGGAGGCTTTGACGGAGAGGTTTTCGAAGTCTTCGAAGCGGACGTCCCAAAGCCAGGAGAGGTCTTCGCCGTCGGCAACCTGGCCATTGACGACGATGACTAAGCCATCAGCTGTGCGATCAACCATGGAGAGGGCTTCTTGCCAGCCTGCTGGGTTTTTGGCGAGCAGGAGGTGGACCTTGTGTTCACCGACAGTGATGGTGGAATAGCGTCCAGCAACGTTGTTGACGGAGTTGACTGCGGGCAGTGCGGAGGAAACGGGCACATTAAATACGGTGGAGGCTGCGATTGCTTGTGCCGCGTTGCCACGGTTGGCCTGACCTGGGAGGTTGAGATCCAAGGTGAGATCGCCGGATGGTGAATGGATGGTATCACCGTCAACCTCCCATGAGGGGGTGGGGCGTGCGAAGGTGCGGCCGTCGAGAAGCGTCTTTTCGGCGCTCCAGTGGCGTCCGTCGTGGAGGATGCGGGATTCGGTGCGTGGGCAGGTGGCGGATTCACCTTGCCAGCCGGTGCCGGCGCCGACCCAGATGACGTTTTCGGCGTCGAAAGCCACGGAGGTAACGAGGACGTCGTCGCAGTTGGCGATGACGGTCATCTCAGGTCGAGAGCGCACGGCATCGCGCAGGACACGTTCGATTTTGTTAATTTCGCCAACGCGGTCGAGCTGGTCGCGGGAAAGGTTGAGCAGCACGAGGGCGTCGGGCTTGAGGCGTTCGATGGCGGCGGGTACGTGCAGCTCATCGACTTCCAAGACCACGTGTGAGGCGTTTCGGCCAGCGAGCAGCGCAGAAATGATGCCGGCGTCCATGTTGTCGCCGCCTTCATTGGTGGCGACGGTGTAAGTGCTGCGCATCGCGGCGGCCAGCATGCGGGTGGTGGTGGACTTGCCATTTGTGCCCGTGACCAGCACTGTTGGGCGGTTGTTGATGAGGTTGGACATGATGTCCGGGTCTACCTTGCTGGCCACCAGTCCGCCGATCATGCCACCGGATCCGCGACCTGTGGCTTTGGACGCGGATGTCGCAACTTTTGCTGAGATGATGGCGGCAGCGCTGCGTAAACGGCGTAGGGGTGCAGGCAGTGAAAGCTTCATGAAAAACGAGTCTAGTTAAGCAAGTGGCACTAGCGCTTTTCGACGTCCACTTTCTTCCCTTCTTTTACCCTTTTAACAGCTGCTAAGAAGGCAACATCGGACAGCAGCGGAATTCCTTTACGCTGGGCATGCATCGCTTTGCCGTCAATGTCGCGGGTTTGATTGCACACCACCACTGAGGTTTGCCGGGTGAGCTTCTCAGAATAGGACAAATCTGCATCGACGCACGCTTGGATAATGATGTCCGGATCCATCTCAATTTCCGGCGCGACCACAACTTCCATCCCAGCGATCAGCGTCTTTCCCGGCTCATACGTACCAGGGTTGACCAGCGTTGGCGAAGCTTCCTGCGCCTGCACCCGGATGATCGAGCGTTGCAAACCAAACTTATCGGCGCGCAAGGACTGGGGATCGATTTCCGCCAGCGGTCCTGACTGCTTCAACGCACCATAAAGCCGTGCCACAAGCAAAGTTTCTTCGCGGCACAACTGGCGGTGCGACACCTGCGCGCGTTCCACCGACGCCTCCGCTGCAGGCGCGTCAAGGCCGAGGGTGTGTGCGACACCCCGGATGCGCACGTCGTCTAAAGCGATTGCTTGTCGACGCGCCGATGCAAGCGTATCGACGATCACCAGCGGCTTTGGGATGTGCCCCACGCGCTGCCTGCGGCGTCCGCGACCACCACGGCGATTTCCACGATTGCTGTTGCGATTGGCGCGCGCAGCATCATTCATAGCGCGCTTGGCTTCGGAAACAATAAAGCCCCAACTTCGCGCAGCATTGTGGATCAACAGGGTACGACCATCGATGAGGCGGTCCAAGCTTTTCAAAATCTGGCCGAAACGCTTAGCGCTGGCAAATTCTTCCTCTGTCACGCCATGAAGGTGGAAGGGGCCAGGATCAGTTTTGGAATCCAACACGGCATGAAAAGTTTCCACCGGCTCCAAATTAGGGGACAGCGTTACCAAATCAATGGTGACCATGCGTGAAGTCGATGGGTGGATTCCACTTGATTGAATGCTGACGGAAACAAAAGGAGCCGCCTCAATAGCTTCTTGGCGCTCAGCTTCGATTCTTGCGGCGTGATCTTGTGATTCCGAAGTGGTGCTCATTTTTACAACTCTAGTTGCTTAGAGAGGTTTCACAGCATTTCAAGGCATGCAAATGGTCGTTGATGGTTGTAGATGACCAAATCCATAGGATACCCGGGCATTTTCGATCACCTGGTGAAGAAAGGTTTAAAAACTGATGGTTGCACGCCCAGCTTGCGCAATCTAATGGGTGAAAAGCGCCGGGACTCGTTGGTACCAGACATAAGGCCCCAGAAAGCATGTTTTTTCAAGTTTTTGGGTCTCATGGTTTGGTCGCTCTCAAATTTCGACTTTGGCCTGGGTAGGTTATATCCCCCAGAGGTGCTTCTAATGGGTTTTGAGGGCCTTGGGCATACGAAAAATCATTTGAGAAAACTCGAGGCATGAAACAGGCTCTATATTCCTATCACCCACGAAACCGGTGGCAAGAATTTTCAACATCGTGGAATTCTTGCCACCGGTTTGTAGAGCCTAGGGGGAGGCGTCGTAAAGCTTAAACGCCGCCAGCCAGGACTGCCTCGTGGTTGACGTCCAGCGCGCGGTTTACGGCGGAGGTCACTGCCTTCAGCGAAGCGTAGGTGATGGAGCCAGCGATGCCGACGCCCCAGACCTTGCGGCCGTTGACCTCAGCCAGCACGTAGGCGGCTGCTTCTGCATCGTCGCCCGAGGTGCGGGCGTGCTGGTTGTATTCCTGGATCTCAACGTCGATGCCCAGCTTCTCCAGCGCGTTGGCGTAAGCGGCCAGTGGGCCGTTGCCGCGGCCATCGACGGTGACGTCCTTGCCGTTGTGGATGAGCTCGGCGGTGATGGATGCATCCTCGTTTTCGGTCTGAGCGTTCTCGACGCGCAGCGCGATCTGCTCAACTGGTGCGGTGCGCTCCAGGTACTCGGTGGCGAAGATATCCCACATTGCCTTGGAGTTGACCTCGCCGCCCTCAGCGTCGGTGACGTTCTGGACAACGGTGGAGAACTCAACCTGCATGGAGCGAGGGATCTGCAGACCGTGATCGGTCTTCATGATGTAAGCAACGCCGCCCTTGCCGGACTGGGAGTTCACGCGGATAACAGCCTCGTAGTCGCGACCGACATCCTTTGGATCGATAGGCAGGTAAGGAACCTCCCATTCGGTGTCGCGCAGCTGCTCCCAAGAAACTTCAGTGGAGCTAGCACCTGGCTGAACCTTGGCAGCCATGGCGTCCAGACCCTTGTTCACAGCGTCCTGGTGGGAACCGGAGAAAGCGGTGAAGACCAGGTCACCGCCGTATGGGTGGCGCTCAGGAACGCGCAGCTGGTTGCAGTATTCAACGGTGCTGCGGATCTGGCGTATATCGGTGAAGTCCAGCTGAGGGTCAACGCCCTGGGTCAGCATGTTCAGTGCCAGGGTGACCAGGCAGACGTTGCCGGTGCGCTCGCCGTTGCCGAACAGGCAGCCTTCGATGCGGTCAGCGCCAGCCATGTAGCCCAGCTCAGCTGCGCCAACGCCGGTGCCACGGTCATTGTGCGGGTGCAGGGACAGGATAATGGAATCACGACGGTTTAGATTGCGGTGCATCCATTCAATGGAGTCTGCGTAAACGTTAGGGGTGATCATCTCAACGGTGGAAGGCAGGTTGATGATCATTGGGTTCTCAGGAGTTGGATCCATGACCTCAACAACTGCGTCCACAACTTCCTTGGCGTACTCAACCTCAGTGCCGGTGAAGGACTCAGGGGAGTACTGCCAGCGCCAGTTGGTGTCTGGGTAATCCTGAGCGATGGTCTTGATTAGTTCAGCGGCATCGGTAGCCAGCTTCTTCACCTGCACCTTGTCCATGCGGAACACCACGTTGCGCTGCAGGATGGAGGTGGAGTTGTAGAAGTGCACGATAACGTTTTTTGCGCCTTCGCAAGCTTCAAAAGTACGGCGAATCAGGTGCTCACGAGCCTGAACCAGAACCTGAATGGTGACATCGTCAGGGATCATGCCCTTTTCGATGATCTCACGAACGAAATCAAAATCAGTCTGGGAAGCTGAAGGGAAACCGACCTCGATTTCTTTGAAGCCCATCTGAACCAGCAGCTCAAACATGCGGCGCTTACGCTCAGGAGACATCGGATCAATCAGAGCCTGGTTGCCGTCACGCAGGTCAACAGCACACCACTGAGGTGCAACGGTGATTTTTTTATCTGGCCAAGTGCGGTCCGGCAGAGAAATATCTTCTACCTCAACCTCGAAAGGCATGTAGCGGTTAACTGGCATTGAGGAGCCACGCTGCTTATTCCATGCTGGCTGGCCTTCGTTGCGAGGCCCAACTGGGGTTTCGATCTTGGCAGGTGCGGAGATGAATGCATCGTTAGGAGACATTGTGTTCAACCTTCTTAAAAAGTTTTGGGTGGGTCCACGACCGGCAACACCAAACTCCGCGACGGGATGCCGGTCGTGTTAAGACCTCTGGGACCCGCCGCGGCGAAGAAGAAGTAGATTCGCACGCGAAGTCATGTGGTGAAGCATACAACAACTTTGTGGTGTGGGTAGCAACTCGGGGGAGTTTTCTTTTAAAAAAGCTTTTCGACGCCCAGTTCCAGTGCTGTCATGTCTCGGGGGGAACTTTGGAGTTTTACCTTTTCGATCCGGCCGGCATTGTGCTTGTACGAGACAGTGCAATGGTGGAAACAATCATCACCAGTAGTGCGATGCCCATGGCGATCCATTCCCAGTCCACGACTTGGAATTTTTCGCCCAGAACCAAGTAGCCCAAACTGAAGGCAACAATTGGTTCGGCAATGGTCATGGCGGGTAGCGATTTTTGTAGTTCGCCAGCGTTAAAGGAATACTGCTGCACGATTGTTCCAAGTAATGCGGTGAGGATTAGGCCGTAGCCTTCCCAGTTCAAGATGAGTCCCGTTATGCCTTGATGGACAAAAAGATCCACCGCGGCTTTGGACATCACTGCTACGTAGCCAAACAATGCACCCGTCACAAGACCAAGGATGAGGGCTTTGTCCTTCTTTAATACGTATTCCGCAAGCAGCCACATTCCACCCATTACTGCAACGCCGACTAAAAGTACTGGAATCCATCGATCGAGTGGGGGGTGGGGGTTTCCGGGAAGGGGGCGTCCCAAAACGATCATGATGCCCACGGCTACGGTGAGGAGGGTAGCCCAGAAGATTTCAGTTCGGCGTAGTCGGTAGCCATTGAATCGTGCTGAGAGCGGCAGCGTGAACATCAGCGACAGGACAAGCACTGGTTGCACTACCAAGAGGGTGCCGAAACCAAGTGCTACTGTTTGTAAGAAATATGCCAGCATCGCGGTACTCATGCCTGCCCACCACATCGGTGTCATCAGAGCATTGAGTAAAGGTGAGCTCCTTAGGGAGCCATCTTTTGGGGTGCGGAGCGCGATCCGGTGTCTGACCACGGTGCCCCATGCGATTGTTAATGCCGATGCTAGGGCGAAAAGCACGGCGAGCAGATTGCTTTGCACTTGATTCAGGGTAGTTGACTAAAGAGTTGCTCGCGAAGTAGCACCTGTCACTTTTGTCTCAAATATTAAATCGAATATCAATATATGGTCTGTTTATTGGAACGCGTCCCAGTGGCTGAGACGCATCCGCTAAAGCCCCAGGAACCCTGTGCAGAAAGAAAACACTCCTCTGGCTAGGTAGACACAGTTTATAAAGGTAGAGTTGAGCGGGTAACTGTCAGCACGTAGATCGAAAGGTGCACAAAGGTGGCCCTGGTCGTACAGAAATATGGCGGTTCCTCGCTTGAGAGTGCGGAACGCATTAGAAACGTCGCTGAACGGATCGTTGCCACCAAGAAGGCTGGAAATGATGTCGTGGTTGTCTGCTCCGCAATGGGAGACACCACGGATGAACTTCTAGAACTTGCAGCGGCAGTGAATCCCGTTCCGCCAGCTCGTGAAATGGATATGCTCCTGACTGCTGGTGAGCGTATTTCTAACGCTCTCGTCGCCATGGCTATTGAGTCCCTTGGCGCAGAAGCCCAATCTTTCACGGGCTCTCAGGCTGGTGTGCTCACCACCGAGCGCCACGGAAACGCACGCATTGTTGATGTCACTCCAGGTCGTGTGCGTGAAGCACTCGATGAGGGCAAGATCTGCATTGTTGCTGGTTTCCAGGGTGTTAATAAAGAAACCCGCGATGTCACCACGTTGGGTCGTGGTGGTTCTGACACCACTGCAGTTGCGTTGGCAGCTGCTTTGAACGCTGATGTGTGTGAGATTTACTCGGACGTTGACGGTGTGTATACCGCTGACCCGCGCATCGTTCCTAATGCACAGAAGCTGGAAAAGCTCAGCTTCGAAGAAATGCTGGAACTTGCTGCTGTTGGCTCCAAGATTTTGGTGCTGCGCAGTGTTGAATACGCTCGTGCATTCAATGTGCCACTTCGCGTACGCTCGTCTTATAGTAATGATCCCGGCACTTTGATTGCCGGCTCTATGGAGGATATTCCTGTGGAAGAAGCAGTCCTTACCGGTGTCGCAACCGACAAGTCCGAAGCCAAAGTAACCGTTCTGGGTATTTCCGATAAGCCAGGCGAGGCTGCGAAGGTTTTCCGTGCGTTGGCTGATGCAGAAATCAACATTGACATGGTTCTGCAGAACGTCTCTTCTGTAGAAGACGGCACCACCGACATCACCTTCACCTGCCCTCGTTCCGACGGCCGCCGCGCGATGGAGATCTTGAAGAAGCTTCAGGTTCAGGGCAACTGGACCAATGTGCTTTACGACGACCAGGTCGGCAAAGTCTCCCTCGTGGGTGCTGGCATGAAGTCTCACCCAGGTGTTACCGCAGAGTTCATGGAAGCTCTGCGCGATGTCAACGTGAACATCGAATTGATTTCCACCTCTGAGATTCGTATTTCCGTGCTGATCCGTGAAGATGATCTGGATGCTGCTGCACGTGCATTGCATGAGCAGTTCCAGCTGGGCGGCGAAGACGAAGCCGTCGTTTATGCAGGCACCGGACGCTAAAGTTTTAAAGGAGTAGTTTTACAATGACCACCATCGCAGTTGTTGGTGCAACCGGCCAGGTCGGCCAGGTTATGCGCACCCTTTTGGAAGAGCGCAATTTCCCAGCTGACACTGTTCGTTTCTTTGCTTCCCCACGTTCCGCAGGCCGTAAGATTGAATTCCGTGGCACGGAAATCGAGGTAGAAGACATTACTCAGGCAACCGAGGAGTCCCTCAAGGACATCGACGTTGCGTTGTTCTCCGCTGGAGGCACCGCTTCCAAGCAGTACGCTCCACTGTTCGCTGCTGCAGGCGCGACTGTTGTGGATAACTCTTCTGCTTGGCGCAAGGACGACGAGGTTCCACTAATCGTCTCTGAGGTGAACCCTTCCGACAAGGATTCCCTGGTCAAGGGCATTATTGCGAACCCTAACTGCACCACCATGGCTGCGATGCCAGTGCTGAAGCCACTTCACGATGCCGCTGGTCTTGTAAAGCTTCACGTTTCCTCTTACCAGGCTGTTTCCGGTTCTGGTCTTGCAGGTGTGGAAACCTTGGCAAAGCAGGTTGCTGCAGTTGGAGACCACAACGTTGAGTTCGTCCATGATGGACAGGCTGCTGACGCAGGCGATGTCGGACCTTATGTTTCACCAATCGCTTACAACGTGCTGCCATTCGCCGGAAACCTCGTCGATGACGGCACCTTCGAAACCGATGAAGAGCAGAAGCTGCGCAACGAATCCCGCAAGATTCTCGGTCTCCCAGACCTCAAGGTCTCAGGCACCTGCGTCCGCGTGCCGGTTTTCACCGGCCACACGCTGACCATTCACGCCGAATTCGACAAGGCAATCACCGTGGACCAGGCGCAGGAGATCTTGGGTGCCGCTTCAGGCGTCAAGCTTGTCGACGTCCCAACCCCACTTGCAGCTGCCGGCATTGACGAATCCCTCGTTGGACGCATCCGTCAGGACTCCACTGTCGACGATAACCGCGGTCTGGTTCTCGTCGTATCTGGCGACAACCTCCGCAAGGGTGCTGCGCTAAACACCATCCAGATCGCTGAGCTGCTGGTTAAGTAAAAACCCGCCATTAAAAACTCCGCTTGAGTGCTACACTTTAAGCGGGGTTTTAATGTTTGAGGGGCGATGGGGGTCGAGCTTGTGAAGTGGAATTTTCCACAAGTTTTAAGTTTCTTTAGCAGGGGAAACACTGCTGATAGCACTAGCGATAAAGAACATGAAAATGCAACGGAGCTAGCGGCCGAAGCTTTAGCGGATGTCATTTTTCAGTGGAAAAACTGGGTCTACCGACGCGTTGATAGTGTGCATCCATCCGAAGGAGCTCGAGGGAGACTCAGACACTCCATGGATTGCGAACCTCCACCTGACCCACGGCTTGCGTACAACGAAGTTGAACGCCGTTATAACGATATTAATGACGTAAAGGGACAACTAATGGTCCCGCTAGCGTTCATTGAAAAAGGCCCGATGCGTCATCTTGATGTCTGGAGAAATGATGGGACGAGCATTCCTGTCCTTGGTTCGGAAGAAACTGGTGAACTAATGGTGGCTGTCCTCATGCTGTTTTTGAAGAAAAATGGCATCGAGCGAACATCTGAACTTGAAGATGCGATGCGTGCCCTTGTGATATCAAGAGAAAAGGGAAACCTAGCAAAAGCAACGAACCTAATTGAAAGTGGGGTGTGGGAGGGCAAAACATTATGGGATAGTAATGATCCTGCAGTGAGATTTGATGTGGGAACAAAAGACTTGCTTTTGAATCTATCTACTGATTTTTTGTTGATCGGTTTGTTGCCCGCGGAAACTTCTGGAATCAGGCAAGTTTTAAAATTTTCATATCACTGGGTGGTTGAATTACCTGACAGAGGGCTTCTTAGATCATTGTGGGGTAGCGTGTGTGTCGCATTTCGAGCAGCTCCAATGGAAATTGAATTACCAACACATATGCCCACGGATGCGAAATCGTACCATCTTGAATTCCACACACCGCCTGAGTTAGATACTCAAGAGTTATCGCTTCCAGTTGATTCCAAGAATAAGGGCCATCGGGTCGGCTATCCAACTGACTCTAGTAGGACACCTATCGCCCATGTGCACTCGCATTTTTCCGAGATAATGACCACAAATGCAAAAGTAAAATTGGAGGTTCCCAAAAGGGGAATTTGGGTTACTGCACTTTTATCGAATGCACTAACAGCCGGAATTTTTATCCTAGCCTTGTTGCTACCCAATGCAACTGATGCTTTGCGTAGTGTTGGAGGAAATGCAGCGGCCTTGATGCTTGCAGCGCCGGCAGTATTTGTAAGCTTTCTCATCTTTCCTAAAGAACATATTTTTGTATCTTCCATGCTTAATCCGCTTCGTATCGTCGTAGGAATATGCGCACTACTGCTCTTTATGATGGCAGGAAGTCTTGTGGGTGGGTTGGAGCGACCATTTCTTATTCTTCTGTGGTCATTTGGAGCTGGGTTTTCATTGCTAGTTGTTAGCGCACTAGTACTAGGTCCACTCCTAGGAAAGTTTTTTGAGAGGTTGCACCTGCGCCCTAGTACTAAGAACTGATGTAGAGTTTGTGGAAAGATGAGTTAGAAATCCCAGGTTGTAGACGTCGTGGGCGATGCACCATTACTTTTAAATAAGTAAGACTCTTAAGGATAAATATGGGAAAGATTAGAGGAAGCGCACCTCGAAGAGCTGTCGTTCGGGGCGGGGTTATTACTTCCATTGCTGGAGGAAAATCATCTGCGAGCGTAAAAATTAAAGATTCAGTTTTAGATAAAAACAAAGTGTTGATGCGGTCAAAGGATTCTAGGGTGGGTAAGAGTCGCTTTGATCGAGCAGCAAAATAGAACTGTAAATTAGCAATCTGGTTAAGGGATTACGCCGTTGACGTAGCTCATCTGCTAACCTTGGGCGGATTTGCCATCTTCGGCTGAGGAATCACCGGTAGCTGTTGCAGCAATGAGGTCCGCTCTGGCGCGGGCTACGCGGGAACGGATTGTTCCGACTCGGACGTCGGCGATTTTTGCGGCTTCTTCGTAGGTGTAGCCCAACACTTGGGTGAGGATGAGGGCTTCGCGGCGTTCGGGTGGGAGGGCGTCGATAAGCGTGCGCACGTCGATCCACTCGGACCAGATGCCTGCGTTGCTCGCGTCGGTGGCACCGGTGTCTTCGTATTCGACGATGGATTTGCGGGGGCGTGCCATGTCGTGTCGGATGTTGTCGACCCAGACGCGCCGGGCTAGCGATAGTAGCCAGGTGCGCGCCGAGGAGCGCGCTGCGAAGCGGGGGAGGGCGCTCATGACCCGCAGATAAGTTTCTTGGGTTAGATCGTCGGCGATTTCGTGGCCGCCAAGGTGGGCGAGGAGACGCCAGACATCGTCTTGGGTTTCCCGGATGAAATCGGTGAGAGCTGCGCGGTCGCCACGGCCGGCGGCTAGGGCCAGCTCGGTGACGTGGGCGTCGTTACGCTCTTTTGACTTCACAATTGCTCAGAATACCAGTTCAGACCGGGGTCACCATAAAGGTGTGTAGGGGGTGTCAAAGTGGGCAAAAAGTATCATACTTTTGTCTTTTTGCTGGCAGTTTACGTAAGGGCTGATTATTTGGTGGCGCGAAGTGACATTCTGATGTAGACTATCAATCAGACTTAATCCATAGGTAACCCTCATAAAAGGAAGGAATGCTAATGTCTGAGAAGTCAGCAGCAGACCAGATCGTAGATCGCGGAATGCGTCCAAAGCTTTCTGGAAACACTACCCGCCACAACGGAGCACCAGTTCCATCTGAGAACATCTCCGCAACCGCAGGCCCACAGGGTCCAAACGTTCTCAATGACATTCACCTCATTGAAAAGCTCGCACACTTTAACCGCGAGAACGTTCCAGAGCGTATCCCTCACGCAAAGGGCCACGGCGCTTTCGGTGAGCTGCACATCACCGAGGACGTATCCGAATACACCAAGGCAGACCTGTTCCAGCCTGGTAAGGTCACCCCGCTGGCTGTTCGCTTCTCTACTGTTGCTGGTGAGCAGGGCTCCCCAGATACCTGGCGCGACGTCCACGGCTTCGCTCTTCGCTTCTACACCGAAGAGGGCAACTACGACATCGTGGGTAACAACACCCCAACCTTCTTCCTTCGTGACGGCATGAAGTTCCCGGACTTCATCCACTCACAGAAGCGTCTCAACAAGAACGGTCTGCGCGATGCAGACATGCAGTGGGATTTCTGGACCCGCGCACCTGAATCTGCACACCAGGTGACCTACCTGATGGGTGACCGCGGTACCCCTAAGACCTCCCGCCACCAGGACGGCTTCGGCTCCCACACCTTCCAGTGGATCAACGCTGAAGGTAAGCCAGTTTGGGTTAAGTACCACTTCAAGACCCGCCAGGGCTGGGATTGCTTCACCGATGCAGAAGCAGCAAAGGTTGCAGGCGAGAACGCTGACTACCAGCGCGAAGACCTCTACAACGCTATTGAAAACGGCGACTTCCCAATCTGGGACGTCAAGGTTCAGATCATGCCTTTCGAGGATGCAGAGAACTACCGCTGGAACCCATTCGACCTGACCAAGACCTGGTCCCAGAAGGATTACCCACTGATCCCAGTCGGTTACTTCATCCTGAACCGCAACCCACGCAACTTCTTCGCTCAGATCGAGCAGCTTGCACTGGATCCAGGCAACATCGTTCCTGGCGTCGGCCTGTCCCCAGACCGCATGCTCCAGGCACGTATCTTCGCATACGCTGACCAGCAGCGTTACCGCATCGGCGCTAACTACCGCGACCTGCCAGTGAACCGTCCAATCAACGAGGTCAACACCTACAGCCGCGAAGGTTCCATGCAGTACATCTTCGACGCTGAGGGCGAGCCTTCCTACAGCCCTAACCGCTACGACAAGGGCGCAGGCTACCTGGATAACGGTACGGATTCCTCCTCCAACCACACCTCCTACGGCCAGGCTGATGACATCTACGTCAACCCAGACCCACACGGCACCGACCTGGTTCGTGCTGCTTACGTCAAGCACCAGGATGATGACGACTTCATCCAGCCAGGCATCCTATACCGCGAGGTCCTGGATGAGGGCGAGAAGGAGCGATTGGCAGACAACATCTCCAACGCAATGCAGGGCATCTCTGAGGCAACCGAGCCACGCGTCTACGACTACTGGAACAACGTTGATGAGAACCTCGGCGCTCGCGTCAAGGAGCTTTACCTCCAGAAGAAGGCTTAAGTCCTTCTGATTTAAAATGAGGGCCTATCCACCAATGGTGGATAGGCCCTCATTCGACTTTGAAGCTATTGAGAGGAAATTAGCTAGACAGCAGATCCGCAATTCCCAAGGTCACTGCAGTGGAACCAATGGCGGTCGAGCCGAGTCCAACGGCAAAGAAACCAGCGGTGCTCTGAATTGCTCCTTCAACCTGCGCAGCCTGAGCAGCAGGCAGGAAGCTCAACAGATCGGTGGCTTCTTGTGGAAGCTGGATCCCAGAGCTGAGGTTGGAGGAACCAGCAGTCGAGCCAGCTTCCTGTGCGCTAGCGACTCCAGTGCCACCAGCCAGGGCGGCGGTAGCGATTGCAATTGCTGCGATTGATTTCATACGCATGGGATCAGTCCTTCACTAGATGAAAAAGATTCATGCTTCAAAATGCATGCTTCACACCTGGGGGCGAGCTGGTTTCACCACTTTCATAGCAAAACGTGATGAGATCTTTGCAATTCCTGGCACGGTTTGAATGTGACTGGATAAAAATTGCTCATACGCCTCCAAATCAGCAACGCCGATGCGGACAAAATAATCTGGCGAACCAAAAAGCCTGTGCAACTCCAGTACTTCATCATGCTGCGCAACGGAGCTTTCAAAATTGTCTACAGTGGAGCGGTCGAAGTTGCTGAGAGTGACATCCACGGTCACCTCAAATCCACGATTCATCACCGCAGGGTGAATGTCCGCGCTGTAGCCCAAAATGATTCCTTCGGCTTCCAAACGCTGCACCCTCCTCAAGCAAGGTCCCGGAGTGAGATGCACCTTGTCAGCCAGTGCGAGATTTGAGATGCGCGCATTCGCGCTAAGCTCCGCAATAATTGCGCGATCAATGGAATCTAGCTTCATATATTGCACAATAGCCTAGTTGAGGTGCGCAAACTGGCAACAAAACTACCCGGCAATTGTGTGATGATTGTAGTGTGCAAAAAACGCAAGAGATTCATTCAAGCCTGGAGGTGTCGCCATCCAAGGCAGCCCTGGAACCAGATGATAAAGGTTATCGGCGCTACGAAATCGCGCAAGGTCTAAAAACCTCCCTTGCTGCAGGTTTGGGCATGTACCCGATTGGTATTGCGTTTGGTCTCTTGGTTATTCAATACGGCTACGAATGGTGGGCAGCCCCACTGTTTTCCGGCCTGATTTTCGCGGGCTCCACCGAAATGCTGGTCATCGCCCTCGTTGTGGGCGCAGCGCCCCTGGGCGCCATCGCGCTCACCACATTGCTGGTGAACTTCCGCCACGTATTCTATGCGTTTTCATTCCCGCTGCATGTGGTCAAAAACCCCATTGCCCGTTTCTATTCGGTTTTCGCGCTTATCGACGAAGCCTACGCAGTCACTGCGGCCAGGCCCGCAGGCTGGTCGGCGTGGCGACTTATCTCAATGCAAATAGCGTTTCACTCCTACTGGGTATTCGGCGGTCTCACCGGAGTGGCGATCGCAGAGTTGATTCCTTTTGAAATTAAGGGCCTCGAGTTCGCCCTTTGCTCTCTCTTTGTCACGCTGACTTTGGATTCCTGCCGAACGAAAAAGCAGATCCCTTCTCTGCTGCTCGCAGGTTTGAGCTTCACCATTGCTCTTGTGGTAATTCCAGGTCAGGCCCTATTTGCGGCGCTGCTGATCTTCTTGGGTCTGTTGACCATCCGGTACTTCTTCTTGGGAAAGGCTGCTAAATGACAACTGATTTCTCCTGTATTCTCCTTGTTGTCGCAGTATGTGCAGTCATTACTTTTGCGCTCCGGGCGGTTCCGTTCTTAATCCTTAAGCCCCTACGTGAATCACAATTTGTGGGCAAAATGGCGATGTGGATGCCAGCAGGAATCCTTGCCATTTTGACCGCATCAACGTTTCGCAGCAATGCGATAGATCTGAAGACTCTAACCTTTGGTCTCATTGCCGTTGCGATTACAGTGGTGGCGCATCTTCTTGGCGGTCGACGCACCTTGTTGAGCGTTGGCGCTGGCACCATCGTTTTTGTTGGACTGGTGAATCTTTTCTAAAACTGCATAAATAACAAAAATCCGCATGCCCTCAATTTGAAGGGGATGCGGATTTTTTAAGGAACCTAGAAAAGGCTTAAGCAGACAGCGCTGCAGAACCAACAGCTCCCAGACCAAGGAATGGAAGAACGATTGGAAGGATGATTCCAGCGGTACTGTTCAGTGCCACAGAACCAGCGGTGCTCTGGATAGCGGACCCTGCATCGCCGTAAGTCATACCTGGCACGAAGTTCTGCACGGTGTGGACGAATTCTTGAGGGATCTCAATCGTGGAACTAGGGCTAACCTGCTGAGCATTAGCAACGCTTGCGGTTCCACCCCTGATCATTGCGGTGGAAAGTGCGATAGCTGCAACTGACTTGAAACGCATTGGGACTCCTAAAAAATATTGCATGGGAAATATACTTGCCCCTACGAGGACAATGTATGAAACTTGATAATTCCCTGCAATAGAATGTGTTCTATATCTATTTATTTTTATCCGATTTGCAGGATTGTGCGCAGGTTGGTGAACGTTTCTGGCTGGACCTGATGAAAGACGGTTCGTCCTTCGGGGATTCTTACCAATAGACCAGCGTCAGTCATCTTTTTTAGGTGGTGGGAGATGGTGGGTTGACTTAATCCCATGATTTCGGTGAGTTCGTTGACCGTAGTGGGGGTGCAACCTTCTGCTGCAAGATGGGACAGGATTCTTAAACGAACTGGCTCACCGAGCACTTTGAAAATCTCGGCGTAGCGTTCGGCATCGTCCACGCTGAGTGGTTCTGCTGCCAGTGAGCAACACTCTGCGGAGTTAATGAGCGGTAGGTGGATGGGTGCGGTCATGTCCGTCATTATATATTGACGCACATCGATATTGAAGGTATTTTTATATCGGCAAACATCAATATGATTGAAGGCTGGCTCATGACCCTTACTAAAGAGCATTCGACACCTCGAGCGGCTGGCTCAATGTCGTTTCTTGACCGCTGGTTAGCTGCCTGGATTTTCTTGGCTATGGCTGCTGGGTTGTTAATCGGCAAGGTCTTTCCAGGAATTGGGGCGCTTTTGAGCGCGGTGGAAATTGGTGGAATTTCCATTCCAATTGCTATCGGTTTGATCGTCATGATGTATCCACCTTTGGCCAAGGTGCGCTACGACAAAACTAAAGAAATCAGCACAGACCGCGCTCTCATGGTGGTGTCGATTATGTTGAACTGGATCGTTGGACCAGCACTTATGTTTAGCCTGGCGTGGCTGTTTCTTCCAGATCAACCAGAGCTTCGCACTGGGCTAATTATCGTGGGCCTTGCGCGCTGTATCGCGATGGTTTTGGTATGGAGTGATCTCGCTTGTGGTGACCGGGAAGCAACTGCTGTGCTGGTTGCAATCAACTCGGTGTTCCAGATCCTTATGTTCGGTGTGCTTGGTTGGTTTTACCTGCAGATTCTTCCCTCGTGGCTGGGATTAGACACCACGTCGGTGACTTTCTCTGTGGTATCAATCGTGACTTCCGTTCTCGTGTTCTTGGGCATACCACTTGTAGCTGGAGTTTTATCTCGCGTCATTGGTGAAAAAACAAAGGGACGGCGCTGGTACGAGGACACGTTCCTGCCTAAGATTTCACCCTTGGCGCTGATTGGCTTGCTATACACAATTGTTCTGCTGTTTTCGTTGCAGGGGGATGAAATCACAGCGCAGCCTTGGACAGTAGCTCGTCTTGCATTGCCGCTGCTGATGTACTTTGTGGGCATGTTTTTCATTTCCCTGGTGGTATCCAAACTGTCCGGGTTAACTTATGAGCGAGCTGCTTCCGTGTCTTTTACTGCAGCAGGAAACAACTTTGAATTAGCGATTGCGGTATCGATCGGAACCTTTGGTGCGACATCACCGCAGGCATTAGCTGGAACGATCGGCCCTTTGATTGAAGTCCCAGTATTAGTCGGATTGGTTTATGTCATGTTGTGGCTTGGACCAAAAATCTTTAAAAAGGAGAATGCAGGATCATGAAATCAGTTTTGTTTGTGTGCGTCGGTAATGGCGGAAAATCACAGATGGCGGCGGCGCTGGCACAGAAGTATGCATCAGATTCAGTAGAGATCCATTCTGCTGGAACCAAGCCTGCACAGGGGCTAAACCAATTGTCTGTGGAATCCATCGCTGAGGTGGGCGCTGATATGTCGCAAGGAATTCCCAAAGCGATCGATCCGGAGCTGCTGCGCACTGTCGATCGTGTGGTTATTTTGGGCGATGACGCACAGGTAGATATGCCTGAATCTGCACAGGGCGCTCTTGAGCGTTGGTCAATTGAGGAACCGGATGCTCAAGGTATGGAACGTATGCGTATTGTGCGGGATCAGATCGATAACCGAGTCCAAGCTTTGCTAGCGGGATAATTACCGAAAAAGGGGCATGTCAGCAATAACTTGTTGGCACGCCCCTTTTTTTCTAAAAGCAGTTTATTTGGATCGTCTGTTATCCACTACGGTCACACCATAGATGGCGCGTCCCATGTAGTAGGAACCAACGGAACCGATGACCCAGACGCCGATGATGGCGATGATCGCTCGGATGAAATTGTTGGGGTTAAATCCGTCGACGGACCAGGTGTGAATCAGCAGCGCAATGATGAGCAGCGGTATGGAGACACCCACGGTGGTGCCAAGCAGGTTGGCTCGGGTGAGCGGATCCGGTGCGCGCCACAAAGCGATTGCAGTACCTAGAGAAAACAGGCCTGCGAGGATCACGAGGATGGAGACGATGATCTCTGGAATGGTCATTTACCTGCGTCCCTTCGAAATGATGCGAGCCATGGACAGGGTTGGAAGTACGCCGCCGAGGACTGCTGCGAGAAGAGCAATCTCAAAGGCGATTGAGGTTGGGTTGTTGAGCACCCAGATGAGGTAGATCGCGATCATAGAGTAGAAAACCATGTCGGAAAGCACCACGCGGGTGAGGAAATCTTTGGTGCGCAGAATAAGGACCAGGGCAGATAAGAGGGAGAACGCAAACATGCAGATGCCAACTGTGGTGACAATTCCAAAAGCAGTCATGTTGTTTTAAAACTCCCTCTTGTCTTGGCTGACGGTGTTTTGGGCGGTGTCAGCGATCTCGCGACTTGGCCACTCAGCATCGCTGGGGCGGATCTCCTTGTAAGGGCCTTGGCCTGGGACGCCGTGGTCAATTGAAGCGACCGAAGGGACGAGGCGTTGTTCCATATCGGCGATGGATTCAAAAACTTCTACTGGATCGGAACCAAACACTGCTTGGATCAGCAAAATGGTGGGGTCGCCGGGCTTGCGGGGTTCGCGTAGGCCAAGGGACAGGGTGGAAGGAGTCGCGGTGATGCACGTTGACAGGGCTGCGATCTGGAAGTCCGTGGTCACTCGAAGTGGGTAGCGGATAACAACGGGGTTGAAGCCGGTGTCCTTTTTTACCGCAGCGGTGATCACGCTGAAGCCAGAGAGGAAAATCTGGCCGATCAGCCATGGGATGAATTTCAGGGCGTTAAGCATTAGTTTCCTCCCTGGTAGCTAGGGCTTGGCACTCCGATGGCATTTTCACCGAGCACAGCCTGTTGGTATGCATCGGTGTTCAAGAGGCCGTCGGTGGCGGTGAGGGTCGCGTCGATAAGCGGGCCCGCGAAGATGAACATGCCTACCGATAAAATGATCAGGCTGAGCGCTGGGGCGATTTTTGCTGGGCTGATGCGCAGCTGCGGCGAGACGCCGCGCTGGTGCATTGCGCCACCCCAGAAGACTTCACGCCACACGCGGATCATCGAGAGCAGTGCGCCGAGGCTGGCGATGATGATGGCGGCGATTGCGATCCATGCTGCAATATTGCCGACGCGGGCGATCTCGAGCAGGATGAGCGCTTTGCCCCACATACCGGAAAACGGTGGGAAACCGACAACAGAGAAGGCACCTGCAGCGAACACTGCTGCGACGACGGGTTCGCGGCGTGCAAGGCCAGACAGCTTGGACAACATACCGGTGCCGTAGGTTTCTTCGATTGCGCCGGAAGTGAGCACCAATGCGGCGATGGTGATCATGTGGTGCAGGGTGTACAACAGACCAGCGGCAAGTGCGCGCTGTGGATCGTCAGAGGTAAACGCCATCATGATGAGAATAAATGGCATGCCGTTGACCATTTGGTAGGCAAGGACGCGACGGATGGAGTTTTCAGCAAGTCCAGCGAAGCCACCGACCAGCATGGATATCACCATGAATGCGACAATCAGCCAATTCCACGTGGGATCCATGTCAAAAATGTGGACCCAAATGCGATAGAGCATGTATACCGCGACTTTGGTGTGCAAACCGGAGAACAACCCCATCACAGCTGCTGATGTACCAGGATAGGTGCGTGGCAGCCATGTGTGCACTGGGAATACACCGGCTTTAACCGCGATGGCAATAACCACGATGCCCATTGCGCTGGCAACCAGGGGGTTGCCCTCTACGACATCTTGCAGAGCTGCGATGTTGACTGAGCCTATGACACCGTAGACGATTCCCACACCTGCAACCAGCAATGTGGAGGCAGAGAGATTGACTAGTACGAAGATTCGTCCAGAGGCTAGGCGCGCCCACGTTCCGGTCATGGCGATCAAACCATAGGAAGGCAGCAGCATCACTTCGATGAACACAAAGAAGTTGAACAGATCGGCAGTCAGCAGAGCACCGTTGACGCCCGTGATCAGCATCAATGTGAGCGCTGGATAGAAACGCGCGCGGGTTTCACCGACGATGGTGGCAAACCAGTTGGCAGCCACCGCAACGATCGAGGTGGTGATCAACATGATGGCGCTGAACGTATCGGCAGCAAAGGGGATTGCCACGCCACCGACATAAAGGCCCACGTTGTGAGCAATCGGGCCGTGTTCAGCGGTGTGTGCAAACAACCAGATGCCAGCAAAAATACCCGCGAAAGGCACGATGATGTGCAAAATATCGCGGATGAGACGCCACGGCAGAAGCACCGCAATGGCAGAGGCAGCAAGGGGAACTGCAACGAAAATAGGAAGGAGAACATCCATGGCCATTTAAGCTTTATCCTCCTGATCTGTTGGGTTGGTGACTGAACGAGCGCTAGTAGTCAAAGGCGATTGATCGTCATCTGGTTCGATGGACCGGGTGTCGTCGCTGCGTCCCAGTGCTGCCAAGGCCAACATGATGGTTGTGGTGGCCATCGCGATGACGATGGCGGTGAGGACGAAGGCCTGGGGGAGTGGATCGGCGGCGTCGGTAAGCGGGGTCCTGTCGGGGAAGGCTTCGCCGCGCCACGTGGGCACACCGGCGTACAGGATGGTCAGGTTCGCTGCGTGGCCGATCAGTGACATGCCGAAGACGATGCGCACCATTCCGCGTTGCTGAATGAGGTAGACACCTCCACCGAAAAGTATCGCGACTGTCAGTGCGAGAATCATCGGTTTGCCTCCTCTTTGTTATCGCCTGCGGGGTTGATGGGTTCGGGCCAGTCTTCATCGCCTTCTGGTTCGGGTTCAACCGTTGGCGTTGCTGGCAGTGGGCCACTTCGGCGGGCGTAGTCCAGATCTGCAATGTCGGTACCTGGGCGCAGGTATCCGCCCAGGCCGTTGATTGCCATGGACACCATGCCCAACACGGCCAGGTACACGCCGAGGTCGAAGATCATCGAGGTGGTCCAGTGCTGGCCTACGAAGTTGAAGTGGATGGCGTACAGGAAAGAACCGTGGGTGAGTCCCAGTACGCCCGAGAACACTGCCATCAAGATGCCCGCACCAGTGAGAATGAAAGGAACATTCGGGCGGAAAATGCGGCCATCTTTGGCCTTGGACAGGTACAGGAGCATCAGCGCGCCACCGGCAATTAGGGCTGCGATGAAACCGCCTCCCGGATCATTGTGTCCACGCATGAACACCATGAAGCTCAAGAAGCATAGCGCTGGAACCAGCACCTTAAGCAGCATGCGCAGCGGAATGGAGTTCAACTGTGATTGGCCAAAGGGGCGAGGGTGGGTGCCCTTGGCAAACGGATGACGAGGCATGGAAGCCACCATCGCACCGATGACGACAGCTGCCATGCCAAGCACGGAGAGCTCGCCCAACGTATCCAGTGCACGGAATTCCACGAGGATGGTGTTCACCACGTTGGCGCCAGAGGTGATCTCTGGACCTTGGTTGAGGTACCACATGGCCAGCTCAGAACGTTCGTGACGGCCAAGCAATCCCCACACCGCCATGAATGCGGCGAAGGCAGCAAGGACGGCGACAAGAACGGTGCTGCGCCTTCTGCTGGGCTTGATGCGCTTGAAGTTGGCAGGCTGGTGCCGGACAACCATCATGATGATTACCACGACGAGGCCTTCTACCAGGAACTGGGTAAGTGCAACATCGGGAGCGCCCAGAAGTAGCATCTGGAAGGAAACACCCACACCAACGGTACCCACAAGCACGGCTGCGCTGAGGCGGTTTCGGGTGGTGAGCAGGCCGAAGACAGATAGCGCGATGATGGCAAGCGGAATGAGGTCGATCCAACGATCAATTCCCGGTTGCTTTGGTGCAAGCTGAACCGAGGGGTGAATGGTGGCAAAAGCAGCCAGCGCCCAGAGCAGCACGATGAGGCTGACCAAGTGCCTGCGTGGGCTCATCGAATCAGCCATGCGACCGAAGAATTTACCCAGCAAGTTGGCTCGGTAAACCAGCATCGATAGGATGTCGTTGCCTGTGGCGATGGGGAAAGGGCTGGTCTCGGCGATTTTCCACAGCTCTTTGCGGAACAGCACACCAAGGATTCCGGCCACCAGCACACCCAAGGAAATCAACAGTGGGGTGTTGATGCCGTGCCACAATGCCAGGTGCATGTGCGCCGCTTCCCCCGCGGCGGAGGTGGCTGCGGCGGAGACGGGGGCGTCGAAAAGCGAAAGTACTAGGACTAGTGGCAGAGACATAAGTCCAGGCAGGGCGGCCGGAAGCCAGAGGGAGACGGGGGCTTCCTTGACGTGTGACATGTCGCGTGGGCCGTCGACGAATGCGCCGAGCACGAGTTTCGCGGAGTATGTGAAGGTTAGGACCGCGCCGATTGCTGCGCCGACCAGCAGTAATACAACATAGGAGTTGCCGATGGGGGCGTCCATGAACGCTGTGATCATGCCTTCTTTGGACACGAAGCCGAGCAACGGCGGAACCGATGCCATCGACAACGCACCTATTAATACAGACACAAACGTGAACGGCATCTTCTTGACCAGGAAACCGAGGCGACGAATATCGCGCGTGCCAGTCTGGTGATCAATCACGCCAATGAGCATGAACAACGAGGACTTAAACAGCGCGTGGCTGAGCGTGTGCACAATGGCAGCGCCGAGCGCGAAAGGAGTGCCCACGCCGATGGTCGCTACGATCCAACCCAAATGCGACACCGTGGAATATGCCGTGAGCTTCTTCAGATCGGTCTTCTGCACCGCGAAATACGCCGACATGATGGCCGTACCCATGCCGACGATAATCAGCAACCAATTCCAGACCGCAACATCATGGAACACAATGCTAAAGCGCAGCAACAGGTAAATACCCGCCTTGACCACGGCCGCAGCGTGCAGGAACGCCGACACTGGGGTGGCCGCAGCCATCGCCTCAGGCAGCCAGAAGTGGAACGGGAACTGTGCGGACTTAGTGAACGCGGACATTGCAATCAGCACCGCAATAACACCCGTGAGCACTGGCTTCTCCGCCCAGAAATCAGAGTGCAAAATACCATCGAGGCTGGTGGTGCCAGCTTGGGTCGCAGCAATCGCCACCGCAGTAAGCAGCGTGAGGCCGCCGAAAAACGTCAAAATCAACGTGCGGATCGAACCAGATTCACCAGAAGAACCCGAACGCGCAATCAACATGAATGACGCAAGCGAGACCAGTTCCCAGCCGACGAACAACACAAAGACATCATCGGCAAGCACGAGCAGCAAAATGGCAGCGGTAAACGCCGTCATGATGGTGTAAAAACTCGTGTTGCCCTTCTTCCGCGGCAAATATTCCGCCGAATACACAAACACCACAGCGCCGATAACCAGCGCCAACAGTGCAAAGAACAAACTCAACGCATCAGCGCGCAAGGCAAACTTGACGTCGACACCCGAGCCGAGAATATCCCTCACCCACGTGATATCCCAGGTCAGCGCCTGACCATCCAAAATTGGACCAGCCTCACGCACCAAAAAATATGCGGCGACTGCAAAGATTACAGCCAAAGGCCATCCAGCTTTTCGATCAATCACCTTGACCGAAATTGGCGCCAAAAATACTGAGATCACAGCAAGCGCCACAACAAATAGCAAACTCATGCATTATCCCTAATCGCCCATAGAACCCTCGCCACCGCCAAAACGATTTCAGTGACACGGGAGGGCATTTACCCTTTAAATTGACTATTTACAAAACTACTTGATGAGTTAGCAAGAGCACATTTCGGTGCGCCTCCCTGCTAAACCTCGAAACAATAACTAGATTGCACACTATGTCTGCCGCTGCTTCTCGATCAAGAAACATCTTGACTGCCCTCCTGCTATTGGTCCCGCTCATCGCAGGTACCATCTACGCCTCCGCCATGGGCTTGGACGTCTCCCGCGCATGGTCCTCAGCAGATGAAGTAACGGGGGCACCTGCAGCCTCCGTAGCCACCAACAACCAGGAGCTTATCGAAGCCCGTCGCGCCGCCGGAGAAGCCGGCGCCCAAGCGGGGTTCCTCACCTCAGGAACTGAAGAGCTAACCAGCGGAACACAAGAGCTTATCGACGGCGCAGCCCCACTCGAAGAAGGCGTCTCAGCCGCGGCTGACGGTGCAGCGCAACTCCACGATGGCCTCATCCAACTCCAGGCCGGCACTGGACAAATGGGAACCGGCGCCACCGAAATTGCCGACGGCGTCCAAAACGCAGTCGAACAACTTGGCGGTCTTGTCGTTGTACAGCAGCAACTCTTAGGCGCCCTCAACGAAGCAGACAAACAACTCGCCTCGAGCAAAATCCCCGAAGCCGAAGACCTGCGCAAACAAATCACCGAAGTCCGAGGACACCTCGAAAACTTCGGCATCTCCGTAGAAATGACCGACCAACTCGATCAACTACGTTCCGGCACCCGCGACCTGGCTAACCAACTCGCAGTCCCCGGCTACGGATTCCACGATGGTATTTACAGCGCCACCAATGGAGCAGCCGAATTATCTGCAGGTTTGCAAGAGCTAGAAGCAGGCGTTGGGACTGCCGTCGAAGGCTTCACCGCACTCGATGAAGGTGCAAACCGATTAGACTCCATGGCCACCCTCAACGAAGAAAAAACCTCCGCAGTCCAACGAGCCCTCCCGGTACCCCAAGTACCCGCCGGCACAATCGAAGGCACCGCAGACGAAGAACGCACCAGCGCACTAGCGCCCATGTACGCCTTCTTAATTTCAGCATTGGTCATGCTGGCCGGTGCAGCACTTGGATGGGCAACACTAAAAAACAAGTGGCTGATGGCCTTTGCTGTCATTGGTGTCACTGCAATCGGTGGCATTATCTTGTTCACCGTAGCTTTGGGCATATCCATTGGAGCTTTGTTTGGAGCCTTAGGAATTTTGCTTCTTGCCACTGTTGTTGCCGGTATTCTCTCCCGGATTTTGCTTGACGTGTTGGGAACTACCGGGGCTATTGTGGTTTCTGTTCTGGGATGGGTAGCCCAAGCTGCAGTAATTGGCCATGTATGGAGTGTTACCGCTGTATCCGATATCGCACTTGTTTGGCGAGTCGTCGCAGGCATGATGCCACTGCATTATCCAACCTTTGCAGTGACCTCCATTGGTAATGGCGGATCAGCTGCAGCTATCTGGATGTCTGTTGCTGTCTTGTTGGCAATGGGAGCGATCGGAGCTGTTGCGCTTCGGAAGCCAAAGGCGGTTGCGGTTGAGGTTGAAGAAGCTGTTGATGCTGATGCAGACCAAGCAGCCTCGGAATCCTGATGGTTTTGGTCTGATTCGACCTGTTCTAGGCCTAAAAAGTTAAAGAAAAAGACCAAGAGCCCTATGTTTTTATGGTGCTCTTGGTCTTTTTCAGTGATGCCGTTAGCCCACCGTTTGCATGGGTAACCTTCGGCGTCGCTGAGCCTGCTTTCGGCGGAGAGAGCTATTGATCTGTTGTATCAGGTTGTTCCAGGAATTCGGATTCTGCAGAGTTTTTGATGTCACTTCTAGGACATCCCATCCCGCACTTTTCAGAGCATTCTTCCGATGAGAATCTTTCTCTCGCTGCTCAGAGGTGTAGTGCCATCCGCCGTTGTATTCGAGGGCAACCTGCCACAGCGGATCTGCGAGATCTAGAAAATAGGATTGACCGTCGTATTCAACATGAATCTGTGGGATGAAGCCGTGGTAACCCAGTGAATGAAGTCTGACCCGAAGTCGTGATTCTTGCGGAGATTCAGCAAAAGGATTGGCGTATTGAGTGTGTTTCTTAAGTTTTGGCTCTTGTATGAGTTCTTGGAATAATTCGGGGCGCTGCCTGATGAGATGATCGATGAGAGCTACTTGGTCTTCAAAGTCGTTGAGAGAATGCAGGTCGAAGACGTCTTGGATCGCTTGAACATCATTAACGAACCTAATGTTGCCACTGAGCAGGGTGTTTTCTGGTTCAATCCGCCTGAGAATTTCACCTCGTGAGCAGTCCCTCCTGTTTAGATCTCCGGAAACACTGATGATTGGCATCCACTGATCGTCTAAAAGCTGATAGCCACGTTGCTTTAATGCTGCATATCCGCGAAGTACTCCTTCTGGGCATCTTTTGAGCAGTGCTTGGGTCACTAAGTTGGGATCGTTGATTAGATCGTTTTTTAGATAGACGAAGCCAGTAATTTTGGTGAAGAGTTTGTTAAACGTTCTTCTTGAATATTCGTGGGCAAGTTCTTTATATGTGACAGGTTTTTTCGGTTCCATACTCTAGTTAGACTGCGATCTCGAGCAATTGGTTCCGAGGCTCTAGAAGCTCGTATAAGGCGTCGAGTTTTTCGAATGAACGTTCCCCTGGGAGTGCTTGTGTTCGTGCTTCTAACGGCCACACAGCGAGTTGGGATTTTTGGGTTCCGAGCTGGCTTTTTGGTCAGATTGCGGTATTAGGCCAAAAGCCCTTGCGCCTTTGTACTCTTTGGTTCAATACGACACTTTGGAGGGCTAGAAATGTGAAATCTGAACCAAAAGACAGCGTAGGTTTTAGGTTTTTGGTCTCGTTCTGCAGTTAGCGCAGCCGGTAGCCAGATCCTCGGATGGTTTCGACCCGATGGGCACCGATTTTCTTCCTCAACGCGCGGATATATACGTCCACCACGTTTGAGCCGGGGTCCCAATCCATGTCCCACACCAGTCGGAGGAGTTGGACTCGGGAGAGGATTTGCCCTGGGTGTCGCATGAGGGTTTCGAGCAGATCGACTTCGCGGCGGGAAAGGTCGTGCCAGGAGCCGTCGATGAGCACACGCTGGGTACGAAGATCGAGCTCCAAATCGCCGTTTCGTAGCACGCGCGCATCGGTCGGCGTTTCCTGAGGAGTGTGTTTGGCGAGGCGGAGTTTGATGCGGGCCAGTAATTCTGCGAATTGGAATGGTTTGGGCATGTAATCGTCGGCGCCGCCCTCGAGGGTGCGGAGGCGGTCCTCGATGTTGGTGCGTGCCGTGAGCACAATGATAGGTAGCGTGACCTGCAGATTTCTTAATTGCTCTAGGACATCCGTGCCGTCCATGTGGGGGAGGCCGAGGTCTAAAACCATGAGATCGAAATCGCCGGAATGTGCGCGGGCGAAAGCTTCGGCGCCGGATTCGGTGACCTCGCATTCGAAGCCTTCGCGGATGAGGCCACGAACGATGAAATCTGCGATGCCGGCGTCATCTTCAGCGAGCAGGATCTTGCTCATGGGTGTATTCCTTTGATTGTTCTGGTGCGGGGATTTCCAGGCCGAAAATGGATCCTAGACCTGGTGTGGAATTGACGAAAGCTCGGCCGCCGTGGGCTTCGCCGATCGCCTTGACAATGGATAATCCCAGGCCAGCGCCACCGGGACGCCGTGAATTTTTTTGGGAGCCTCTGGAGAAGCGATCGAACAGGGCTTCTTGTTCATCCATATCAACACCGTTTCCTTTGTCACGAACCCAAATGCGAAAAATGCGGTCGGGGCCAGACCCCCTGAAATCTGAACCCAACTCCACCACATCATCGCTGTAGCGCAACGCATTGCCGAACAACTCCAGCACTGCCTCGGTGACCCGCTGCTCGTCGAGGCTGACGAGGCCCTCGGCGGCGTCGACAAGCAAAATTCGGTCGCTGATGGTGCGGGCTTTGTCTTCGATATCGATTGTTAAATCCGTGACATCCGTGGGGTGGGCGTGGATGAAGGTGCCAGAATCGGCGACTGCGAGGGTGAGCAGATCATTGACCATTCGCGACATTCGATCCAACTCAGTGGTGGCCAGCTCAATCGACCGCGCTTGTTCCTCCGGCGGGGTGGTGGCGAGAAGCTCTAACTGGCCACGCACCACTGTGATCGGGGTGCGCAGCTCGTGGCCGGCATCATCAACGAACTGGCGCTGATCGTTATACGCGATTTCGATGCGATCCAACATGGCATTAAAAGTCCTGGCCAGCTGCGCAATCTCATCACGACCCTCCACAGGGACGCGCCAGGTGAGATCCGAATTACTGATCTTTGCGGACACGGAACTCAATTTGCGGATCGGGGCAATGATCTGGCCCGCAATCAACCAAGCAATCAGAATTGAGGCAATCAAACCCCCTGTGCCGATCAAAATAAGAATCTGGATCTGGCCGTTGACCTGGTCTTTAAGATTATCAGCGAAGAATGCGACAACGAACTCACCATCGGCCTCACCGGAAGCAGTTTGGAAATTCACCTTTCCCCAGTGAGTGGTTCCGCGTTCAAGATCGCTGAAAACTCCAGAATTCAGCGTGGTCTGTCGGATTTCCGAAATCAACGGATCGGAGTGTTCCAAAGGAAGCGGATGGGCGCCACTGAGCTGGGAGTAATCAACCTGAATGAGCTCTCCGGGGAAAATGCCGACAATGGCTTCATTTTCATCCGGAATCTGCCTCGACAGGTAAACCTCCATCAGGCGATGACCTGACTCAAAAGGCTGCGCAGTTGTTGGATCAATTCCTTCGGCTGCAAAGCGACGAAACTCCTCAATTTCCTGCTCAACTGCCGAGTTCGCGGTGTTGGTTACCTCTGAAAGCAGCACCGAACGGGTAATGATCACAACGCTGGCTAGGGTCAAGAAAACAACCGCTGTCATCCACAGGACAATTCGCCAGCGTAGCGATGCAATCAAAGGAGTTGATTTAGCCATGAAATAGAAAGTGCCTCAGGGGTTAGTTAGTCGTCGTCCCAGTCGTCGTCGAAGTCATCATCGTCGTCGTCCCAGTCATCGTCATAGTACTGATAATTGAGTGGAACTTGTGGGGCTTGAGGAATTTGAGCGGGGGCAGGAACTGGGGGTTGTACTGGGGATTCTTGAATTTGTGTGGTTGGTTCTTCCGGAGATTCTGTAGCAGGGGGCTCATACGCGGAAGTTGTGGGAGTGGAACGCTGGTTGACCGTGGCGGGTTCACTTTCCACATTAGGGGTAGCACGATTATTTGCCAGTGCAGATCCTCCGATGGCAACGAGTACGAGCAGAGCCAGAATCGTAATCAGTGGGGCGAAACGGGGGAGTGATTTCATTGGGGGTTCTCCTTTGATCAACTCAATCTGTATTCCATTGTTAGGCACCAAGATGAAATGAAGATGAGAATTTTCACTCCAAGTGCGCGAGGTTGCGGTTTGGGGCGGAATCATCAAGAAATTGCCAGGATTGATCATTAATATCGGCTCATTAAGGCTCTTTTTAATGAGAGGGATTCCCATTGAATGATCAGTTGGTGAGTTGGGTGGAAACACTCATGACAGCATCGGTGTTTTATCCGGTGCTGTCAGTTGTGGTGCTCATCGACTGCATTTTGCCGCTTATCCCCAGTGAGACTGTTCTTGCTTTGGCAGGGGCGTGGTCAGGAGCTCGGGGAACTCCAAACTTGTGGTTGGTTATTTCAGTAGCAACGTTGGCCGCGATCATTGGTGACAACCTGTGTTATTTCTTTGGCACGCGGTTGATCAATATGGTGAACAGGATTCCGGGAGAATCGAGGCGCGGAAAAGCGCTGGAGTGGGCGCGGAAGAACCTTAATGAACGGGATGTTTCGACAATCATTATCGCCCGCTTTATTCCGTGGGCTAGGTGGTTTGTCACCATCATTTTGGGATCTGTGGGATATTCCTGGTCGAGGTTTATCGTGTGGGATTCCATTGGAGCGCTAATTTGGGCAACCCAGGCAACTTTGTTGGGTTATGTGGGCGGATGGCTTTTCCAAGAACAACCGTTGATCGGCCTGGTTGCAGGCGCAGCTTTGGGAATCTTCTTCGGGTTCTTTTTGCAGTGGCTCAACAAAATGTGGGAGAGGCGTCGTCTGGCGAAAGTGGCTGCAGAATGAAAATCAGGCCAGACAGTGGGAACACTATCTGACCTGGGTTTTAAGTTGTCGGGATAACAGGATTCGAACCTGCGACCTTACCGTCCCGAACGGCACGCGCTACCAAGCTGCGCCATATCCCGAGTTACTGGAATCAGTACAGGAAATCACTGTAGTCCTGTGGGTTTTTCAGGTCAAAGTGCCTGTTCAGTGATCTTTATTAGGGTGGCGCTGGGTCGGCAGAAGATGCGGAATGGGACGAATTTTGAGGTGCCGAGGCCGTTGGAAACGTGCATCCACATGTCGCCAAATTTGTTGAGGCCGGTGGCGCGTTTGCGGTCGATTCCACAGTTGGTGACAATTGGCTTGCTGCCCGGAAGACAAAGCTGACCGCCGTGGGTGTGGCCGGAGAGGGAAAGCTGGTAGCCGTCGGCTTCGAACTGAGCGAGGACTCGAGGTTCTGGTGCGTGAAGCAACGCTATGGACAGATCAGCGTCCACGTTTGGTGCCCCTGCGATCTCTGTGTAGTCGTCGAGGTCATGGTGGGGGTCATCAACACCTGAGATGGCGAGGCGGACGGAACCTACTTGGAATTCGAGTCGCTTTTGGTTGGCGTCTTGCCATCCGTGTTCGATGAAAGCAGCTCGCATGGCTCGCCAGGGGAGGTCGATGTGGCTCACTTCGCGTTTTTTACCGAAGAGGTAGCCGAAAGGATTGACGGGGCGGGGTGCCCAGTAATCGTTGGTTCCGAAGACGAACGCGCCGGGGCGGTTCATCAGTGGGCCGAGTGCGCGGAGGACGTCGGGGACTGCTTTTTCATCGCTAAGGTTGTCACCGGTGTTGATCACCAAATCGGGGCTTAGTGAATCGAGTGCGGAGACCCATGCTTTTTTGGTTTCTTGGCCTGGGATCATGTGGAGATCAGAGATGTGGAGAAGGCGGAATTCCTTCTTTCCACGGAGCGTTCCAGGCTTCAAAATTGGCAGTTCTACTGTTTTGAGCTCGAATTTTTTGAGCTCTGAGTATCCCCATGCAGCGGTGGCGATACCAGCTCCGAGTAGGGCTGCACTTGAAAAAGTGAGTGTTTTAGCGATAGTTGACACCTTATTCACCCTACCTGGGGAGTACTCTGGGCAAACATGAGTGAACTAAAAGACAAAATCCGCGCAGATCTGACCACCGCTATGAAGGCCCGCGACAAGGACACCACTGGTACCTTGCGCATGCTGCTTTCCGCATTGACCCAGGAAGAAACATCGGGAACCAAGCACGAACTCAATGATGAAGAAGTGTTGAAGGTGATTGCTCGTGAGATTAAGAAGCGTCGCGAGTCCGCTGAGGTGTACACCGAAAATGGTCGTCAGGAATTGGCTGACGTTGAGCTTAAAGAGGCTGCCATTTTGGAGGGCTACCAGCCTGAGCAGCTTGATGATGATCAGCTGAACGCGCTGATCGATGAGGCTATCGCTGAAGTCGGCGGCGAGGCCGATATGAAGAAGATGGGCCAGATCATGAAGGCTGCTACCGCTAAGGCTGCTGGCCGTGCAGATGGAAAACGACTCTCCACCGCAGTGAAGAGCCGTTTGAGCAACTAGGTATTTCTAGCGGAAGAACTGGTTGATGGCGTCATTGATGGCGTCTTCAATGGTTGTTCCGCGGTTGTTTGTTGATGGAGCAGGGGTGTCTCCATCGTCGCTGTCATCATTGTTGGTGGCAGCGGGGGCAGGGCTTGTGCCGTCGGAGATGTCCAAAATGACGGTTCCACCGTCGATAAGCACTGCACCCTGAGGGGTTGCGCTGACTACGGTGCCGCGCGCGCTGCCGGCGCCGGAGACTGAACGCGTGGTGACCTTGTAGCCTTTGGCTTCGAGGGTGCGTCGAGCGGAGGCTTCGCTTTGGCCGACAACCTGGTTGAGGAGTTCGCCGGAAGTGCCGAGGCGGAATGAATCGCTGCTGGATGGCAGTGTTCCTTGCGAAGCTGCGGGGACGTTGCTTGCCATGTTAAACCATGTTTGAGCTGGTTCGTTACCGCCGAAGAGGTTACCGCTGCTGCACTGGCGGACGGGGCCGCTGCACAGTGGGGTGGTGGAGGTGCCGTCATTGTAGATGTATGGAGCTGCGGCAAAGTTGCTGTTGAAGCCCATAAATGCTGAGGACTGGTTGGACTCGGTGGTACCGGTCTTCGCTGCGGTTGGCAAGGACCATCCGTACATGCTGGCTGCAGAGGCCGCAGTTCCGCTGACCGTATCCTTGCTCATGCCGACGGCCAAAGCTGAAGCCGTTTCGGCATCGATGGCGCGCTCACATGCAGGGCGGTCAATGTAGACTTCGTTGCCTTCACGGTCATGGACGCTGGCGATGGGATTGGGTTCGCACCACATGCCACCGGATGCAATGGTTGCAGCAACATTGGACAATTCAAGAGGGTTAACAGCGGTAGGTCCAAGAGTGTAAGAACCGAGGTTGTTGTCCTTCATGTAGTCCGCGATTGAGCTTTCGCCGTCGAAGGAACCTTCATCGGTGTAGCTTCGCAGGCCCAGCTTTACTGAAAGATCCACAACGGTGTCCACGCCAACCTGCTCGATCATTTCAACGAATGCAGTGTTGGGGGACTGCGCGAGAGCGTCCTGCAGAGTCATGCGAGGCGCGTAGGATCCTGCGTTTTCCACGCAGTAAGTATTTGCGGGACAGTTCGCGGCACCGCCGGAGCCCATGCCCTTGACCTCATATCGAGAAGGAACATCCAACATGGTGTCTAGGCCAGCGCCCTGCTGAATGGCTGCAGCGGCGGTAAAGATCTTGAAAATGGAACCGGCACCATTACCCACACGGGACGTTGCCTGAGGCAGCATCGTTTCACCAGCATCCAGGTCAAGGCCGTAGTTGCGGGAAGAAGTAATAGCCAAAATATCGCGGGAGTTCTCGCCAGGCTCAATGACGTTCACAACTTCAGCGACACCTGGGGTGGTTGGATCAACGTGGGAGGACACCGCATTGTGCGCTGCATCCTGAACATCTGGATCCAAAGTCAATTTGATGGTGTAGGAGTCCTTCGCCAGCATATCTTGGGTGATTCCCTGCTCAGAAAGATATTGCAGAGCGTAATCGCAGAAGAAACCACGATCGCCAGCGCCGATACAACCATTGGATAAGCCTTGCGGGGTTTCCAGGACACCCAAAGGTTCCTGCTGGAAAGCCGAAGCCTCGTCTGGGGAAATCGCGCCAGCATCAGCCATAGCGCCCAAAACAGTATTACGACGCTCAAACACAGCATCGTGATTGGTGTATGGATTGAGATAAGACGAAGACTGCACAATGCCCGCGAGCATCGCAGACTGTGGAATGGTTAACTCGGCAGCCGACGTACCGAAATACGTCCGCGCCGCAGCCTCAACACCATAAGCACCATTACCAAAAGGAACAATGTTGAGATAACGAGTCAGAATCTCATCCTTCGACAACGTCTTTTCCAAATCAGACGCCATCTTCATCTCACGGAGCTTACGAGGGATGGAGGTTTCCACAGCAGCAGCCTGCTCCGCCTCATCATCAGCTTCCACCAACAGCAAGAAGTTCTTCACATACTGCTGGTTAATCGTCGAAGCACCCTGCTCCACGCCACCCGCAGCCAGGTTCGTCAGGATTGCACGACCAAAGCCCTGCAAATCCACACCATCATGCTCATAGAACCTGCGATCCTCAATCGAAACGATCGCATCCTTCATCGACGTAGAAATCTGATCACCCCCAACCTCAAACCGCCGCTGCGCATAAATATAAGCAATCGGCTGGTCAGTGGAATCAGTAATCGTCGTGACGCCCGGCCCGCGACCATCCGTCAGATCTGAAAGGTTGGTCTGCATCGTGTCATTGGTACGCGCAACCGCAACGCCAGAAAGACTAGCGAAAGGCACAAGTGCGAGCGCACCAAGGACGCCAGCGGCGACTGTAGATGCAACGAGCTTTGTCAGAGAATTCGTGGTGGACACTCCAACAGCCTAGCGATAACCCCGGGAATCGTGAACCCAAGACTCCAACAATGTCAGCCAATCTTTATTTATTCGACTGTGCGTTACTGCTGACAGTCGGCATGCTTTGGGAATCCACCAGGCAAGCTATAGGGGACTGTAGAGCTGACGTTCGGAAAACGTGCAGAAAACCACGAACTGCAGTCCGGAAAGCGCCCCACTGGCCCTTCGCCGGCAGCCACAGAGGGGTTAGACCATTTATTCGCAACTGTGCTTACACCCAAGAATTCTCCAACAAGAAAAATCCCTCTATCAACATTTTAAGTGAATGACCTTAAGGGTTTGCGGAATGCGATCCATGTTCCAACTCGCCTCAAGCGGTATGTGTGAAGCAGGTTTGAAGCCAGTGATGACCTCTGATGGGGTTAGTTTGTGGCAATTTCGGGGCTGGCTGAAATGCCTAATTTTCCAAAACTGAATTTAATGAGTTGAGCTGTGGTAAGACTAGTGAACTGCAGATATGTTGGACAATTGTAAAGTCCTCTCGTTGGAGGCTTGGCAGTGTGGCCATAAAAGTATTGCCCCCGTTGGTGTGATGCATTCGACAGCAAATTGGCTGTGTGACTACACTTGCGAGTGTATTAAGTATTAGGCCGTGCATATGTAGCGCATTTTAAGGAGATTGTCATGACGTCTGTGATTCCAGAGCAGCGCAACAACCCCTTTTATAGGGACAGCGCCACAATTGCTTCCTCGGACCACACAGAGCGTGGTGAGTGGGTCACTCAGGCAAAGTGTCGAAATGGCGACCCAGATGCATTGTTTGTTCGTGGTGCAGCGCAACGCCGAGCAGCAGCAATTTGCCGCCACTGCCCTGTAGCCATGCAGTGCTGCGCCGATGCCTTAGATAACAAGGTGGAATTCGGAGTCTGGGGAGGCCTGACCGAGCGCCAGCGCCGTGCATTGCTTCGAAAGAAGCCGCACATTACTAACTGGGCTGAATATTTGGCTCAGGGGGGCGAGATCGCCGGGGTTTAATTAATTTCAAGGGCTGGCCATTAACGTGGTCGGCTTTTTTGATTCAGGGCGCACCCCAGGCGCACCCCAGGCGCACCCCAGCGCACCACAGGCGCACCCCAGCGCACCACAGGCGCACCAGCCCAGCACAAGAGCCAACGCAAGTGTCAGGCACGCCAGCAAAGGGGCTAGCAAGAAGCACGCCCCCGAAGCCTTAGAAATGCGTTCCCCGGTAGGATGATTGCCATGACTAAATGGGAATACGCAACTGTGCCTTTGATTACGCATGCAACTAAGCAGATCCTCGATACTTGGGGTGAGGACGGCTGGGAGTTGGTCTCGGTCATGCCTGGTATGAACCCTGAGAACCTCGTTGCTTACATGAAGCGTGAGGTGGCTTAGTTCTTATGGCTTCTAATTCCGAACGCCTTGCAGAGCTGGGCATTTCTCTTCCTTCCGTTGCAGCGCCTGTTGCTGCGTATGTTCCTGCGATTCAGACCGGTAACCAGGTGTGGACTTCTGGTCAGCTGCCTTTCGTTGATGGTCAGCTTCCGGCCACCGGCAAGGTTGGCGCTGAGGTTTCCGCTGAGGATGCGGAGAAGTTGGCTCGTGCGGCTGCGCTAAACGCTCTTGCTGCGATTGATGCGCTTGTTGGCATTGATAAGGTCACTCGCGTTTTGAAGATTGTTGGTTTCGTGGCGTCTGCTGATGATTTCAGTGGTCAGCCTGCTGTCGTCAACGGTGCTTCCAATTTGATGGGTGAGGTTTTCGGCGAGGCTGGGGCGCATGCGCGTTCTGCTGTGGGCGTGGCGGAGTTGCCGCTCAACTCGCCTGTCGAGGTCGAGGTTATCGTCGAGATCGCGCAGTAGCACGCTTTTCGACGCAAAATGCCGGTTCCGCACTTCGTGCGAAACCGGCATTTTTAAATTGACCCTATCGTCCCCTTAGTGTTCGTAAGTAGAAAGATCGTGGTCTTTTGATTCTCTGGTGATTGCGATGGCGATGATGGACACTAGGGACATCGTTGCGAGGAAGACGATGACTGGGGTGACAGAGGTTCCGCCGCCTGGTCCCGCGTAGAGGCTAGCCAGGATGGTTGGGGTGAATCCTGCACCGATGAGCGTGGCCAACTGGTAACCCAGGGATGCGCCTGTGTAGCGCGCGGAGGTTCCGAATTGTTCGGAGATAAACGCTGCTAGTGGGCCGTAAAGCATGGCGTGGAGTGCGAGCGCGATGGTGAATGCCGAGAGCAGGATGAACCAGTTGTCTGAGGTGAGCATCCGGAAGAATGCCGGCAGGTAGGCCACGAACAGTACGAGCGCGATGATCATGACGGGTCGGCGTCCGAAGAGGTCGGATACGCGACCGAAGAGGATCACAAAGAAGACAGAGAACACTGAGGCGACTGCGAAGGCGTAGAGGACGCTGGATCTTTCGATGCCGGATTGTGTTGCGTAGCTGATGGAGAAGGTGGACAAGAGAACTTGAAGTCCGAATCCTGATGCGCCGCCAAGCATGGTCAAGATCAGTGCCTTTGGTCGGCGAAGAACCTGCAAGAGGGGGACTTTACGTTCGGTTGGCTTGGCTTTTTCGGCGGCCGCTGCAGCTGCGAACAGTGGTGATTCGCTAACTTTCGCGCGGATAACCAAGCCGACAATCAGCAGAACGAAAGAGAGCAGGAATGGGATGCGCCAACCCCATGAAAGGAATTGCTCCTGGGTGAGAACAGCAGATGCGGTACCGAGCGCGAAGGTTCCCAGTGCAGCGCCGGTTGGTGCACCAGCGTTGGTGAAGGAGGCGGCGAATCCGCGCTTCTTGGAATCTGAGTGCTCGAGCGCCATGAGGGCAGCTCCGCCCCATTCGCCACCGACAGCGATGCCTTGGCAGATGCGCAGCATGATCAGGATTACCGCGCCCATGCTTCCGATCATTTCAGCGCTTGGGACAAGGCCGATGCATGTGGATGCCACACCCATGATGAGCATGGACAACACAAGCATCTTCTTGCGTCCAAGACGGTCACCGAAGTGTCCGAAGATTGCTCCACCAAGTGGCCTAGCTAAATAACCTGCGGCGAAGGTTCCGTAGGCGGCAATGGTTCCAGCCAGCGGATCGAGATTGGTAAAGAACACTGCGGGGAATACCGTCGCGGAGGCTGCGGCATATAACAGGAAGTCATAGAACTCGATCGTGGAGCCCAAGTAGCTGGATATAATCGCGCGCCGGGATTCTGATTTTCTTTGCTTCGGGCTGAGGTTTTGTAATTCAGCGATCGGCGAAGCTGTGGAAGATGTAGTCATTGCGTTCTCCAAGTGTTTTCAAAGTGACGTTGGGGGGTTTATGAAACGGGGATGGTGAAGTCTCGCAGGATGTTCTTTTGGATTTTGCCTGTGGCGTTGCGGGGGAGTTCTTCGATGATGTGGATTTCTCGTGGAAGTTTGTATCTGGCTAGGACACTGCCTAGTAGTTCTCGTAGTTCCGGTCCGGTTGGTGGGTTGGTCAGGTAGCTTTCTCGGATGGAGACAAAGGCGATGCCAGTTTCGCCCCATCGTTCATCGGGGACTCCGATGACTGCGGCATCAAGGACTGCTTCCAGTTCCTGGAGTGCTTGTTCGACTTCTGCGGGGTAAATGTTTTCGCCGCCGGAGATGTACATGTCTTTGATGCGGTCTTTGATGGTGTAGTAGCCGTCTTCATCTTTGATGGCGATATCTCCGGAGTGGTACCAGCCATTTTGTAGTGCGCTGGCGGTGTCTTCTGGTCGGTTCCAGTATCCGGTCATCACATGTGGTCCGCGGATGAGAACTTCGCCGGCCTCTCCGGTGGGGACTTCTTCGCCGGTTTTCGGGTCCACTAGTTTGATGTCGGTGAAGAAGTGGGCTCGACCTGCGGTTCCAAGGTGTGTGCTTGTGTCTGTTGCCTCGAGGATACAGGCGCCCGGTGCGGTTTCTGTCATGCCGAAGCCTTGGACAATTTTTACGTCGCGTCCTTGCCAGATTCGCAGCGCACGTTCGCTAAGGGGAGAGCCGCCCACCATGATGGCGCGAAGGGAAGAAAGGTCGCGTTCGGCAAATGATGGGTGGTTGGACAACATGTCGATCATCGCTGGCACCATGAAGGATTCGGATACCTTGGAGCGTTCGATTTCGTCGAGGACGTGCTCTGCCCGGAATTCGCGGTGGATGATCACCTTTCCGCCCTTCATCATCACCGGGATGGTGGTCATGTTGAGGCCCGCGATGTGGAATAACGGCGCAGTGGATAAAAGTACCGCGCCTTGTTCAATTTCCTGGCTGAGCAGGGCATTGAAGTAGTTAAAGAAGAGGTTTCGGTGGGATAACATGGCGCCCTTTGGGCGGCCAGTGGTTCCGGAGGTGTACATGAGCAGCGCGATGTCATCATCGCTGACTTCTAGGTCGATGTCGGCGTCGCTCGCCGCTTCAATAAGCGCTTTTCGACGCAAACCTGGACCCTCATCGCCTTCAACGGCCACCATGATGATCTCTGGATGGAGTTCTTGGAGGTAAGTGGCGTGCTCGATGAGGTCGATTCCGTAAAACACGATGCTCGCACCGCTGTCTTGGATGATGTAATCGATTTCGTTTGCCGATAGGCGAGGGTTAACAAGCACGGGTGTTGCCCCAATGAGGTTCGTTGAAAAGAACACTTCTAGCAGGGCAGGGTGGTTGAATCCGACATAAGCTACTCGATCTTGGTGCGCAACGCCGAGGTCTAGAAGAGCATGTCCAAGCCGATTGACTCGTTTGCTGAATTCTCCGTAGGTGATGCTGGTGCCTTCGAATTCGATTGCAGTGGACTCTGGTCGAACAGTTGCCCTGCGTCGTGGGTAGCTTCCTATTCCGAGGTTCACTTTCATTCTCCTTTGTGCTTTAGATCACGTTTGAAGTCATTAAAAGCGTAAACGTTTAAAAAGTCAATCGTTTAAAAAACGTTCTATAGGAAAATTCATCACTCCACAGGGTTTCGGGGGTGGTGATAATCGCTCTTAGCTGCACCTTTGTGGATCCTTGCAATAAGTTTGCCCCCGATCTTCACAATTGTGCCGATCTCTAATTGGCATGAAAAAACCGGCCATGTGAACATGGCCGGCGTGGTTAAGAGACTTAAAAGGCGATTTTGAGCAGCAGTTCCCTTAGTTGTTCTTGCTCGTCGGAGGTGAGGTTTTTTAGAGATTCACCCTCGGCGATGAGGAGGCGTTTGGTGGCTTCGTCGTGAATTTCCAGACCTTTTTCGGTGGCGATGATGATCTTCGAGCGCCTATCCCGGGGGTCAACTTCCCGGGCCACTAATCCGCGCTTTTCTAGGAAATCGACCAAGGCAACAATCTGACTTGGGTCTAGGTCGAGAAATGCTCCCAATTCTCGTTGGGTTGGTTTTAATCCGCTGGCCGCTAGGGACAGTGTGGAGTATTGGCGAACTTTAAGTCCGAGGTCGACTAAGGCTTCGTTTCCTTTGGCGGATCCCTTGGCTCGTGCGCGGGCAGTGAGGAATTGAATCTGCTGGGACAATTCGGCCTCGAGGAATCGTTCTGGTCCGCCAATGATCTCGGCGGTGGGGTTGCTGGTGGTCATAGTGGCTCCATGTGAACTGGCTGAAAAATAGTTTCGATCTTCAATCATTTGAACATGCATGCATTCTGTGCGTCAAGCGAACGATGTAAGTTTTCAAAATTAATAGTTGACATTTTCAACGTTATGAGTTTTCATTGGTATCACGCCCCGACGAAGTGTCTGGGATCACAAACCTTCAAAGGAGTTTGAAATGTCTCTCAATGGAAAAGTCGCCATCGTTACCGGATCTGGTGCAGGACTTGGTCGTTCCTTCGCTCAGGAGCTTGCCCGTCAGGGTGCATCTGTCATCGTCAATGACGTAAACCAGGCAGCCGCAGATGAGACTGTCGCAGCAATCACCGAAGCCGGCGGCAAAGCCGCCGCCGTTATCGCCCCCGTTGGACCCTCTGAAAGCGCCGCATTGCTGGTGCGGGAGGCCGTCGACAAGTTCGGTTCTTTGGACATTCTTGTCACAAACGCGGGCATCCTTCGTGATAGGTCCCTGCTGAAGATGACGGACGATGATTTCGATGCAGTCATTAACGTGCACCTCAAGGGCACTTTCACCTGTGTTCGCGAGGCATTTGGATACTTCAAGGAGAATGGAATCGCGGGGCGCATCGTCACGATTGGTTCTCCCACCGGGCAGCGCGGCAACTTCGGACAGAGCAATTACGCTGCAGCTAAGGCGGGCATTGTGGGTATGGTTCGCACGTGGGCGCTGGAGATGAAGCGCGCAGGTGTCACCATTAACGCGATCATTCCGGAAGCAGCCACCGATATGACCAAGACGGTGCCATATTTCCAGAAGGCTGTAGAGGCCGATGAGCGTGGCGAGGCCATGCCAGCATTCTTCCGCGAGACCCTAGGTTTTGGCACTCCTCAGGATGTTGCGGGACTTGTGGCCTTCCTTTCCTCTGATGAGGCAGCGAATATTTCTGGACAGGCCATCGGTGCAGGCGGCGACCGCATGCAGGTGTGGAAGCACCCAGAGCCAGCAGTTACTGAATTTAACCCAGGTGGCTGGACCTATGAAGCACTGCAGGAACGTGGCAAGAACATTATTGAGGGCAACCTGCAGTCCGTCGGTGTCGTTTTCCCTGAACTGCCGGCAGAGCTTCAGCCACAAATCCCAGTCAAGGCATAACACCGCACACCAAGAATTTTAGGAGGGGTCATGAGCAACAACGTAGTGAAATATGAGTGCGCGGTCGACGCCGACAACATTGTCGCAGTCGATATGCATGTGCACTTGGAAGTCGACAGCTGCGGACACAAATCGATGCCGGCAGACATCATGGCGGCATCCTCGAAGTACTTTAAGACCGCGGAACGAACTCCCTCAGCAGATGCCATTGCTGATATTTATAGGGAACACAAGATGGCGGCGGTGGTTTTCACCATCGATGCGCGGACCCAAATGGGGCATCTGCCGAACTCGATTGATGATTTGGTGGCAAGCTGTGCCCGCAACAATGACGTGCTGATCCCTTTTGGCAGTGTGGATCCTCGTACCGGCGAGGACGCGCTGGTGGAAGCTCGCCGACAGGTGGAAGAACTCGGGGTGCGAGGCTTCAAATTCCATCCATCGGTTCAAGGATTCGACCCATCCGCGCCAGAGTTCTACCCACTGTGGGAATTGCTCGAAAGTTTTGGATTGCCATGCGTGTTCCATACCGGACAAAACGGCATGGGTGCAGGTCTTCCAGGTGGTCGAGGCATTAAGCTGCGCTTCTCCAACCCAATGTTGCTTGATGATGTTGCGGCGGACTTCCCGAACCTGACCATCATCATGGCGCACCCTTCTGTTCCTTGGCAGGATGAGGCTAACTCGATTGCCACCCACAAGGCCAATGTGTTCATTGATCTTTCCGGCTGGTCGCCGAAGTATTTCCCAGAGTCTTTGGTCAGACAGTCCAATAACGTGCTATCCAAGAAGGTGCTGTTTGGCACGGACTTCCCGCTGATTACCCCAGAGAAATGGCTTGCGGCTTTCGCGAATCTGCCACTGAAGGATGAGGTTCGTCCGGGAATCCTCAAAGACAATGCGGTGAAGGTACTTGGCCTAGCCGCTAGCACTGAGCGCGGATCTCAAGCAGAAAAGGTCGTGCAACATGCGTGATCCCATTCAAGGTGCTGTTATTCCTTCTGATCTTTTTGGTTTCGCAGAAGTTCTCACCGAAGCCGAACGCGCAGTTCTTCTGGAAACCCGCAGGGTGCTTGAGGAAGAGGTGAAGCCTTATATTAATGAGGCCTGGGATAAGGCAGTCTTCCCCGATGAGATCGTGCAGCCCCTCCAAGATCTGCAATTGCTTGATCCGCCTGCACTTCGGGAAGCAGGGGAGTCGGTTCGAGACATTTTCACTGGTTTCCGCAATTTTGAACTCGCGCGCTGTGACATCAATGTTGGTACCTATTACAACGCATCTGCTGGTCTCTTCCGAACGGCCTGCATGGTTGGTGGCTCCCCGGAGCAGGCGCAGCGATTGGATGCGCAGATCAAATCTGGTGAGGTCAAGGGCGTTTTTGCACTGACGGAACCTGATCATGGCTCTGATATCGCAGGTGGTCTGGCAACCACGGCCACTAAGGACGCAGACACCGGCGAGTGGATTATCAATGGTGAAAAACGGTGGATCGGTGGTGCTTCCACTGCTGATTTGATCGCTACCTTCGCCAGGGATACAGCCGATAACCAGGTGAAATGCTTCCTCGTGGCACCTCAGGCAGAGGGCGTGTCCATGGAGATTATTGATCGCAAAGCCTCACTGCGCATCATGCAAAATGCACACATTACCTATAACAATGTCCGGGTGTCTGGGGATGCGCGGCTGCACAACATCAATTCTTTCAAGGATGTTTCGGAATGCCTGCGCCGTATGCGTTCCGATGTGGCGTGGATGGCGGTCGGTGCGCAGGCAGGTGCCTATGAAGCAGCCGTGAAGTATGTGCGCAGCAGGGAACAGTTTGGCCGTCCGATCGCGGGGTTCCAGTTGATTCAGGAAAAGCTCGCGCTCATGCTGGGCAATCTCACGGCGTCGCTGGGCATGATGGTCAAACTCACCGATCAGCAGCAGGCGGGAATTTTCAAAGAGGAAAACTCCGCGCTGGCGAAAATGTTTACCTCGCTCAAACTTCGGGAGACCGCTAGTTGGGCGCGGGAAATCTGCGGAGGCAACGGCATCATTTTGGACAACGATGTTGCCCGGTTCCATGCCGATGCAGAAGCCGTCTATTCATATGAAGGCACCCACGAAATCAATGCACTCATCGTTGGTCGCGCCATCACGGGCGTCAGCGCTTTTATCTAACACACTTTTAAGGAGAACATCATGACTACTTCCACCACCCCAAACACCATCGTTTCTTTCGAAGACGCACCAACCCTCACCGGCCAGGACCTGGGCTTTTCGCAGTGGCGCACTGTCACCCAGGAGATGGTGAACACCTTCGCGGACGCAACTGATGATCAGCAGTGGATTCACACTGATCCTGAGCGCGCCAAGGACGGTCCTTTTGGTGGCGCAATTGCCCACGGTTTCCTCACCTTGTCCATGATCATTCCGTTCTGGGGCGAGCTTCTCGATGTCACCGGCGTGACCACCAAGGTGAACTATGGCCTGGATAAGGTGCGTTTCACCTCTCCCGTCAAGGTCGGTTCCCGCATCCGCATGGGCGCTGTGGTCCGTGAGATCTCTGAGGTGAAGGGCAATGGCCTGCACCTGGTCGCCGATGGCACTATTGAGATCGAAGGGCAGGAGCGCCCGGCCGTCGTAGCTACCTTCCTCACCCGCTTCTACGCTTAAAAGCTTGCTTCTCGACGCAAAAACCCATCCGGCGCATCCCTTCAATGTTAGGGGTGCGCTGCTATTTTTCTCCCCAGTTCTACGAAATGACTTATTGTGACTAAGCTTGAGCGCATGGAGCATCCTGCTTACAGCCAATTGCGGCCGGTTACCCCGTCCGCATCTGTTGTTTTGTGCCCTAATCCCGGTTACAGCTCGCTGGAAGGCACTAATTCTTGGGTTATCCGGGCACCAGAAGACCCCCGGAGCATTGTCATCGATCCAGGTCCTGAAGATGAGGGCCACCTTAACGTCTTGCATTCCAAGGCTGAGGAGGTGGGTTTGATTCTTCTGACCCACCGTCACTATGATCATGCTGACGGCGCACAGCGTTTCCGTCAGCTGACCAATGCACCTGTGCGTGCGATGGACCCTTCGTACTGTGCTGGTGCGGAGGAGATTCATGATGGTGAGATCATCACGATCGACGGTGTCACCCCACAGATTGAGGTGGTGGCCACACCTGGTCATACCCGTGATTCTGTGTCTTATTTCATCTGGAGTGGAGTCCCTCATGAGTCCACTTTGGAGGGCATCGTTTCTGGCGACACCATTGCGGGTCGTCACACCACGATGATTTCAGAGACCGACGGCGATTTGGGTGAGTACCTGAATTCTTTGGCCATTTTGGAGGAGCGCGGCAAGGATATTCCGCTGCTTCCAGGACATGGTCCAGATGGACAGGACGTGTCCTCCTTCGCGCGTAAGTACATTGAGCGTCGTGAGCTGCGTCTGAACCAGATCCGTGAGGTATGGGAGACCCGTGGCCGTGACGTGTCCATGAAGGATCTCATCGACGCCATCTACGATGATGTTGATCCAGTTCTGCGTGGTGCAGCCGAGCAGTCCACTCATGTGGCTATTCGTTACCTGCAGGCTCAGGAAGCTTCCGCCTCAAACTAAACACTTTTAACTAAACAACAAAGAAAGCGCCTAATCAGTATGAAACTGATCAGGCGCTTTTTAGCGCTTTGGTGATTATCGAGCGCGACGTGCCAAATGCTCGGTGTCCACAATGAGGACGGACTTGCCCTCGAGGCGAATCCAGCCACGGTGTGCGAACGTTGCAAGAGCCTTATTCACAGTTTCACGGGAAGCACCGACGAGCTGTGCGATTTCTTCCTGAGTGAGGTCGTGGTTCACGCGCAGCGCGCCAGCTTCTTGGGTGCCGAAGCGGTTAGCCAGCTGCAGAAGGGTCTTAGCAACGCGGCCTGGGACGTCGGTGAAGATGAGGTCAGCCAGGGAAGCGTTGGTGCGACGCAGACGACGAGCCAGAACGCGCAGGAGCTGCTCAGCGATAGCTGGGTGGTCAGCTACCCAGTTGCGCAGCATGTCAGAGTTCATGGTTGCTGCATGAACTTCGGTGACACACACTGCAGAGGAGGTGCGTGGGCCTGGGTCGAAGATGGAGAGCTCACCGAACATGTCGGAAGGACCCATGATGGTCAGCAGGTTTTCGCGGCCGTCCGGTGCGTGGCGCGCAAGCTTCACTTTGCCGGAGGTGATGATGTAAAGGCGGTCACCTGGCTCGCCCTCGTCGAAGATGGTTGCTCCGCGTGGGAAGCGAACGGTCTCCATATCCTGGATGAGGTTATTGACTGCCGTTGGGTCAACGCCTTGAAAAATTCCGGCGCGCGACAGGATCTCCTGTACACCTTCCACTGCTTTTCTCCTTCATCTGCACACATCTTGTTTGAGTCCGGATGAGTGGCAACACCTGGGGTGTTAGGGTTTGAGATAAAATCCGGATGACACCTAACTGGAGGCATCTATTAATGTGGCAAAGACCACTCTACTATGCAATTGGTCACCATGTTAGTGCATTTGGCTAAAATGTCACACTTTAGAAACCGTAATTTCAATATTCACAGATTGCTGGCAGCCAAAGTTTATTTTGAATAAATCTTTCAAAATAACCCTTATTTAGGCAGCTGATGCTTCCTGCACGTCACCGTCATTTAAGTTTTCTGCACCGATAGCGTCCTTTGCTAACTTTACCTCAGTGTTCTGCGGAGCGTTGGAGTGCAGGAAAGAAGACTCGATTCGCTCCATCGCAAATGCAAAAAGCATCAGCAAGAGCGGGATGATCACCACAAGCAAACCTGTCATGGGAGTCATTCTAATGATGAATCAAATCCGCGCTAACTTAAGGGTATGGGTTCCATTACTCCGCAGAAGCGGCCTCGCGTGGGGTCTCACATCGCGAACAAGGGTCAAGAGACTGATATCGGGCGAAAACGCCGAGCTCGACGCATCAATCGCACACTCACCGTGGCATATCCGGATGCGCACTGCGAATTAGATTTCACCAATCCGCTAGAACTCACGGTCGCCACCATTTTGTCCGCCCAGTGCACGGACGTTCGCGTGAACCAGGTGACGCCCGCGTTGTTCAAGCGCTATCCGACGGCCACAGATTACGCCAACGCCGATCGCACGGAATTGGAGGAGTTCATCCGTCCGACAGGCTTTTACCGCAACAAGGCCACTTCTTTAATCGGCCTGGGTGAGGCACTAATTTCGCTTCACGACGGCCAGGTCCCCGGTACCCTTGAGCAGCTAGTTGAGCTGCCGGGGGTCGGGCGGAAAACCGCCAACGTGGTGCTGGGAAATGCTTTCGGTGTTCCGGGAATCACGGTGGATACACACTTTGGCAGGTTGGTGCGTCGCCTGAAGCTCACTGATGAAGAAGATCCCGTCAAGGTGGAAAAAGTGATGAACGAACTCATCGAAAAGCCTGAGTGGACCATGTTTTCACATAGGCTGATCTTCCACGGACGTAGGATATGTCATAGTCGACGCGCCGCCTGTGGAGCCTGCATGCTGGCAGCTGATTGCCCATCCTTTGGTTTGGAGGGGCCGTCAGATCCATTTGAGGCGCAAAAACTCATTAAAAGTGATGATAGGGAGCACCTGCTGAAAATGGCAGGAATGTAGAAAACAAATGACAAGCAGTGCAAAGTGGTCCATCGTTGGAGTTGTCGCCATCCTGGCTGTGATCGTTGCGTTAATCCCGCAGCTTGTGGGTGGAGAAAGCGCAGAGGAAGCGCAGGGGGAGACGTCGACAAGCAAAATTACGACGCGTCCTGACTGCGTGGCCTCTGGCGCGGCGGGTGTGGATCTGCCCTGCTTGGGCGGCGCCAACGGCGTCGGCAACGAGCTGGCCACCGTGGTGAATCTGTGGGCGTGGTGGTGCGAACCGTGCCGCGCGGAGCTGCCGATTTTTGATGAATTCGCCACCACCCACCCCGAACTCAACGTCATTGGCGTGCATGCAGACCAAAACGCAGCCAACGGCGCCGCACTCCTTGAGGATCTGGGCGTGAATCTTGCAAGCTACCAAGACGATTCCAACCTGTTCGCAGGCACCCTTGGGCTGCCGGGCGTCGTGCCGATCACCATCGTGGTTTCTCCAGACGGCAATGTAGTGGACACCTTCCCGCAGCCTTTCGAAACCATCGATGACCTCGAAACCGCTGTGGCAGGGGCGCTGCAGAATGCGTAACTACCCTGATTTACCGCATGATTTCCCAGGTCAAAACACAGAGCTCACCCCCGCAAAGGCACCCGTGTGGATGCACCGACTCTTAGACCGCATCCACACCGGCCGCATGGCCAACCCGCTGGACGGTGCGGAAACGCTCGGCGACACAGACTCCGAAAAGCGCGCTGCCGTGCTCATGCTATTTTCTGGCTCGGAAACCTCCTTTGACCTGCCCAATGACGCCTCCGTGCTGCTGACGCACCGCACCCCGACGATGCGTTCCCATGCAGGTCAGATTGCCTTTCCCGGTGGCCGAATCGACCCCACCGATACTAACGCCGTGGACTGCGCCTTCCGCGAGGCCTGGGAAGAAACCGGGCTGGATCGCCGCACCGCAACCCCATTAGCCCAGCTCAACGAGGTGCACATCCGTGCCACCGGATACCCCGTCTACCCAATCCTTGGACACTGGCACACCCCATCACCCGTCGCCGTGGCCAGCCCACACGAAACCGACGAAGTTTTCGACGCCCCACTCTACGACCTCATCGACCCCAAAAACCGCCTCATGGTCGGCTGGCGCGAATGGCACGGACCAGCGTTTCGAATCAACGACTACATCATCTGGGGATTCACCGGCGGACTACTCTCCGCGATCCTCGACACCGCCGGCTGGGCCACCGAATGGGACACCGACCGCATCTTCGACCTGGAAAATACATTGTCAACATCTCGCAACAATGAGCGTATGCGTTAGGCTGACGGGCTCCGGTGGCCTAAAATCGAAGCGATCTAAAAATTTGGCAGTTAATATTATCGATTTTCGAAAGCGTAGAACACCAAACCATTGTTGAGCCCCAGCCTGGTCGTCGATGCCGTCATCGTCCTCGTTATGGCATTCGCCCTGTGGGGTGGTTGGCGTCAAGGCGCCTTCACCTCGCTGCTGTCCACCGTCGGCGTCGTTTCTGGCCTGGTAGTTGGCGCAGCAGCAGCTCCATTTGTCATGGGTCTCACCGATTCCACCGCGCTTCGCTTCCTCCTGGCGATCGGCACCGTGGTGCTGCTGGTTGGTTTGGGAAATCTCATCGGCGCCCACTTGGGTGCTGCGATTAGAGACAACATCAAATTCCGAAGTTCCAGGACCTTAGATTCTGGGCTCGGCGCCATTTTCCAAGTATTGGCCACCTTGATCGTGGTGTGGCTCGTCGCAATTCCCCTGGCCACAGGCCTCCCCGGAACTGTCGCCAGCGGAATTAGAGACTCCCGCATCCTGGGCTTTGTAGACAAATACACCCCGCAAGGCCTAGATACCCTGCCCTCCAAAATCGCTGCGATGCTCAGCGAATCCGGCCTCCCACCACTGATTTCCCCCTTCACCGGCGGATCCTCGGTGGAAGTGGACGCCCCCGAAATCAACGTCACCAACGTTGACCTAGTCGAAGCAATGCGCCCGTCCGTCATCCACGTGATGGGTGACGCCCAAGAATGCAGCCGCCGACTCATGGGTTCTGGCTTTGTGGCATCCCCCGACTACGTTGTGACCAACGCCCACGTTGTTGCAGGTACCTCCACCGTCAGCCTGGATACCATGATCGGAACCCGCTCCGCAGAGGTAGTGTTCTACGACCCGAACCTGGACATCGCAGTCCTTTACAGCCCTGACCTCGGCTTGGATCCACTGCCGTGGGCATCCACTCCGCTAGACACTGGCGATGAAGCAATCGTCATGGGATTCCCACAGTCCGGACCTTTCAACGCCTCCCCAGCCAGGGTCCGCGAACGCATCATGATCACCGGCAGCAACATTTACGCCAACGGCCAGCACGAACGCGAAGCCTATTCAGTCCGCGGATCCATCCAATCTGGAAACTCCGGCGGCCCAATGACCAACGAAATGGGTGAAGTGGTTGGTGTTGTCTTCGGCGCAGCGATCGACGGCTCCGATACCGGTTACGTTCTCACTGCCGAAGAGGTACAGGAGCGGATCGGCGACATCACCGCGCTGACTCAGCCTGTCGATACGATGCAGTGCGCGGTTTCTTAGTCGTCGGGAGCTAGGACCAGACAGGGATGCCCACGATTGCGGTTTTTCCGTTGCGTGGGCAGTGTGGTTTGGTTTTGGGGGCTCGGAACCGGTCACAGATGCCCACGATTGCGGTTTTTCCGTTGCGTGGGCAGTGTGGTTTGGTCTTGGCAGTGAATCGCCCAATCCGAGATAGATACGACCAATCCTGTGTGGCGTTTTAAGGGCCTGGAATAGGAGAGGTGTCTATTGGTATGGGTCGGGGAATCCCAAGCGCTTAGAGGGGCATATAGGGAGTTTTGGTTTTTGAGTGACTAGGGGGAAATCCGTGAGGTTTGCGGTCGAACTAGATGAAACCAGACACACGTGACAAAAATTGCTAAAACATCTAAGTTTTGGCACGCCTGTTTGGTTTCGAGTCGCTCAAACCAGACACACGTGACAAAACCTGGCGAAAATCTTGATTCTTGTCACGCCTGTCTGGTCCGGTCAATGCGCCGGGGTAAAACCAGGGAAAAACCACTAATTCACGCCAAAATCATGCGACCTTCTGACGCCAAATGAGCAGCAGCGCCTCAGCCACAGTGCTTAAAACGTGGTGCGCGCGAACTCTGCGATGGTTGCTGCAAATTCGGAAGGGTTCTCGAGGTAGGGGAGTTCGTAGCCGCCGGGGATCGCGATGGTGGTGAATGGCCCTGTCGTTCGAGTGCGCGCAGTATTGGCTAGATGTTCCCAGCGTCGAGTGTTGGTTCTGAGCAGCCACACCGGTGCGGAGACTGTTTTGCTGGGGATCGACCCAACGAGGTAGCGGTTGGTGCGGATGATCGGGGTGATGGTGTGGTCGATCGATAGTGCTTTTTTGCGGAGGAGCACTGTCTCTGTGAATGCGTTGCTGCGCTGGTAGGACGAGGACGTGTTGTTGACGATCTCACGTCGAGCTTCGCTGGTGATTCCGAAGTGGAAGAGGTTATGCAGGAATGAGGGCAACCGAAAAGGAGCAAGTCGGCTGAGGTCAGAGACGTGTAGGTGGGGTTTTCGTCGGATGGCGCGTCGCATGTCAAGGGGGTGGATCGCGCCGAGGGAAATTAGGCCGCGGACCCGTTCGGGGTACATGGAAGCGATAGCCCAGGCGATGCTGGCGCCGGTGTCGGAGCCGACAAGAAGTGCGTCATCGTGGCCGAGAGCTGCGATAACGCTGCTGAGTTCTCCGGCTGCGTGGCGGAGGTCGTAGCCTGTTGGGGGTTTGTCGGACATGCCGTAGCCGCGTAGATCGATGGCGGCGACGTGGAAGCCGGCATCTGCGAGTGGGCCGATGACTTCGCGGTAGTCGTACCAACCGCCGAAAGCCCCGTGGATCAGAAGAACCAGGGGTTTGGTGGGGGAGCCTGCCTCTGCTAAATGGAGGCGAATGCCACGTACGGAGACGTGATCGTGGGTGAACGGTCCGTCTAGGGCAATGATGCCGGGGGAGCGTTCAATCGACGCGATTGTGCTGCTCAGGCGCCGTTTGGCGCCTGTGGCTTTGGAGCGGCTGCCGGGGATGAGGCGGGTGAGGGGAGACGTCGAAAAGCTAAAAAAGGCCATCGAAGTCTCCTTTTTTAGTGGTCGCCAGTGATGGCGCCGGGGCTGTGGAAGGACGCGGAGGTGTAGAGGCCACGCTTGTTGGCCTTCTCCAGCTTCTCGGATGCCTGACCTGGGACCAGGTTCTTCAGTTGGTTGACCGATTGGATGGTGTTCTTCGGAGCGCCCATCTTCTTCACCTTGCGCCAGCCGAACAGTGCGAGAGCTGCGGCGATGACCAGCATGAAGAGGAACACGATGAGGAATGCTGCCCAAGGCTTAATCCACTCGCTCAGCAGTGCTGCGACGAAGAAGAAAAAGAAGAAGGAGCTGTACAGTGCGATTACGCCAGCAACGCTGAATGCGCCGCCGCCGATGGCAGCTTTCTTGGCTTCGCCTGCGAGTTCAGTCTTCGCCAGCTCAACTTCTGCGCGGAAAAGGCTGGACATTTGGGAGGTTGCGTTGGAGATCAGCGTGCCGATGGAGGCTTCACCGCTAACGCTGGTATCCACATCGCTGAGGGGAATTGAATCCACCTTAGGTGCAAACGTGCTGTTACCGTCAGTAAAAAGGCCGTCTTTGTTGCTCACGTGGAAGCTCCTCCAGTGTTTAAAATTAGCGTTCGTTATTCCCAATCGTGCCACGAAATCTCATCTTGGGTGAAGTTTAGCGTGACTGGACATTCGATATACATATTAAACGATGCTTGTCGACGCCCCCACCCACCATGCCACTAACTGCTGTCAGGTGAGGCTCAGGCCGATCCGCGCCGTGCGCGTTTCATCCACCAGATACTACCTGCTGTAACAGCTGCGATGCCGGCAACAACTCCGGTTCCGATGCCGACGTCGCGGGTGCTGGGCATTTGGAACAGCGGTTCAGGGTTTTTGAAGCTTAAGATTTTCCACCCCTGTTCAAGGGCGATTTTCTTCAGCGCGCGGTCGGGGTTGACGGCGGCCGGGTTGCCGACAGCTTCCAACATGGGCAGGTCCGTGAAGGAATCGGAGTAGGCGAAGCTTAAGGAAAGGTCGTAATTGTTCGCCTCGGCGAGATCCAGGATGGACTGCGCTTTAGCGTCGCCTTTGCAGTAAAACAGCACTTCACCGGTGTACATACCGTCGTGGGCTTCAAGCACGGTGGTGACAGTTTTATGTACACCCAGTTCGCGGGCGATGGGTTCCACCAGTTCTTTCACAGAGGCGGAAATGATGATGACATCGTGGCCGAGCTCCTGGTGGTGCTCGATCAGTTCGCGGGCCTCTGCGTAGATGGTGGGAGTGACCACCGAATGCATGGTTTCCTCCGCGATCGAGCGCACCTGTTGGACTTCCCAGCCGCGGATCATGGCGGTGAGTTGGTCGCGGGTGTTGTCCATTTGTTCACTGGTGTGGCCGGCGAACATGTACGTTGCTTGCGCGAGGCTTAATTGCAGGGCTTCGACAGGGGAGATGAGCCCGCTGTTCATGAACTCACGGCCGTAGGCGTAGGTGGAACTCATGGCGATGATGGTCTTGTCCAGATCGAAAAAAGCAGCCACCTTTGTGGGGGTGGTCGCAGTGGTGCCCTCTACTTTTTGGGCGGGATCTGGGTGCTTCACACCGCATAGTTTAGCGCTTTTTGGCAACTTTCCAAGACTGAGAAAGAAACTAAAGTTACCAATGAGATTGAAGTGACGTGCTGGGGTTGCGCATTGGGAATGTAGAAGGCGTGCGGGAAGTGTCATTTGCCACACTGTTAAGTATTCGTGTTATTCGAATAAATAATCGGGTTTGATGTTGTCTTGTGGCGTTTGATATGCCATAATTTCAGGTGCAAGGCCCCGATATACAGTGTGGCCTGCCCCGGCACAATCCCCCCCCGTTGCCGGGTTACTGACGGCCCGCGCACACCCCCCCCGAGGCGCGGGCCGTCCCTTATTTTCTAAACTAGTGCCCTTAGCAGATTTTCTGTGCCTCTGCATTCGAAAGTGAAAATTATTCACAGGTGAGCGTATCGCGGGCGGTTGAGAGGTGAGTTATCCACAGGCCGCAGAGGGGGTCGTTGAAAGCACGTAAGCCTCAGGCCACAGTAGGTGCCATGAACACCATCACACACCAAGCAATTCTCATCGCAGTGGAAGATCCGGTCCTGCACCCAGAGGCCATGCACGTAGCTGCAGCCACTGGTCGGCCGGTTATTGAAACAACAAATTTGATGGACATCTCCAGGCATTTTCACCGCACATCGGCAGTGCTCATTGATGCGTCGATGGCCTCTCAATTATCACCTGGGAAACGCCGCGACAGGGTGTTTCTTCTCGATTCTGATCCAGGGCCCTCTGATTGGAAAACGGCGATGAAAATCCACGCTGAGCAAGCCATGTTGCTTCCCGCTCAGGCAGGGGAGTTGCTCAGCGCTTTAGGCAGAGATGACAAACAACTGCCGGTGGCTTCGGGCCATGTCATCGGTGTTGCCGGGGTGGTGGGAGGAACAGGCGCGAGCACGTTTGCTGCGGCGCTCGCAAAGCGGCGTGCGGAGTCAGTCACCACTGTGCTTATCGACGCCGACCCTTCCTCTGGCGGCATCGACCTGTTGCTAGGAATCGAAGATGTGCCCGGCGCGCGGTGGCCTGATGTGGGGTTGCGTCGCGGAACTGTCCAGGCTGCTGATGTGTTGAAAGCGCTGCCGAGCACTCCTGATGAGGTCGTGGTGTTGTCTACGGCGCGGTCTAATATTCTGGATCCTTTTGCATTATCCGAGTCTGATGTTTCGGCGGCGATTGATTGTTTCTTAAGCGCCGATAGGTCGGTGGATGTGGTGGTGGATCTGCCTCATGCGAGAGTGCATCCAGATATTGCGGAGCGCTTATCCCACCTGGTGTTAGTCATCCCTGCAGAGGTCCGAGCGGTGGCTGCTGCCAGGGCTCGGTGTCTGGAATTACAACAATTGCATGTATCCATCACGTGCGTGTTGAGGCATCGCGGGTGGTCAGGTTTGGATGTTGCAGAAGTGGAAGAGATTTTAGGTGCGGATATTACCGCGGAGGTTGGCTCGATCCAGCGGCTGGCTAAGTCCGTGGAGATGCATGGGCTGACCGGTTCTTTGCCGAGGGTTTTAAGCTCAGCATGCGACGCGGTCCTCGGGGAGGTGGCGGCATGACTGACATTGATCTGGTGGTGGAAAACGTCCAAAGGATTATCGCCACCAAAGAGACACCGCCGACCTCTGCGGAAATAGCGAGCCTGATTCGGGAACAAGCAGGCGTGATCAGTAACGAGGACATCGTGATGGTGTTGCGTCGACTGCGCAGTGATTCTGTGGGCGTGGGACCGTTGGAATCTCTGCTTGCGCTTCCTGGCGTGACGGATGTGTTGGTTAATGCCCATGACAGCGTGTGGATTGATCGCGGTCAGGGCGTGGAGAAAGTCGACATGGATCTGGGCTCAGAGGAGGCGGTGCGTCGCCTTGCCACCCGGTTGGCGTTGACCTGTGGCAGACGCTTAGATGATGCGCAGCCTTTCGCTGATGGCCGAATCACCAGGGACGACGGCAGCGTGTTGCGCATTCACGCGGTGTTGGCACCCTTGGCGGAATCCGGCACGTGCATCAGTGTGCGAGTACTGCGTCAAGCACGGCTGAGCCTTGATGATCTTATCCAAAGCGGCACGGTGCCTGAGGACATCGCGCCTGCGCTCCGGAACATCATCAATCAACGGCGCTCGTTCCTTGTTGTCGGTGGCACCGGCACAGGGAAAACCACATTGCTGTCCGCGATGCTCACCGAAGTTCCCGCTGATCAACGAATCATCTGCATCGAGGACACCGCAGAGCTTCATCCCGGCCATCCAAGCACCATCAACTTGGTGTCTCGCCAAGCAAACGTCGAGGGCGCCGGCGCCGTGAGCATGGCGGATTTGTTGAAACAATCGCTGCGCATGAGGCCTGACCGGATTGTCGTCGGAGAGATTCGCGGTGCGGAAGTCGTGGATCTTTTGGCTGCGATGAATACCGGACACGACGGCGGTGCTGGCACCATTCACGCGAACTCCATCTCTGAAGTTCCCGCGCGCATGGAAGCTCTTGCGGCGACCGGCGGATTGGACCGCATGGCATTGCATTCTCAACTCGCGGCCGCAGTGGACATTGTGCTGGTCATGAAACACACCCCTTTTGGCCGCAGGCTAGCTCAACTCGGGGTGCTCCGCGGAAATCCTGTGACCACGCAGGTGGTGTGGGATTTGGACCACGGCATGCACGAAGGGAGCGAAGAGGCATGGTTTATGCCCTAGGCCTTCTTAGCGTGGCGGTGTTGATCTCTGGTTCAAGGGGCCCCGGCGCGCGTACCAGGCCACCAACACCTGGGAATGGCGTCCATCTATTCGCCCTAATTGCACTATTTTGCCTGGCCACAGTGCTATTTATCGTCGTTGACGCCTACACGATGATCGCCGGCATCATCATCGCCACAACTCTATTCTGGTATCTCCGCCAGACACACGCCGCAGCCCAACGCACCAAACAATCCCTCCAATTAGCCAGCTTCTTAAGCCTCTGCGCAGGCAATTTACGCGCCGGGGTCACCATGGTCGACGCCATGGACTACGCGCTCGACAACACCACGCCGGACAAATTCTTAAGCCCCACGTTGCAGACCGCAGCCAGGCAGGCGCGCTCGGGCGGCAGCGGGCCGCGAGTGCTTATCGACGCCTCCCTCCCCGATCTTCAACGCCTCGGCCATTTGTGGGAAACATCAGAACGACACGGCATCCCGCTGGTCGCCCTCATTGATCAAATGAGGTCCCGGATTTCATCGAAGCAACGCCACGGCGAATCCACCCGAGCTGCACTCCAAGGACCGCAAGCAACCGCAGTGATCCTTACCGTGTTGCCACTAGCAGGAATGCTCATGGGCACAGCCATGGGAGCAAACCCCCTTGGGCTACTCACCGGTGGTGGGATCGGTGGGTTCCTGCTTGTCATCGGTGTGGGCCTCGATGCTGCAGGGTTTGTGCTCACCCACAAAATTCTCCAGAGCGCGAGCCCCTCATGATTACAGCACTAGTTCTTGCAGCAGTGGCCATGTTCCTCGGTTCACCCAACCCTGGAGTTCGCGGTGGATTGATAAGCCCCAAATCCGGTAAAAGCCTGCGTATCCGAGCTGGCCCAAAAAAGCTGGGCAACGCTGACCCAGTGGATGTCTCTGCAGATATCGAACTGTTTTCAGCGTGTTTGGATGCGGGTTTAAACACACGTGATGCAGCGCAGGTGGTGGCTCATGTTGCAGCCATTACGCACCGCGAACTGTGGACACATGTGGTGGCATTGCTATCGATTGGAGTGAGTGCCCCTCAAGCATTCGCCCTGATGGCAGGAGTTGATGGGCTGGATGAACTAGCCAATTTAGCCACCGTGTCGCACAGGTCGGGCAGTGCATTAAGTGATGGGTGCAGGAACATTTCCACCTCGTTGTTGGCCTCTGCTGGTGACAAGCGCACCGCCGCAGCAGAACGCGCAGGAGTGTTCATCGCCCTGCCACTTGCTCTGTGTTTCCTCCCCGCATTCATGATTGTCGGGCTTGCACCAGTGGTGCTCAGCTTGGGTACGCAACTTATCAATTTCTAGAAAACACACACAGGAGAAAAATCATGTCCAACAATCTCGAACTACTTCGACTTCGCACTCGCGCCATTCTTGCTCAAGACGATGGCCTCACCACCGTTGAATACGCCTTGGGAACTTTAGCTGCCGCAGCTTTGGCCGCTGTTTTATACATGGTGGTCAACAGCGACGCCGTGTCCTCGGCGTTCGAATCAATTATCAGCGATGCCTTGAGCGCACGACCGTAACCGATGAGAACAAAACAGCAGCGTGAACCACCGGAACTGTGCAGCGACGATGGCTCTGTCAGTATCGAAGCAGCTCTCGCATTGTCATCGCTGGTGATCGTGTGCGGGTTGATCATTGCAGCAATGGCCACCTTGGCGGCGTATCTTGCAGCTGTTGATGCTGCCGGCGCTGCTGCCAGGGCGCATGCCATTGGGGAGAGCTTCGAACCGGCACGAGGACACGTCGATATGCATGAAGCAGGGGGAATGCTCACCGCAACAGCCACTATCCCGGCACCGATTGGGCAGGTGAGCGCGAGTGCGGTGTTCCCGGTGGAAAACTAGCTGTGCAAATGACGAAGGCTACATGACCATCGCCAGCGCTGGTGTCGCCTCCATCCTCATTAGCCTGCTGGTGGTGCTGGCCTGGCAGGCGGGAAACCTCGTGGCCAGGGAACAAGCACAGGTAGCGGCCGATGTTTCAGCTGTTGCCGGAGCCTACGCCTTTGCCCGCGGGGAACTACCCGACGCTGCCTGCGCCACCGCGAAACACACAGCCGAAGCAAACAACGCACAACTAGAAAACTGCGCAACAGAAGGGGAGGATCTCACGCTCACCGTCACCGTTCGTGGACAAGAAGCCCACGCAAAAGCAGGACCTTTATGAGGTTCCCAACAAGGTCACCATCGCACCCAGTAACTTGATGGCACCTGCCTTATCCAACGGATTGTTTCCATTGCCGCATTTCGGGGACTGCACACAGCTCGGGCACCCAGATTCACAGCTACAGCTGCGGACGACCTCAAATGTGGCCTCAATCCACTGGGCGAAACGTCGAAAACCAGTATCCGCAAAACCAGCTCCGCCGTCCATACCGTCATAGACAAACACAGTGGGGTAGCCCGTATCCGCATGAAGTGCCGTGGATACGCCGCCGATATCCCAACGATCACACGTCGCAAGCAGCGGCAACATACCAATCGCCGCATGCTCCGCTGCGTGAAGAGCACCGGGAATATCAGCGGCGGGAATGCCCATCGCTTCCAACGCCAACGGATCAATCGTGTACGCCACCGCACGAGTCTGAAGAATTTGAGGAGGAAGATACAACGGAGTCGCATCCAACGTGGTGCCATCACTAAGGCGGGTGACATAGCCAGTCACACGGTCGGTGACCTGCACCTCTACGTTGGCGACCCACAAACCACCACCAGCATCAAAAACCTCGTCCTCCAACGGGGCAGAGGTAATCCTGATGTCCGTGTCACTTCTGGCATAGGTGGTGTAATCAGGCAGCTCAGGCCTGGCCAGTGCCAGATTCTCCTCCAAATCCAACTCATCAATGACAAAGGATTCACCCTGGTGGAGATACACCGCGCCGGGATGAGTCTGCGACATCGCCTTCGCGGAATCGATGGTGCCTAACAACCGGCCGTCAGTGATATCAACAATCATGAACTCCGAACCAGACCCACCACGCAAACTCACCTGCTGGTGTGCCGAATCAGGACTCAGCTCATCCGGATCCTCTGACATGGGCTTTTCCACCGCAAACCAGCCACGCGGACGCTTGCGCAACAGCCCTTCAATCTCGAGCTTCTCCACCACCTTTTGGGCACCAAACGCCGCGACCTCCGCCTCTGTCAGAGGCTTTTCCACCGCAGCGCAATAAACATGACCCCGAATAACATGCGGATTCGTCGGATCAAACACCGCAGCCTCAACCGGCTTCTCCAACAGGGCTGCCGGATGATGCACCAAATACGTATCCATCGGCTCATCACGAGCAACAAGCACCACCAACGAACCCTGCCCACGCCGACCAGCTCGCCCCGCCTGCTGCCAAAACGACGCCACAGTTCCTGGAAAACCAGCCGTGACCACAGCATCCAGTCCACCGACATCAATGCCCAGTTCAAGCGCATTGGTGGAAGCAACACCGAGGAGGGTGCCGTCGTCAAGCAATCTCTCCAACCTACGGCGGTCCTCCGCCAAGTACCCCGCCCGGTAGGACGCGACGCGCCGGGCGAAATCGGGGCGGCCCAGCGTGCTGAGCTCTTCCTGCGCGCGCAGGGCAACGATTTCTGCTTGTCGACGTGAACGGACGAACGTCAACGTGCGTGCACCCTCGGAAATGAGCGTGGCCATAATGTTTGCTGCTTCGGTGCTGGCTGCGCGACGCACCGGCGCGCCGTTCTCGCCCTCGGCGCCTTCGATGAAACCGGGCTCCCACAGCAAAACGGTGCGTTCACCCGTCGGGGCGCCATCTTCCGTCACTGCTTTAACCGGCGCGCCCAACAATCTGGAAGCATGAATTTCCGGATCGGAGCTGGTCGCGGACGCCAAAATGACCGTCGGGTGGGATCCATAAAACGCGGCGATGCGCAGTAGACGACGAAGCACCATCGACACGTTCGCGCCAAACACACCACGGTAGGCATGGCATTCATCAATCACGATGAACTTCAAATGGCGCAACAACCTGGCCCAGCGGGGATGATTCGCCAGCATCGACGCATGCACCATATCCGGATTGGTGAACACAAAACGACTCAAATCGCGGATGCCGGACCGCGCCTCGGAGGGGGTATCGCCATCGTAGGGCGCCGGATTAATCGGGTGGAAATCCGGAATGTCGCGCAGCAACGTGGACGTGGAGGTTAGCTGATCAGATCCCAAAGCCTTGGTGGGAGTTAGATACAACGCACAGGCGGTAGGATCCGTGCCGAGCGCTGACAAAATGGGCAGCTGATAACCCAAAGATTTTCCCGAAGATGTACCGGTGGCAACCACCACATGCTGGCCATTCCACGCCAGATGTGCGGTCTGCTCCTGGTGGGAAAAGAGCTTATTGATACCACGATTCACCAACGCATCGCGCAGGCTAGCAGGTACCCAACTCGGCCAATCGACGTATTTAGCTTTCGATGCGGGCAACGTCACCATATGAGTGAGCGTCGATTCGGAGTAACGTTTGGAAACGATTGCGGCCAGCTCTTCACCAAAGCTGGGCCTCATAGCTTGAGTCTTTTCACTCTCAAAATCGGGGGTAGTCAAGAATTTACCCCCTTTCGCTGGGCTGTATAAATGGGACTGACCTGCCAAAACGTAAAACTAATCCTAATAGACTATCGCTTGGGCTTTAAACGTGAAAGACTTGTTCCCAGGTCGCAGTTTCAGTGCGCAGTGTTCAACGCTCGCAAGGATAGACGTGAGCGTTCGGCATTCATACCGTCGGCGTTCGTTCAAGAAACGGCCAGATGTTGCTGTTCGAGCTCATGCAAGAGTGGAACATCGAACCCGGTAGTAATTCCAATCAGTAAAGGTAAGACAAATGGCACAGGGCACTGTTAAGTGGTTCAACCCAGAGAAGGGCTTCGGCTTCATCGCTCCTTCCGACGGATCCGCTGACGTTTTCGTCCACTACTCCGAGATCGAGGGCAACGGCTTCCGTACCCTCGAGGAGAACCAGCTCGTCGAGTTCGAAATCGGCGAGGGCGCTAAGGGCCTTCAGGCTCAGGCTGTTCGTGCAATCTAATTGCATCTGAGTTCGAAACCGGTAACTTTTGTAAGTTGCCGGTTTTTTTAATACCTAAAACAGGTGGGGCTAGAAGGGCCGTTTTATTCGTCGGCGTGTTCTTCCATGCGTACTTTGGGCACCAAGATTTCGGGAAAATGGGGCCCAAATCGGAGAAATCTTGGTGCCGAATTCACACTCGTGCTGCGATTGGCGGGAATCTGAATTTTTGCCACGGTGCAAAAATGAAATAACCCTCCCACATCCTCCCACGCGGGCTTGAGGTGGGAAAGTGTGCACAAATATCCAACTGGGATTTCTAAGCCTTTAAAACGGCAACTGGAGTGAGCTACGGGGGTAGTGGATTTTCGTCCTGGAGTGAATTGGGGTTGGAATCTGCGCGGAAATCACCCGAATATGGCTAGGGTGTGCAGGAGACCCCATTTATACTGTGTACCGTGTTAGGGAAACGCGTCGTGTAAAACTGTCGTGTACAACAACTTAAGACAGCACACGAAGTGTATGTTCTTCCCCCGCGAAGAGCACCGGATTCAGTGAAAGCTACTCACTTGTGGTTATGCTTTCCAAGAGTGAACGTTTACATGTTCGATAATTTTCGACATAGTGGGCACAGACACGCAATAAGAACAGTGGCTTTCTGAAGTGTTCTAAAAGGAACATGAAGGGGGTCAAGGCAGTTAACGAGAGGGATGCATTCCCGTGGCAGATACCGCAGGCACCACAGGATCGAAAAAGAAGTACTTGGTGATCGTCGAGTCGGCGACCAAGGCTAAAAAGATTCAGCCTTACCTTGGCAACGACTACATCGTCGAGGCCTCCGTTGGTCATATTCGTGATCTGCCACGTGGCGCTGCTGACATCCCTGCAAAGTACAAGAAGGAGCCTTGGGCTCGTCTTGGTGTGGACACCGATCGCGGTTTCGCGCCGCTTTATGTGGTGAGCCCCGATAAAAAGAAGAAGGTCGCTGACCTCAAGGCGAAGCTCAAGCTCGTTGATGAGTTGCTGCTGGCAACAGACCCCGACCGTGAGGGCGAGGCGATTGCGTGGCATTTGCTTGAGGTGTTGAAGCCGACTGTTCCTGTGCGTCGCATGGTGTTCAATGAGATCACGAAGCCTGCCATTTTGGCTGCGGCGGAAAACACTCGTGAGCTGGATGAGAACCTGGTGGATGCGCAGGAAACTCGTCGTATTCTGGACCGTTTGTACGGCTATGAAGTCTCTCCTGTGCTGTGGAAAAAGGTCATGCCGAGGTTGTCGGCGGGCCGTGTGCAGTCGGTGGCAACCCGTGTGATTGTTGAGCGGGAGCGCGAGCGCATGGCGTTCGTGTCGGCGGATTATTGGGATCTGTCGGCGGAGTTTAATGCGCGTGAAAACGGCAAGGCGGATTCGGATAACCCGTCGTCGTTTACTGCGCGTTTGTCCACGATTGATGGAAACCGTGTTGCTCAAGGCCGTGATTTTAATGATCGGGGAGAGCTGACCTCGGAGGCTGTCGTCGTCGATAAGCAGCGTGCTGAGGCGTTAGCCGAGGCTTTGGAAGGCCAGGAAATGGCCGTCGTTGGGGTCGAGGAAAAGCCGTACACCCGTCGCCCTTATGCGCCGTTTATGACCTCTACGCTGCAGCAAGAGTCTGGCCGCAAGCTGCATTACACTTCTGAGCGCACGATGCGTATTGCGCAGCGCTTGTATGAAAACGGCCATATCACTTATATGCGTACTGACTCGACCTCGTTGTCGGAGCAGGGCATGAAGGCTGCGCGCGATCAGGCGTTGGAGCTGTACGGTGCGGAATATGTTTCGCCGAGCCCACGTACCTATGACCGCAAGGTGAAGAACTCCCAGGAGGCCCACGAGGCGATTCGCCCAGCTGGTGAAACTTTTGCGACCCCGGGCCAGCTGCATGGCCAGTTGGATGCGGAAGAATTTAAGCTCTATGAGCTGATTTGGCAGCGCACTGTGGCCTCCCAGATGGCCGATGCCAAGGGCACGTCCATGAAGGTCACCATCGGTGGCACCGCGAAGACCGGCGAGAAGACTGAGTTCAACGCGACCGGCCGCACGCTGACTTTCCCTGGCTTCCTGCGCGCTTACGTGGAAACCACCCGCACCGCCGATGGCCGCGACGTAGCTGACAACGCCGAAAAGCGTCTGCCACTGCTGTCTGAGGGCGATCTGCTCAAGGTTTTGAGCATCGAAGCCGATGGTCACAGCACCAATCCACCTGCGCGCTACACAGAGGCGTCGCTGGTGAAGAAGATGGAAGATCTGGGCATCGGCCGTCCTTCCACTTATGCATCGATCATTAAGACGATTCAGGATCGAGGCTACGTTTATTCGCGTGGCAATGCGCTGGTGCCGTCCTGGGTCGCGTTCGCCGTGGTCGGATTGCTTGAAGCCAACTTCACCTCGCTGGTGGATTACGATTTCACCTCCTCCATGGAAGATGAGCTGGACAACATCGCCGCAGGTCGCGAGGGCCGCACGGAGTGGCTCAACGGTTTCTACTTCGGCGATGCCGAAGCGGATCAGTCCATGGCTGAATCAGTTGCCCGCCAGGGCGGTTTGAAGGCGCTTGTCGACGCGAACCTGGAGCACATCGACGCGCGTTCAGTAAACTCACTCAAGCTTTTCGACGACGCCGAAGGCCGTGCCGTGAACGTTCGAGTCGGACGCTACGGTCCGTACATCGAGCGCATCGTGGGCACCACCGCGGAAGGCGAGCCAGAATTTCAGCGCGCCAACCTACCTGAGGAAACCACGCCTGATGAGCTGACCCTCGAGGTCGCTGAGAAGCTCTTCGCTACCCCACAAGGTGGACGTGAACTGGGCATTAACCCAGCAAACGGTCGCATGGTGGTGGCTAAGGAAGGCCGCTTTGGTCCATACGTGATCGAGCAGGTCACGGACTCAGAGCGCGCTGGCGCCGAAGCCCAAGCAGAAGAAGTCGTTGCAGCGGAACGAAAAGCTGAAGACGAACAACGTGCCACCGATGGAATGCGACCCAAGAACTGGGAAACCAAGACTGCCGCAAACCAGAAGGAAAAGCGCATCAACCAGCTGGTTGAGGAAAACCTCAAGCCAGCGACCGCATCCCTGTTCAGCGGCATGGAACCTGCAACCGTGACCCTGGAAGAAGCCCTCAAGCTGCTGTCCCTGCCACGCGAAGTAGGTGTCGATCCTTCCGACAACGAAGTGATCACCGCTCAAAACGGACGATACGGCCCTTATCTGAAGAAGGGTAGCGACTCCCGTTCCCTCAACAGCGAAGAGCAGATCTTCACCGTCACTTTGGATGAGGCTCGCCGCATCTACGCCGAACCAAAGCGTCGTGGACGCGCCGCTGCTCAGCCACCACTGAAGCAACTTGGCGACAATGACGTTTCCGGCAAACCAATGACCGTCAAGGACGGACGTTTCGGCCCATACGTCACCGACGGCACCACCAACGCGTCACTGCGCAAGGGCGATGTTCCAGAGTCCCTGACCGATGCGCGTGCCAACGAGTTACTTTCCGAGCGTCGTGCCAAGGAAGCAGCAGATGGCGGAGCTCCTGCGAAGAAGACGTCCACTAAAAAGACTGCAGCCAAGAAGACCACGGCTAAAAAGACAACAGCTAAGAAAACCGTGAGGAAGGCTCCGCCGAAAACCACCAAAAACGTGGTGAAGGCCGGCGCTAAGAAGAAGTCCTAAAACATGCTGAACGGGTTCGTGACCAAAACACGCCAAGGTGCATCTGCGCTGGTGAAAGCCGTGTCGAAATCAGGGTCCGAACCCGAGCGGGCCGCCTTCGTGGCAGCGGCTGGTGCACATGTGTGCGCCAGCCTAATGGGGGTTTCCAAAGTAAAGACTCTGAGCAAACCCACCCTCATGCCACTTCTTGCAGGTAGGGTGCTGCGTTCTTCCTGTGGTTCTTTAGAAAAGGGTCTCGGGTTAGTTGGCCTTGCCAGTGGTTGGGTAGGGGATCTAGTGCTGATGAAGCCGGATTCACTGCCTAAAGGTGCGGCTGGTTTTGCCTTCAATCACGCCGCGTACATCGCATTGTTGCTGCGCAGGGGAGCTAGGCCAAGTGCGGTGCGTGCAGGAATCCGGGCAGTTCCTCTCCTGGGTGCCGCAGGTTTTGCAGCTATCCGTGAACCCAAAATGCTCCCCATCGTTCTTGGATACGGAGGCCTGTTAGCTACCACTTCCATGCTGGCCGATGACTCTAAACTTCACGATTCTTCCAACCTCGCGAGCTTTGGAATGGGCCACGGTGGCAACTTATTCTTGATCTCTGATGCGGTACTTTTTGCCCGTGAGCTCTTCCTTGAGGATGGCACTGTTGCTGCACAATTCGCAGATGGAGCAGTGATGGGAACGTATACAATTGCTCAACTTTTGCTAGTAGATGGGTTGTTTTCGGACTAGCTCATTGGTGTTGCCAAGAGAAAAATCCCCCGTCTCACAGTGTGAAACGGGGGATTTTTGCGTCGAAAAGCGTATTAGGACCTATCCGCCAACGTCGGCCGAATAGGCCGCGCAATCTGCGTCATCTGGCTACGTCCGCGCAGCTCCACGGACTTCATGAGCGTCCAGCGAGCCTGCTCCGCCTCGTTGGCCTCACGCAGCGTGGAAGCGTTGGTGACGGTGCGGCCTGGGGTCGTTTTCGCGATCTCCGTCAGGCGCGCAGCCTGGTTCACCGCGTCGCCGATCACAGTGTACTCAAACCTCGCGTGACCGCCGATATGACCAGCAACGACATGGCCAGCAGCCACACCAATTCCGGCCTTGAGCTGGAGATCTTTCAGCTCTGCGCGGAGCTCACGGGCAGCCGCAAGCGCATGACCGGTGGCATCAGACAGGGGCAGGGGAGCGCCGAAAATCGCCAACGCCGCGTCACCCTGGAACTTGTTGATAACACCCTTGTTGCGGTGCACAACCTCCACGACGTGCTCGAAGAACTCATTGAGCGCCTCCACAACCTCTTCAGGAGTGTGGTTGACGGCAAAGGTAGTGGAGCCGATGACATCGACAAACAACACGGCAACCTTACGGTCCTCGCCACCCAGAGTGGGGCGTTCCTCCAGCGCACGCTTGGCCACTTCAGCGCCCACGTAGCGACCGAAAAGGTCACGGACGCGCTGACGTTCACGCAGGCCACGCATCATCTCATTGAAGCCAGCCTGAAGCACACCGATCTCAGAGCCATCATAAATATCAACCTGCACATCGTTTTCACCACGACGAACCCTGTTGATGGCCTCCTGAAGTTCCCGAATCGGATCCACCACAGAGGACACCACAAGCCGGTTGCCCAGGTAACCCGTGACCAACGATGCAAACGCGAGCGCTGCGATGGCAGGCATAATTCCGGAGGCATCAGAGCCGAAAATGCCCTGCGAGTAGCCCCAAATAAGCAGCAGAATTCCCATCACTGGAATGCCCAACGTCAGCAACCACGTCATACGCAAGCGCTGGCTCACAGGTGGTTCCAGCGTGGAATCCTCAAATCGACGCGCCAGGGCAGACGCAGCAACCGGACGCACCAAACGCTCAGCCTCAAGGTAGGTGAGCAGCACGACGATTGCGGCAGCCATCAACGTGGAAAACGCCACGACCAGCGCCAAACTGGTAGACACACTGGCCGAAATCAACGTTGCAATTGCAATGCCGATTAACCACACCACTGCGCACAGAATTGCCTGGTAGATGGGGATGCGCATAACCAAGTTGCGCACCATATTTCGGTCATGATCTTCAGGGCTTCGCTGCCAATCAAGCACCGGGCGGAACATCAAAAATGTCACCAGCATGCCCGCGACAATGGCGAACGCCAGGTATGCGAAACCAACAGCTGGCAGATACGAGATCTCAGCGTTGAAATTTGAAGCATCTGGCTGCGGAATGAGGAAGCGCACAAACAGCATTACTGCGAGCGCACCAAACACATTCGTGCCGAGCACCGTCGCAGCATACAGCGGCCACGATGTGCCCCACAGCCATTTCAATGCTCTAAGCAATCGACTCATGCTCAATACTCTAACGTGCCGGTGCGACATCGCGAGGATGTAGTGAGGAAGTAGTGTAGAGATCGTGACTAATTCGAGTGTGTTTGACAGTCTCGCCGGCTCCAAAACAGTGTCCAAGACGCTTTTCGACGCGGCCTCCAGCGCGCGTGCCCTTGTCCGCGCCCGAACCACAGAACGTGCCCGCGCCCGGGCAGAACACCAAAACCCTGCAATGATCCACGACTCCGGCTTTGCCCAGTCATGGCTGTTTACAGGCCCTCCCGGATCGGGACGTTCTGTGGCAGCCAAGGTTTTCGCCGCTACGCTCGTATGTTCGAATCCGGATGTTGTGGGCTGTGGACAATGCGAGGATTGCCGCGCCGCCATGGGAGGCAGCCACCCCGATATTGAACACATCGTCCCGCAGCAATTGTCTATCGGTGTTGATGCAGCTAGAGAGGTCATCAAAGCCGCAGCGGTCAGTCCTGTTGCAGGAAACTGGCGAGTCGTCATCTTCGAAAACGCCGACCGACTCACCATGCAAGCCGCCAACGCCTTGCTGAAAACCGTGGAGGAACCAACCGAAAGCACCGTGATGATTCTGTGCGCACCCACCACAGACCCCCGCGACATTGCGATCACCCTCCGCTCCCGCTGCAGGCACCTCTACATTCCCACCCCCTCCATCGCGGAAGTCGCACGAATCCTCGTAGCTGAAGGCAACGTCAGCCAAGCGGATGCAGAATTAGCGGCGGCTGCCTCAGGCGCTCACATCGGCAGGGCTCGATACTTAGCGCACAACAACGCCGCCCAACGCAGACGCGCCAGCATCCTCAACCTGGCCGAATTAATCTTCCACGGTGATGTCGCCTTCCGCTCCGTAAACACCTTGGTCAAAATGGTGGAAACCGAAGCCAAAGACAGCAACAAAGAAAAAGAAGAAGCCGAACTCGAAGCCGTAAGAATCTCACTCGGCATGGGGGCCAAAGGCAAAGGTGTCCACAAAGCAGTACGTGGAGGAGCGGGAGATTTCAAAGCACTCGAAGACCAACAAAAACTCCGACGCACCCGATTCCTCCGCGACAGCCTCGACCTCGCACTCGTCGACCTAGCCGGCATCTACCGCGATGCCATCATCATTTCCTCCCAAGCCCAAGTCGGACTCACACACCCCGATATGGAAGGCCTCTCCCAAGAACTCGCAACAAAAGTAAGCCAAGAAGGACTCCTGGCATGCCTCGACGCGATCTCCAAATGCCGCGAATCCTTCGGCTTCAATGTACGACCCATCGTGGCCATGGACGCCCTGGTAGGACGCCTGCGCAAAGCCTACAAAGTGTCCTAAACACCCCAAATTATTGAAGTCAAGAACACATCAGGTAAAGTAGCCAATCGGTAAATAGTGAAGTTAAATTTCTACAGTATTTCCGTGCCGCTTTAGCTCAGTCGGTAGAGCGTCTCACTCGTAATGAGAAGGTCGCGAGTTCGATTCTCGCAAGCGGCTCCACATAAACCCCAGGTCAAACAAGGTTTGAGCTGGGGTTTTCTGAATGGGTGGGCGGAGGCCGCGCAATTTTCGGGTTTTACTGCCTGGATTCCATTTACGATGGAACATTTTTGAAGAATACCTCGTTGAATCTAGTGCAAGTTCCAGCGAAAACCTTCCAAAACTGACCAAGTTTAAGAAGATTCGCTACCCTATGAATCAGTTGTAGGAGTAAGAGGGGAGTTAGAGATGAAGATCAGAAGTGCACGTGAAATCGCGGAGTGGTTCGTTGCCTGGGGAGATGAACTCGATGCTGAAGTCTCCCCTTTGAAATTGCAGAAGCTCCTTTATTACTCCCAGGGTGAGCATATAGCTGCAACAGGGCGAAAACTTTTCTCGGATAAGATTCTGGCGTGGCAGCACGGACCTGTCACTCCGGGCGTTTATTCAGATACAAAATCATACGGCCGAAACCCAATTGATCCTGATGAGTTTGTGTCAGATGAATTTAACTGGGATGACTACTCAGATGTGTCAGATGAGCTTGTAACCGTATGGCGAAAATACGGCATCTATTCGGCGTGGGCACTGAGGGAAAAAACTCACAGTGAATCGCCGTGGCTCGATGCCTGGGCACAAGGGCAAAATATTGAAATTACAGATGCTGCGCTGAAAGATTTCTTCTTGGTGCATTAGAAATTTGAAAAAGAAACGAAGGTATCGCGGCCAACCGCCAACAGATAAACCAAGCATTCCTCCATCAGGGCCACCACGAGATCCTGGTAATCCAAAAATTAGCTTTCGTCTTATTTAACCTCGTTGGGGAGTTGAAGAACTAAATGCAGATCAAGCTAGAGCGTTTCTACTGAAGTGGGAAAAACGTTCCTCAATGACGTGGAATGAAATTATGATGGCCCACAAGCATAGCCTAGGTTCGGAAACGCTACCAGCTAAAAGCATTATTCCCGACTTGCCGGAATGGATGGATTCTAGTGAGAAGTTACTAGTTTTAAGGCATGAAGGTCGCCTACCTCAAGTTGGTATCCGCATCGGAGATACGTTTGAAGTCATTTGGATTGAGCCTGAATTTAATGCTCTTTATTCGCATGATGGCAAGAACCGGCGGTAAGAGTAGAGATGATAGCAAACTGATGTTCGCCTTGCTTAGAGGACTTGAAAGTTTAGATTCGGTGTAGCTGAACAAGCACTTATGCACTTCCTGCAGGGCACCAGGTTAAGGCAGTCAGTCATTATTATCGAAAACCCACGACTAACAAAAGGCCTCCACCATGAAAACTGCTTCTGATCCGATTGACTGGAATCCGCAGCGCATCGCTGTTTCTGGCGTGAGTGGTGTGGGAAAAACGACGTTGTGCAAGCAAATCGCTGCACTTTCAGGATTCCCTCGGGTGGAGTTGGACAGCCTTTATCATGGGGAAAATTGGGTGCCGCGTGAGACTTTCGTTGCAGAGGTACAGGATTTCATCAAAGGTCCACAGTGGGTGATGGAGTTGCAGTATCGGCAGGTTCGTCCACTCATTGTGGAGCGGGCGGATACGGTGCTGTGGTTGGATTATTCGACACCGAGGCAGATGTTTCGGTTGATTAAGCGAACTATTCCGAGAAGTTTGTTTAAGACAAAGCTGTTTAATGACAATATCGAGCCGCCTCTGTGGACGATTTTTAAGGATCCTGACCATATTGTGCGGTGGGGTTGGCAGACTAGGAACTCGTTGAAGAAGGTCACGCCAACCTTCGAGGGACGGTTTGCTCCGCTGACAGTGGTGCGCCTGAGCAGCCCAAAAGAGACAAAGCGCTGGTTGAGGGCATATGGGGAAAGCGTGAAACTCTGATAGGGTGCCATATCCATGGCAGAAAGTTTTATAGAGGTCTCGGCGGGGCATGCGGATCGGCGGATAGATAAGTTTTTGCGGGCACAGCTAAAGGGCGTGCCCGCGTCGTTGATTTTCCGTCAAATGCGTAAAGGCGACATTCGGGTGAATGGTCGTAAAGTGGATCCGAATTACCGGTTGCAAGAAGGCGACCGAATTCGAATGTGGCAGATGGATTTGCTGGCAGATTTGCCGCCACCGGTCGTCGATAAGCATATTTTTAAGGCTGTCGCAGACAGCGTGCTTTTTGAGGACGCCGAATTACTGGTGATCAATAAGCCAGCTGGAATTCCTGTGCACGGTGGCACGGGGCACGGCGGTGGCGTGATTGAGGCGCTGCGGCAGAAGTTTCCGCAGGAACGCGACCTGGAATTGGTGCATCGTTTGGATCGGGACACCTCAGGTTTGTTGCTGGTTTCTAAAACGACATCTGTGTTGCGCGAGTTGCAGGAAATTTTGCGAGACCGCGAAGAGGAGATTTTTCGGGGGTATTTACTCAAGGTCGAGGGGGCTTGGCCTGGCGATTTGCGACAAATTGATGTGCCGTTGAAGCGGACGGAGACAACTGTTGTGCCACATTCGGATGGTTTGCGGGCGCGGACGTATTTTGAGGTTGTAAAGCGTTTGCCGGGTGCGACCTTGGTGAAGGCGCAGTTGGCGACCGGGCGGAAACATCAGATTCGGGTCCATGCGCAGTATGCGGGTCACCCTATTGTTGGCGATCCACGATACGGGTCGCGTGGGGGCAGAGCTGCGACGATGCATTTGCATGCGGCGGAATTGGTGGCGCCTCGTGGGGCGGGGAAGCGTCAGAAATTCACTGCACCGTTGCCGAAGGAGTGGGGTATGGGACGGGTCTGAGTCGGGCCTTCGTGGAATCGCACTTTTTAGGCCAAGAGGCGCTTTTCTGAGGGAGGTTTTGGTCTCTTTTGCACTTTTTAACGCGTCGAAAAGTGAAATAGAGACCAAGGACCGGATTTCTAAGGTCGCGTTTGGTTTAATACGGCATCTGGCCTGAAAGGACAGTGTGGAACCCAAAAATCATGCCCTCGCAGAATCGTGTTTAAAGGGTTAAAACGCCTCGACCCACACTCTGACCCATCCGTGAAACTAGACCTCTTAAAACGACTTCTGGTTGGTGAGGTGTGAAAACCGCACTGCGGGGCCCAATTCACAAAAATCCATACGAGTGTGCACACCCGATTTTCACATCGCTTCGAGACCTCCCTTTTTGACACCTTAATTGTCTAACCCCGTATAGGTGAGAAATGTTGGACAAGTGTCTGTTTTTTGTGGGGGAAATCTGACTACGATGGTAAGAAATAAGGAAAGAGATTACCATTATGTCTCAAGAGCGGCCTCAAATCGGCTCCCGCCTCTCTCGTGTCATTGAACAAGACGGCCTACAATTCCGCGATCTCGACGGCGACGGCGTACTTGCACCTTATGAAGATTGGCGTCTAACCCCAGCAGAGCGTGCCGCTGACCTGGTGAAACGTATGAATGTGGAAGAAAAAGCGGGCCTGATGATCATCGGTTCGCACTACCCCGGATACTCGCCTTTGGCGCCGGAGAGTGAAGGCAAAGACGCGGAAAAGTGCGAGCCTTTGCTGAACCCTGTCGATATGTGGCGTGAGGATAACCCGATCACGGGTGTTCCTTTCACCGAGCCTGTGCTGGCAACTTCTTCCACTGAAAATGCCATTAACCTGCGCAATCAGCGTTACTTAATTGTTCGTGACAACCTGCCAGCTCGTGGGCTTGCTACTTGGACCAATGCTGTTCAGGAAGTCGCGGAGCGATCCCGTTTGGGTATTCCTGTTGCGTTTGCGTCGAATCCTCGTAACCACGTCGCGCTCGTTGCGCAGTTCGGTGTGAACGAGTCCGCGGGTGTGTTCTCTGAGTGGCCTGGCGAGCTGGGTCTTGCTGCGCTTCGCGATGCTGAACTGATGGAGACTTTCGGTACCGAGGCTGCTAAAGAATGGCGTGCCGGTGGTGTGCACAAGCTGTACGGTTACATGGCTGACCTCGCTTCTGAGCCTCGTTGGTCCCGCTTCAACGGTACTTTTGGTGAGGATCCGGAGTTGATCTCTGATTACATCGCTGCTGTTGTGCGTGGTTTGCAGGGCCCTGAGCTGTCCAAGAATTCCGTGTCGACCACCATTAAGCACTTCCCAGGTGGCGGCGTGCGCCTCGACGGCCACGATCCTCACTTCCACTGGGGTCAGACCAATGAGTACCCAACCGAAGATGCGCTGGGCAAGTACCATCTGCCTCCTTTCCAGGCAGCTATCGACGCTGGCTGCGCCTCGATCATGCCTTACTACGCACGGCCAATGAACAACTCCGCCAACCAGCTCGATCAGCAGCTGTGGCAAAACCCGACCACGCAGTTCGAAGAGGTTGCGTTTGCCTACAACCGCACCTTCATTCAGGATTTGCTTCGCGACGCCATGGGCCACCGTGGGTACGTCAACTCCGACTCCGGCGTCATCGACGCCATGATGTGGGGCGTGGAGGAACTCAGCGAGCCAGAACGCTTCGCCGCAGCAGTGCGTGCAGGCACCGACATTTTCTCCGACATGGCTAACCCACGTCGACTGCTCGAAGCAGTTGCTGAGGGACACCTTGATGAGTCAGAGCTGAATCAGCCAGTCCAGCGACTCCTGGAGGAAATCTTCCAGCTTGGTCTGTTTGAGAACCCATATGTCTCTGAAGATGAAGCAGAAAAGATCATTGGTGCGCCAGAGGTTTCTGCATTGGGCAACAAAGCACAGCTTGATTCCGTCACCTTGCTGCGTAACAACCCCATCCGTGCTGCCACTGGATCCTGCAGCAAGCCTGAAGATCTACCCATTGGTTACTGGCCGTACCAAGATCGACGAGGTTCAACTACAGCTGGAAGCAGCCATTCGCGCAGAACTCCCAGGGGTAACCTTGGTGTCTTCCGAGTCAGAAGCAGATCTTGCAATCGTGTGGGCTCGCCCTGAAATTGCACTGTTTGAAGATGACCTCGAAGGTGTTTCCCTCTCTGTTGACCCTCGTGCCAATGGTGTCGATGTGGAACGCGTTCAGGCTGTGGAAGCTGCAGTCCCAACCATCTTGGCTGTGAACTTCACCAACCCTTGGGTGCTGTCTGAGATCGAGCCTGGTGCCGCTGCCGTGGTGGGCACTTTTGAGATCAAGCCAGAGTTCCTTCTCAAGGCTTTGACTGGTCAAGAGGGAGGACCAAAGGGCAAGCTGCCATTGACTGTTCCTGCTTCCATGCAGGCGATTGCTGATTCCCCTCGCGATATCCCAGGCAAGTTCCTCGATGAGTCTTACACCTACGTGGACTCCGCAGGGATGGCCTACAAGTACGGTCACGGACTTAATTTCTAGATTGTAGGTAGTCTCGTGGGCACAACTGAAATCTTATTGAAAAGGAGTGTCCATGAGCACTGTAGTGCCTGGAATTGTCGCACTGTCCAAGGGTGCACCGGTAGAAAAAGTAAACGTTGTTGTCCCTGATCCAGGTGCTAACGATGTCATCGTCAAGATTCAGGCCTGCGGTGTGTGCCACACCGACTTGGCCTACCGCGATGGCGATATTTCAGATGAGTTCCCTTACCTCCTCGGCCACGAGGCAGCAGGCATTGTTGAGGAGGTAGGCGAGTCCGTCACCCACGTTGAGGTCGGCGATTTCGTCATCTTGAACTGGCGTGCAGTGTGCGGCGAGTGCCGTGCATGTAAGAAGGGCGAGCCAAAGTACTGCTTTAACACCCACAACGCCTCTAAGAAGATGACCCTGGAAGACGGCACCGAGCTGTCCCCAGCACTGGGTATTGGCGCGTTCTTGGAAAAGACCCTGGTCCACGAAGGCCAGTGCACCAAGGTTAACCCTGAGGAAGATCCAGCAGCAGCTGGCCTTCTGGGTTGTGGCATCATGGCAGGCCTTGGCGCTGCGGTGAACACCGGTGATATTAAGCGTGGCGAGTCCGTAGCAGTCTTCGGCCTTGGTGGCGTGGGCATGGCAGCTATTGCTGGCGCCAAGATTGCTGGCGCTTCCAAGATCATTGCTGTTGATATCGATGAGAAGAAGCTGGAGTGGGCGAAGGAATTCGGCGCAACCCACACCATTAATTCCTCTGGTCTTGGTGGCGAAGGTGATGCCTCTGAGGTCGTGGCAAAGGTTCGTGAGCTCACCGATGGTTTCGGCACCGATGTCTCCATCGATGCGGTAGGCATCATGCCGACCTGGCAGCAGGCGTTTTACTCCCGTGACCATGCAGGCCGCATGGTGATGGTGGGCGTTCCAAACCTGACGTCTCGCGTAGATGTTCCTGCGATTGATTTTTACGGTCGCGGTGGATCCGTGCGCCCTGCATGGTACGGCGACTGCCTGCCTGAGCGTGATTTCCCAACTTATGTGGATCTGCACCTGCAGGGTCGTTTCCCACTGGATAAGTTTGTTTCTGAGCGTATTGGTCTTGATGATGTTGAAGAGGCTTTCAACACCATGAAGGCTGGCGACGTGCTGCGTTCTGTGGTGGAGATCTAAATGGCTCACGACGGATTGCGCGTAGAAAACATTGTCACCTCAGGCATCTTTGCCCTTGATGGTGGCGAATGGGAAGTCGACAACAACATCTGGGTTGTGGGAAATGATGATGAGGTTTTCATCATCGATGCGGCACACACTGCAGCACCCATCATCGAGGCTGTCGGTGGACGTGCTGTGAAGGGCATTTTGTGCACCCACGCACACAATGACCACATCACTGTCGCACCAGAGCTATCCAAGGAATTTGATGCACCAATCTTCGTGCACCCAGGTGACCAAATGCTGTGGGAGGAAACCCACGGAAACCTGACCCACGAGGATTTGGCAGATCAGCAGAAGTTCCAAATCGCTGGAACTGAACTGATCGTGCTTAATACCCCTGGACACTCACCTGGATCCAGCTGCTTCTACCTCCCTGAAGCAAACGAGCTCTTCTCTGGAGACACTTTGTTCCAGGGTGGGCCGGGAGCAACTGGCCGTAAGTACAGCTCCTTTGACACCATCATTGAGTCCCTCAAGACCTCAATTTTGGATCTACCAGCGGAAACCACCGTGCGCACTGGCCATGGTGATCACACCAGTGTGGGGGCTGAGGCTCCACACTTGGAGGAATGGATTAAACGCGGGCACTAAGCCCCGAACGATTAGTAGGCTTGGGCACCATGGATCTTAAACTTGGTGGCCAAGTCATACTTGTTGTTGGCGGTGCAGGAACTATTGGTTCTGAAGTTGTAAAACTCTTAACTGAAGAAGGCGCAACCGCGGTAGCGGCGTCGAGAAGCACGCCCTTATCTATTGACGCTTCGGATGAAGCGTCCGTCCGTGCGGGCATTGATCAGGTGATCGCAGAACATGGTCGCCTGGATGGGCTGGTTGTTTCTTCTGCACCCGCTGCGCAAACGCTCAGCGCGGAGACAGCAGATGATCCGGACACTGTGTTGGCTGCTATTGAAGGCAAAGCCATCACGTTTATGAAGGCTGCAACCGTGGCGCTCGAGAAGATGCGTGAGGCTGGACATGGGCGCATCGTTGCACTTTCCGGCATGAACTCATACAAAACATTGAGTACTACTGCGTCGGCGCGAAATGCTGCGCTGAATGTCGTGGTGAAAAATTTGGCGGATCGTCACGCGGGCACCGGAATTACAGTAAATGCGATTAGCCCGGGATTCGTGGTAGCTGAGCCAGACGCTGAGGTAAACCGCGCAAATGGTGACACCACGGTGGAGGAGGTCGCGGAGGCGATCGCGTTTTTGTTGTCGCCGCGCACCGCATCAATTTCTGGAGAGATTATTTCGGTGGGACATAAGGCGAAGGGCATCATCCTTCCTTAGCTCGCGTGAGCTTCCCAAGCGTAAGCACCCCCGTGTGAGGGCATAACGGCCGTTCTGTTAAAGATTGGTCTGGCCATTTCCTCCATATGGGGGTGTCCGCGCTTAACATGTCTGACATGGTGGCGAACAAACGGGCACAGCGTAAAGTCTGGCTAGCGGTAGCTTTATCGGTCTTTACGGTCGCGTGGGGTGGCAATGAATTCACTCCCTTGCTGGTGTTTTACCGAGGTGAAGGGTTCTTTAGCAACCTGTTCATCGACCTTTTGCTGGTGTTTTATGCCATCGGAGTAGCGGTAGGTTTGCTGGCAGCTGGTCCTTTATCTGACCGCTATGGCCGACGTGCCGTCATGTTGCCTGCGCCATTGATCGCGATCTTGGGTTCCGCGTTGATTGCCTCGGGTGAAGAAACCGCCATCCTGATTGCCATTGGTCGAGTGCTGTCGGGAATTTCGGTGGGCATGGTGATGACAGCGGGAGGTTCCTGGATTAAGGAGCTTTCATCGTCGCGGTTTGAGCCAGGGGTGAAAACCAGTGCTGGTGCAAAACGCGCATCGATGTCTTTGACCGGTGGTTTTGCGCTCGGCCCAGCGCTTGCTGGTGTGATGGCACAGTGGCTGCCACTACCTGGACAGTTGGCATATGTTTTGCACATTATTCTCACTCTGATTTTGTTCCCGTTGCTTATTACAGCGCCGGAAACTCGTCAATCAGCGCACCTGAAAACTAAGGGATCATTCTGGTCAGATGTGCTTGTGCCATCTGCACTAGACAAGCGATTCTTGTTTGTGGTTGCTCCAATTGGACCGTGGGTTTTCGGTGCGGCCTTCACTGCCTACGCAGTTTTGCCGTCGCAGCTGCGTGACATGGTTTCTGCACCCGTTGCGTATTCTGCGCTGATCGCTTTGGTTACCTTAGGTTCTGGATTTGGTATCCAACAATTCGGTCCTCAAATCATGGGCACCTCTAAAACTCGCGGGCCGATTTTGGCCATGTTCGTCACAGTCATCGGCATGATCGGCGCGGTGATCGTGGTGATGAACCCTCATCCATGGTGGGCGCTAGTTGTCTGCATGGCCCTCGGTCTGTCTTATGGCCTGTGTATGTTCATGGGGTTGGCGGAAACTCAAAACATTGCTCCACCTATTGATATGGCAGGCCTGACGGGTATTTTCTACTGCCTGACGTACGTAGGTATGGTCTTTCCAGCCTTGATGACCTGGTTGAATCAATGGCTCAGTTACCCGTTCATGCTGGGCTTTGGTGCGGTGATGGCAACTATTTGTCTGATCATTGTGAGTTTTAGTGCACGCCGATTCTGAGAAACAACTAAAGTGAGCCACATGCGCACAGTAGTTACCGGCGGTGCCGGCTTCATCGGATCCCATCTCGTTGACCTTTTGATCAAGGAAGGCCACGAGGTCGTTGTGATCGATAACCTCTCCCGCGGACGCCTGGAGAATCTCTCCGATGCGGAAGCCACCGGAAAACTCACCTTTGTGGAAGCCGATCTTCTCGACGTTGATTTCAACGAGTTTCTAGGAACCCACAAGCCTGAGGTTATTTTCCACCTGGCAGCGCAAATCGATGTGCGCCACTCTGTTGTAGATCCTCTTCACGACGCCGAAACCAACATTTTGTCCACCATCCGCATCGCTGACGCTGCCCGCCAGCACGGTGTTCGCAAGGTTGTCTTTACCTCCTCAGGCGGTTCCATTTACGGTGAGCCTTCGGAATTCCCAGTTGATGAAACCGTGCCAGTGGATCCACATTCCCCTTATGCGGCATCCAAGGTGTCCGGTGAAATTTACCTGAACACCTTCCGCCACCTGTACGGCTTAGACTGTTCTCACATCGCACCGGCAAATGTTTACGGCCCACGCCAAGATCCACACGGTGAAGCAGGAGTTGTGGCCATTTTCGCGCTGCGACTTCTGGGAGGCCTGGACACCAAGGTATTCGGCGACGGCGGAAACACCCGCGACTACGTCTACGTCGGTGACGTAGTTCGTGCTTTCTACCTGGCTTCTGGGGAAATCGGTGGGGGAGAGCGCTTCAACATTGGCACCTCTGTGGAAACCTCTGACCGCCAGCTGCACACCCTCGTGGCCACTGCGGCAGGTTCCAAAGATGATCCTGAATATGCACCTGCACGTCTCGGCGATGTGCCACGCAGTGCACTCAGCTTCGGCAAGGCCAAAGAGGTGCTTGGTTGGGAGCCTGAGGTGAACATCGAACAAGGTGTGGCCAAGACTGTGGAGTACTTCCGCACTCACTAGGGGAAAATCCACCACAAATCGCTCTGATCAGTGGAAACGTGGTGGGTTTTTGCATTTTCCGCACTCAAAAACGCAAGGATCCACCACAGATCTCAAGATACTTCAGGGATGTGGTGGATCCTTGCCCTGGAAGCTCACAGCTACCCCGAAGGGATTGATGGGGCGCGCTGACGGGGAAAATTCGTCCCCGTCACGCGATAAAAGGCCGATTTTGGTCGAAAATTTGCGCTAATTCCGGGCTATTATGCAAAAACCCGTTCGATTTAGGGACTCCTGGGCGATTTGGGGCGAAAAGTTGATCAGCAAACCTGCTGCAAATCTGCAGGAATCACACCTGCAACACCAGCCCCAAAATGGACCCCCTCTAAAACCGTCTCTAAGCGCTCAAACGGTCCCGACCTATACAAACACTCATTCGATACAATTCAAGCCCTTAAATTGCCTCCAGAGGCCAAGCGCTTTCCTAAGCGGGGTCAGAACCCTGGGAATCCTCCGGCAGCACCACATTTTGCAAAGCGACAGCGCGGGCCAGCTTGGAATAACGCAGCTCTTGTTCACGGAAACGCACATAACTGGACAGCGTGGTGAACATAAATGCCACAACCAGGGCGTAAAGCATTAGGTCGGTGCCGCGGTCCACGCCCACAAAGTTGGCTAGTTGGGTGAGGTCATCGGGGCGGAGCACTGCCCATACTGCGGCGAAAATGAATACTACGAAGCCGATTTTCACCCATGCTTTGGCGCGGGCTTTGCGGCGGTTTCGGAGGAAATATAGTGCCAGTGCTGCGGTTGCCAGGAGAAGCAGTATCTGGATGATGATTTGGGTGGTGGTCTGCGTCATGGGAGTCTCCTCGCTAGGAAGCCGTCGGCCAGGATGTTTACGCCGTTGAGCAGGGATTGCCCCTTGCTCATGGAGTATTCGGTGTAGAGGATGTCTACGGGTTCTTCTGAAATGCGCCAGCCGCGTTCATCGATTTGGTCGACGATTTCGGATGCATGCGACATGCCGTTCATGCGGATGTTCATTTCCTGCGCCACTTTTTGGTTGAATACGCGCAGGCCGTTGTGGGCGTCGGTGAGCCCAAGTCGGCGGGTTTTCGGTGACAGCAGGACCACGGTGCGCAGCACAAGGCGCTTGATTAGTGGCACCTGGTCATCGGCTTGGCGTGGGCGTCCAAAACGCGTGCCGACGATAATGTCCACGTCCTCGGCACGCAGTCGCTCCACCATGCGGATAACGTCTTTCACTTGGTGTTGGCCGTCGGCGTCGAAAGTTACAAAGTATTTTGCACCGGGTTGCTTGCGGGCGTATTCGATGCCGGTTTGGATCGCGGCACCTTGTCCGAGGTTCACGGGGTGGTTGACCAGGTGTGCGCCGGCCGCATGGATTTCTTCCGCGGAGTTGTCCGGGGAGCCATCGTTGACCGCAACAATATTAGGGAATGTTTTGAGTGCGTTCTCTAAAACTTCCCGGATAACTGTTGCCTCGTTATAACAAGGTACGACTAGCCAGGTGTCTTTAAAGTCGCTGTTTTTTGATGCATCCATGATAGGAATAGAGCCTAGTGCATGATGGCTGATTTTCCTGTTAGGTGCCACCGACCCCAGTGATGATAACTTGATTGTCATGAAATCCATTGATCTTGAGCAGCTGGCGGGCACGCAATCGCGCACGTATCAATCGCGAAAGATCACCGATGAGATGGTCGCCCGGCCGGTGCATGTGGCGATCGCGTTGTGGGAAGTGCCGTGGGAGTCGGCAAAATCCGGCAAGATTGAGGGTTGGGTCATTGCCGTGGATTCGCCGCGTGGGCGGTTTGTGCGCAGCGGGCAGACCAAAAATGGCGACGCCGTCAACCGGACTGTGTCGATGCTGAAATCAGCGTTGAAAGGGGTCCGCGGGAAGGCGTGGATTGTAACTGGGCGTCGACAAGCAGCTTTACGCGCAGCCCTGGTGCGCGAAAACTACCTGGTCACCGGAAGCTTCGCCGAGCAAAATAGGGCCGGCGTGAAGGCGTCGGCGATCTCGCGCCGCGCCGAACAATCCGCGCTCTACAAGGCGAAAAAAATCGGCGAATTCGCCGAGCGCGCCCCACGCGTCAAAGAGCGGCAAGAGGCACATTGGTGGCCACGGTTGTCACGCACGCAAGGCACCGCAGGCGTTTTACGCTTAGCGACGGACGCCTCTACCGATGGGGTCTTCCGCGGCGCCATGTGCTTCGTAGCCTCAAACGGCGACTACCTCCTGGAGACCCAAGACACCACCGCAAGCTCCGACGAATTAGAACTCGAAAGCATCACCCACGCCCTGATCTACCTCAAAACCATCGGCGCGACCCAAGCCATCATCGAATCCGACAGCAAAGCCGCACTTGAAGCCATCGACTTCATCCTCAACAACCGACCGCGCCGGGGCAGGTGGCGCGGCATCACCGCATGCGCCCGCAACCGGTTCCGGGATGCCTGGGAAGCGCTTATCGACGACTGCGTTGTGGAATTATCCCGCGTACTAGGGCACGCCGGGGATCCACTGAACCAAGCAGCCGACCAAATCGCATACATGGGCATGCGCGCCGTAATTTTTGAACAAAAATCCGCACACCCCACATTGCTCAAAGGAATTGACAAGGCGCTTCGCAAGGCCGAGTAAGGTGGGCAACGAGTCGGTGAGAGTATGAGGAATATTTGATGAGCAACAAACGCATCGGTGTAGTGATCGTTTCCTACGGACACGAACAAGATGTTGCCAACCTGGTAGACACATTTGCAGATCAGCTGAAAACTGGTGACCGCGTAGTTGTCGTGGACAACCGCAAACCTTGGGTGTTAAAAGACGCCGTGGGGGAGCGCCTGGAAAAACACGGCGCAGAGATCATCAACCACGACAACGGTGGTTTCGCCGCTGGCTGCAACGTGGGCGCAGCGCACATCGTGGATGACGTTGACCTGCTGTTCTTCCTCAACCCCGACACAGTGATCGACGATCCCACCCTGTTCAATTCGCTGAGACGCGTCGATGAACAGTGGGCAGCATTCATGCCGTACCTGCTGCTTCCTGACAGCACCATTAACTCCGCAGGCAACGCCCTGCATATTTCCGGACTGTCGTGGGTGACTGGTCTGGATGAAAAACCAGTTGAAGGCTCATCTGAAGTTACCGATATTTCCATTGCCTCTGGCGCCTGCCTTGCCGTGCGCGTGGACTGGTGGAAACGCCTCGGTGGCATGGAAGAACTGTATTTCATGTACCACGAAGACACTGACTTCTCCGCCCGCTTGCTGCTGGCCGGCGGTCGAATTGGTCTCCTGCATTCCGCGTATGTCACCCACCATTACGACTACGCCAAGGGTGACTACAAGTGGATTTACATCGAACGAAACCGACACGTTTTGCTGCTCAGCGTGCTGCCGCTTCCATTGCTGTTCGTGCTGATCCCGCAGATCCTCGGTGTGAACCTGGGACTGTGGGCGATTGCCGCAAAGGAAAAGAGGGTCGGACTCAAGGTGAAGTCCCTTCGCCTCCTGATCCGCGATCTACCAGCGATTTTCAAACTGCGTAGGAGCACGCAGGAGCTTGCCGAACTCACACCATCGCAATATCTGGCAAAAATGGAATGGCGCCTAGACAATCCCAACCTAGGCAACATTGGATCCAACAAGATTGTTGCGACTGGATATAAGACCTATTACAAGTTGTGTATGAGTATCCTGAAATTGCTCGCTTAACACCCCATAAAGAGGGTGAAGATTTAAGTTCAGGTGCGATCTGGGTGAACAGTACATAAATATCATCTTTCGCTAATGGAAAGCCCCAGCTCACCGAATTCTCCATTCGTTTTAATTGCTTCGTTAATTAAAACGCCATATAAAAACCGGCGCATTGCCGGTATTTTTCCAGGAGAATTTAATGAAGAGGCTTTCCCGTGCAGCCCTCGCAGTGGTCGCCACCACCGCAGTTAGCTTCAGCGCACTCGCAGTTCCAGCTTTCGCAGACGAAGCAAGCAATGTTGAGCTCAACATCCTCGGTGTCACCGACTTCCACGGACACATCGAGCAGAAGGCTGTTAAAGATGATAAGGGAGTAATCACCGGTTACTCAGAAATGGGTGCCAGTGGCGTTGCCTGCTACGTCGACGCTGAACGCGCGGACAACCCAAACACCCGCTTCATCACCGTTGGTGACAACATTGGTGGATCCCCATTCGTGTCCTCCATCCTGAAGGATGAGCCAACCTTGCAAGCCCTCAGCGCCATCGGTGTTGACGCATCCGCACTGGGCAATCACGAATTCGACCAGGGCTACTCAGACCTGGTGAACCGCGTTTCCCTCGACGGCTCCGGCAGCGCAAAGTTCCCATACCTCGGCGCAAACGTTGAAGGTGGCACCCCAGCACCTGCAAAGTCTGAAATCATCGAGATGGACGGCGTCAAGATCGCTTACGTCGGCGCAGTAACCGAGGAGACCGCAACCTTGGTCTCCCCAGCAGGCATCGAAGGCATCACCTTCACCGGCGACATCGACGCTATCAACGCAGAAGCAGATCGCGTCATTGAGGCAGGCGAAGCAGACGTAGTCATCGCATTGATCCACGCTGAAGCCGCTCCAACCGATCTATTCTCCAACAACGTTGACGTTGTATTCTCCGGACACACCCACTTCGACTACGTTGCTGAAGGCGAAGCACGTGGCGACAAGCAGCCACTCGTTGTCATCCAGGGCCACGAATACGGCAAGGTCATCTCCGACGTGGAGATCTCCTACGACCGCGAAGCAGGCAAGATCACCAACATTGAGGCGAAGAATGTCTCTGCTACTGACGTTGTGGAAAACTGTGAGACTCCAAACACAGCAGTCGACGCAATCGTTGCAGCTGCTGTTGAGGCCGCTGAAGAAGCAGGTAATGAAGTTGTTGCAACCATTGACAACGGCTTCTACCGTGGGGCGGATGAAGAGGGTACGACCGGCTCCAACCGTGGTGTTGAGTCTTCCCTGAGCAACCTCATCGCAGAAGCTGGACTGTGGGCAGTCAACGACGCGACCATCCTGAACGCTGACATCGGCATCATGAACGCAGGCGGCGTGCGTGCGGACCTCGAAGCAGGCGAAGTTACCTTCGCAGATGCATACGCAACCCAGAACTTCTCCAACACCTACGGCGTACGTGAAGTGTCTGGTGCGCAGTTCAAAGAAGCACTGGAACAGCAGTGGAAGGAAACCGGCGACCGCCCACGTCTGGCATTGGGACTGTCCAGCAACGTCCAGTACTCCTACGACGAGACCCGCGAATACGGCGACCGCATCACCCACATCACCTTCAACGGTGAGCCAATGGATATGAAGGAGACCTACCGCGTCACAGGATCATCCTTCCTGCTCGCAGGTGGCGACTCCTTCACTGCATTCGCTGAAGGCGGCCCAATCGCTGAAACCGGCATGGTTGACATTGACCTGTTCAACAACTACATCGCAGCTCACCCAGATGCACCAATTCGTGCAAATCAGAGCTCAGTAGGCATCGCCCTTTCCGGCCCGGCAGTTGCAGAAGACGGAACTTTGGTCCCTGGTGAAGAGCTGACCGTCGATCTTTCTTCCCTCTCCTACACCGGACCTGAAGCTAAGCCAACCACCGTTGAGGTGACCGTTGGTACTGAGAAGAAGACTGCGGACGTCGATAACACCATCGTTCCTCAGTTTGACAGCACCGGCAAGGCAACTGTCACCCTGACTGTTCCTGAGGGAGCTACCTCTGTCAAGATCGCAACTGACAATGGCACTACCTTTGAACTGCCAGTAACCGTAAACGGTGAAGGCAACAATGATGACGATGATGATAAGGAGCAGCAGTCCTCCGGATCCTCCGACGCCGGTTCCCTTGTAGCAGTTCTCGGTGTTCTTGGAGCACTCGGTGGCCTGGTGGCGTTCTTCCTGAACTCTGCGCAGGGCGCACCATTCTTGGCTCAGCTTCAGGCTATGTTTGCGCAGTTCATGTAATAACTTGTAGTAAATAAATCGGGCCTTCCCAAAAGATTCTTTCTTGGGAAAGGCCCGATTTTGGTATTTGAGGTCTTTTAGTGGAGTGTCTTAGACATTTGTCGCAACACTGACTAACTGGCGGTCGTATTTGTCAGTTGTCGCACTTTCAAGCATGACCCACGCAGCATCTTCATATGAGGTGTACATTCCGGTTTCTCGATTTACTCGAACAACACGATTCTCAAGCTTACTGCGTGCCCCTTGAGCATCCATAAGGGAAGTGACGGGAAACTGTCTTTAAGCCCTGAACGTAAGAGATCAACGATGCTAGTGGACAGTCTTTAGATGCCTTTCATCGCATAGATTATTAAAATGCAATTACCAGCCAGATTTGGTTGATGAAGTCACTGTTGTTCGGGGAATATTTCAGCGATAAGTCTCTGTTGTTCTTCTTGTTGTTTTTGTAAGGCTTTCCAAGCGGTACTATTTTGGGCTGTTTTAATGTCCGCAGTGAGACGGTTGGATTTGTCTACTATTTTCATGAATTCTTTAAATTTTATACCTCCTGCAATGAAAGCTGCGACTACAAGTATGAGTCCAAGCACAGCTCGTGTGCCGTCGTCAAAGATAAAGCTGATTGCGTAGGCTAGTAGGGCGACTGCGATGATGTAAATTCCCAGTATGAGAGCTATTTTCTTGCGCACTACTTTTCGGTCTTGCATCAAGCTGTAAATGTGGGGATCGATGGGGGTTTCCATGATGGCTCCTTGGAGGATTGGTTTCCTTGTTTATTGCTTTATGTATTTGCTGCCGTCTCGTGGGTTGTGAAAGTTCAAATATCGATTGAGCACGCGGTCCCATGTGACAATTTTCTGTTTCTGGATTGGTATATGCAATCGGGGGTCATCCCCACTTGCGCGGGGAGGATCCTTGGCTGAAAGCTGGCCGACCCATTCAAAAGGGACCATCCCCACCTGGGTGGGGAGAACGCGTCCCCGACGTTTTTAACAAGCTTGTTGACGGGATCATCCCCACCTGGGTGGGGAGAATGCTAATTAACCAGCAGAAATGTTGAATCCAAAGGCTATTTTACATCACTTAGATTTTGAATCAGAGTGGTACTAATTTCTGAGAAATATAAATGGTTCCAAATTCTTGTATTGAATAATTGAAACCCAAAAGCGGTGCCGGAGGAACCGACACCGCTTAAAAGTAACTCTCCAAAGCCAGGGATAAAGTCTGAACTTCAGTAAACCTAAACCGCCTCAACCTCAGCAAACGAAGCAGTATCAATGACAACGCGGAACTGAACGTCGCCGGCAACAACACGGTCGTAGGCTGCATCAACATCGTTGACGCCGACAGTTTCGATCATCGCACCGAGGCCGTGTTTTGCACAGAAGTCGAGCATTTCCTGGGTTTCAGGGATGCCGCCAATGTTGGATCCGGTGAGGACTTTTCCGCCGCCGATGAGCGCACCGAAGCTCAGTGGCTGCTTCTCTGGTGGCAGACCGACAACAGCCATGACACCGTGTGGCTTGAGAAGGCTCAGGTACTTGTCGACTGGGATGGATGCGCTAATGGTGTTGAGGATGAAGTCGAATTCACCGGCGTGTTCGGTGAAGAAATCCTCATCAGAAGTCGCAAGCGTGCGAGCTGCGCCGAGTTCCTTGGCAAGTTCTGCCTTGCGCAGGGAACGGGACAGAACGGTAACCTCAGCACCCTTGGCTGCAGCGATCTGGACACCCATGTGTCCGAGTCCGCCGAGGCCCATGACTGCTACTTTGTCGCCTTCTTTAACGTTCCAGCGAGCGATTGGGGAGTAGGTGGTGATGCCTGCGCACAGCAGTGGTGCTGCGACATCGAAGTTAAGTTCCTCTGGGATGCTGCACAGGAAACGTTCGTTGACCACTACCTTTTCAGCGTAGCCGCCTTGGGTGATGGTGCCGTCGACGTCGTTAGAGTTGTAGGTTCCGACGTTTCCGCGAAGGCAGTTGTTTTCAAATCCTGCGACGCACTGTTCGCATTCGCCGCAGGAGTTAACGAGGCAGCCGACGCCCACGCGGTCGCCGACTTTCCATTTGGTTACATCGGATCCAACCGCAGAGACAACGCCTGCGATTTCGTGGCCGACGGTGAGCGGGAAGTGCGCCTCGCCCCATTCGTTGCGGATGGTGTGGATATCGCTGTGGCAGATGCCCGCAGCTTTGATATCAATAACCACATCATCTGCGCGTGGGTCACGGCGTTCAATGATCTTGACCTCGAAAGGTGCTTCTGGGCCGGACTTTTGTAGTGCTTTTACTGAGATACTCACCCCAGTTAGCCTACCGAAAAATCAAAAGCGCCTACGAGCGCTTCTCGACGCACCCCTCCACAACCACACCGTAAATTACAAAGCTCTCAGCAGGTAGTTTCCGTAGCCTGATTTCTTCAGTTCCTCACCAAGCACTGTGAGTTCTTCAGCTGTGATGAAACCTTCGCGGTACGCAGCGACTTCGGGGGATCCGATGATGTTGCCGGTACGTTTTTGCAGGACCTCAACATAGGAAGACGCCTCGGACATGGAATCGATTGTGCCGGTATCTAACCAGACATCGCCACGGTCCAGGCGCTGCACAGTTAAAGCACCTTGCTGGAGGTAGGCATCGTTAACGGAGGTGATTTCCAGTTCGCCACGCGAGGAAGGCTTGATTGACTTGGCGATGTCCACCACGCGATTGTCGTAGAAATATAGTCCTACCACGGCAAAGTTGGATTTTGGCGCGGTGGGCTTTTCTTCAATAGACACCGCCTTATTAGCAGCATCAAATTCCACCACGCCATAACGCTCAGGATCGGAGACCTCATAAGCAAAGACAATGCCACCGTCGGGGTTGGAGCACTGCTTTAGTGCGTGGCCAAGTTGTGCGCCGTCGAAGATGTTATCGCCAAGCACCAACGCGACGTCGTCGTCACCGATGAATTCCTCGCCGATGATGAATGCTTGGGCTAGTCCGTCGGGGGAGGGTTGGACGGCGTAGGTGAGGTTGATGCCCCAGGAGGAGCCGTCGCCAAGCAAGCGTTCAAAGGAGGCGCTGTCTTCAGGGGTGGTGATAATCAGGATGTCTTTGATGCCGGCCTGAATGAGCGTGGTCAGTGGGTAGTAGACCATGGGTTTGTCGTAAATCGGCATCAGTTGCTTGGAGATGCCCTTGGTGATGGGGTAGAGCCGGGTGCCGGAGCCACCTGCGAGGATGATGCCTTTCACTTTGAGAGTTCCTTGAGGTAGTCGTTGAGGCGGGTCTGCCAGGTCGGTGCGCTAAATCCGGTGGCTTCGATTTTGCCGAGATCCAAAACGGAGTTCAGTGGGCGGGGCGCTGCGTCTTTGTTGGCGAAGTACTCGGCGGTGCTCACGCCGGTAACTTTGGTGGGGTCGGAAAATACTGCGCGGGCAACATCGGCCCAGCTTGCGGGTTCGCCGGTGTTGGTGAGGTTGTAGGTGCCATATGCTGCACCCACTTCCAAAAGGTGCGCGATGCCGGCTGCGATGTCTTCGGTGAAGGATAGGCGGCCGATTTGATCATCAACTACTGATGGTGCGATGCCGCGTTCGTCGAGGGATTTCATGGTGCGGACAAAATTATTGCCATCGCCAATCACCCAGCTGGTGCGCACAATGTAGTGGCGCGGTGCGGTGGTGGCTGCGATGTCGCCGGCTGCTTTGGATTGGCCGTACACGCCGAGTGGGGAAAACGGTGCGTTTTCATCGTAGGATTCGGCCGCACCGTCGAAGACATAATCTGAGGACACGTGCACGAGGGTGAGGTTGTTGTCGCGCGCGATGGTCGCGAGGTTAGCCACTGCCGCTGCGTTGATGTCCCACGCTGCTGCGCGGTCGTGTTCTGCCTGGTCAACGGCAGTGTAGGCGGCGGCGTTTATGATGGTGGAGTATTGTTTCCACGCGCGAGCCTCGGTGAGATCTGAGGTGATATCGAGTTCTTGGCGCGTGACAAATTCCGCGTCTGGGAACTGCGCGCGTAGCGCGGTTCCCAGTTGTCCGCCGGCGCCGACCACGAGAACCTTGCGGGCGGGCAGGGGGGTGGCGTCGATAAGCGCTGGATGTTTTTTATCTTTTTCGGAGATCTCGGTGATGGGCAGCGGCCAGTCGATCATGTTGAGGTTGACGTTGGCGTAATGCGCGTCGGGGGACCAATGATCGTTGACGAGGTAGGTGTACAGCGTGCCGTCCTCGAGCGCCTGGAAGCCGTTTGCCACACCACGCGGGACGTAAACTCCCACGTCAGGGGTAATTTTTTGCGTTACGACGTTACCGTACGTGCTCGAGCCCGCGCGCAGATCCACCCAAGCTCCGAAAACGGAACCCACCGCGACGGACACAAATTTATCCCACGGCTCAGCGTGCATGCCGCGAGTCGTGCCGGCGGTGGCGTTGAAACTCATGTTGTTTTGGACGGGGCCAAAATCGGGCAGCCCCAGGTTGGTCATCTTGGTGCGCTGCCAATTTTCCTTGAACCAGCCGCGGTTGTCGCCGTGGACGGGGAAATCGAAAACCAGTAGGCCTTCGATGTCGGTGGTGTGGGAGGTGAGTTGTTTACCGTATTCCATTATTGTCCCTGCTTAGCGTAGGTAGCTTCGACGTTGTTCTTGGCAGGGCGCCACCAGGCCTCGTTTTCGCGGTACCAATCGATGGTCTGCTCTAGGCCTTTGCGCATGCCGGAATCAACGTCGGTGTATTTAGGTGCCCAGCCGAGCTCGGTGCGCAGCTTGGTGGAATCCATGGCGTAACGCATATCGTGGCCGGGGCGGTCTGCGACGTGCTCGTATGCGTTTTTGTCGAGGCCCATGAGTTCACAAATAAGCTCGATGACCTGCTTGTTATTCACATGATCGTTGTCGGCGCCGATGATGTAGGTTTCGCCGATCTTGCCCTTACTCAGGATCAGGTGGACGGCGTCATTGTGATCATCGACGTGGATCCAGTCGCGGACCTGCTCGCCGGTTCCATAAAGTTTTGGTGTCAGGCCGGCCAGAATATTGGTGATCTGGCGGGGGATGAACTTTTCAATGTGCTGGTAGGGACCGTAATTGTTGGAGCAGTTAGACATGGTTGCCTGGATTCCGAAGGAGCGGATCCATGCGTGTACCAAGTGATCAGACCCTGCCTTGGTTGCAGAATATGGAGACGATGGCTTGTAGGCGGTGGTTTCAGTGAAGCGGTTTGGATCATCCAGCTCTAGATCGCCGAAGACTTCATCGGTGGAGATGTGGTGGAAGCGTTTGTTGTGCTTGCGGACTGCTTCTAGCAGGACAAAGGTGCCGATGAGGTTAGTGTGAACAAACGGGGAGGGGTCGTTGAGGGAGTTGTCGTTGTGGGATTCTGCTGCGAAGTGGACTGTGATGTCGTGGTCTTTGACCAGGGAGTCGACTAATTCAGCATCGCAGATATCGCCTTCGATGAGGGTTACTTTGCTGTCGGGGAGGCCTTTGAGATTGTCGGCGTTTCCTGCGTAGGTGAGTTTATCCAGCACCGTGATGTGGGTGTATTCAGGGTGCTGCTCTACGGTTTGGCGGACGAAGTTGGCGCCGATAAATCCGGCACCTCCGGTCACAAGCAAAGAAGTCATGCCGTCTACCTTAGTTCGTCCGGGCGAGCTGGCAGAGTTAGTAGCTGTTGTCGATGCGCCTATTCTGCAAACGACCAGGGTGCTCCGGCTGTTCATTAGGGAATCCGGTAGCAATAACAAGGGCGATTGCACGATCCTCACGCCCGCCGAGACCGATTGCTTCCTTCACTTTTTCCTCATCCCAACCAGTAGTCGGGCTGGTACTCAAACCCTCCGCCTGGGCAGCCAGAATTAGAAAAGCCGCCGCGAGGCTGGCATCCCTCAACGTTGCTTCGCGTGCCTGCTGAATGCTGCGACCGTTGATGAATCCCGCGACACGTTCAGCCCTTTCCGTACCAAGAATCTCTTCCAAATCCTCAGGCTCGTTTTCCACGCGGGCAACCGCAATGAAAGTTACAGGTGCGGTGAGGAATTGTTTCTGATGGGAGGCCTCGTAAAGCTTCTGCTTCTGTGCGGGATCAGTAATCACAACAATTTCACGTTGCTGCGCATTGAACGCACTGGGTGCCTCCAGGGCAAGGTCAACGATTTTGTCGATCAGCTCAGGGGTAGGAGCTTCATCGGTGTATTTGCGGGTGGCGCGGCGGTTGGTAATCGCCTCGACGACTGAAAGTGACATTTTTTATCCTTTTTATGTGTTGGAAACAGAGTCATGGTAGGTCGCCTTATTTGTCAGTGCAAGGGTTTTATTAGCTTTTGGAGATAGTTTCTGGCTGGTTGAAATAGTTGACATCTGTGCAGGTTGGGGGCTTTTGTTTCCGACTTGGGGTTATGTGAAGTGGGGTGCTGTGTGGCGTTTTAAGCGGTCGACTGTCTGCGGCGACCTGTTGTCCTAGTTTTGGCGAGTTGGGTGCTTAGAAGCGGTTTTAGCGGGGGTCGAATTTGTGACGATTGGGGCTATTTTGATTTCTGCTGGGTTGCTGTGGGCTTGCTGATCAACTTCTCATTCCAACGGGGCCTCACGCCCTCAAACGGGGACGAGTTTTCGCATTATACCCCGTGATTAGCGCAAATTTTCGATTAAAAATGGCCTTTTCCCTCTGGCTGGGGACGGATTTTCGCAACTTCAGACAGTCACGTGTCGGGTGGGGTGTGGGAGGACCCATGTAGGCGGCGCCTACTGGGTGATGATGGTTAGGATTCTCCATTTTTAGGATGCCACCTCGAAAAAATGGTGAATCGGCACGCTTTTAACCTCTCGAAAGTGTGCCAATTCAACATACTCTGCGCCCACCTTTCGGAAAATGGTGAATCCTAACGGCTTTAGGGGCCTGTAAGGCGAAACTTATTGCGGGGGTACGTCTTGGGGAAAGAGTTAAGGATAACCTTGCCTTAATTATTTGAGTTACAGTAATTTAAGTGAATGCATTTTTGTCTCCTGCCTCTGGCCAAACCTGCCAAAGTTGTGGCCCCGCTCCTCGGCGTCGCACTCCTTCTAAGCTCCTGTTCTTCAACATCTTCCGATGAATCAATCCAACCTGAAGTTGCCAGCACTGGATATTCAGTGGAGCACGCAATGGGCACCACCGAAATCCCTGAAACCCCAACGCGTGTGGTCGTCATTGATTCCCCACACCTCGACGCACTTTTGGCTTTGGGAATTACTCCAGTCGGAGCTACGGAATCTGGATCCGAAAATGGTTTCCCCGCCTACTTGGCTGACGAGCTAAAAGACACCGAATCTGTTGGGCTGACATCTGAGCCAAATTTGGAAAAGATCGCCGCACTGGATCCGGATTTGATCATTGGCGCAAAGGTCCGCCACGAGGCTATTTATGATCAGCTTTCAGACATCGCACCAACCGTGATGTCCGAAGGTTCCGGCACAAACTGGAATGAACAGGCAGAAATCACTGCGGCAGCAGTAAACAAGTCTGATGAGATGGACAAACTGATCTCAGACTTGGACACCCGTGCCACAGAGCTTGGTGAAGAGATCGGTGCTGACGGACAAACCGCTTCAATGGTTCGATTCCGCACGGACAACTTCAGGCTCTATGGTCCCGAGACCTTCTCTGGTTCAGTTCTGGAACAAGTTGGATTTGACCTGGGGGAACGTGATTGGAATGAGTACTCCATGATGGAGCTATCCTCAGAAAACTTTGGGCAGATCGATGGAGACCTTATTTTCTACACCATCCCAGGATCCCCTGAAGCAACCACTTATCCAAAGATTTCCGAACTGTGGGTTGATTCACCAGCAGTTCGGCAAGGTAGAACTTACGAGTTTGAAGACGAAACCTGGATGGTCGGCATCGGTGTATTAGGTGCCAATGAAATCTTGGATGACCTGGAAGAAACTCTGAGCTAGTTTCCTTTAGGCCAAGCAACCCCTCGCCGTTGTCCCTCCGCATATTAGGAGAGTCTCGATGACGAGGGGTTCTTCTTATTCGAAGAACTGTCTTCGAAGCACTATCTACTCAAACTCGAATTCGAGCTCAATCTTGGTGTCTTCGTATCGATCTGTATCGAGTTTCTCGGTGAATTCGTGGAGCAGGTCGTTGTAGAAATCAACCGCTTGATCTTCCAACATTTCCCGGTTAGTGGTTACTTGCTCGACGAAGTTCTCTTGGCTCATGATCTCAGAAACTACTTCTGCAGTATCGATATCGTCAGTGCTGAAACTGATCCAACCGTCATCTTCGGCTATGGTCTTAAACTTTAGATCGTCGTATCCGATGAAGATGAACTCAGGGATAGTGATGGAAAGCTTATTGTCACCTGCGGATTTGATTTCAACATCTGAGGCATCGATTCCGAGTTTTCCGGTGTAGCTGTATTGGACGTGCACGGTCTTTTGCGTGCCAGGAATACGTTTTCCACGAATTGTACGTTCAACGGTTTTCTCATGGATTCCAAGTGCTCCGGCGCTGAGAAGGACGATTTCTTCTTCGCGCTGGAGAGCTCTGATGACCATGGAGTCATTGACTGTTGTGCGAGTTGAAGATGATGTCTGCTCACCGTTTTGCGAGTTAATTAGCAGCAAAATACCGCCAGTTACTACACCGATCAGTGCGATTAGCGCGAAGAGCCTAAGGAATAGCCTGTTTGGAAGCACGTGTTTTGCTTTCTATGAATGTGGTGGGCATTCAGTCTTCCGCGGTCTTCTTGCTATGGAATTGCAGGTGGTGTGTGGAAACTTAATGCGATATTGAGAGGATGTGTGGAATAGTAGCAACTTGTTTAACAAAGTAAAACTGAACTACCACGTTTTTCACAGGGACTTTTGCTCTTCTAAGCAATCGAAATCCCCCAATCAAACCAAACTATCCCGCAGTCAAAACCCGATTCCGATCCCCACCAACAAACGCTCCCATGTGTACCAGCAAACCGCAGAGTGGGCCAACAATGAGCGCAAGGCCAGCAGCGACGCCCAAATCAAAAGGTCCCAGCAAGAATCCGACGGCAACAACAGTGGCAACAACCCATCCGGTGAGATAGATCCCGTGACGTTCAAAGGCGATCGCCGCGCAGCCGGACACCATCAATGAAGCGGTGGTGGTGGCGCCTAAGGTGAGCATCGCGAGTAGCCAGCCAGGGACCGCGAAGAGTTCCTTTTGGAGTACAACGTCCAGGATCCATGGGCCAACTAACCATGCAAGACCAGCTCCAACAAGTCCGACTGCCCACACAATTGCCAACGGACCCGCCAAAGTTTTCAATGGACCGGACGTACCTTTGACAAAACGAACGATGATCGCCGATTGGAATTGCTGCAGCGGAACCAGCAGGGGAGCGCGGGTCAGGATGACGGCGTAGGAAACAGCGGCCATCGAAACCCCTCCTGCAACCGCTGAAGGGTTCGTGAATTTCAGCAGGGTCGGGAAACCAGTAATCAGCACTGCCGTGGCGCCGGATGCTGCCATCGCAAGCAGAGCCTGTCGGATGAAAACGCCCCGTGAAACATCAGCAACCGATCCCAAAACGGAACGCACCGAACCGAAGCACAGCACGATGACCAGCCAGGATATTGATCCCACAACGGTGATGATCAAGAACGCCAGCAATTGATAACCCAGCAACCAGGCGGCAACAGCTAAAACCATGCGCACGCCGGTGTCCAAAGAAATCAGCGAGGCATACTCTTTCCACAATTGGCAGCCGGACAAAATGCCGGAGATTGTCGCTTGGATCGCGTAGCTAGCAAGACCTACAGCAAGTAGCCCAACACCAACACCTTGCAAATTACTTAAAAGCTGGCCGATCCACAGCGGCGCCGAAGCGCCAAGCACCACGAGCACTATCGCCGCAACCACGAAGCTAAACAAAAACGGCCTAAATCCAACAACAGAACCAGCACGCCCACCACGAGAACCACCACGAGAACCGGCCGTCACCGCGCGGGTCGTCTCCTGCGTCAACCCAGTCAGCACTCCGGTTCCTGCAAAGAACAGACCCCAGTAGGCGGTGAATTCTTCGGAAAGTTGGCTGGAATCACCAAGGGCCCAGGCAGCGATGATGATGACGACGAACCCGGAGAGACCTGCGATGATTGTGGCCAGCGTCAGATAGCGCACTAGTCCAAACCACCAGAAGGAAACTCCGGCAACTCCAGATCGCGAAGCCAGGACTGCCACACTGCATCTAAAGCTGCGTGGTCTGTGGAGACTGCGTAGAGGTGTCGTTTCAGGTCGCGGGGTTCAACGAGTCCGTGTCGGCCTTCGGCAACGTAGGAGCGCACAGCTTTGAAGAATGCATCATCGCCAAGCAATTCCCGCAATGCATGGACAGTCAGAGCGCCGCGCTTGTAGACGCGGTCGTCGAACATATCCTTCGCGCCGGGGTTGGCCAGCAAAATATCCTTCGGCAGCGCCTCCAGGCCTCGATAGAATTCCAACGCACTTTCCGCAGCCGACTTAACTCCAGCTGCCTCAAACCAGAGCCATTCCGCGTAACAGGCGAAGCCTTCGTTGAGCCAGATGTCGTTCCATTGGGCGAGGCCGAGTGAGTTGCCAAACCACTGGTGGGAGAGTTCGTGGGCGATGAGTCGTTCCCAGGTTCCTTCGCCGGTGGCGTGGTTGGCTCCGAAGCTGGAGAGGCCTTGGGCTTCGAGTGGGATTTCGAGTTCGTCTTCGGTGATGACTACGCGGTAGCTGCGGAATGGGTAGGGGCCGAAGAGTTTTTCGTAGGCGTCTAACATGTCGACTTGTTTGGCAAAGTCCTCCAAAATCCGAGCCCGCAAGGCCGCATCCCCCACAGGCACATACGCCTCCACCACAACGCCCGATTCCGAAACGCCCAGGGATACAGTGTCGTATTCTCCGACGTGGACGGCTGCGAGGTAGGTGGCCATGGGTTCGCGGGATTGGTAGTGCCAGGTGGTCATGCTGCCACTGACGTGTTTTGAGATTAAATCACCGGTGATAATGGCGGCGTATCCGTTGTCGGTGTGGAAGTGGACGTCGAAAAGCGCCTTCTCGTCGGGCGTGTCGTCGCAGGGGAACCAGCTCGGCGCGCCGTTTGGCTGGGCGGCGACGAGGGCGCCGTTGTCGAGCTCTTCCCAGCCGATCATGCCCCATTCGCTGCGCAGGGGGCGCGGGTTGCCGCGGTAGCGGATGGTGAGTGAAAATTCCTGGTCAACCGGGATTTGGTTGCGGAAGGTGATGCGCAGTTTGCGGCCGGCGTGGCGGAAGCGCGCGACTTGGATGTGGGTGCCGGCGGTGCCTTTGGCGGTGACTTTTTCCACGCGCAGGCTGCCGCCGAGGTCCAGGGTCAGCGCGTCGAGCGCACGGTAATTATCCATGTGCAGCGTTGCGGTGCCCATGAGCAGGTTGGGTGCTACGCGGTAGGTGAGATCAAGCTCGTAGCGTCGGATGTGGAAGCCTAAGTTGAAATCAATTCCTGTGTAGGAATCGCGTGTACCAGGGACCGGGGTGGAGCGCAGCCTTCGCATAATCATAGGTATTAAATGCTACCCTGCTGATCCAAAGTCTTCTCGATCCAGGTGTAGATCAGCGATTCCACAAACGCGGTCTGCTTGTTATCCGCCGCGCCGGCATGGCCGCCCTCGGTGTTTTCGTAGTAATCCACGGCCTGGCCCGCATCAAGCAAAGCTTGAGCAAAAAGGCGCGCGTGCGCGGGGTGGACGCGGTCGTCCCGGGTTGAGGTCGTCACCAATGCGGGTGGATAAATTCGCTTCTCGACGCCCACCACCGCCTGCACCGGCGAGTACTGCTCAATCACCGCCCGTTCCTCCGGATCGTCAGGGTTGCCGTACTCCGCCATCCACGAAGCACCCGCTGACCAGGTGTGATAGCGCAACATATCAGCCAACGGCACCTGCACAACTGCCGCACCGAATGCTTCTGGGTACTGAGTTAACGCGCCACTTGTCAGCAAACCACCGTTGGATCCGCCACGAATCGCAATCTGCTCCGGCGTTGCGTAGCCGCGCTCCACAAGGTCGGCGAGCACCGCGCGGTGATCCTCCCACACCTTCATGCGGTTCAGCTTGGTTGCCTGCGAATGCCATTCCGGACCGAATTCACCGCCACCACGCAGGTTGGCTTCCACAAAGTAGTAGCCCTTTTCCAACCATGCGATGCCGCGGGTCGGGGAGTGGCTTGGGGTAAGGGAAACCTCGAAGCCGCCGTAGGCGTGGACCAGGGTGTTTTGTGGTTCCTCCTCGAAGGCTCCTGTAATAAAGTACGGAATCTTCGTTCCATCCGCCGAGGTTGCCCAATGCTGACGAGTCTCCTGACCAGCATTTTCAAACTGCAACGGCGCCTTCTTCACAGCCTCAAGCGCACCAGGCAGCTCCGCACGCAGCAACGTTGGCGCTTCGGTGAAACTCGCTGCCTGCACCCAAATTTCATCGCCATCCAACGGGGAGGTAGCAACCACATGCGCGGTGACATGCTCTGGGAGGTCAATGTGTTCATGCTCCGTTGTCGGATCATTGAGCGGCACTGTGACGATTTCTGTGGAGACATTATTAAGGAGCGTTAAAACCAGGAAATTCTTTGTCGTGGCCAATCCCTGCAGCGACGTCGACTCAGTAGGCGTAAACACAGGCTGAAAATCGCGCCCGCCCTCAAGGAACTCCTTTAACAGCAGCACTCCCAAGCCACCTGCTGGAATCCCAGCGAAATCCGTCCGAGGACTCACAAAAATCCACTGCTTCTTCACAATGACATCGCAATCGGTCGGCACATCAAGCTTGACCAGGCCACCCTCGGTTTCCAGCGACGTCTCCGAATTATAGAAATCCAACGACCTTGACACAAACGTCCGCTCAAAACCAGGTGTTGAATCCCGCCACGCATGAGTCGCCACATCCTGACGCGACCCCTCAAAGAACAACTCCGCCTGCTCAAGCGGAGTCCCACGCTTCCACGTGAGCACCCGCGCCGGGTACCCAGAATCCGTCAGTGACCCCTCGCCGGTATCCGTGCCCACCAGCAACGTATCCAGATCAACCCACGTGACATCGGACTTCGCCTCCTCCAATTCAAACGGCGAATCATCCACGAAAGCAGCCGTGGCCAGATCAAACTCCCTAATCACCGTCGCATCAGCCCCGCCCCGCGAGAACTTCACCAACGCCCGATCAAACTCCGGCGAGCGCACAACCGCGCCCTTCCATACCCAGTTTTCGCCCTCATCCTCCGCCAACGCATCCACATCAATGAGCACGTCCCACTCCGGCTGGTCACTTTCATACGACTCCAACGTGGTCGTGCGCCACACTCCACGCGGATGCTGCGCGTCCCGCCAAAAGTTGTACAGCTTCTCACCGCGCCGGCTCACGTAGGCAATGCGATCATCGGTGTCCAACGCAGCCAGCAGCCTGGCTTCCAGGGCGTCCTTGGCTGGGCTTTTTAGCTTTTCGACGCTTTCCCCCGACCATTTTTCCGCCCACGCGAGCGCTTCCGGGGTGTCAATGTCTTCGAGGAACGTGTAATCAGTCATGAAGTTCAGGTTAGTGATCTTTTGACCGGCAGGTTTTTTAAGGCGGCTTCCGAGGGCGCCTCCAATTGGATCAGCCGACGTAAACGTGAACCGAGTAGTACCGGCCGTTTTCAAAATCTACGCGCACTCCGATTTCCCCGGTGTCTTTTTCATCATACGGGTTTGGCCCTGAATTGTAACGCCAGCAGAATAAGGAATGTAGATTCGGCTGGTCACAAGTCTGCAATGAAGAGCCCCTAAAGGAGCGCTCCCCGCATCGCGGGATGGACTCTTCTGTGTCGGTGGTTTTGTGTACCCGATTTCTTATACTTTGGGCAGTTAATTGTTTTGATGAATGCGGTGCCCCAAGTAGAGCGATAGTCTCTTTGCAAGCCAGACTCTACGGATAGGCAGCTTAAAATTACATATGAGGCGGTGAGTTTACTCAACTCACCGCCTTAAAAGGCTTAGATCAAGGGACTCATGACCTCCGAGGCCCTAAGAGTCTTAGCAACTCCCGAAGATCCCCAAAACCCAAACTACCTAGGGCGTGATTCGCAGCCGATGCCGTCGCGGTCGCGGTCGAGGTGTGTGCCGTAGCCTGGATCGCTTTGGCGGATGGACCTTCCCAGGACGTTCCATACTTCGGTGCAGTTTTTGTAGGTGCGGTTGGTCTGTACTGGGGCTGGAGCAGGCGCGACAACCTGGGGAGCGACAACCTGGGGCGCGACTGCCTGAGGGGCAGGAGCGGGAGCAGGTGCTGGGGCAGGCGCCTGAGGTGCCAGTGCAGGGGGATTTGGAATGATTCCTGGGAGGGGATTTGGGATCATGCGCTGTTGTACTGCCCAGTGCACACCACTTGCGATAAGTCCGCCGACTGCAGCGATAGCTGCGATGCCGAAGATGATGTCCCGGTTGGAGATGTCAGAATCTTCGGAATCCTCTGAACTTCCTGAGCTTGTGCCGCTGCTCAGCTCAGATGACACGGAGGCGTCAGTGTCTGTGTCCACGGTTTGCGCCTGCACTGGTGAGATGGCGGAAAAGGCGATCGCGGTGGTCGCGAGCATGGTGATGAGGGTTTTACGCATGCCAATCATCTTTGCACGAGCTGTCAAAATTATTACTATTTTCTGTCAGCGCTCCCCTTTTTTTTGGGTGTATAGGAGATGCTATTTTCCGGGCATCTAGCGCGCAGGCACCCCGGTAAGCTACATGTCCGGTGCAAGCTTTTTGCTTATCGACGCCCCCTCAACCACAATCCACCCAGCCCCAATGCAACTTTATTTAGATACCAACCGCATTATATTTACCTCGCGGGGAGACGAAATTAGGTTGGGTTGGATGAAAACGATTTACACACAATGCCACCGGCTGTTCATTATCTATGCAAGATGGAATTAATTTGAAAATCTTTAGGATGAAGTTGATTCGGAGTGTTTATAACTGGCTGGGATAGTGTCAGACCCCGGCAACTGTGACGTGGCCGATTGGTTACCAAACACTCTTGTTCAGAAGCTTCTGGGCTAAAAGAGAGTTGTGTAATGCCACTTTCACACATAGCCGGTGAGTGCTGTAAATGATTACGGGGAATTTAACTATTATGCTCTTTATCTTCCGTTTTTCTGGTGGTCAGAGCATCATCGGCAAGCGCAGAAAGGTGAAACAAACTGGTGAGGAGAGAACCATAGATAGGCCACTTCTTTGAAGTTAATTGTTGATCCTCACTCATCTCACTTGAAAGTTTAGAGAGCCGGTCGCGGATAGGATCTATTTCCTGATTCGGATCTGCGAGCAAAGCTCCGGCATCGTGCATAAGGGATACCCACTGTTGCTGGAATACTGGATCCCAGTCGGAATCTATAATCGGGGTATCACGAAGAGTACGGGCAAGGTGGCGTAAATGAGCGATCCCTTCATCAATGCTGGTGAGGTTTGATTCATAACTTGTTTCCGTAGGCTGGGGGCGGCCCTCTTGGATGCGGATTTTACGAGGATTAACTCGACGGCTTTCGCGAGCGAACCGCACGGAGTGCCACGCTTTTTCTAGGTCATTGTTAATAGAATTAATTTCTTCCAGCCACTCATCTGCATTGTCGATATTCCACTTTTCTGCAAGCTCATCGGCCATTTTTTGTAAAACCTCACCCATCCTCCGATCTAAGTTTCCTACCACCATGTTTGCCTCCTGGTCGCGTAAGGGAGGAAAGATGATGAGGTTGATGGCTATGGCAACAGCCACGCCGAGCAGGATCTCTAAAATACGGTCGTATAGAAGGGGTTGTTGATCATCAAACCCGGAGGCAAGAAGAAAAATGGATGTAGTAGCAATACCTATTCCTTCCGCGCGGAGCTTTGGTACTCGTGCACCTATTAATCCTATGACCATTGCAAGGCCAAAAGTCCACACACTGACGTCTAAGTAAGTGCCTATGACAAAGGAAAGTCCAACTCCGATGACAGAAGCAATTGCAGTCTGAATTCCACTGATAAAGGTGTGGTAGACGGTGAATTGCATCGTCATTAACGCTACCCAGGGAGCTAAAAAGGGTAGTTGGGAGTTAAGGAGGTTAACCGAAATCCACCACGTGACTGTCGCAGCAAGTGCTGATTTAAAAACCTGCAGTGCATCTGATTGGACTGCGGGTGAGCGAATTTTTTCCATTAATGGGGTGGTTATTTCAGCCACGAGTCTCTCTTCAACGGGGATGGTTTTACAGAAGCCTATCCGAGTTCCCGTCGAAAAGGCCGAGCCTAGTATGGCGAGGCAATAAAGATGGCAAAACCGGCTGCCTTTTATATCTAAAAGGCAGCCGGTTTCAATGTTAAATCTGTTTCTAGGCCTCTAGCTCAAACGCACGAGCGAAGGTGGTCCAAGATCCGCGGAGGTCATCTTGCCACCAGCCCCATGAGTGGGTGCCGGTTGGGCGGAGGTTCCAGTCGGCTGGGATGCCGGCGGAGTCAAGTTTTGCCTTGAGGTCGTGGGTGCACTTGTTGGTTGCAGCTTCGATGATGCCGCCGGTTACCACAGTTTCTGCCATTGCGATGGACTGAACTTGTTGGTTGAGTCCTTCGAAGCGTGGGCTGTCGACGGATTCCCATTCACCAGCAAGGCCGGATGCGTTGGAGACGTATAGTTCGGTTCCGCGTAGTTTGTCGGAGTTGATCAGTGCGTCGTTGTAGATGTTGTATTCGCCACCACGTGGTCCCCACATTTGTTCTGGGGTTGCGTTGCCGCGGTCAAGGGTGAGTTTGAGGTATTCCCATGGGAGCAGGCTTGAGGTTGCTGCGCATCCTGAGAAGGATGCTGCTGCGTCGTAGAAGCCTGGGAAGTGTTGTGGGAAGAGTAGGGAAGTAGTTGCGGACATGGACATGCCAGCAATTGCACGCTGACCGTCAGTGTTGAGCTTTTCTTCCAATGGTCCTGGAAGTTCCTTCACCAGGAAGGTTTCCCACATTTGCTTGCCACCGAGGGACGCATTCTCTTCTACCCAGTCGGTGTAGTAGGAAAACTTGCCTTCCATTGGAATAACAACGTTAACGTTCTTTTCTAGGTAGAAATCCAGAACGTCAGTCTGCATAACCCAGTTAGCGGCACCTTCGCCACCGTCGCCACCGTTAAGAAGGTAAATCACAGGACGAGGACCTGCGGACTCATCGGCAGTTATAACTACCAGTGGCACATTGCGGTCCATGGAAGGGGAGTATGCCCACATTTCTTTGACGCGCTCGTCTGCTGCGTTGACGTGTGCGCGCCAGCGAGGTGCAGAGGCTTCATCTGCAGGAGCACTATCGGAGATGGTGGATAGTGCAGTATCGCCAGCAACGTCTGCTGGGGTTACTTCGGCAGCGCCTGCGGTGGATGGCGTGACAATGGTGGACATCGCAATTCCCAGCGCGATGGCTGGTGCAGCGATGCGGCGAAGAAGCTTCATACGTCTTTCCCTCGTGAACTTGTGGTTGGTAGCCCTGACCTCGCCATTACATGACCAGTTAGGGACTGCAGGGCCTAAACCCACTAATCGACAATATAAACCAAAGCTGTGTGTTCAGCCCGTTGTGGGTAAAACTAGCAGCTAAAAGTTGCGCCAAAGATTGTGGTGCACCTTTAATTTACATCTATATTTCAAGCTATTACGTTAACAGGCGCTTTACCTTTTCGAAATAACGAGCCAAAAATCTCTGAACCCAGGCACAACCTCCAATCCCAACAAACCCAGCGAACACCCCCAAATCAAAACCCAGCCCAACCCATACCTTTAAATTCAGATCCTCACCCCTCACAGAGCGTCCAAGCAGCACCCCAACACCACCCCTCTCAAATAGCCCCACACCCCACAAACGCCTTTGGAGTCTAAGAAATGCTAAGGTCAGCCCAAAAACTACCTAAAATCTCCATAAGAGTAACGCCTGCTATGTCTCTTAAATTTCATGTCCTGCCCCACAAATTTGGAAATTGCGCTGAACTAAAATCAATTTCAAGCTAAATTAAGGAACCTGAGCTTCTGACCTATTCAGCGCTGGATTTTTTCTGGCATTTTCTTGGCAGTCAGTGAGTTGCTAACGTTCTATTGGTTAAAAATTGATCTGCAAGAGGACTGCAAAATATGGAATTAAGGGAATACGCGACAATCCTGATGAAGAATTGGGTGTTGATCGTTATCGCATCCATTCTTGGAATTGCAGCGGGCGCTGGTTTTTCCCTTCTAGCTACACCGGAGTATCAGTCACGTACTCAGTTGTATGTATCGGTGCGGTCGGGGGCTGGGACAACCTCTGACATGGTTCAGGGTGCTAACTTTTCGCGTCAGATTGTGAATAGTTATGTTGATGTCATTAAGACGGGTGTTGTTCTAGAGCCGGTTGTTGATGAGCTTGGTCTGGAGTTGACGGCTAACCAGTTGAGTTCTCATATCAGTGCGGCTTCTCCTGCTGATACTGCGTTGATCAACATCACTGCTTCTAGTCCTTCTCCTCAGCAGGCGGCTGAGATCGCCAATGCAGTGGGGGAGAGTTTCAAGAATGTGATTCAGACTGAATTGGAACCAGACTCCGGCGATGGCATGAGCCCGATTAACCTGACTACTACTCAGGTGGCTCTGGAACCATCTTCTCCGGTCAGTCCTAATGTGATGATGAATATCCTCCTCGGCCTACTTGTAGGTCTTGCAATAGGTGTTGGTATTGCAGTGCTTCGCGCGGCTTTGGATACTCGTATTCATTCCTTGCGCGATATTGAAGAGGTTACTGATAAGCCACTTTTGGGCGGAATCATTGCGGATTCTGAAGTTGAGAAGCACCCGTTGATCATTAAGCACAAGCCGCATAGTCCTATTGCGGAGTCCTTTCGTGCGTTACGTACTAACCTGCAGTTCCTTAACGTCGGCGGCTCATCTTCAGTATTTGTTATCTCCTCTGCTAATCCTGGTGAGGGTAAGTCAACCACTTCTGTAAACCTAGCTTTGGCGCTTGCAGAGGCCGGCTCCCGTGTAGCGCTGATCGAAGCTGATCTTCGCTTGCCACGAGTGAGCAAGTACCTCGGAGTTGAGGGCAACGCAGGTCTGACTGACATTCTCATTGGCAAGGCCGAGGTTAATGATGTGTTGCAGCGTTGGGGTAGGACTCAGTTGTACTATCTCCCGGCAGGGCGCATTCCGCCGAACCCGAGTGAGTTGCTTGGTTCAGCTGAGATGGACAAGGTCATTGCGGAGCTTGAGGAAAGCTTTGATTATGTGATCATCGATGCCCCTCCGGCGTTGGCGGTTACCGATGCTGCAGTTATTGGTCATGGCAAGGCTGGCATCCTGATTGCGGTCTCCGCAGGTTCTACAAAGAAGCCTGAGTTGGAAGCTACGCTGTCCACGCTTGAGAATGCGGATGCCAATGTTGTTGGCGTTGTCGCTACGATGCTCCCGCCTAAGTCTGTGGCTGGTTATGGCTACGGAAATTACGGCTACGGCGACACCTCCAAAATCAATGCCCCTAAGCCCGACAACACCGAACTAACCACCACCGATGCTTCCAAGGCCAACAATGAGCAATAGCTTCACTATTCTCACTGTCTGTACTGGAAACATTTGCCGCTCCCCGTTAGCTAAGCAGCTACTTGAACTTGAGCTTCCGGGGGCAGATATAATCCGCGTTGATTCCGCCGGTGTTCAGGCGATGGTTGATTCGCCTATGCCGGAGCAATCTTTAGAAATCGCACGTAAACAGGGCATAGAAAACCCTGAGGAGCACCGAGCTAAGCAGATTACTGAGGAGCTTGTAAACCAATCTGATCTGATTCTTGCGATGGATCGGGGGCATCGAAAATCCATTGTCCAGCTAAGCCCGCGTGCAACCCGTAAGGTTTTCACTGTTGTTGATCTTGCCAGGTTAATTGAGGCAACAACTGATGCTGATCTGCAGGAAGAGCTCAATCTGGCAGGGGATTCCGTGATCGATAGGCTGCATGCGACAGTTGAGGCTGCTCGTCTTAGCCGCAGTGAATTGAATCCTCTGGATAACCTCGCAGATGAAGATATTGTTGACCCGTACGGAAAGAGTCAATCGGTTTATGAGGCATCGGCGAGTCAGCTAATTCCAGCTATTCGTTTGATTGCTTCTTATTTGAACAAAGCACTGGAGTCTGCGTAATGGCGAGGAAGTATCGGGTGGGTCAACGCCAACGTGGTTGGTCTATATGGTTAAGCATTCTTGTTATTGTCGTGCTTTTGGTTGGGGCTGGAGCGCTTTCGGTTTTTGCCCTTAAAAGCGTAAAAGAAAACGATAAAAACGAAGGCTTTTCGACGACTAAAGCTGCCTCCGTAGAGCAAATAAGCTCTGAAACTTCCGAAGAAAGCCCCGAGGAAGCACCGGCAGAGATTTCAGAGTCGGAAGAAATCTCTGCTGAGCAGGCCTCGTTGCCACTCGTGGCGCCACAGCGGCAGATTGCACAATTTGAAAATCTAGCTGTGCGATCCCAAGTTGGTACGTGCACTGATCCTGGAACACTCGAAATCTCCACTGATGGTGGACAAGCTTGGTCCACATCAGCGTCATTTACAGCAACCACGGCGACACAAGTGCTTCGCTTGATTCCGGTGAGCACTTCAAACATCTTTGTTGTTGCACTGAATGCTGATTGCGAGCCACGGATTTACGGAACAACTGATCAAGGTGCAACGTGGCAACAACCAGTTTCAGCAGTAGGAACCTGGTACTTAGATCCTTCTAACCCAACGCAGCTAACGGCTCCCGGTGGGGCTAAAGCAATTAGCTGTGAGGCAATCTCGATCGCCCCAAGAACTGACAGCAACGTTGATGTGCTGTGTGCAGATGGATCGCTGACTTCCACCTCTGATGGAGGAGCAAGCTGGTCAGAGCCCGTTGCGGGTGCTGGTGTATTTAATGTCGCGCACTCAAATGGTGATTGGTTGCTGATCGCTCAAGACCCTGATCAATGCACAGGAATCCAACTAAGTGACACTCTTCCTGTTGCTGAGGGAGCTACATGCGTGCATGCTGAACTCGGTGAATCCGATGCCGGACAGATCGCAGCAACTCAATTTGGAGATTCAGTTTTAGCCTGGGTTGGCGAAACCCAATTTATTTCAAAAGATGGTGGACAAACATGGCAATAAGCATTGGTAAAGCAGGACAGAACTTAAAAGGGTCAGTGCCTATCGGAAAAGTCCTTTTTCTCATTGATGCCCTTGCCTGGATTTCTGCACTATTTATCGGTGTGGTTTTGCGGTATGAATTCAATCTGAGTTCTATCAACTGGAGTGCGTTTGCATGGTTCGGGCTTGCTGCAGTTATTTTGCAGTTTGTTCTCGGACTTTCTCTCCATCTTTACCGCAAGGGATTACGTCACCTTTTCGGTAGCTTCGAAGATACACTAAACGTTTCTATCTCGGTCATTGTTGTCGGTGTTGTCCTTTGGATCGCCTCACTATTTGTTGGTCAGCGTTGGGAAATCTCACGCGGTGTCATGCTGCTAGTTATCCCGCTTGCTCTCGTATTCGTATTGGCAGTGCGTTATCTCGCGCGTATGCGAGTTGAGCGTCTTCGTCGTCCGGCTGCGGATTCCACACCAGCATTGATTCTTGGTGGTGGATACATCGGTACCAACCTGATCCAGTGGATGATGTCCGATCCTAAGTCGCCTTTCCGCCCAGTCGGCGTTATTGATGATAACCCTGAATTAGCATGGCAACGCGTACGTGGTGTGCCGGTTCTTGGCAAGTTTGATGATATCGCCCAAGTTGCATCAGACACTGGCGCAGAACTTCTTATCGTTGCTATTGGTGATGCCGACTCTGCACTTTTAAGGCGTGTCCAAGATACCGCTAATAAAAATGGTCTTTCAGTAAAGGTAATGCCGGCTATTGACCGCGTCGTTTCTAAGGGCGTTCGTGGAAACGATTTGCGTGATCTCTCTATTGAAGATTTGCTTGGACGTCAACCTGTTGAAACCAATGTTTCAGAAATTACTGGCTATCTAACAGGTAAGCGTGTTCTTGTTACCGGTGCAGGTGGGTCAATTGGTTCCCAGCTATGTACGGAAATTGCCAAATACGGACCTGCTGAGCTTATGATGCTTGATCGCGATGAGACTGGTTTGCAGCAGGTTCTGATTAACGTTGCTGGTAACGGTTTGTTGGATACGGATGCTGTGGTTCTTGCGGATATCCGCGAAGCAGACGCGATGAAAGAGATTTTTCTCAAGCGTAAACCAGAAGTTGTCTTCCATGCAGCAGCATTAAAGCACTTGCCAATGCTGGAGCAGTATCCAGATGAGGGCTGGAAAACAAACGTTCTAGGAACTCTTAACGTTCTTGCTGCCGCAGAAGCTGTTGGTGTTGAGACTTTCGTCAATATTTCCACCGATAAGGCAGCTAATCCAACCAGCGTCTTAGGGCACTCAAAGCGAGTCGCTGAAAAGCTGACTGCCTGGTATGGACAGAATTCCACCAGCAAGTACCTATCGGTTCGATTTGGAAACGTCATTGGTAGCCGTGGATCGATGCTCCCGACTTTCACCAGGCTAATCATGGAAGATAAACCGCTAACAGTGACGCACCCGGATGTCACTAGGTTCTTCATGACAATTCCTGAAGCTTGCCAATTGGTCCTGCAAGCCGGTGGTATTGGACGTTCCGGCGAGGTTCTCATCCTTGACATGGGTGAGCCTGTAAGCATCCTTGAAATTGCACAGCGCATGATCGCAATGTCCGGTAAAGATATTGACATCGTGTTCACCGGCCTTCGCGAGGGCGAAAAGATGCACGAAGAGCTGGTTGGTGATGGTGAAACCGAAGATCGTCCATTCCACTCAAAGATTTCGCATGCACATGCAGAAAGCCTCGCTCCTAATAATCTCGATAGAGATCGATTTATGCAACGTGCTGGAAAACTAGCTTCAACAGATTCGGAGATCATCTAAATGACTAATGAACGAATTTTTCTATCATCGCCAGATGTAACACAGTTAGAGGAAGACGCATTGGTACGCGCAATCCGATCAGGATGGATTGCACCGCTTGGTCCAGAAGTTGATGCGTTTGAGCAAGAACTTGCTGAGTATTGTGGCCGCAAATATGTTGTTGCACTTTCATCGGGTACTGCAGCCCTCCACTTAGGTCTATTAGCACTAGGCGTTGGAGAAGGAGACTTGGTTCTTACATCATCAATGACTTTTGCAGCGACCACCAACGCAATTGTTTATACGGGTGCTGAGCCAATTTTCGTGGACTGCGATGAATCTGGAAATATGGATCCAGATCTTTTAGAAAAAGCCTTTGCTGAGCTAAAGAGTGAAGGAAAGGAAGTAAAGGCTGTAGTACCTGTCGATCTACTTGGCAAAGTTGTTCAGCACGAGAAGATTAAAAAGATTGCTGATGAATACGGGGCAGTAGTGCTTTCTGATGCCGCTGAATCCTTGGGCGCCATTCGCAATGGAAAGTCTGCTGCAGCATATGGAGTGGCGGCAGCGGTTTCCTTCAACGGAAACAAAATTATGACTACCAGCGGTGGTGGAGCTTTGTTAACTGATGACAAGGATATTGCAGACAACGTCCGCTATCTTGCGACACAAGCTCGCCAACCTGTAGTTCATTACGAACACACCGATGTTGGGTATAACTATCGCCTTTCAAATATCCTCGCTGCACTGGGACGAGCTCAACTTTCCCGACTCGACAAGATGATTGAGCGTCGACGTCAACACCGTGCGTTCTATCGAGAATTGTTTGCAGGTGTTTCTGGAGTAGAGATCTTTGGCGAGCCATCAGGGGTCGATGGTGGCGACACTATTGATAATTTCTGGCTCACTTCTATTCTTATTGATAAAGAAGTTGCGGGATTTAGCTCTGAAGATCTTCGATCAGTTCTAAATCAGGCGAATATTGAGTCTCGTCCCTTGTGGAAACCAATGCATCTCCAGCCAGTATTTAAGAAGTATCGTAGCTTCACCAATGAAGAAGGACAGAGGCTATTTGATTCAGGGCTTTCTCTCCCAAGCGGTTCAGTACTTGATAATGCGTCAATGAATCGTGTTGAGACTACAATTGGCCAGTTTTTGGAGAGTCAGCATGCGATCTAAGTACAAAAACTATGGCGTAGTAAAACGTGCGATTGATATTGGGGTTAGTGGCGTAGGGCTGATTATCTCTGCGCCGATTCAGCTGGCAATAGCAGCAGTTGTATTGAGAGCTCATGGTCGTCCGATTCTATTTCGTCAACCACGACCTGGGAAAGACGGTGTGGTATTTGAGATGATTAAGTTTCGAACCATGCTTGAACCAGATGAAAAACATGTAACTGATGAACAGCGTCTAACTAAAGTTGGAAAGCTTCTGCGGGAAACGAGTTTAGATGAGTTACCTACACTCTGGAATGTATTTAAAGGTGATATGAGCCTTGTAGGGCCTCGACCTTTGCTTGTTAGCTATCTGGAACATTACTCTTCTGAACAAGCTCGACGCCATGAAGTTCGTCCTGGGATTACTGGTTTGGCTCAGGTGAATGGCCGTAATCAAACTACTTGGGATGAACGACTTAAGTTGGATGTCGAATATGTGGATCGCTGTAGTTTGAAACTAGATTTCAAAATATTAATCGCCACTGTAAAAACAGTTCTTTCTAAAAAGGGCATTAGTAATGAAGGTCATGTCACGATGCCATCCTTCATTGAAGAAAGAAAATAGCAGGTAAAAATTTTACTTTCTGTATAGAGATGCGCCACCAATTTTGGTGCGTAAAAAGGCTCGACCCTGAGCAATTCTTGGGCTCGAGTCTTCTTATAGTTTACAGATGTAAAATATTTTGCATCTGAGCAGTTAGAAACGGTATGTCGGTAGTAACCGATACGATTTATTGAAGCTATTTAGTAATTGAGGACAGGTGTGTCAATGATACTAAGAAATAGGTCACGTTGTAGATCTTCTAGAGAGAATGTGATTCTCTTTGGGGCTACGACAGACATGTCAAATATTTTTTATGAAGGGATCCTGCAGAATCTAATTCAAGATGGGTGGGATGTGCACCTTGTTTCAAATCCAGGCCCAGTTGGGAAGAAATTACTGAATGGTAAAGCTCATACTATCGAGATGTCTAGAGAGATTTCAATAGGTACCGATGTTAAATCATTATTTAATTGGGTGCTATTGCTTAGGAAAATTCGTCCAAGAGTGCTGATAGTTGGAACTCCGAAAGCTTCATTGCTGGGAGTCGTGGCAGCACGAATTGCTCGAGTGCCACGAATTGTCTATGTGGCACATGGGCTGCGCTCTGAAACTGTTTTAGGCTTAAAAAAGAAGATTCTAGTGTTTTTGGAATATTTGACCCAGTTGTTTGCACATCAAACTTTGGCTGTAAGTCATTCTCTGAAGAAAGCAATTGAAGATGCGCACCCTCGTTTTAAAGGAAGAGTGCAAGTCTTAGGTTATGGCAGTATGAATGGAGTTGAGCTTGATCGCTTTAGAGTTCCATCCCTTGAAGAGAAATTATCTGCTCGTAATGCTTTAAACCTGCCTAGTAAATCTGTCATTGTTGGTTTTGTCGGCAGAATAAATAAAGATAAGGGAGGAGATCTTCTCGCTGCTCTTACAAAACATGAGGCTTTTACCCGATTGCGACTGCATCTCTTAATTATTGGTGAATTGGAAGACGATGACTTGCGAGAAGCATTCATTAAATTAGTTAATGAAGGGCAGGTTACGATTACAGGATGGATTGATTTCCCTGAAGAACCATTAGCTGCAGTTGATGTTTTGCTTCACCCAACTCAGCGAGAAGGTTTAGGTATGTCTTTGCTGGAAGCTCAGGCTATGGGAGTGCCTGTATTGACGAATGCTGTGACTGGAACAGTTGATGCAGTAACAAGTGGAGAAGGTGGCTTTTTTGCCGATGACGATTCTGTTGAGTCCTGGGTTTCTAAGATTGATTTATTAGTTTCCGATCCTAAGTTAAGAGACCGGATGGGACGTGCTGGTCGCCAGTTTGTGTCAGCTCGTTTCAATCGTGATGATGTCGCAGCTCGTTTCAGTCATTTCGTGGAACAATTCAAAAAATAGGGCTCATTCAATTTCAATATTCAGATAAATGGGAAGGGGTTCTTTTTTCAACTTTTACCTATTGGTGCGAAGAATCAGATCCACCCTATTGATCTGAACATTAAAACGAAATGTAGCTAATTTAGATCGCGAATTTATATGGAAGAAGACCGATGGCAAATACTAGAGATGAAGCTACTGAAGTACCTGAAGATGGCTCTTTGAGGAAGGGCGCAGCTCGGGGATCCGCTATCACTTTAGTAGGGCAGATTACGAGAATTTTGATTCAGTTACTCAGCGTAATCTTACTAGCTAGATTAATTCCTCCTGCAGATTTTGGTTTATACGCTATGGTCCTTGCAGTTTCAGGCGTGGCTCAGATCTTTCTCGATCTAGGGTTTTCTATGGCGGCCCTGAGATCACGTGATCTAACTAAGCAACAACATTCAAATCTATTTTGGATTAATACTTCCGCTGGTTTTCTTCTATTTATTATTATTTTTTCACTTGCGATTCCTTTAGCAACTTTCTATGGAGATGATCGATTAATAAGGGTTACACAGTGGATATCTATTGTGTACCTGTTGGGGGGAATCACTGCTCAGTTTAGGGTCCATTTAAATCGTCACCTGCGATTTGGAGCTTTATCTCTTGCAGATGTTTTAGCACCGTTGGTAGCTCTCGTAGTGGCCGTAATTATGGCAATGAAGGGTTATGGAGTTCAAGCTCTTGTGGTTCAAACAATATTGAACTACTTAGTTATGCTGGTTTTGGTTGTCGTGATGGCCCGGTGGGTTCCGAGTTTTCCTCGTAAGACTCCCGGTATGAAGCCATTGCTTACTTTTGGTATGGGACTTGGCGCGACTAGATTCTTATCTTATTTAACTCAAAATATTGATAGTATTATTATTGGCCGGGTGATGGGGCCAGTTCAGCTCGGGTTTTATGATCGTGCATTTAGGCTGGCAGTCGCACCTGTTGTGCAAATTAGTTTCCCATTCACACGTGTAGCAATACCATTTTTAGTTCGTGTAATGGATGATGGAAAAAAGTATGTTGCCGCACTACGTGAAGCTCAAATGGTCGGCATCTATGGAACTGCTAGTTTTCTTTTGGTTTTTGGCGGTATGGCTACACCAATTGTGACCTTAATTTTTGGTCCTGATTGGGTAGAAGCGGGACTTCTGATGACAATTCTATGCATAGGTGCAATATTCCGTACATTGCAACAGGTTGCTACTTGGGTATTTATGTCAAAAGGACTGTCCGGGGCATTGCTGAAGCTAAATCTTGTCATGCAACCGGTGATCGTATTGTTAATCATCGGTGGTGCTCGATGGGGCACGGTTGGTGTTGCATGGGCAGGGACTCTGGGATACTTTCTGTTTTGGTTGGTCTCAATAGCTTGGGCAAGTTATGCCACTAATTTAAATTTGTGGAGTTTAGTCACAAATCCTCTAGAGATTATCGGTAAATTTAGCCTTCCTGCGGGGCTTATTACTTTTGCGATTTCGTCAAATTCATCCCTTTCGCTATTAACACAGTTCTTGGCATCTATTGGTGGTGCATTGATTTGGTTTGTATTCATTTATTGCATCTCAAAGAAGATTAAAAAAGATATTCGCCGACTAGTTGGAATCGGAATGCTAGTTTTAAAGAGGCGTTGAGGGGTAGTATCGCGTAAGTTTATTAGTGGTTAGCGTAGATTTTTCGAATTGAAGATGTTTCTGAAAGGTATTTAGATATGTATGCAGAAATTAATGGCGGTTTTATTCCAGAGGGCACCGTGCGGGTAAGCGGCGCAAAAAACTCTGCTACTAGACTTCTCGCGGCGGCACTGCTAACCGATGAGGTGGTGCATCTTGGTAATTTCCCAACCAAGCTTGTGGATGTTGAACATAAAATTCGCTTTATTGAAGAGCTTGGCGGAAAAGTGCATGTCGACCATGATGAGCAAATTTTAGTAGTTGATGCTAAGGATCTTGCAGCGCGAGAAATGACTACTGATGAACTGAATATTCCGATTCGAACTACTTATCTCCTAGCAGCAGCGCAGATTGGGCGTGGGGAAATTGCTCGAGTTCCTTTTCCTGGGGGGTGTGCTATTGGAGGAGGTCCTGCTGGCGGACGAGGATATGATCTTCATCTTATGGTCTGGGAACAGCTAGGTTGTAAAATTCTTGAAAAAGATGATCACATTGAAGTAACTGCACCCCAGGGCTTTATCGGGGGAGTTATTGACTTTCCTATTTCTACTGTGGGAGGCACTGAAAACGCGTTACTATGCGCAAGTATTGCTTCAGGGGATACTAAAATTGCCAATGCTTATATTACCCCTGAGATAACTGATCTTATTGAACTTCTGCGACGTATGGGTGCGGAGATCACTGTCTACGGTACCAGCCGTATTCATGTAAAGGGTCGAGCAGGTCTTTTGCAGGGCGCATATATGGACGTAATGCCGGATCGTATTGAGGCATTGACGTGGATCGTGTATGGAATTATTTCAGGCGGAAGGATTACCGTCGAAGGTGTTCCATTTAGCTCGATGGAAGTTCCTTTTATCCACCTTGAGAAGGCTGGAGTGGATCTTTTCCGTAATTCAAGTTCCGTATATATTACACCAGAATGCTTGCCTTCAGGCTCAGTTCAGCCATTTGAGCTAGCGTGTGGAACTCACCCCGGAGTAATTTCGGACATGCAGGCACTTTTTGTTCTTTTAGGATTAAAAGGTGCAGGAACTTCACGCGTCTATGACTATCGATACCCAGAAAGAATTGCATTTGTTGAGGAATTGACAAATCTAGTTTCGGGCGACAAATTAAGTGCAGAGGCTGGCAAGATCACTATCCAGGGAGATGCTACTTTCCGGCCAGGATATGCGAACTCAACTGATCTACGTGGTTCTATGGCTGTTGTTTTAGCGGCGCTTTGCGCTGATGGAAAGTCCACGATTAATAACGTCCATATGGCGTTACGTGGGTACAACGAGTTGGATAAAAAACTTCGTTTACTTGGTGCGGATTTAACTATCAGAGAAGGCGAAGTTCCTTCACCTTAAGAACGAAAGTTTTACATTGAATGATTTTAAGAAAGTCTCCGAAAGTCTTGAGACCGCATTGCGTAATGAGTTCGACTTTCGGTTCGCTACCGAAGTCTCATTGAAGGAGATATCGCGTTGGAGGATCGGAGGTCCTGCAGCTGTATTTGCTGAGCCTAGTTCTATTAATGAGATCTGTGCTCTTCTTGCATTCATGAAAAATCGTCCGGAACCAGTAGTAGTTGTTGGCGGTACTTCCAATATTCTTTTTGATTCAGATGGCTTTGGTGGCTTAGTTATAAAGTTGGGTGAAAATTTTAGCAACTTTATAATTGAAGGCAGCCGTATTCGTGCTCAAGCTGGTGCTTCGGTACCTCAACTAGTGCGTGCTGTTGCGACCGAGGGGCTGGAAGGAATAGTTCATGCGGGCGGAATACCTGGAACTGTAGGTGGCTTAGTTGTTATGAATGGCGGAACCCAGCGTCGTGGAATCGGTGAGCATGTCACTAAAGTATTAGTAACAGATGCTGAAGGCAGTATCCGAGAACTGAACGCAAATGAATTGCAGTTTACGTATAGAAACTCCGTACTTAAGAACTCTGAAACTACTGTATTAGAAGTCGAACTTCTTCTGAAGCCAGGAAATGCTGGAGAATTGTTGGCCGAATTGGAAACGATTCTAGATCAACGTTCTCAAAAGTTTCCTGAGGATCTTCCAAACTGTGGATCGACATTCCTTTCAGATCCCGCTATGTACAGTATTGTTGGTCCTCCTGGTAAGGCCATAGAAGATGCAGGATTAAAGGGACTTAGACGCGGTTCTGCAGAAATTTCCATGCAACATGCGAATTTTATAGTCAATCATGGGGATGCATCTGATGATGACATCTTGTGGTTGATCTCTGCTGTTCGAAAGGAAGTTTATAGCAGAACTGGTTTTGTAATGGATTGTGAAGTTTTATATCTGTCATATTCTGGTGATTTTCGCCCTGCTCATGAAGTGGCGGACGAGCAATGGCCCGATATAGATTTAGTAAGGAACTAAAATGCCAAAAGTAAGTGTGGTTACTGGTTTTTATAACCGCTGTGAGCATTTAGAACGAACCATTGAGTCTATTCTTAACCAAACTTATAGCGATTTTGAATTAATTGTTTTTGATGATGCATCGACAGATGGAACAGCTTCACGATTGTTAGAGTTAAAAGAAAAATATGATGATCCGCGTTTCCGATTTATCATTCATGAAGAGAATAAAGGTTTCGTAAAAGGGTTATCAGAAGCAATTTCTGGAGCTAAAGGGCAGTATATTGCAGTCCAGGGATCAGGCGATGTATCTCTTCCTCGCCGTTTAGAGCTTCAGGTAGAGTTTCTAGACGCGAATCCTTCGGTAGGTGCTGTGGGTGGTGCTATCTATAATATTCAAGAAGATACGGGAACACGCAACCCACAGAGATTTGAAAAGCCAATTGCTACATTCGATGATTTATTGACATCTAATCCGTTCACTCACGGAGAAGTGATGTATCGCTTAGACCTTTATAAGAGTATAGGTGGGTATCGAAGTGGCTTTACTTTTGCTCAAGATCGTGATTTATGGTTGAGGATGGCGAAAAAAGCAGATCTGGGTATCATTCCAGATTTTCTTTATCACCGTTACACACTTTTAGATGGTGTCTCTTTCGTCCCGGATAAAACTATACGTCAGCGATGCTTTTCAGAAGCTGCGGTGCGACTGGCATTAATGCCAGAAGAGGAAGGAGCTTTAGCCTACTCTAGGCTGGAAGCTGAAGGGCCTACTGCCGTAGTTCCTATCGCTGATAGAGCTGTTCAGAAATTTGTCCCTAAAGCGGCTATTCGCTTATGTCTATATGGTGCTCCGGAAACTGGTTTACACATGGCTCGAGACTATATCCAGAACCCTCTGCGCCGTACCATAGTTGTAGTTTTGATCAGCATCTATTCGTCTAGATTAATTAAGCCTCTTCAAGATATTCTATATAAGTCTATTTTTAAGGGGGTCTCGATTTCTAAACCTATTAAGAGTTCACTCGTGAAGTTTACAAGAAGAATTCAAGGGAAGTAGCGAAAAACCGCATCTACCAAGGTAGTCTACCTTGGAGCGCAAGTTCCTAGTAGTGCTTTGTTCGGAGAGTACGGACACAGTATGGACAATAGTCCAACAACCTAATGCAGCGGTCTGGTGTTGGGCAAGTATGACATAATAAAAACTTACTCCGCCTTGCGCGTGTTTGGGTCGGCAGCCAACCGTTGGGTGGTGGCAAACAGATGCGCCAGGGTCACTAACACCGTGTGGTGATCCTAGTCTAACCAGCTGCACCCGGATCTGACCCCTGTTTGGCCGTCACCTAACATCCCAACAACAAGGAATCGAAAGGCAATCTGCCACCTTGCCAAGCAAGTCCTACACAGAGGAGTTCAAGCTCGACGCCGTCGCCTTGTACGAGATCTCCCCATAGGTTTCAATCCGCATCATCGCCACCGACCTCGGGATCAGCCGGTTTTGTCAATATTTTATCTGCCAAAAGAGCGCGACGGGTTCAGCTGGGCAACACAACATGTAGGAGCTCAGTGTGAAGATGGAGGTTCCTACAGAACCATCTGAACACGCTGGGATCCACGTCTTGAAGCCTACTGGGAACCTAGTCGCGGACACTCCGATAAGGTGCGGGACCACATCCTCTGCTGGCTCGTTGATCTTCCGTCGTCGACTTCCGCATCCGCCTGGATGCCCGCGTACTCCGCTTCCTATGCACAGCTATGTCGTGTACGAGGAAGATCTTCCACAAATCCTGTACTGCGCGGATGACTGATCCAAGTTCAACCACCGGGGCACTGCTAGATCTTGCAGCGCTTGGTGATTGACGGATGAGTGTGTCTGCCACGGCTAAAGCACTGAAGATCGGCTGGGAACTAGTCAACCAGGTTGCACTCGATGCTTGCCGACAGCTCATTTACAACGACCCGCGCCACCTTGAAGTCGATGAACATGTATGGAAGTATACTCGAAAGCCAGGTTAGCCGTCGAACCTGGTGACCATCTTCGTCGGCCTCACCTCGCTGGGGGATGGGGAGATGGCCTGCTTGACTGCTGGAGGACCGCCCAGGCCGTACTGCGTACCTGGCTGCCGGAACGCGACCAAAGAGTGATGGATCGCTTTCACGTAGAGCATCTGGCGACGGACAATCTCACCGGGTGCCAGCAGTGACTTTAACGAGAGACCACCGGATCCCGCGGGCACAAAGATAACCCCCTGTACAAATACCGCCGTACGCTTTTGACCTGGAAGAATTATTTCACGCAGTGGCAGAAACGAGGACTCGTCATGTTGTGGGCCACCGATGATGACTACGTGGCTTTAGATCTGACGTGGTTGTTCTATCAAGACATGATTGCGGCGTATGGGAATCCGTAGAAATCAGAGGAAAAGAAGCTGATGAGAAGGGGATCAACAGCCTGCGCAAAGGCCTACCAGCGAGAATGGACGAGCTTGCCCAACTGGGGCACACCTTGTGGCGTCGGCGTAAGAACGTGTTGGCGTCCTTCAATATCGGTGCATCCAACGGACCTGTCGAGGCCATCAACGGCAGACTTGAGCACCTGCGCGGGATCACCTTGGGGTTCAGGAACCTCAACCACTACATCTTGCGGTGCTTGATCCAAGCCGGACAACTGCAGAGGAAGATCAATGTACTCTAAATCCGAAGAGTTGGCAAAGATCATCGTTGATGAAGTCGTCGAGGTCACCGCGGGCGCGAGAAACCTGTGAGGTGTTCATATCTCAAAAATTACGCGGGGAAGGAGACCCGCGGACGAGAGCTGACAAAGCGCTACTTGAACAACTACCTCTTACTTAAAAGGCTCACCATTTGAGGCAACCAACTCATTCCATAATGCGCTAGAGAGACTACGAGCATACGTAGCGGTCAAATGATGTGAATCCCTGTATACCAAAACATTTCCGATAACAGCGGAGCAATATTCTTCCGGACAAATCCAATTACTCAAATCCAATACAGGCACGTCTATATTTTGAGCTGCAGTTTTTTGCTGAGGATGAGCTTCAGTCCCAAGCGCAACGCTCCGGTGAACTGAACATTCTGAGAGATTATCGCGGTTTGATGCTACACATTCTGGGATATCAATTTGCGGCCGAGGAGTATCAAGAAGTACAGAAATAGAAACACCTGCATCTTTTAATGAATTCCATGCCATTTCATATCCTTCGGAAACGGTTCCCGTCGCGACACTATCGATTAACGGATTTGCAGAAGCGTAACGTTGGCTACTTACAATCACATGATTTGGTGCAGAAGGTCCAGTTAGCTTAGCAAGTAATTTTTCATTCCACTCATAGCATTCTGCATAAAAAGTTTCACCAAGTTTGATCGCAGTGCTTATGAGTGGACACTGTGACTTTGTATAAACTTCCAATCTCCACCCCTGTGCTTCAGCAATTGGTTCCAAGGCAGGAAGCCAATGACCAGCGTGGGAGTCACCGACAAGTGCTACAGAAAAATCAGAATTTTTATCACCATAAACACATGACTCAGGACTAGTCTCATTGACTTCTTGGTGACAACCCGCTGCATAGTTACTTGGGTAATCTCGTTTTGCCTTAGCAGTCGTCGGATAAAAATTATCTACTCGATCAACAACCTCACCGGCATCCGGATCCACTGTCAACGCCTCAGCGCCAAACAGATTCTTTGCTGCTTCTTTTTCCGACTCCTTATTTACAGCGGTTGGATCATACGGGGTCAAACTAAATTGGGGTGGCGCAGCTTGGCTTCTATTTGGAGATAAAAAGAGGAGGATCCCAGCAGTCGCCGATACCGTCATCAAAATAACTCCAAAGGCCACTGCTTTTCTTGCGTCAGCCTTGATTGCTGACCAATTACGCATTGGATTCTCAATGAAATGATAACTTAGCCAAGCAGGGATGAAAGAGAACCCGATAATTAGGAGACCTTGCCAAAAGTGCATTTCTCCATTGAAATAATAAATCCCTACAACGATCAATGGCCAATGCTATAGATAAAGCGAATAGGAAAGATCTCCGATCCAACGCATAGGTTTAACTTTTAGAAGTACACCTACACCTTTTTCCGCACGACCTCCCATGCCACCAATAATTACAGCTGCTGCACCTAATGTTGGCACCAGCGCGGCATAGCCGGGAAAAACTGTCTGAGAATCAAAAGTCACTCCAGCTGCTACGATGCTTGCTAATCCCATTACACCAAGCGCATATCCTATCGGAGCTGAAATTCGTTCTAATTGGAATGAAAAAGAGGCGAGAATCGCGCCTATTCCAAGCTCCCACAGGCGTGTCGAGGTAATGAAATATGCGGGTGCCGGATTGGTGTATGAAAAATAAATGGAAAAGCAAAGAGAAACTAACGTTATAAGTACAGCTGCTAAAGCGATATAACGCTGCAGCCAACGAACTTTGTTTAGTTTCGTGCCACTAGTTTCCTCTGAGTCCAGTGTAAAACGATGCCGACTGAAATACAACAACCCAATAAGTAGCGCTGGCCAGAGGATATAGAACTGCTCCTCCACAGATAAGGTCCAATAATGCTGAACTGGACTGGCAGCAGCTTCTGCATTCAAATAATTCGTATTTGAGGCAAAAAGCCAGTTTACCAAATACACTGAACTTGCAATGATCTCAGCACCGATAAGCATCCACCGGGTATCAGGCAACACTAAAATCGTAATTAGGGCCGTGAATACCAAAACGGCTGTGGCTGCTGGCAGAATTCTCCTAATCCGGCCCGCATAAAAGTTAATTAAACTAATTTTTCCCTTTTCTAGACAAGACCTGATCAAGTGTCCAGTAATCAAGTAGCCAGAAATTACAAAGAAAATATCAACACCCGTAAAACCTCCGGAAAGCACGGAGCCATCGCCAGCATGAAATATCAATACTAAAAGTACCGCGACGGCTCGCAGTCCTTGAATGTCGGGACGGAAATGACTTTTCGAAGCTTGTTGTTTAGCAGTTGCCGTCGATGTAGTCATAAAAACCTTCCGTATGATTCTTTAATTCTGAATTGCAATAATCTAATCAGTTGAATGTTGCTGGCAATTTTAGCGTAGACAAATTGATTTAAAACTTCGAAGATCATACGCTTATTGCACCTTCGTATATGCATTAAAGATCGTAAGCTATTGGCTGTAATTGTGCAGGAAGAATATACATGGATCTGGCTCCTGCTTGGTAGACACCTAATGTCCCAACAATTTGGGACAAAAAGGTAACCTACCGATCATGGCAACTAAGACCTAATCCGACGTCGTTGGTTCAGGATGCGTTGATGATGGCTAAAGACCAACTAGACATCGTAAAGGATGCTGTGTTCCACTGAAGAACATGGCAGTGTGTACACCTCGCAAGTATTCCAGGACATCTGCACAAAGTCGGGTGGTTTGTCAGTTGATGGGTGCTGTGGGTATCGGTGCGGATAATTCGCTGGCTTCAGTCGTTTAATGCCGCATTCAAGCGGGAAGTTCCGCGCAGGATTCCAAGACGTTTGCGAACCAGTTGGTGTGCCGTCGGGAGGTATTTGAAGTGGTGTACCAGGTACAACACGAGTCTTAGGCAATCCTGGTGTGGTCATCTCACACCTGCGATGTATGAGATTCGGGGTTCTGCTATCCTGAAATCTGCTTCTTGATTAAATTTCCTGTGTCTACTTTCCAGGGGTCAGGCCCCATAATTAGCGTCTAAAGTTTTTGCCGTGGATTCTTCATGCCTCTTTAAGGAGAATATTGAAAGGTTCACCACAGTGTTCAAAAAGGCCACAATATTTTCAAATCGTCTCTCCTTTAACTTCTCTAGTTGCTGAGGGCGAAATATTAAGTGAAACTAGAACGAGGTCGGAGAGTGTAATTTAATTTAGTGGAGATTGCATACATTACGTTCCAGCCCGTTGAAATAAAGCCACAATAAAAGCTAGTAAGCTAATCGCAAATAATTGTATTGCGAATCACCTTTCTTTCCGGCCGGAATCAATCTCAGCGTTCTATACTCGTCAAGGGCCTTCGATAAAACAAAGACAATTTTCCCCCGACGGGACAATCTGAAAACTTGCTGTATCAATAAAACACGAAAAGGAATACTTTTATGAAAATTGCCGTCGCAGGGCTCGGATATGTTGGGCTTTCAAATGCAGCTCTCCTCTCTAAAAATCATAAAGTTGTTGCAGTTGACATTGATGAAGAACGAGTGAAACTAGTTCAAGAATTTCGTTCGCCAATTGTCGATAGCGATCTCGAAGAATATCTGTCCACTAAGCCTCAAAACTTAACTGCCACAACGGACGCCGAAGCCGCTTACAAAGGCGCAGATTTTATTGTTATTGCAACGCCAACTAATTACGACCCAGAGTCAAACTTTTTTGATACTTCCAGCGTTGAGTCCGTAATTGAGATAGTCCTTAAGGTTTCTCCTGGATCCACAATCGTAATTAAATCGACTATCCCTGTTGGTTTTACATCGGAACTACGCATTAAGCATCCAGAAGCTTCGATTATTTTTTCACCTGAGTTCCTGCGTGAAGGCCGAGCATTCTACGACAATCTCTACCCATCCAGAGTTGTCGTTGGTGATCGCAGTCCTCTGGGGGAAGAATTTGCGACTCTGTTAGCTGAGGGGGCAAAAGAAAAGCCTCCGATTCTACTTACGGACTCAACTGAGGCAGAGGCGATTAAATTATTTTCTAATACATATCTTGCACTGCGAGTTGCTTTTTTCAACGAACTGGATACTTATGCGTCTGTTCGAAGCTTGGATACTAAGCAGATTATTGAAGGGGTAGGGCTCGATCCACGTATTGGATCTCATTACAATAATCCTTCATTTGGATATGGCGGATATTGTCTTCCGAAAGATACGAAACAGCTTCTCGCCAACTATAAGGATGTCCCGCAGAATCTAATCTCTGCAGTAGTCCAAGCAAATAAGACTCGTAAGGACTTTATTGCAGAGGATATCCTCAGTAAATCACCTACTGTAGTTGGAATTTACCGCCTTGTAATGAAGTCTGGATCAGATAACTTTCGTTCTTCTTCTATTCAAGGAGTCATGAAACGAATTAAGGCCAAGGGAATCGAAATTGTAGTATTTGAACCGAATCTCGGAGAAGAAACTTTCTACAATTCGAAGATCCTTAATGACATCGAAGAGTTTAAGGATTACTGCGACATCATTATTGCAAATCGTCCAACCGATGAGCTTTCTGATGTACCAGAAAAAGTTTATACACGTGATATTTTCCAGCGTGACTAAGTGGAAAGAATCTTTTGTTGATGACCCGCTACAAATCATGAGTCCCTAACAAATCTTCAACTAGTGCCATACACGAGACTTGTGTAGGGCACTAAGTCATTCCAGTTAAGTCTACAGCTACACAAAACTTGTTTTGGACGTGTATTTTGAAGCGGCGTGGGTAACGATCGTGAAGCAGCATGATGAGTGTCGTGAAGCACCAATAAACGCCAGAACCTACACTTTCTAATACCTACCCCCGACATCAAAGTCGAGGCGGAAAATTGAAAATATCGGCACGGTGATCAATTCCCGGTCGATCACAGCCATGCACTAACAAGGTAATTCCTACAGAACCATTCAATCTCGATGCGGTGCTGCACACGTAACGATCTCTAAAGCTCAGAAAGCACTTGACCGAAATTGATCCGCGCTTTCTTTAAACCCCACAATTCTTAACAAGCGGTACTGCGATTCCGCGTATGTGGTGTGCTCTATCACGACCTTGTGCACAACGTCGCGATAGAGCACACCCGCTGCGCAGAAAACCGGTACGACATAGCCGAATACAGCGTATGCGGTTGAAAGCCACCTGGCGTTAAAGCGTTTCTTACTGATTGATGCTGGGGTGGGTACTGCTTCATGATGTCCACTCAAGTGCTTCACGATCGTTACCACGTCGCTTCAAAATGCACGTCCGGAACACAAAACTGAATCAGCCTGAGTTTTTCGGCGGCAAAGGGTAGAAAATCCTTTTCGGGTGTGTTGCGCTTGTCAAGCACCCCAAAACTTGACGTGTGGATTCGTATTATCAGTTTCATAGCGTGTTAAAATCACCTTAACGAAGCAATCGTTGTCAATGAGGAGTAATAGCAGACAAAGTTACCACTACTTTGCTGGTTGTTTATTAACTTTTCTTGATTTTGAAGAATGGGCATTTTGGTTAGTGGAAGCTAGTGAAGAGGATCCAATAATGACCACTAAGGTTAAACCTATCCAAAAGTTAAAACTGACGGCCAGACTGCCTGATACCGAGGAACAAATCACTAAGAATATTAGACTGGCTCGTCCGAGATAATTGATTTTTCGAAAGAGATAAATCAAGGTTGCAAACAGGATGAATATAGGGAGAGCACCATATGCTACCCACATTTCAAGAAATAGATTATGTGGTGACAGGAATTTATCCGAGCTACTAATCGAATAAAAACTATGCACTTTTTCCATTCCAACTCCGGTCAGCGGGCTGGTTAGAGCTAGGTCGATAAATTCTTGCCAAATATGGAGACGCGCTACAGAGTCTTCACTGTAATAAAATGATTTTATGGCGTCTCTGGAAAGTATAATTACGGGTCCTACTAGCAAGGGGCCCCAGACTATAATTCGATTTCGAACTCTATAATCTTGCAAGCGGTGTGTAGAAGATTTTGTAGTGTTTGCGTATAGGAAAGCAACTGCAAGAGCAATAATCGGCCCCCATGATAGTGCACTTAGTAAACAAACTAGAAGGATGGAACTAACGAAAAGGGTAAATTTCGGAGTGCTTCGTTTGGTTATATGTAGAAGCCAAACCCCGAAAATTGCTAGGCCTAAGAACTGAGAAGCGAAAATAGGATTGGCACCAAATGCTCCGGCTTTCAAATGCAAAGCTCCGCCACCAGCAATTCGTAATAATTCTCCTACTCCGTAGATTGATACTCCGGTTGAAAAACCCCAAATAATATGCGGAATATTATCTCGGAAAGAACTGGTTACTAAGAAAAGGAAGCCAGTAACAATGGCGCCGAGTAATGTTCGAGTTTCTGATGCGCTTTCATTATTTATCCATTCGATGATGAAAATGGCAGGAATCAGTGAAAGAAAACCTGAGTACTTGGTAAAAATACTAGCATCAGGAAACTTCTTCTTTCGGAAAATTAATATAAGCAGGCATAGAACAAGGACACCGATAGTTAACGCAAAGCCTGCTAGAGATGGTGCAATTCCGGGGAGGGAATGCCATACGCCAACTATGAGACCCGCTACAAAGCTTGGTAGCGAGAGTATGAGGATTGTCGCAAGGAAAATTAGACTTCCGACAGCTAAAGGCTCACGAAGCACGGAACATCCTTAAAGTATTTCTGGTTATTGACTTGTGTAATGTGAGTTTCTTCAAGACAGCCCCCTCATTTCTTTTACTAGGGGCAACATCATTGATGCACATACCACTTATCGGCACTGGGCGGACTGTTGACTAGCAGGATGCTACGAAATCTTTGGAAAAGAATAGCTAGACCGATGTTAGATGCGGTCCGGGGTGTATCCCGTCATGAATCCTGCTTTACGCAACCCCAAGTATCGAGTAACTTGAGCGCCATACCATATAAAATTTAAGAATATTTGTCGAACTGGTGACCGCTTTAAGAACGAAGCAAGTTCCATCCTTCGTTTTAGTATGATCCAGGTATATTTCTTAAATGGGGAGGTTTTCCTGCTGTGCTGGCCACCATGAATGCGGTATGAGCTAAGGCTTTCGTCAAGGTATCCGATTGCTCCAATTTTGGAGAGCCTAAGGAATAGCTCATAGTCCTGGGATCGTGTCATCTCCAGAGAGTATCCCCCGATCTGTTCAACAACTTGTTTGCGGTACATAACTGAGGAGTGAATGATTGGGTTCTTCACTAACAGGATTTGTCTGATGTCCTGGGAAGTTGGAAGGTCAGCTGATTGTCCAAAGATTTTCCCATGTTCATTAATGTGCTTTGTTTTTGTTGCAACGCAAATAATGTATGGATGGTTCCTGAGAAATTCCTCTTGCTTGGATAAGCGGCTGGGAGCAGCGAGATCGTCTGAATCTAGTCGTGCAATTAGCTGTCCATCAGACGCTTTGATTCCATTGTTTAAGCTCGTGGGGGTACCTTGTCTAATTTTTTGCTCGACAATTTTAATGCGTTCATGTTCTTTTACCCATTGGGGAACATCCTTAATGGGCGCCCCGTCCAGAACTAGGACTATTTGCCAGTTTTCATAGTTTTGTTCGCAAACCGATTTAATAGATTGACTGCAATATTCGTCATAAGCGATTGTTGGGATTACTACACTTATTAATGGAGCGGAACTAGTCATGGTGGCTTTCTTTGAGAATATTTTTCGCTGACTGCTTTAATTTACTTGATGGGCAATAAGCTTACATCGAAATATTGAAGAATAGCTTCTCCTCTGGGGCATAAGAGAAAGAGGCAATTTGCTTCTAATTTTGTTTTTGCTCTATTGAACAGGGCTAGCTTGATATCTGGCTCTGAGCGGGATTTATAGACCCTTTCAGGATCTTTTTCAAAATGTAATTCATTTATGGTTGCGAATTATGATCGCTATATGCTTTTAGTAAAGAGAAGATGTGTTGAAGGAGAGGTTAGAGAGATAAGGCTCTATTTGATCATCTGCAGATAGATACGTGTTTTCAAGAACTTGCAATTAAGAGGGAAGATGGTTGCTCAAAACTCAGTCGTAGTGATAGGTGCATCTGGATTCGGTAGGGAGAGTCTAGACGTTCTCGAAGCAATGAAGGAAGCCGGACATTCGTTAGAGATAATTGGAGTAGTTGATGACAATCCTGCTGCAATCAATTTGCAGCGTCTTGCGGAGCGAAAAATCGAATATCTAGGAACTTTAAAAGAATGGATTGAGGGATCTCCCAAGTCGTGTAAGTATGTGCTTGCGATTGGAAACCCAACGATTCGCCATAAGCTTTCTGCTCTTTTAGACAAGTCTGGTTTCGATGCATTTACGGCGGTGCATCCCTCTGCAGTGATAGGAAGCCAAGTAGTGTTTGGGTCTGGGGCTGTTGTATGTTCTGGGGCCGTGATTTCGACCAATGTAAGGCTTGGTGTGCATGTGCATATCAACCCAAATGTGACAATCGGGCATGATTCAATTCTTGAAGACTATGTTTCGATAAATCCGGCTGCAACAATTTCGGGTGAAGTCCTGATCATGGAAGAAACTCTTATTGGAGCTGCGGCTACAGTATTGCAAGGACTGACTATCGGGAATAGGTCGTTAGTGGGTGCATCTTCGTGCGTCACTAAGGATATTTCTGCAGGGAAGGTAGTTAAGGGTATTCCTGCGCGCTAAAAAAGTAGAAATTATCGACCTTTAACGCCATTGTGATTAGTATTTTGGCGTTGCCTCCTGAGCGACTTGCAAATAGTTCATTTCGGCAGAGTGCTAACGGTTAGGCACTATTTTCCGTTAGTTCTTTTGTAGTCCCGACGCATCTAAGCCGAAACAGCTAAAAGTCGCACAGGGCCGTGTAATGCCCGTAAGAGATATTTAAGGAATCTAAACTATGCCAATTCATGAACAGATCATCTTCTTCATCAACGAAATCCTAGGTTACGGCCTGCATGCTGGATCCTCCGCATTCAGTAATCTTTCCCACAGCATCGGCTTGTTCTAAAACAGCACGGTGCTTAGACCGTACATAAAACACCTGCATTTCTGTGCCCATTTGGGCCCGGATGTGGGTGTTTTTCATTTTCTTCCACTCTAAAATTAAGTATGGAAAACCAACCGCACCCGGATGCACGACAATGACCCACTAAACACGTATCCTTGAATGCGTGACTGAACATTATGACGTAGTAGTACTCGGAGCCGGCCCCGGTGGCTATGTCTCCGCCATCCGTGCAGCGCAGCTTGGCAAGAAGGTTGCTGTAATTGAGAAGCAGTACTGGGGTGGTGTTTGCCTAAACGTGGGCTGCATTCCTTCCAAGTCTCTGATCAAAAACGCTGAAGTTGCCCATACCTTTACCCATGAGAAGAAGACCTTCGGCATCAATGGCGAAGTGACCTTCAACTATGAGGATGCTCACAAGCGTTCCCGTGGCGTTTCCGACAAGATCGTTGGAGGCGTTCATTACTTGATGAAGAAGAACAAGATCATCGAAATTCATGGTCTTGGAAACTTCAAGGATGCTAAGACTCTTGAGGTCACCGACGGTAAGGATGCTGGCAAGACCATCACCTTTGATGACTGCATCATCGCAACCGGTTCGGTAGTCAACACCCTCCGTGGCGTTGACTTCTCAGAGAACGTTGTGTCTTTTGAAGAGCAGATTCTTAACCCTGTTGCGCCAAAGAAGATGGTCATTGTTGGTGCAGGCGCAATTGGAATGGAATTCGCCTACGTTCTTGGTAACTACGGTGTAGATGTAACCGTCATCGAGTTCATGGATCGTGTGCTTCCAAATGAAGATGCTGAAGTCTCCAAGGTTATTGCAAAGGCCTACAAGAAGATGGGCGTTAAGCTTCTTCCTGGCCATGCAACCACTGCTGTTCGGGACAACGGTGACTTTGTCGAGGTTGATTACCAGAAGAAGGGCTCTGACAAGACAGAGACTCTTACTGTTGATCGAGTCATGGTTTCCGTTGGTTTCCGTCCACGCGTTGAGGGATTTGGTCTTGAAAACACTGGCGTTAAGCTCACCGAGCGTGGCGCAATCGAGATCGATGATTACATGCGTACCAACGTCGATGGCATTTACGCCATCGGTGACGTGACCGCCAAGCTTCAGCTTGCTCACGTCGCAGAAGCACAGGGCATTGTTGCCGCAGAGACTATTGCTGGTGCAGAAACTCAGACTCTTGGTGATTACATGATGATGCCACGTGCAACCTTCTGCAACCCACAGGTTTCTTCCTTTGGTTACACCGAAGAGCAGGCCAAGGAGAAGTGGCCAGATCGTGAGATCAAGGTTGCTTCCTTCCCATTCTCTGCAAACGGTAAAGCAGTTGGCCTGGCAGAAACTGATGGTTTCGCAAAGATCGTTGCTGATGCAGAATTCGGTGAGCTGCTCGGTGCACACCTGGTTGGAGCAAATGCATCAGAGCTCATCAATGAATTGGTGCTTGCTCAGAACTGGGATCTCACCACTGAAGAGATCTCTCGTAGCGTCCATATTCACCCAACGCTATCTGAGGCAGTTAAGGAAGCTGCACACGGTATCTCTGGACACATGATCAACTTCTAGAATCCACCTCGTTGGCCCTGTTTCTGTATGGAAACAGGGCCAAAACCGATTTTCAATCCAAACCGAGTGCTGGTTAGTGCTCATACTCACACAAACTTTTCGATTATCAAAGAGAATTATTTCTAAAATTCGGTATCGTCTAAGAAATGAGTTTGCCAATAGCTCAGCATCAAAATGCTGTAAAAACTGTCGTGGTACCAGCTGCAGGAATGGGAACACGGTTCCTTCCTGCAACGAAGACAATTCCAAAGGAGCTTCTTCCTGTAGTTGATACCCCGGGTATTGAACTTGTTGCCAAAGAGGCTGCTGATCTTGGTGCAACTCGGTTAGCAATTATCACTGCTCCGAACAAAGACGGAATTCTTAAACACTTCGAGGAGTTCCCTGAGCTTGAGGCAACTCTTGAGGCTCGCGGTAAGACTGATCAACTGAATAAAGTTCGAGCAGCTCGAGAATTGATTGCAACAGTTCCAGTGGTTCAAGAAAAGCCATTGGGGCTTGGTCACGCTGTTGGCCTTGCTGAGTCTGTGCTCGATGATGATGAAGATGTTGTGGCTGTCATGCTGCCAGACGATTTGGTGCTGCCATTTGGTGTGACCGAGAGAATGGCAGAAGTTCGCGCTAAGTTTGGCGGATCTGTTCTTGCAGCAATTGAGGTGGCTGAAGATGAAGTCTCAAATTACGGAGTATTTAAGCTCGGTGAACTCGATGCAGAGTCCGAAAGTGAAGGCATTAGGCGTGTTGTAGGAATGGTTGAAAAGCCTGCGCCTGAAGATGCACCATCAAGGTTTGCCGCAACGGGCCGTTATCTACTTGATCGAGCTATTTTTGATGCACTGCGTCGAATTGAGCCTGGTGCTGGTGGAGAACTGCAATTAACAGATGCCATCGCATTATTGATCGAAGAAGGCCATCCGGTACACATTGTGGTTCATGAAGGAAAGCGCCATGACCTTGGTAATCCAGCTGGGTACATTCCTGCTGTTGTGTACTTCGGACTTCGTCATGCAGAGTACGGTTCCAAGATTCACCGTGCGGTGAAGGAAATACTCGCTGAGTTTGAATCTTAAAAAGGAAACCGCCTTCCACATTGTGGGAGGCGGTTTTCTCATGCGATTAGAATCTTATGCCATGGCTAAGAAAGTAGACACCTCGAACGCTACCCCCGCTCTAGCCCTTCTTACGGAGAGGCAGATTCCTTTTGAGCTGGATGTTCATGATGTAGATCCAAAATCATCAAAGGGCTTTGCATTGGATGCCTCTGAAGTAATGGGTGTGGAGCCGGAAGTGGTGTTTAAAACGCTCATGGCAGATATTGATGGTGAACACGTGGTCGCGATTGTTCCAGCCAGCAGAACGTTGAATCTCAAGCAGTTGGCTAAGGCTGGAAAAGGTAAGCATGCAAACATGATGGATCGCAGCCGTGCACAGGTAGTTACGGGGTATGTCCCTGGTGGAATCTCACCGATAGGGCAGAAGAACAAGCACCGCGTGTTTTTGGATGAGTCTGCAATTCTCCAGGAGCGAATCTACGTCAGCGCAGGGCGACGCGGGTGGTCCCTGATTATCGCCCCGGATGATGTTCTTCTGGCTACCGATGGTGTTTACGCGGATATTGCTGATCATTCATAAAAGGTAAAACCCACCCCCGCAGGGGTGCGTCGTAAAGCAAGCTCCTTTTCTTAGTACGGCGCGATAGTGGATTCGTGCGCGTCGATGTTGATGCGGCCGTGGACGGATGGGAATGCGCGCTGCGCGCAGTTCTCGCGGGTGCACACTCGGCAGCCGGACCCGATGGGGGTGGCGGTGGAGAGGTCCTGGAGGTTGAAACCGCGGGAGTACACAGTGCGGTCGGCGTGGCGCGCTTCGCAGCCCAGGCCGATGGCGAACATTTTGTCTACTTCGCCGAACCGGGCTTCGTGGTGTCGCACGGTGCGTGAGATCCACAGGTAGTTGCGTCCGTCGGGCATTTGCGCGAATTGGCGGAGCACTTGGCCGGGGTTGGTGAAGGTTTCAAACACGTTCCACAGGGGGCAGGTGCCGCCGTAGTGGGTGAAGTGGAAGCCGGTGGCGGATTGGCGTTTGGACATGTTGCCGGCGCGGTCGACGCGCACGAAGGTAAAGGGGATGCCGCGCAGGTTGGGGCGCTGCAGGGTGGACAAGCGGTGGGCGGTTGTCTCATAGCCCACGCCAAAGAGTTGGCCTAGGTACTCGATGTCGTAGCCGGATTTTTCGGCCTCGGAGTGGAAGATTTTGTAGGGCAGCATCACGGCGGCGGCGAAGTAGGAGGCCACACCGCGGATGGCTAGGGTGCGGGCTTCGGGGGTGGACCAGATGCCGTCGTCAACGATACCTTCGATGAGGTCGTTGGCTTCTAGGTAGCCGAGTTCGGTGGCCATGCGGAAGGCGCGTTGCCCGGGGTTGAGGCGTGCGTGGATTGTCAGCAGACGCGTCTCGGGGTCGAAGTGGTGCAGCGTGCCGGATTCCTCTTTGGAGGAGGTGATGGTGACATCGTGATCCATTTGCAGGCGGCGGGCGATCGAATCTTCCATGGCGCGGGAATCGTACGGCTGCCAGCCCAGTTGCGCGGCGATGGCTTCGGCGCGGCGGTCAAGGGCATCGAAGTAGTTTTGGCGGGCGTAAATGAAATCGCGGACCTCTTCGTGCGGCATGCTCACGGCCTCCGCGATGGGACGGCGTTCCTCAGGCGTGTTGGTGCGATTATCCACTGCGATGGAGAACTTATCGCGCACGTTTCGGTAACGCTGGTGCATTTCCACCATCGCGCGCGCTAGTTGGGGGTGGTTGTACACCATCTCCGAAAGCTCTTGCAGCTCCACGTTCGCAGGATTGATCTCCCGGTCCAGCATGACGTCTTGGACCTCGGCGAGCAGGCGGGAGTCATCGTCGCGGGAGAAAAACGTTGCGTCTACGCCGAACGCCTCGGTGATGCGCAATAACACCGGTACGGTGAGCGGGCGTACGTCGTGCTCAATCTGATTTACATAACTTGCAGATAAGCCAAGGGTTGCTGCTAAGGATGCCTGGCTCAGGTCTCTTTCGCGGCGCAGTTGGCGCAGCCTGGACCCCACATATGTCTTTCCCATGGCGCAACTATAGCGTGATCACCATCACCTTAACCACTCTTGGCACTGAGGTGTTGCAAACTTGTTGATTTTCGCTTTTCGACGCAGCCCGCCGCCACCAGGTGCCCGGCGTGGTCGGGCCACATCCGCCCCGGGAACTTTTTAGGCACCTACGGTGCAACTGTTGGGATAATTGTGTCACCTGCGCAAAGTTGCTCCCTGGATCGGAAGGTTGGGCTGTCTAAACTTTTTGGTTGATACCAAACGGGGTTAGAAACTGTTCGGATCGGTATCCTGTGAGGAAGCTCACCTTGGTTTTAGAATGTTGAAAAGGCCTCACGTTTCCGCAGGTAGAGCACACTCAATTAAATGAGCGTCAAACGACAATAAAGTAAGGCTATCCTAATAAGTGGGGTTTTATGTCTCTAAACAGCCAGTTGGGGGTCATGGGGGAGCGCCCCGTGACTGGTTAATGCCCCGATCTGGGACGTACAGTAACAACGACACTGGAGGTGCCATGACTGTTAGAAATCCCGACCGTGAGGCAATCCGTCACGGAAAAATTACGACGGAGGCGCTGCGTGAGCGTCCCGCATACCCGACCTGGGCAATGAAGCTGACCATGGCCATCACTGGCCTAATGTTTGGTGGCTTCGTTCTTGTTCACATGATCGGAAACCTGAAAATCTTCATGCCGGACTACGCAGCCGATTCTGCGCATCCGGGTGAAGCACAAGTAGATGTCTACGGCGAGTTCCTGCGTGAGATCGGATCCCCGATCCTCCCACACGGCTCAGTCCTCTGGATCCTACGTATTATCCTGCTGGTCGCATTGGTTCTGCACATCTACTGTGCATTCGCATTGACCGGCCGTTCTCACCAGTCCCGCGGAAAGTTCCGCCGTACCAACCTCGTTGGCGGCTTCAACTCCTTCGCGACCCGCTCCATGCTGGTGACCGGAATCGTTCTCCTTGCGTTCATTATCTTCCACATCCTCGACCTGACCATGGGTGTTGCTCCAGCAGCCCCAACCTCATTCGAGCACGGCGAAGTATACGCAAACATGGTGGCTTCCTTTAGCCGCTGGCCTGTAGCAATTTGGTACATCATTGCCAACCTGGTCCTGTTCGTCCACCTGTCACACGGCATCTGGCTTGCAGTCTCTGACCTGGGAATCACCGGACGCCGCTGGAGGGCAATCCTCCTCGCAGTTGCGTACATCGTTCCTGCACTGGTCCTGATCGGCAACATCACCATTCCGTTCGCCATCGCTGTTGGCTGGATTGCGTAAAGGTTAGGAAGAATTTATGAGCACTCACTCTGAAACCACCCGCCCAGAGTTCATCCACCCAGTCTCAGTCCTCCCAGAGGTCTCAGCTGGTACGGTCCTTGACGCTGCAGAGCCAGCAGGCGTTCCCACCAAAGATATGTGGGAATACCAAAAAGACCACATGAACCTGGTCTCCCCACTGAACCGACGCAAGTTCCGTGTCCTCGTCGTTGGCACCGGCCTGTCCGGTGGTGCTGCAGCAGCAGCCCTCGGCGAACTCGGATACGACGTCAAGGCGTTCACCTACCACGACGCACCTCGCCGTGCGCACTCCATTGCTGCACAGGGTGGCGTTAACTCCGCCCGCGGCAAGAAGGTAGACAACGACGGCGCATACCGCCACGTCAAGGACACCGTCAAGGGCGGCGACTACCGTGGTCGCGAGTCCGACTGCTGGCGTCTCGCCGTCGAGTCCGTCCGCGTCATCGACCACATGAACGCCATCGGTGCACCATTCGCCCGCGAATACGGTGGCGCCTTGGCAACCCGTTCCTTCGGTGGTGTGCAGGTCTCCCGTACCTACTACACCCGTGGACAAACCGGACAGCAGCTGCAGCTCTCCACCGCATCCGCACTACAGCGCCAGATCCACCTCGGCTCCGTAGAAATCTTCACCCATAACGAAATGGTTGACGTCATTGTCACCGAACGTAACGGTGAAAAGCGCTGCGAAGGCCTGATCATGCGCAACCTGATCACCGGCGAGCTCACCGCACACACCGGCCATGCCGTTATCCTGGCAACCGGTGGCTACGGCAACGTGTACCACATGTCCACCCTGGCCAAGAACTCCAACGCCTCGGCCATCATGCGTGCATACGAAGCCGGCGCATACTTCGCGTCCCCATCGTTCATCCAGTTCCACCCAACCGGCCTGCCTGTGAACTCCACCTGGCAGTCCAAGACCATTCTGATGTCCGAGTCGCTGCGTAACGACGGCCGCATCTGGTCCCCTAAGGAACCGAACGATAACCGCGATCCAAACACCATCCCTGAGGATGAGCGCGACTACTTCCTGGAGCGCCGCTACCCAGCATTCGGTAACCTCGTCCCACGTGACGTTGCTTCCCGTGCGATCTCCCAGCAGATCAATGCTGGTCTCGGTGTTGGACCTCTGAACAACGCTGCATACCTGGACTTCCGCGACGCCACCGAGCGCCTCGGACAGGACACCATCCGCGAGCGTTACTCCAACCTCTTCACCATGTACGAAGAGGCAATTGGCGAGGACCCATACTCCAGCCCAATGCGTATTGCACCGACCTGCCACTTCACCATGGGTGGCCTCTGGACTGACTTCAACGAAATGACGTCACTCCCAGGTCTGTTCTGCGCAGGCGAAGCATCCTGGACCTACCACGGTGCAAACCGTCTGGGCGCAAACTCCCTGCTCTCCGCTTCCGTCGATGGCTGGTTCACCCTGCCATTCACCATCCCTAACTACCTCGGCCCATTGCTTGGCTCCGAGCGTCTGTCAGAGGATGCACCAGAAGCACAGGCAGCGATTGCGCGTGCACAGGCTCGCATTGACCGCCTCATGGGCAACCGCCCAGAGTGGGTCGGTGACAACGTTCACGGACCTGAGTACTACCACCGCCAGCTTGGCGATATCCTGTACTTCTCCTGTGGCGTTTCCCGAAACGTAGAAGACCTCCAGGATGGCATCAACAAGATCCGTGCCCTCCGCGATGACTTCTGGAAGAACATGCGCATCACCGGCAGCACCGATGAGATGAACCAGGTTCTCGAATACGCAGCACGCGTAGCCGACTACATCGACCTCGGCGAACTCATGTGTGTCGACGCCCTCGACCGCGACGAGTCCTGTGGCGCTCACTTCCGCGACGACCACCTCTCCGAAGATGGCGAAGCAGAACGTGACGACGAAAACTGGTGCTTCGTCTCCGCATGGGAACCAGGCGAGAACGGAACCTTCGTCCGCCACGCAGAACCACTGTTCTTCGAATCCGTCCCACTGCAGACAAGGAACTACAAGTAATGAAACTTACACTTGAGATCTGGCGTCAAGCAGGCCCAACTGCGGAAGGCAAGTTCGAAACCGTCCAGGTTGACGACGCCGTCGCGCAGATGTCCATCCTGGAGCTGCTTGACCACGTAAACAACAAGTTCATCGAAGAAGGCAAAGAACCATTCGCGTTCGCCTCTGACTGCCGCGAAGGCATTTGTGGTACCTGTGGTCTCCTCGTGAACGGTCGCCCTCACGGCGCCGACCAGAACAAGCCTGCCTGTGCGCAGCGCCTGGTCAGCTACAAGGAAGGCGACACCCTCAAGATCGAACCACTGCGTTCCGCCGCATACCCAGTGATCAAGGACATGGTCGTCGACCGCTCCGCACTGGACCGTGTCATGGAACAGGGTGGCTACGTGACCATCAACGCAGGTACCGCACCTGACGCTGATACCCTCCACGTCAACCACGAAACCGCAGAACTCGCACTTGACCACGCAGCCTGCATCGGCTGTGGCGCATGTGTTGCTGCCTGCCCTAACGGCGCAGCACACCTGTTCACCGGCGCAAAGCTTGTTCACCTCTCCCTCCTCCCACTGGGTAAGGAAGAGCGCGGACTGCGTGCACGTAAGATGGTTGATGAAATGGAAACCAACTTCGGACACTGCTCCCTCTACGGCGAGTGCGCAGATGTCTGCCCCGCAGGCATCCCACTGACCGCTGTGGCAGCTGTCACCAAGGAACGTGCGCGTGCAGCTTTCCGAGGCAAAGACGACTAGTCTTTAATCCAAGTAAGTACCGGTTCAGACAGTTAAACCAGAAAGACGAGTGAACACCATGTCCTCCGCGAAAAAGAAACCCGCACCGGAGCGTATGCACTACATCAAGGGCTATGTACCTGTGGCGTATAGCTCTCCACACTCATCCCTCGAGCGCAGCGCAACCTGGTTGGGCATGGGATTCCTCCTCACTGCTCTGGCAGGCGTTGGCGCAGTCCTCTTCGCAGTCGGCGCAAACAGCGTTGGCCAGCAGCAGGAACACTGGGTCCTCTACAGCATCATCGGTGTTGTATTCGCCGTTGTCTGCACAGTTTTGGGCACCGTCCTGATCATCAAGGGCCGAGCACCTTACAACCGTTACGTCAAGGAAACCGGCCGTACGCAGTAGTTTCTGTATGCAGGTTCTTTGACTAGCACCTCCAACAACACCCTTTCTTCCATTTATGTGGGGGAGAGGGTGTTGTTTTGTTTTTGCTTGGAGTTCCCTGGAGCCTTCATCGACAGCCCCCAAGCCCTCGAAAACGCCGAAAGCAACCCACTGTGGAGCCAACTCCCCGCAGTCAAAAACGGTCAACTCTGTACCACGGAAAACCTCACCCCATGGATCCTCACCGGACCAGCAGCAGCTGAGATTGTGACCTCTGACCTCGAGGCATGTTTCGCTGCTTAGGAGACATGGAAGATTGGTGGAAATTGGGTCGTGCAGAAGGATGCTTGGAGATATAGGATACGCAAGTTCGAATTCTCGGCGGAGTAGTTCGTGCAAACTTGTCATTTTAAATTTTTTCCTGAGGAGGCGACAGGGATGTCTTTCGAGTTTGAATCCCCAATTTATGGGTTTCGCCGGAGGTTGGCGTCGATAAGCAAAAATCTTTGCCCGTATTTGGTTGCCAAACGTGCGTGCTAGGTAATTGCAGCTTCACTTGTATCACTCAGGGTGATACAAGTGAAGATTTTGCTGGGCTAAACCGGCAGTGCCTCACCCTGAACTACTTTGAAGGGTTTGAACACACCGTTTTTGCCGGGACCGATGCTGAAAAGGTGCTCGGGATCCATGACGTGGCTGCGGTCGGTGTAGGAAAGTAGGTATTCATCAAAGGCGGGGAGGGTTAGTTCCAACGCTAGTGCATCAGAAACCTCTGCGTCTGTGACATCATCTGCCCAGGTAGGGATCCACATTTCTTCACCATTCGGGCCTTCAACAGAGTGAATCAGTCCATCCGAAGACACGGCAGCGATGCCTTTCTTTACATCACGCACAGTCAGTCCGGTCCACCACACCAGATCTTTCACAGTGGCAGCACCACGGGAGTGGAAGTAGCGACGGGTCATCTCTGTGAGCGCTTCGTCGCCGTTAAGTGCTAGGGAAAGGGGGCAGATGGAATCGAGAAGCACAAAGGAATCTTCCGTTCCGATGGGCGGGCCTTGTACGATGTCACCTTCGCCACCGAAATGCCGGAGTAAATGTTGGCCTCTGTGCTCGCCGGGGTCAACGTCTACGGATCGGAAAATTTCGTAGGCCTGGGTTCTGGATACGGGGGATTTTTCGGCGGCGGTTGTTAGTGCGTCGCGGGCGCGCTGGACTGCGGCGCTATCAAGCGAAAGGCTGGAGCGGCGCTTGGCTGAAGCAGCCAGGATGCGTGGGGAGCATAGTAGCGTCATCCAGCGGACGTCTTCGGCGGCAAGTATTTGGTGGGTGCCGCGCTGCGTCCAGCTGCGGATGAGCAGTGACTTTCTTAATGCCGTGGCGGCGTCGGCGTTTTCCGAGCGGGTGTCTAGCGCAACGAGTGCGGAACCGCGTTGTTGGGCCTGGCTGGCGAGCATGTGTTTTGCCACGTCGACGGCATTGCGCTCGGACTTAAAATTCAACGCCGCAGATGGTGCAAGCAGCTGTGAAATGAGGCGTAGGGCGCGGACGCGTTCCAGAGAAAGTGCAGGCATAACCCCTAAAATACCCTGATCTTCCCCCGTGTCCTGCCCCCGTGTCCACCCCTGCGTACATAATAGGACGCATGGGAAAACATGAGGTTGCTCAGCAGACGGTTCCGGGTCCTTCGCCGGAAATGGAAGCGCAGCGGCGTAAAGAGTTGCGCAAGCACAAGGCCATTGCCACTGGCCTGTTGATTTTTGCTGCCGCTGTATATTTTCTTTGCCGTTTCGTGGAGACCCGTCCGGGTGAAACTGCAGCGTGGGTAGGTTTTGTGCGCGCTGCGGCAGAGGCCGGAATGATTGGCGGGTTGGCCGACTGGTTCGCGGTCACCGCGCTGTTCCGTCATCCATTGTGGCTGCCTATTCCGCACACTGCGATTATCCCGCGCAAGAAAGACCAGTTAGGTGAGGCCTTAAGCGGGTTTGTGGGGGATAACTTCCTAAATGCCCAGCTCATTACGGAAAAAGTCTCTCAGGCGCGGATCCCAGAGCGCGCCGGGGAGTGGCTCGCCCAGCCGGAAAACGGGGAGAAAGTTTCGCGCGAAGTCGGCAAATTGACCGCTAATATTGTGCGCGCAATCGATCCGTCAGATGCTGAAGCGGTGATTAAATCTGCGGTGATCGACAAGCTTGCGGAACCCACCTGGGGCCCACCAGCTGGGCGGTTGCTGGAACAACTCCTCGCCGAAGGCAAAGCCGAACCAGTTGTCCAGGAACTCGCGCAGTGGCTGCACAAAAAGGCGTTGGGCTCCGAGCCGCTGATTGATCGCCTGCTCAACGAGCGCCGCCCGATTTGGGCGCCGAAATTCACTGCGCAGCTGGTCAGCGGCAAAGTCTATGACGAGGTCATAAAATTCACTGAAGCCGTCGCTGCCGATCCTAACCACGAGGCCCGCAAATCGCTGCGCCGATTCCTTAATAAATTGGCGCAAGACCTGCAGCATGACCCAGGCATGATTATTAAAGTTGAAGAAATCAAACGCGACATCATGGGCTCCGGCGCCATCGCGCAAGCCGCGCCAACCATCTGGGCGTCAGCCTCCGAGTCGCTCATTGAATCCGCAGAAGATGAGTCATCAATTCTGCGTCGCAAAATTGCCGAAGCAGCTACCAGCTGGGGTCAAAGATTGCTTGTCGACGACTCCCTCCGGCATTCACTCGACACCCGGATTACCGGCGCCGCTGCTTTCCTCGCCGACAATTACGCCCCCGAAGTCACCGGCATTATCTCCGAAACCATTGAACGATGGGACGCTGAAGAAGCTTCAGAGAAAATCGAACTCATGGTGGGCAAAGACCTCCAATACATCCGCCTTAATGGCACAATTGTAGGTGCATTAGCAGGACTGGCCATTTACGCTATTTCCCATATCCTCTTCGGAGCTTAACTAGGAGTAACCATCATGTCCGATGCAAAAGACGATTCCATCTTGTCCAAGTGGAGCAATGCAGCTTCCGAGCTCAGCGGTGCCGTCAGTGGAGTAGCGAAGAAGCTCCGTGAAGAACTCTCTGAGAAGGAAACCTTCAGCAAGCTTAAAACCGAAGCCAGCGAAGCCGTCGATCAAGCAAAGTCCGGCTCCTACCTAGATGCCGGTAAGGAATTCGCCCGCGACGCCGGATCCATCATCAAAGATGCAGCCAAAACCGTCAAAGGTGCCGTCAGTGATTCCGATAAAAACGACGTGAAATCCGCCTTCGGTAACGCCGTGGAAGCTTCCCGCGACAAGTTCGATGACACCCTCGAAAAGCGCAAGGCTAAGAAGGATTCCCCAGAACCAGGCGATGACGATATCATCGATGGAGAAGTAATTCCTCCGCAGAATTAAGGAAGTCGGTTTCACCCCATGGATATTTCCATGCTCAACGTAATAACGAGCTACACCATTTGGGCCATTTTTGCCATCATCGGCATCTGCGGATTCGTTGGTGCCTTCTTGGCAGCCACCACCAGAGAAGATGCCTTTGAGGTTGCTGATCGCCAAAAGAAAATGGTGTGGGTAGCAATCCTTATCGCATCCGGATTTGTCCTCACCGCGCTAGGTCCATCGATTCCGATCCTGCCATGGGTCGCCATCATCATGATCGGCCTGTACTGGTTTGATGTTCGCCCGCAAATCAAGAGCATCCTTGAAGGTGCCGGCGGCTGGTAAAAGCTCCCTGAACTGCGAAAATTCCCCTACATCCCGTAGGGGAATTTTTTCGGCCCATGTGCGGTTGTGTCCTAAGTCATTGATGTCACCTAACGCCCCTAAGTTCACTCGGTGCAATATTGCACTGAGTGCAAGTTTACACTAGGTTTACTTCAGTGGATATTGAAGAGCAGCCCTCGTTAAGAGAAATCAAGCGCCAAATGACCCTGGAAGCGATAGAAGATAACGCAACCAGGCTCATTCTGGAGCGTGGCTTCGACAATGTCACAATCGAAGACATCTGCGCAGAGGCAGGGATATCCAAGCGCACATTCTTTAACTACGTGGAGTCCAAAGAGTCTGTGGCCATCGGGCACACAGCCAAGCTCCCAACGGATGAAGAACGTGAAGCATTCCTGGCTACGCGTCATGAAAATATTATCGATACTGTATTTGACCTGGTAATCAACCTCTTTGGCAACCACGACAACTCCAAGTCTGGAGTTGCAGGCGACATTATGCGTCGACGCAAAGAGATCCGGGTGAAGCATCCAGAACTGGCAGTGCAACATTTCGCCAGGTTCCACCAAGCACGCGAAGGGCTAGAACACCTAATTGTTGAGTACTTCGAAAAATGGCCAGGCTCCCAACATCTAGATGAGCCTGCAGATCGAGAAGCAATCGCCATAGTTGGCCTGCTGATCTCGGTCATGCTTCAAGGTTCTCGTGAATGGCACGACATGCCACAAGGCACGCAAGCTGATTTCCAAGCCTGCTGTCGCAAAGCAATTAAAAATACTTTTCTTCTTAGAGGTGGATTTTCAGAATGACATCACAGGTCAAGCCGGACGACGAACGTCCGGTAACAACAATTTCAAAAAGTGGTGCACCTTCGGCCCACACCTCAGCACCATATGGTGCAGCAGCAACTGAAGAAGCTGTCGAGGAAAAAACCAAAGGTCGCGTTGGATTTATCATCGCAGCCCTCATGTTGGCGATGCTTCTTAGCTCCTTGGGTCAGACCATTTTCGGTTCTGCCCTGCCAACGATTGTTGGTGAGCTTGGCGGCGTTAACCACATGACCTGGGTGATTACCGCCTTCCTCTTGGGCCAGACCATTTCATTGCCTATTTTCGGCAAGTTGGGTGACCAGTTTGGTCGCAAATACCTCTTCATGTTTGCCATCGCACTGTTCGTGGTGGGTTCCATCATCGGTGCTTTGGCTCAGAACATGACCACCTTGATTGTGGCTCGTGCACTGCAGGGTATCGCCGGTGGTGGCTTGATGATTCTTTCTCAGGCAATTACCGCTGATGTCACCACCGCCCGTGAGCGTGCAAAGTACATGGGCATCATGGGTTCCGTTTTCGGACTGTCCTCCATCCTTGGCCCATTGCTTGGTGGCTGGTTCACTGACGGTCCAGGCTGGCGTTGGGGTCTGTGGTTGAACGTTCCAATCGGCATCATCGCACTGGTTGCTATCGCTGTGCTGCTGAAACTTCCAGCTCGTGAACGTGGCAAGGTCTCCGTTGACTGGTTGGGAAGCATCTTCATGGCTATCGCCACCACCGCATTTGTCCTCGCAGTGACCTGGGGTGGCAATGAATATGAGTGGGCATCACCAATGATCATCGGTTTGTTCATCACGACATTGGTCGCTGCGATAGTGTTCGTTTTCGTCGAAAAGCGTGCTGTTGACCCACTGGTCCCCATGGGCCTTTTCTCGAACCGCAACTTCGTGCTCACCGCCGTCGCCGGTATCGGCGTAGGCCTGTTTATGATGGGCACCATCGCGTACATGCCTACCTACCTGCAGATGGTTCATGGTCTGAACCCAACGCAAGCTGGTCTGATGCTGATCCCAATGATGATCGGCCTGATTGGTACATCCACTGTGGTGGGCAACATCGTGTCCAAGACTGGCAAGTACAAGTGGTACCCATTCATCGGCATGCTCATCATGGTCCTTGCCCTAGTACTGCTATCGACGCTGACACCTTCGGCAAGCTTGGCTCTCATTGGACTGTACTTCTTCGTCTTCGGATTCGGCCTGGGCTGTGCAATGCAGATTTTGGTTCTCATCGTGCAGAACTCCTTCCCAATCACCATGGTTGGCACCGCGACCGGTTCCAACAACTTCTTCCGCCAAATCGGTGGAGCAGTAGGTTCCGCACTGATCGGTGGCCTGTTTATCTCCAACCTGTCCGACCGATTCACCGAAAACGTCCCCGCAGCAGTGGCTTCCATGGGTGAAGAAGGCGCACAATACGCCTCAGCAATGTCCGATTTCTCCGGTGCATCCAACCTCACTCCACACCTTGTTGAATCACTTCCACAAGCACTCCGTGAAGCAATTCAACTTTCTTACAACGACGCCCTGACACCAATCTTCTTGGCGCTCACCCCGATCGCAGTAGTCGCCGCGATCCTCCTCTTTTTCATCCGTGAAGATCACCTCAAGGAAACGCACGAATAATGACACACGAAACTTCCGTCCCCGGACCTGCCGACGCGCAGGTCGCAGGAGATACGAAGCTGCGCAAAGGCCGCGCGAAGAAGGAAAAAACTCCTTCATCAATGACGCCTGAACAACAAAAGAAAGTCTGGTGGGTCCTCAGCGCGCTGATGGTCGCCATGATGATGGCCTCCCTTGACCAGATGATTTTCGGCACAGCCCTGCCAACAATCGTCGGTGAACTCGGCGGCGTTGACCACATGATGTGGGTCATCACCGCATACCTACTTGCCGAAACCATCATGCTGCCGATCTACGGAAAGCTCGGCGACCTGGTTGGACGTAAAGGTCTCTTCATCGGAGCCCTCGGCATCTTCCTGATCGGCTCCGTCATCGGCGGGCTTGCAGGAAATATGACCTGGTTGATCGTCGGCCGTGCCGTACAGGGCATCGGTGGCGGTGGACTGATGATCCTCTCGCAGGCAATCATCGCGGACGTTGTTCCAGCACGTGAACGTGGCCGCTACATGGGTGTCATGGGTGGAGTCTTCGGACTCTCTGCAGTTCTTGGCCCACTACTCGGTGGCTGGTTCACCGAAGGACCAGGCTGGCGCTGGGCATTCTGGATGAACATCCCACTGGGAATCATCGCCATCGGTGTCGCCATTTACTTCCTGGACATTCCAAAGAAGAGCGTCAAGTTCCGCTGGGATTACCTGGGCACTTTCTTCATGATCGTTGCCGCAACCAGCCTGATCCTGTTCACCACCTGGGGTGGATCCCAGTACGAGTGGTCTGATCCAATCATCATTGGACTGATCATCACCACCATCGTTGCCGCTGCACTGCTGGTTGTTGTGGAACTGCGCGCAAAAGATCCATTGGTTCCAATGTCCTTCTTCCAAAACCGCAACTTCACGCTCACCACCATTGCAGGCCTGATCCTGGGTATCGCAATGTTCGGCATCATCGGCTACCTTCCGACCTACCTCCAGATGGTCCACGGAATCAACGCCACCGAAGCCGGCTACATGCTGATCCCAATGATGGTCGGCATGATGGGTACCTCCATCTGGACTGGTATCCGCATCTCCAACACAGGAAAGTACAAACTCTTCCCACCAATCGGCATGGTGGTTACCTTCGTGGCACTGATCTTCTTTGCCCGAATGGAAGTGTCCACCACCCTGTGGCAGATCGGAATCTACCTCTTCGTCCTCGGCGTCGGCCTGGGTCTAGCCATGCAGGTTCTGGTCCTGATCGTTCAGAACACCCTGCCAACCGCGGTGGTCGGATCCGCAACCGCTGTGAACAACTTCTTCCGTCAAATCGGTTCCTCACTCGGATCCGCGCTGGTCGGTGGCATGTTCGTTGGCAACTTGGGAACCCTCATGGAAGAAAGAATGCCAGCAGCCATGGCACAACTTTCACCAGAAGAACAAGCCGCCATGGCAGCCCAAGGCGGACTGGACTCCAACGAATTGACGCCGGCAATCGTCAATCAATTGCCAACCGCGCTCCACGATGCGTTCGCCGGTTCCTACAACGACGCACTCATCCCAGTGTTCTACGTGATGATGCCACTGATCGGCATCGCGCTGCTTCTCTTGCTGTTTATTAAGCAAGAAAAACTACGCGAAACCACCACAGACTAAACACAAAACAAATGAGACCTACCCTCGGGTAGGTCTCATTTGTTTAGGGTCGCGTCGAAAAGCAAAAAGCCTTAATCAAAGACAACCGTGCGGTTACCGTAAACCAGCACCCGGTCCTCCAAGTGGAAACGCAAACCGCGAGCCAGCACCTGCTTCTCCGCATCGCGGCCCAAACGCTGCATCTCAGTCGGCGTATCCTTATGCGTCACACGAATAACATCCTGCTCAATGATCGGACCATCATCCAGATCCCCAGTCGCATAATGGCAGGTCGCACCAATCAACTTCACACCACGGCTATACGCCTGATGATACGGGCGCGCACCCATAAACGACGGCAAGAAACTGTGATGAATATTCAACACACGACCAGCCCACATCTCACACAAATCCGGCGGCAAAATCTGCATAAAACGAGCCAAAACAATCGCATCCGGATCATAACCATTCACAATCTCAGCGACCTGGTCAAACGCCTTCCGCTTACCAACCGCATCCTTAGGAAACGGCACATGGAAAAACGGAACATTATGGTTCTCCGCAATATAACGCAAGTTCTCATGGTTACCCACAACCGCAACAACTTCCATCGGATAATCATTCTCAGCCACACGACCTAACAAATCGTGCAAGCAGTGGCCCTCCTTAGACACCAACAACACAGCCTTCTTCACCTGCGCAGTGTCAGTGAAACTCCACTTAGCCCTCGGGCCGAACTCCTCCGCAAGCGGAGCGAACTCCTCCCGCAACTGCTCAATCGTGGTATCAATCGACTCAGCGCGAATCGCCTGACGAGTAAAGAACCAATTCGAATCAGGATCCGTGAAATATCCAGCCTCAGTAATCCAACCCCCACGCTCAGCTAGGAACGACGACAACTTCGCCACAATTCCAGTGGAGTCAGGGCAGCCAAAAGTGAGCACAAACTGACGCTCTTCAGGCGCAGCGCTCGGACGATTACGAACTTCAGGAGAACTCGGGGTCATTCGTTGCATTCTACCCTGGAAATTTTCCCACACTAAGTCAGGTCTAAGTAGGGTATGGATATGACGATTTCCCGCTCCACCATGGCCCAAATCCTTGACTACACCCTCCTCGGACCAGAAGTAACCAACTCCGAACTGGCCGCATTTATAGATTCCGCAATTGAGCTGGGAGTCGGCACGATCTGTGTCCCCAACAGCATGGTCAACCTAACTGCAAAAGCCCAAGAAGCTGGAATTCGAGTGGCCACCGTCGCAGGATTCCCGCACGGCAAAACCCCCGCGTTGGTGAAAGCCGCCGAAGCGCGCCTTGCCGTACAGTCCGGAGCTTCCGAAGTAGATGTTGTTTTGGATATTGCGGTAGTGAAAGAGGGAGATGCCAATAGGTTGCTGCAGGAAATTGTGGCAATCAGGGAGGCTGTTCCATCTCCTGTGGTGCTGAAATTCATCCTCGAAACAGCTGTTGTGAGTGATGAAGCAATTGTGACTGCAGTGAATGCGTTGATTGCTGCTGGTGCTGACTTCGCTAAAACTTCCACGGGATTCCACCCAGCGGGAGGGGCAACTGTTGAGGCTGTTCGGGTGATGGCTTCGGCTTCTCGGGGAAGGGTTGGAATTAAGGCTGCCGGTGGGGTGAAAACTTGGGAAGATGCGGTGGCGTTTGTTGAAGCAGGGGCTACTCGCATTGGAACTTCTAATGCGGGAGCCATTTTGGAGGGTGCGCCGGAGTAGTTTGGCGTTCTAATCGGGACTGATGGGTAATTGAGGGCGGTTAAGAGGGTTCGAAGTTCGATTCGGGGGTCGGGCTTCGGGGCAATGCAAAAATCCACCACAACCTGCAGGAATGTTGAGATCTGTGGTGGATTTTCCCGCTTTAGAGGCCTTGGGATGCAAAAATCAGACCGATTCTGCTGCGAGGCTGCTCGTTGTGGTGAGTAGTTGATCAGGGAACTCACAGACTCCTGGGGTGGGGTGAAAGGGGCTGAAAAATAGCCTTGCATGCAAAATATTTGATGCTTTGTGTGCCGTTTTAAGAGCTTGAAGGCGAGGAACTGACACTAGAGCTCATTTGGAGAATTGGGCGCCTTAAACGGGAGGGAACCGAATCGGCGGAATCACAGTCTAACTTAAGCATGAAGCCAATTAGATTTGAAGATGTCCAGCATGAAATGAATAGAAGACAGTTCTCTGCAAAGTACACAAGAGTAGTGGGAACGTTTTGGATTAAGAAGGAATATGCGGAAAATCCGGTTGTGGTGGCAGATGCGCTATTGCGGAGATTTCCCAACGGTGTAATCAGGGGATTCACTGCACTGATTGTGAGAGGATACTCCCTGTTGGATGAACCTCGAACGGCGGAAATTAGCGTCCCGAGGGGAGCGAGCCATGTGACTGTCCTTTTGGGAAAAGTCGTGCGCCACAAAATGCCAGAGGTGCATGTGGTGAAGGGGAGGCGCTGCGTGAGTGTTGCCCAGGCGCTGTTGGATGAGTTTCCCGCGATGGTTCTGGAACAGCAGGTGGCATTGGTAGACCATTTGGTGAGGCAGAATGAGGATCTGTACAAGCAGCTGCAGCAGGTGAAAGCGCTAAAGGAAGTGATGCGGCTGGTGAATCCGATGGCGGAGTCGAGGCCGGAATCGATGCTCAGGGTGAGGCTTCGTCGTGAGGGGATTTGGGGGTTTGAGCCGCAGATTCCGGTGGAGTGTGATGGGGTGACGAGGTTTGTGGATTTGGGAAACCCGAAGCTTCGGATAGCGCTCGAGTATCAGGGGGCTGTGCATTTTGAGGATGCGGAGAAGAGGTCGCAGGATAGTCGGCGGGTGAATGAGTTGAGGGCTGCGGGGTGGGTGGTGATAGAAGTAACCTGGCCTGATCTTGCGGATCAGGCCAGGTGGGGGAGGTTGCTTACTGAGTTAAGGAAGCAGATCGGGCGGGCAGAGGAGGAAAGGAAAATGAGGAGGACACCGATTCCAATGCCACCGGATCCGTTTAGGCCTTACTGAAGCGGGCGATGGCGTCGGAAACTTCTTTGAGTTTTGCGTCGAGTTCGTCGCCGCCGAGGTCAGCTGCTTCTTTGACACAGTGAGCGAGGTGATCGTCGAGGAGGCCGAACGCCACGTTTTTGAGTGCGGAGTTCACTGCGGAGATCTGCGTGAGGATGTCGATGCAGTATTGTTCCTCGTCGATCATGCGGTGAATGCCTCGGGTTTGGCCTTCGATTCTTTTGAGGCGTGCGAGGTAACGCTGCTTTTCTTCGATGTAACCGTGGGTGTGGCATTCGCTGTTGGACATTAGTTGCTCCTTGCTTTGAATCCTCGCAGACGCAAGGAATTGGAGACGACGAAAACTGAACTGAAGGCCATCGCAATGCCGGCAAGCATTGGGTTGAGGAGTCCGATCGCCGCTACTGGGATTAGTGCAACATTGTAGGCGAAAGCCCAGAAAAGGTTTCCCTTGATGGTGCCGAGGGTTTTACGGGACAGTCGGATGGCGTCGACTGCGGATCGGAGGTCGTTGTTCATGAGGGTGATGTCGGAGGCTTCGATGGCTACGTCGGTGCCGGCTCCCATGGCGAGTCCGAGGTCAGCTTGGGCAAGAGCTGCGGCATCGTTGACGCCGTCGCCGACCATCGCAACGTTTTTGCCTTGTGCTTGGAGGGCTTCTACGTTTTGGACTTTTTCGTGGGGGAGGACGTTGGCGATGACTTGGTCGATGCCGACTTCAGCGGCTACGGATTTAGCTGCGCCTTCATTGTCTCCGGTGAGTAGGATTGGGGTGAGTCCCAGTTCCTTGAGTCCGCGGATTGCTTCGGCGGAGGTGTCTTTGACGGTGTCGCGGACCGTGATTATTCCGGAATCTACGCCGTCAATCGTGACGACTACGGGGGTTCCGCCGATTTTTTGGGCGTGTTGGAAGGGGTGGAGGAGGGCGTCGATAAGCGTGCTTGAAGGCCTGCCCACGCGGACCTCGTGTCCGCGGACTACACCGGTGACTCCCTGACCTGCGGTGTTTTGGAAGTCGGTGACTTGCTCGTGTTCGGCGGCCTTGGCGATTGCCTGGGCGATGGGGTGTTCGGAGGCGGACTCGACGGCTGCAGCGAATTCGAGGATTTCGGTTTCGCTGTAGTTGATGGCGGTGACGTCGGTGACGGACATGGTGCCGGTGGTGACGGTGCCGGTTTTGTCGAGGACGATGGTGTCGACTTTTTTGGTGGATTCGAGGATTTCAGGGCCCTTGATCAACAGACCGAGTTGCGCGCCGCGGCCGGTTCCGACCAGAAGTGCGGTTGGGGTTGCCAGGCCGAGGGCACAAGGGCAGGCGATAATGAGGACGGCGACTGCTGCGGTGAATGCTGGGGCGAGGCCGGCGTCGGTGAAGACGAGGTGCGCGATCAGCGTCGCAATAGCAATTACGATGACAACGGGAACGAAAACCTGCGAGATTTGGTCAACAAGACGCTGGACAGGGGCCTTTTTGGACTGTGCGTCCGTGACCAGTTTAGCCATTTGCGACAGGGTGGTGTCGGCGCCGATGCGGGTTACTTTCACCATGAGGCGGCCGGAAGTGTTCAGCGTTGCGCCGGTAACTTTGGAGCCCTTGGTGACTTCAACGGGGATGGATTCGCCGGTGAGCATGGATTCGTCGACTGCGGAGGAACCTTCGACGACTTCACCGTCGGTGGCGATTTTCTCGCCGGGGCGGGTGATGAAAACGTCGCCGAGTTTAAGCTGATTCACAGGAACGCGGACTTCGGCGCCGTCACGTAAGACGACTGCATCTTTGGCGCCCATGTCCAGCAGCTTGCGCAGAGCTTCCGAAGATTGGCCCTTAGCTTTTGTCTCAAACCAGCGTCCAAGCAGCAGGAACGTAATAACGACCGCGACGGTTTCGAGGTAAATCTCATCCATCGTGGAGGCCGACGGCAGCAGGTGCATCTCCATCTTCATGCCAGGGTGACCAGCATTTCCAATGAACAAAGCCCACAGGGACCACAGGTAAGCAGCGGACGTGCCGAGTGAAACCAGGGTGTCCATGGTGAAGGAACCGTGCTTCAGGTTTGCCCACGTTGCCTTGTGGAACGGTGAACCGCCCCAGAAGAAAATCGGGGTGACCAAAGTGAGTACGGCCCACTGCCAGTTGTTGAATTGCAGCGCCGGGATCATGCTGACCAAAACCACAGGAACTGACAACAGTGCAGAGACGATCACGCGGTGTTTCAGGTCGGCTGCTTCGTGGTCGCGAGCTGCGTCGATGCGGGACTGGCCGCTGTCAGCTGGAGCGTTGTCCTCTTCTGATTCGGCAGCTGCGGAAGCCATCGTGAAAGCACCGTAGCCGGTGTCCTCAACAGTCTTAATCAGCTGTTCAGGGCTGACCTTTGAGGGGTCGTAGCTGACCTGTGCGGATTCCGTCGCGTAGTTGACGGTTGCTTCAACGCCGTCGAGCTTGTTCAGTTTGCGCTCGACGCGGGCGGAGCAAGAAGTGCAGGTCATGCCGGTAACGCCGAGGTCGACGTCAATGAAATTCAGTGCCGCCGGGATTTTGGCGGGTGTCTGAGCCATGGGATCGCTCCTTCTGCGAGTATGTTTACATGACTCACTGTATACCCCCTAGGGGTATGGGTCAACCCTTCGCGGGAACATGCCTGGCGTAAACCACGTGAGGGTCATTGCAATTACTGCCGCGATAATCGAGCCCCATGTGGCGTCGACGAACCTGTATATCGCGAAACTAATCGCCGCGATCAGGAACCAAATTAGCGGCACAAAAATGGATGTTCGATTATTGCGTGTGATTTCCTCATCAATCCAGCCTTCCTGTGGAAACCTGGCGCGCGCTTCTCGACGAATCCTCCTCGCCGTTTTCGACGCCGGCACGAAGGTGGCAAACAAGACCAAAACGAGACCCACTCCTGTAATAAGTAGGTCCCCACTTGCCGCGCCGAAAGCGATGGTACCTGCAGCAACACATGCCGCAAGACGTTCACCGAAAGTGATGGGAATGGGCGTTAATGGATCTACGTCCGGATAGAGATTGGGGAAAGCTGCATTTTGAAAAGTCATGATGGCGTCTCGGGCTCTGTGAAAGGTCGGGGGGAATCAACCTTTTGGCGGGTTCTGAAATTGAAACAATTTAAGTTAGCATAGCCTTAACTTCATTTGTGCGTTGATTACTTTGATGCAAACAAAATGATGGCCTGCCCCTGAAACTTTTACGGCTTTCAGAGCGCAGGGCATCATTTTCTTGTGTCGCCAACACTTGAGAAAAATTGCGGAAAAGGACACTGCTGTTCATGAAACTTGCACCTCGTATGCGGATGAGGAGCCCCAAAACTTTCGCGGCCCTCGCCTCACTTGCTTTAGTCATAGGTCTCGGCCAGGTACCGATCGCCCAAGCTCAAACCGAGTATCGAACCGCCTCCGACGGTTCCCTGAACTGGGGATTTAGGCAATCGTTCCGCAATTACATCCAAACCGGCGTGGCCAAAGGTTCCATCACGCTTGGCGACGGCGCATCCGACAACGGTGGCAACTTCGCATTCACCCCACGCACCAACGGCACCACCGTGACCAGCGATTCCCAAGGCACCGTGGAATTCAACGGCTCCGTGCACTTCCTCGGACACCAGGCAGAGGACAAATGGATCCTGGACACCACCATGTCTGACATCAAAATGGTGTTCAACGGATCCTCCGCGCAGCTAGTTGTGGATTTGGTTGCCCGCGAATTCAAGGGCACCACCTACGATGACATCGGCGAATACATCATCTCCGACGACATCGTGCTTGCCGACGTCTCCCTCAACTCCGCCGCCGACTTCTCCCAAGATTCCATCGACCTGTCCGGCACCACCGACCTCACCGCAGCTGGCGCCCAAGCTTTCGGAGGATTCTACGAAACCGGCGAAGCCCTCGACCCGACCGGCGGCAGCCTGACCATTTCCTCCACCACCACCGCGCCATCGACCAGCACGACCTCCACCTCTGCCTCAACTTCCGGTGGAACCGCCGACTGTTCCTCCGGCGCATTGGGTGTTGTCACCACCGGAACCAACGACGGCATGCTGGGCACCATCCAGGAAGTAAACAACACCTTCGCGATTTGGAACAACCTCATCGTCAACACCGAGCGCATGTTCTGCAACATTGATACCCTCAAGGCGCGCTTCGACACGGATGATTCCAGCGATTCAGCGACCTCTGCGACTTCTGGGACTACTGCGTCCACCGGCACCACCGCTGCAACTACCGCGGGAACCACGGGTACCACTGGAACTGCCAGCACCGCTTCCGGAACTTCCGGAACTTCCGGAACCTCCGGCACCGCAGCAACTGTCGCTGGCACCACCCCAACTGACAATGGCGTTTGCACCGCTTCCGGATCTTTGGGCGTGACCCAAGCATCTGCGCAGTGGGGTGTGAAGGCGTCCTTCCAGAACTACATTCGCGGATCGATCGCCAACGGTAGCTGGACTCTCAACGGCGTTGGTTTTGATAATCAGCAGTTCCAATTCTCTGGAAATTCCGGAGCAGTCGACGCGGAAAACAAGACCGGCAGCATCAATTTCCCTGGTTCCATCCACTTCACGGGTCACGGCGGAATCTTGGACATGCAGATCGCAAACATTGAGATCAGCTTCAACGGCAACTCCGGCGAGCTGATTGCGGATGTCGTTTCCTCTGACATGGATGGAAATTCCACCAACTACGGTCGCACTGTCGTGGGCACCCTGAACTTCTCTGCGTTGAATGTTTCTGCAACGGAAGCTTCCGGTTCCGCTTCGGTGTCCCTGTCACAGTCGGGTTCGCAGGCGTTCGCTGATTTCTACACCCCAGGCACCCAGTTGGATCCGATCAGTTTCAGCGCAACTTTGGGCGGCGACGCCAGCTGCGCCACCGGATCCACCTCGACCACAGGCGCTGCTGCCACCGCGAACACTGACAACACCGAAGGTGTTGCCGGCGAGGAATCCACCACCCCCGCTAACCAAAACAGCCAGTTCCAAATCCGCCAGGCCGCTGCAGATTCCACCGGACTGGATACCACCACCACAATGTTGCTCATCCTCGCGGCGTTCGTTGTCGCAGGTGGCTCCATGACTCGCTTCACCGTCGGCAACCCGACTGGAAAATAAGGCTTCACATGAATAACGCTTTTCGACGCACCCTTACATCCGTAGTCCTCGCCGCTAGCTTGGCCTTAACGGCCTGCGCAAGCTGGGATTCACCTACGGCATCTTCCAATGGTGATCTGATTGAGGAGATCCAGGCAAGCTCCACCTCAACAGATCCGCGCACCTTCACAGGCTTGAGCATCGTGGAAGATATCGGCGATGTGGTTCCCGTAACCGACAACGCCTCACCAGCTCTGCCAGTTTCTTTGACCGACGCTGATGGCAACGACGTGGTGGTGGAGGACGTGTCCCGCATCCTCCCACTGGATCTCTACGGAACCTATTCCAAAACCATCGCTGGCCTGGGACTCGTGGACAATATTGTGGGTCGTACTGTTAGTTCCACCGAGCCTGCATTGGCGGACACTGAGGTGGTCACCACTGGCGGACACACCCTCAATGCTGAAGCGATCCTTAATTTACATCCGACTTTGGTGATCATCGACCACTCGATCGGCCCACGCGAAGTCATCGATCAGATCCGCGCAGCTGGTGTCGCCACGGTGATCATGTCGCCGCAGCGTTCCATTGCCTCAATTGGCGACGACATCCGCGACATCGCCTCCGTCGTTGGACTTCCTGAAGAAGGGGAGAAGCTCGCGGAACGTTCCGTTGCTGAAGTCGAAGAGGCCAGCACGGTTGTCGATGAACTCACCCCAGAAGATCCCCTCAAAATGGTATTCCTCTATGCCCGCGGAACTGGTGGAGTGTTCTTCATTTTGGGCGATGCCTATGGTGGACGCGATCTCATTGAAGGCCTGGGCGGCGTCGACATGGCTGCTGAAAAGGGCATCATGGATCTGGCACCAGCCAACGCGGAAGCACTTGCCGAACTAAATCCAGACGTCTTCGTGATGATGTCGGAAGGACTAGTCTCGACAGGAGGTATCGACGGTCTTATGGAACGCCCCGGCATTGCTCAGACAACCGCCGGACAAAACCAACGAGTACTGGCGCTTCCCGATGGTCAATCATTGGCCTTTGGTGCCCAAACTGGCGAGTTGTTGCTCCGCGCATCCCGCGAACTGTATGTGCAGGGCGGCGAGTAGATGGTTGTGAAGGAGGTTGACGTCGAAAAGCAAAAAGCTGGCCGGGTGCCTGGTGCTATAGCTAAGCGTCGGACCGTGCGGATTGTGCTGTTTGTCGCGCTGGGCGCGATCGTGATTGCGGCGTCGCTGTGGTCGATTCTGGTCGGCCAATACACCATCCCGATTCGCGATCTACCTGCGATTTTAGCCTCCGGTCCGACCGGTGCGCAGACGATGGCGGAACAAGTCGTGTGGCAAATCCGCATGCCGCGCATCGTGCTGGGACTGCTCGTGGGTGCCGCTTTGGGCGTGGCCGGCGCGCTGTTGCAGGCGGTGTTTTCCAACCCGCTGGCGGAACCGTCGATCATCGGCGTGACCTCCGGCGCGGGCGTGGGTGCTGCTGCGGTGATCGTGTTTAACCTGACATTTTTGGGCACATCCACCGTCGCAGTCGGCGCGTTTATTACCGCGGTGATCACCACGATTTTGGTATATCAGCTGGCCAGAAGCCGTGGACGTGTGCAAGTGATCAACCTGATCCTCACAGGCATCGCCATTAATGCAGTATCCGGCGCGCTGACCTCGTTCTTCATCTACATCGCGCCGACGAGCTCCCGCGAAGAAATTATTTTCTGGCAGATGGGTTCCCTCAACGGCTCGCAATGGGCGCACGTCAACGTGGTGTTTGTGATCGTGACAATCGGCCTCGTCGCCGCATTTGGCCTGGGCAAACAGCTCGATGTGCTGGCGCTCGGCGAAAGCGCCGCCGGACACGTCGGCCTCAACGTGAAGAAACTGCGCATCATCGCGATCGCCGTATCCACCCTCCTCACTGCCGGTGCCGTCGCATACGCGGGACTAATCAGCTTCGTTGGCCTGATCATCCCGCACCTGCTTCGCACAGTCACCGGACCTGCCAACAAAATCCTCGTACCAGCCTCCGCACTGGGCGGCGCAGCACTGATCAGCGTCTCTGACATCCTCGCCAGAACGCTCATCCCATACGCTGACCTGCCGATCGGCATTTTCACAGCGCTGGTCGGCGGCCCAACATTCTTCATAATGTTGCGCCGAATGATGAAAAAGGGCGTGCACTAAATGGCCATTGTTTCCCTCGACAACGTCACCGTATCCATTGAAGGAAAAAAGCTTCTCGACGCCGTCTCCCTCAAGGCCTACCCCGGGGAAGTGTTGGGACTCATCGGCCCAAACGGTGCCGGAAAATCCACTCTGCTGAGTGTCCTTTCAGGCGATCGGCTTCCCGATTCAGGCGAAGTCAACGTCGGTGGCTTAGATCCCGCAACAGCAGCGGCATCCGATATGGCCAGGGTGCGAGCAGTCATGCTTCAAGATGTCAGCGTGGCATTTTCCTTCCTCGTGTGGGACGTCGTAGAAATGGGCAGGCGGCCGTGGCAGAAGGCGTCAACCCCCGAAGAGGATCATGAAATCATCGAAGCAGCGCTTGCCGCCACCTCGGTATCGCACCTTGCCGAACGTGAAATCACCACACTGTCAGGCGGCGAGCGGGCACGCGTTGCCTTGTCCCGTGTCCTTGCTCAGCAAACCCCCATTGTGCTGTTGGACGAACCAACAGCCGCGATGGATATCAGCCACCAAGAACAAACTCTGGGCACAGCGCGAGCACTGGCAGCCGCCGGGGCAGCAGTGATTGTGGTCCTTCATGATCTCAATGCGGCCGCTGCATATTGCGACAGCATTGTGTGTCTCAGTGATGGTCGAGTGATTGCCTCCGGTTCTGTTGATCAGGTGTATTCCACGGAAACGCTGTCCCGTGTTTACGGTTGGCCTATCAGGGTCGATCATAGTGGAAAATATGTTCGAGTGGAGCCGGACCGTTCTGAGGCGAATTTACCCTCCGTACTACAGGTGAAAAATACGGTTTCACCAGCTTAGATACATGACTAACTAAGGTTACCCTACCCTCTTTGGGGTAGGGCTCTTCCATTTTTGCCAGGTTAGGTTAAGCTAATCTAGTTTTTATTGCGTTATCGAACAGGAGAACAAAAATGAACAAGCTTGCCACCCGTGCGCTCGTTGCTCTCACGGGATCCGCCATCGCCATGACCGGCCTCACCGTAGTCTCGGCTAATGCAGCCGAGAAAACCGGCAAATGCCGCGTTGTCACCACCACAGGAACCGCCGACTGGTCAGTGCGTGAATCATTCAACAACTACCTTGAAGGTCCAATTGCAAACGGTGCAGCATACAAATACCACGGTGGCATCGAGGTCCGTGACGGTGTAGAAACCACCGGCACGAAGTCAGCTCGCGAGTTCACCTGGCCAGTACTTGGCAGCGAAGAAGGAGCCGTCAAACTTGGCGGTGGCGTTCACTGGACCGGACACAATCACTACTCCGGCGACGACGAGTCCCAGGCGCCAGACAACTTCATCCTTGATCTCGACTTCTCCAACCCAACCGTCAAATTCGATGGCAACGAGGGCACCCTGCTTGTCGACTTCAAGTCCCGTGAGTTCGTTGATACCAAGACCGTCGCTGACTTCCTCACCGGAACTCAGGCAGAGTTGGCTACCATCACTTTCGATGAGCCAATCGACCTGACCCAGGAGAACGTCACCGTCACCGGCCAGACCAAGCTGACTGCAACTGGTGTCGATGTCATGGGCACCTTCTACCCAGAAGGTGAAGCACTTGCGCCAATCACTTTGAACCTCACCAACGAAGTTGTATGCGACGAGCCTGAAACCCCCGTTGAGCCTGAGGTTCCTGTAGAGCCTGAGACTCCAGTAGATCCGGAAACCTCGGTCGACCCAGAGACTCCAGTAGATCCGGAAACCTCGGTCGACCCAGAAAAGCCTGGCGATGACAACAAGGATGACGGAAGCAACAGCAGCAGCAACGGCGATATCCTCGGAATCTTGGGCATCCTCGCAGCGCTTGGTGGCGTTGGTGCACTTGTGTACAACTTCCTGGTAGCTAGCGGATTCCTTGCAGCGTTTAAGTAAATGAATCGTTTTCCTAGTGCCTTATTAGCAGCCTCTGTCGCGGGGGCTGCGTTGGCCATTCCAGCGACCTCTGCACATGCAGCAGAATCTATTTGTACATTCACCGGCGATGTTGGGTGGAATGTGCGCGATTCTTTCAACAGTTATCTTTTGGGAAACATCGCAAATGGTAGTGCTTATAAATATAAGGGCGGGTTGGACGTTCGTGACGGCGTCCAGACCGACGGTAACGGCAAAACTCCAGCACTGACCTGGCCAGTTGATTCGGTGACGTCTTCGAAGATTTCCACTTCCGGAGGCGCGCACTGGACCGGACACAACCTGTACCCCGGTGATGACCTCGCGGAAGTCCCTAACAATTTCACGTTGGATCTTGATTTTTCCAACATCACTGTGGAGCTGAGTGGTTCTACAGGTCGGTTGTTGGTGGATTACACATCTCGGGAATACATCAACACCCACACGTTGGGTGAGTTTCAAACTGGTGAACAGGCTGAGCTTGCCACGATTACTTTTGCCAAAGCTCCAGACCTCACCTCTAATTCAGTCAACGTGACTGGCGATGTGGCATTGACTGCTGATGGTGTGGAAGTTTTCGGTGGTTTCTACACGGCAGGGGAGGAGTTGGCGCCAATCACGCTGAATCTCACTGCAGATGAGGGATGTGGATCGACCCCCGAGCCGGAGGACCCAGAAACCCCTTCTGCATCGTCTTCTGATGTCAGCAGCAGTTCCTTCGGGGATACGATTACTCAGGTGTTGTCGATTGGTTCGATGGTGGGCATGGCTGGTTTGTTGTTCACGATCGTGAATTACTTCATCCAAAGCTTCGCCCCATAAACCCATAAACCCATAAACCAGAAAAAAATCGCTGTCACCGTAGAGGTGGCAGCGATTTTCTTCGTTTAGGACTAAAAGTCACAGACGCGAAAGCGCTCTTTACTGTGCGGCTTCTAGGGTCTGGATGTTGATGTTGTCTCCGGTCAGGGTGACGTTGATGCCAGCGTCGACAACTTCGAGGCTTTGGATTTGCAGGCCACCGGCTACTTCATTGATTGATGATTGCAGTGCGTCGGTGAGCATTTGGGAGATTTCATCGGGGAGGCCGAATCCGAAGAGTTGGGAATCTACGATCTCAAAGCCGAGTTGGCCGTTCGTTACGATGGGGTGCAGTGAGGCTCGGGCGGCGCCGTCGGTGAATTCAACTTCGATGGTTTGATTAGCTGCATCGGAAGTAATGTCGGTGACTTTGATGAGTTCCTGGATAAGCTGTTCTGCGAATCCTTGGGAGGTGCTGTTCCCGCCGGTTGCTTCGGCCATCTGCTGTTGGATGGTTGCCAGGATGAAATCGTCGGTTGCCAATGTGGTTAAGGTGAGGTGGTCTGCGACTGGGTTGTCGCGGTCACCGATATCAAGCCCTTGGAGTTGGATAGTTGACTCTGGTGTGCCACTGATGGAGGGGACACCGTCTTGGTTAGTGATGGATACGGAGTCGGGGGTGTCGATTGTGACTTCATTGATGCTTCCCCGAGCGATGCCTAACAGGAGTGGGGATGCGCCGAAGCTGATGGAGGGCTCTTCAGTTGCAGAGATTCCTTGTGAGGAAGCCTGAGCTTGGAACTCATCTTTCAGTTGTTTTCCGATCATGAAGCGCAGCCCGAATTCTGCTACCAGCACGAGCAGGAGCAGGATCACCACGATGGTGAGCAGGACTTTAGGTAAAGCAGATTTCTTTGATTTAGCCACGCCCACTAGTGTTCCTTATCCGGCTGAGGTTGGAAAGTTGCAAACCAGGTTAATCACCTAAAAGGTTCCTGTCAGCACGCGTAAAACAATTAAGGCGCCACCGTTTCCCACGGTACAGTCAGCAGGCTATCGCCCACGCGTCGCCTGGACACTGCGATGGGCCAACCTTGGTCGATGAGCATCTCGCGGGCTTTTTCCCAGCGCACGCGCGGTCCGTGGGGTTCCCAGCCGGCGCAGTAGTCCCAGGCTAAATCAGCGGCTGCTAGCAGTGCGTGAATCTTTTCACCAGGAATGTTGCGGTGGATGAGCATTTTGGGCAGTCGTTCGGCCACATCGGAGGGGGTGGAGATTCCCCAAGGATCCCATGCAAGGGTGAGTTCTTGTGGGCCGTCTGAGTTAAGTGTGATCCAGGTGCAGCGTTTGCCGATTTCATCGCAGGTGCCTTCGAAAAACAGTCCGCCTGGGGCAAGTCTGGAGGTGACGGTTTCCCATGCGGCTTCGACTTGGTCCACGTCGTATTGGCGCAGCACGTTGAAGGCGCGCACGAGTTGTGGGGTGTAGCCGGCAAGTTCGAATCCGCCGAGTTCAAAGGACACGCCGTTTTGGGGTTCGAGGACTCGTTCGGGGTTGATTTCTAGGCCGATGACATCCATGTCGGGTTGGAGGCGGTGGAGCCAACGTCCCCATTCGACGGTGGTTGTGTGGCTGGCGCCGTACCCGACATCTAACGCCAGGGAAGTGGCGTCGAGAAGCGAACGTATTTTGGGATGATGAAAGCACCACCGATCGAAGCGCCGTAGGCGGTTCACACCGGTGGTGCCGCGGGTGATCACGCCGATTGGCTTCTGCTTTCCGTTTGCACCCTTGCGGAAAGAGGCGCGCAGATTGTGGGCGTGATCAGCCATTTAGAGGTTCTCGGAGATCCACTTTTCGGTCAGAGCGCCTTCGTTTGCGAAGAGCTCGCCGAGTGCGTCGGCAACCTTAGGCTCGATTGCAGGGCCCATGAATGGGATGTTCACGGACACTTCGTTGCTGTAGTCGAAGGTGGTTGCTGCGTCGTCGCCGTTGATGGCGATGGTGCCCTTGAAATCAACAGGGGTGCCCTTGACGTCAGCGTTGTACTCGACGGTTGTGGCGTTGTTGGTCAGTGCAGGAACCGTGAGGACTCGCTTGACCTTCAGTGCCTGGCTGATCATTGCGCGAACTGCCTCTGGGAGGACCTCGAGTGGGAGGACCTCAAAAAGGGTTGCGGTTGCGCCACCGTCAGCTGCGGTGAACTCGTTGACCTCGCCAGCTTCGGGGGAGAGGTTCTCTGCGATGTATGCCCAGTAGGCTTCGGTGGTCAGTGCTTGGTGCACCTTGCCGACGGGCTGATTGATCGTAATGGTGTTTTCTGTACGCGTTGCCATGAGGATAAGACTACCGTTAGTGGGGTGTTGGATTCATCGCTAGCCCAGGAAATCGCCGCGATCGACGGCGTCGAACTCGATTCGGAAGTCACTTTCGCCGATCTGACGACCCTCCGCATCGGCGGAAAACCCCGCAGCGCCGTACGTTGCCAGACCACGGAGGCGCTGGTCAGCGCCATAAAATTGCTTGACGACGCCTCCCTCCCCCTCCTCATCGTCGGCGGCGGGTCCAATCTCGTCGTGGCCGACGGCGATCTGGATGTTATTGCCGTCATCATCGAAACCGACGACGTCTCCATCAACCTCACCGACGGTCTCCTCACCGCCGATGCAGGCGCTGTTTGGGACGATGTTGTCCACCTTTCGGTGGATGCCGGCCTCGGTGGAATTGAATGCCTCTCCGGAATCCCCGGCTCCGCCGGCGCCACCCCAGTCCAAAACGTGGGCGCCTACGGCACGGAAGTTTCCGATGTACTCACCCGCGTCCAGCTTCTCGACCGCACCACCCACCAAGTCTCCTGGGTCGACGCCTCCGAACTCGACCTCTCTTACCGATACTCCAATCTCAAATTCACCAACCGCGCAGTCGTCTTGGCGATCGAACTCCAGCTCCTCACCGACGGATTGTCCGCGCCGCTACGTTTTGGTGAATTGGGACGTCGATTAGCGATCTCCGAGGCCGAACCCCACCCACGTCGCCCCGTCCGCATGGTCCGCGACGCCGTCCTAGAACTCCGCCGCGCCAAAGGCATGGTCGTGGAACACACCGACCACGACACCTGGTCCGCCGGATCCTTCTTCACCAACCCAATCGTCGACCCAGCCCTTGCCGACGCAGTCTTTGAAAAAGTCGGCGAACCCACCATGCCCCGCTTCCCAGCCGGCGATGGCAAAGAAAAACTCTCCGCAGCCTGGCTCATCGAACGCGCCGGCTTCAAAAAGGGACACCCCGGCGCAGGCGCAAAAGCCTCCCTGAGCACCAAACACACCCTCGCACTCACCAACCGTGGCGACGCCCGCGCCTCCGACCTCGTCGCATTAGCCAAAGAAATCCGCGACGGAGTCCTCGAAACCTTCGGCGTCACCCTCGTCCCAGAACCCGTCTGGATTGGAATCAGCATCGATGACTGAATTTTCCGACGTCCCTGGCACCGCCGCCCCACTGCACAGGGCGTTGGAAAATGCCGGATACTCCACTTTAGAATCCCTCGACGGTGTTCCCTACAAGACGTTGATTGCCCTGCATGGTGTCGGAAAAACTGGCCTCGGCAGGATCCAGGCAGCATTGTTGGAACGTGGCCTTTCCCTGGGGGAAGAAACAAAAGGCGCCACCATCACCCCAGGTCACACCGGTAAAGTGGCCTCAGATATCAAAACTCACATCACTTCCGTGGATCCCGTCGCATACGTCGATGGTCTAGAGGGGCGTCGGGTTGCTCACGGGCACCAATTGCTATCGATCTTCGGTCGCGTCACCGGCGCGGAACCCAAAATGTGGGGACCCTCCATGATCGGATACGGCTCAGTCCACTACGTTTCCCACACCGGAAGGGAAGGCGATTGGTTTCAGTGTGGTTTCAGCCCGGCGAAGTCCAAAATCTGCCTGTATGGCCTGAAGGATTCGCCTCGCGGTGAGGAATTGCTGCAGAAACTTGGAAAATACACCGAAGGCCGCGGATGCGTGTACATCAATAAACCGGAAGACATCGATTTGGATGTTTTAGAGGCCATGATCAGCGAGTCATGGGCCGGCCAAGGCTAGGTTGCAAATCCCCACCACAAGTTGCTCTGATCAGCGATTTTGTGGTGGATTTTTGCGTCTCCGCCACCTGAAACCGCAAGGATTCACCACAGATTCGAGTTTTCCTTTGAAACGTGGTGGATCCTTGCCCTGCAAACTTTCAGGAATCACACCAGTCCCACTGGCCACAAATGGGAAACCCCTCAGAATCGCTTCTGAGGGGTTATCTAGCGCCAGTTGGGGTAAGTGCCCATTTGGGAAACTCGACCTCTTAAATCGGCGTCTACTTGCCGAGCTTCTTCAACGTCCACTCGTGCGGGGCCTGAGTTGCAAATCCCCACCACAAATTGCTCTGATTAGTGGATTTGTGGTGGATTTTTGCGTCTTCGCTATCTGAAACCGCGAGGATCCACCACAGATTCGAGTTTTCCTTTGAAACGTGGTTGATCCTTGCCCTGGAATCTTTCAGGAATCACATCAGTCCCACTGGTTACAAAGTGGAAACCCCTCAGAATCGCTTCTGGGGGGTGAACTAGCGCCAGTTGGGGTAAGTGCCCATTTGGGAAACTCGACCTCTTAAATCGGCGTCTACTTGCCGAGCTTCTTCAACAACTCCGCCTGCACTTCACGACGCCTAATCTTGCCCATCTGATCCCGCGGCATCTCCTCAAAGTGGTAGAAAGTGCGCGGAACCTTGTAGCGGGTGAGGTTCTTGCGGGCGAATTCCTTCAGGCCATCCGGATCCAGCGCTGCACCTTCCACCAAAGTGATGGCAGCAACGACGTTTTCGGAGCCGTCTTCACGCGGGATACCAACGACTGCGGAATCTTCAATGTCTGGGTGCTCTGCGAGGACTTCTTCAACCTCAGCTGGGTACACGTTGAAACCGCCAGTGATGATGACTTCCTTGATGCGAGCAACTAGGCGGATGAACCCGTCTTCTTCCATCACTCCGACGTCGCCGGTGCGGTACCACTCGCCGTGGAAGCTGTTCTTGGTGGCTTCTTCCTGGTTGAGGTAACCCTTGAACACCTGTGGGCCCTTGACTAGGACTTCGCCTTCGCTGCCGTCGGGCATGGTTTCGTCGAGGTTTTCTGGGTTTGCGATGCGCACGATGGTGTCGGGGAAGGGGATTCCTACGTAGCCTTGGCGTCGGTGATCGCTCATGGGGTTACCCACGATGATGGGGGAGGTTTCGGTGAGGCCGTAGCCTTCGACGAGGCGTCCGCCGGTGTGCTTTTCCCAGCGTTCAACGGTGCGCTGGGAGAGTGTGGATGCACCGGAGAAGGCGTTGCGGACTCCCTTGATGGGGATTCCTTCTTTTTCGGAGGCGTCGACGATTTTTTCGTAAAGGGTGGGCACGCCTGGTAGCCAGGTTGGGGTGTGCTTTTTCATTACGTTCATGATCAGGTCGATGCGTGGGGTGGGAAGTAGCACCATTTCGCCACCGATGAACACGGACAGTGTGCCGACCATGGTCAGACCGTATGCGTGGAACATTGGTAGGGCTGCAAGCATGCGTTCTGGTTTGTCTCCGAGACCTGGAACCCAGTGCTTTCCTTGGAGGAGATTGGAGAACAGGTTTCCGTGGGTGAGCTGGGCACCCTTGGGGCGTCCGGTGGTGCCGGAGGTGTAGAGGATCAGCGCGACGGATTCTTTGGTCACGGTGGGTTCTGAAACTACGTCGTCGCCGTCGCCGCCCATTGCTGCGCTGGTCAGGGTTTCAAAAGGAACGGTGTTGGGGGCTGCGCCGGAGAGGGATTCGCGGCTCTTGCGCAGTGCAGGGATTGGGAGCCGAAGTGCTAGGCGCTGGAGTGGTGGCATCGCGTTGATCATGTTGACCGACACGATGGTTTCCAACTGGGTCTGTCCACGTAGCTGTTCGACGGTGGGGGAGGCTTTGTCCCAGACGATGGCAACGCGGGCACCGTGGTCTTTGAAGGGTTCGAGCAGTTCGTGGGCGGTGTAGAGCGGGTTGTGCTCAATGACTACTGCGCCGAGTTTCAGCACTGCGTAGAAAGCTGCGATGTGCTGTGGGCAGTTGGGGAGGATAATCGCTACGTGATCGCCGGGGCGGACACCTAGTGCGCGCAGGCCAGCGGCAGTTTTGCGGACTTCTTTGTCCAGTTCACCGTAGGTTTGTGAACGACCGAAAAAGTAGGTGGCTGGCTTGTCTGCGTTGATGGCCAGGTTGTTGTCGTAAACGTCCAGCAGGGTGGTGTCGCCATATTCCAGCGAGTGTGGCGTCCACTCTGGGTAGTGCTGGAGCCATTCTTTGGTTTCGTATGCTGACATGGTGTCCCTTCAACTGCGTTGCTTTAGTGCCCTTTAGTATATAGAGACGTCCCGCTGCTTTCTTCGGCGATCTAGAATGTGGGCATGCGCGTAGCTATGATTTCCATGCACACCTCTCCATTGCAGCAGCCCGGAACTGGTGATTCAGGCGGCATGAACGTCTACATTCTTTCGACCGCGACTGAGCTAGCGAAACAGGGTATCGAGGTCGATATTTACACTCGTGCCACGAGGCCTTCTCAGGGTGAGATCGTGAGAGTAGCTGAGAATTTGCGGGTCATTAATATCGCTGCGGGGCCGTATGAGGGGCTTTCCAAAGAGGAGCTTCCTACTCAGTTGGCGGCGTTTACCGGCGGAATGTTGTCGTTTACGCGCCGGGAGAAGGTTACTTATGATCTGATCCATTCTCACTATTGGCTGTCTGGTCAGGTGGGGTGGTTGCTGCGCGATTTGTGGCGGATTCCCCTTATTCATACGGCACACACTTTGGCGGCGGTGAAGAATTCTTATCGGGATGATTCGGACACTCCGGAGTCGGAGGCGCGTCGCATTTGTGAGCAGCAGCTGGTGGATAACGCTGACGTGTTGGCGGTGAACACTCAGGAGGAGATGCAGGATTTGATGCATCACTACGATGCGGATCCGGATCGGATTTCTGTGGTGTCACCGGGTGCGGACGTGGAACTTTATAGCCCTGGAAATGATCGCGCGACGGAACGTTCCCGTCGTGAGCTGGGCATTCCGCTGCACACAAAGGTAGTGGCTTTTGTGGGTCGGTTGCAGCCGTTTAAGGGCCCGCAGGTGCTGATCAAGGCGGTTGCGGCGTTGTTTGATCGCGATCCGGACCGAAATCTGCGCGTCATTATTTGTGGCGGCCCTTCTGGTCCGAATGCGACACCGGATACCTATAGGCATATGGCAGAGGAACTGGGCGTCGAAAAGCGAATTCGCTTTTTGGACCCGCGCCCGCCGAGCGAGCTAGTGGCCGTGTATCGGGCGGCGGACATCGTGGCCGTGCCAAGTTTTAATGAGTCCTTCGGACTCGTCGCCATGGAGGCGCAAGCCAGCGGCACACCGGTCATTGCGGCCCGGGTTGGCGGCCTGCCCATCGCAGTCGCGGAAGGGGAGACGGGATTGCTTGTCGACGGCCACTCCCCGCATGCCTGGGCCGACGCCTTAGCCACACTCTTGGACGATGACGAAACGCGCATCAGAATGGGTGAAGACGCCGTCGAACACGCCAGAACATTCTCCTGGGCGGCCACCGCCGCACAGCTATCGTCGCTGTACAACGACGCTATTGCCAACGAAAATGTCGACGGTGAAACGCATCACGGCTAAGTAAACGCGCGTCGTGGAACATAAAGTGGCAAACTAGTACCTATGACTAACGGAAAATTGATTCTTCTTCGTCACGGTCAGAGCGAATGGAACGCATCCAACCAGTTCACTGGATGGGTCGACGTCAATCTGACCGAACAGGGTGAGGCTGAGGCCAAGCGCGGAGGCGAACTCCTCGTCGAGGCAGGCGTCCTCCCAGGCGTTGTATACACCTCCTTGCTGCGTCGCGCGATCCGCACTGCAAACATCGCACTGAACGCTGCAGACCGCCACTGGATCCCAGTGATCCGCGACTGGCGCCTCAACGAGCGTCACTACGGCGCACTGCAGGGCCTTGACAAGGCTGCAACCAAGGAAAAATACGGCGACGACCAGTTCATGGAATGGCGCCGCTCCTACGACACCCCACCACCAGAGCTCGCGGATGACGCAGAGTACTCCCAGGCAAATGACCCTCGTTACGCGGACCTCGACGTAGTTCCACGCACCGAATGCCTCAAGGACGTTGTGGTTCGTTTTGTTCCTTACTTCGAGGAAGAAATCCTGCCACGCGCAAAGAAGGGCGAAACCGTCCTCATCGCAGCACACGGCAACTCCCTGCGTGCGCTGGTTAAGCACCTTGACGGCATCTCCGATGCTGATATCGCAGAGCTCAACATCCCAACCGGCATCCCACTGGTCTACGAAATCGCCGAAGACGGTTCCGTAGTAAACCCAGGCGGCACCTACCTCGATCCTGAGGCAGCAGCAGCCGGCGCAGCAGCAGTAGCAAACCAGGGTAATAAGTAGCTATTTGTAGGTGAGCACTCTTCTTGCTTTCGTATTGGGCGTGGTCCTCATGGGCCTCGCCCTACCTGCGTATACGAAAATTAAAGATCGGATGCGTCGCCACAAGTCCGCGGTCACCCTGTCCGAAAACCAGGTCACCACGGTGGGGCAGGTCCTCCACCTGGCGATTCAAGGCTCCCCAACGGGAATCACGGTTGTCGATCGCACCGGCGACGTCATCTTATCCAACGGCCGCGCCCACGAATTGGGCATCGTCCACGAAAGATCCGTCGACGGCAACGTTTGGCGCGTCGCCCAGGAAGCCTTCCAAGACCAAGAAACCCACTCACTCGACGTCCACCCAGACCGCAATCCGCGGCGCCCGGGTAGTCGCATCACCGCAGTGCAGGCAGTGGTCAAGCCTTTAACGCTTATCGACGATCGTTTCGTGATCATCTATGCCTCCGACGAATCCGAAAACGTGCGCATGGAATCGGCACGCCGAGACTTCGTCGCAAACGTCTCCCACGAACTGAAAACCCCCGTCGGCGGCATGGCACTCCTCGCGGAAGCCCTCATGGAATCCTCCGACGACCCAGAACAAGTCGAATACTTCGGATCCAGGCTCCACCGCGAAGCCCACCGCATGGCCGACATGATCAACGAACTGATCTCCCTTTCCAAACTTCAGGGCGCCGAACGACTCCCTGATATGGAACCCGTCCAGGCTGACGACATCATCAGCGAAGCCATCGAACGCACCCAACTCGCCGCCGACAACGCCAACATCGAAATCATTCGCGGCGACCGCACCGGCGTTTGGGTAGAAGCCGATCGATCCCTGCTGGTCACAGCCCTGGCGAACCTGATCAGCAATGCAATCAACTACTCACCAAAATCAGTCCCCGTCTCCGTTTCACAAAGCATCCGAAACGACGTGGTCATGATCCGAGTAACCGACCGTGGCATTGGCATCGCACCCGAAGACCAAGGCCGAGTTTTCGAAAGATTCTTCCGCGTCGACAAAGCCCGCTCCCGCCAAACCGGCGGAACTGGCCTTGGCCTCGCGATAGTCAAACATGTCATGGCTAACCATGGCGGTAGTATTAGTTTGTGGTCACGTCCTGGAACAGGCTCCACATTTACACTTGAACTCCCTGTATACCACCCAGAGTCCAAGGAACCGGCAGGATCTAAGCAGGGACCTAGTTTGGATTCACCTATTCGTACGACTGCGTCCAAAGCATCTGGGCGCCGAAAGGAAAAATCATGACGAGAATCCTGATCGTTGAAGATGAGGAATCGTTAGCAGATCCTTTGGCCTTTCTTCTTCGCAAAGAAGGTTTTGACACCATCATCGCCGGTGATGGCCCAACCGCACTTGTGGAGTTCAGTCGCAACGAAATCGACATCGTCCTCTTAGACCTCATGCTCCCAGGCATGTCTGGCACCGACGTATGCAAAGAACTCCGCAGCGTATCCACTGTTCCCGTCATCATGGTCACCGCCCGCGACTCCGAGATCGACAAAGTTGTTGGCCTCGAACTCGGCGCCGATGATTATGTAACCAAGCCATATTCTTCCCGCGAACTCATCGCCCGCATCCGCGCTGTCCTGCGCCGACGCGGAGTTACTGAAACCGAAGCCGAAGAATTACCACTTGACGATCAAATCCTCGAAGGCGGCCGCGTCCGCATGGACGTCGATTCCCACACCGTCACCGTCGGTGGCGAACCAGTGAGCATGCCACTGAAGGAATTCGACCTTCTGGAGTACCTCCTCCGAAACGCCGGCCGAGTCCTCACCCGCGGACAGCTCATCGACCGAATTTGGGGCGCAGATTACGTCGGCGACACCAAAACCCTCGACGTTCATGTCAAAAGGTTGCGTTCCAAGATCGAAGAAGAGCCATCTCGCCCTCGTTACCTCGTGACCGTGCGTGGATTGGGCTACAAATTCGAGCTGTAGGGCTCTGTTAGGCCCTGTTGGGCGCTCAACTTAGTTAAAACCAGACACACGTGCCCACGGTTCGGGTTTTCCGAGTTGGTGGGCACTCTGGTTTGGTTTATCGCTTTCGAAACCGGTCCCAGTTGCCCAAGTGTTTCGATTTGAGGATTCGT